>ENA-OQDC01000163-OQDC01000163.1-human-gut-metagenome-genome-assembly--contig:-NODE-163-length-53599-cov-5.150060_pt1 | contig 53599 bp, 48 predicted proteins | sample MGYA00242770_ERZ504601 | MGnify/ENA primary metagenome ERZ504601 (study PRJEB26092, sample SAMD00036305) | human gut metagenome | host: Homo sapiens | study: EMG produced TPA metagenomics assembly of...
CTCTGGGAGCCTTTGTCCGCGAGGTCTTTTGGCAGCGCGTCTTTCAGCGACAGGGCCGTTTCGTCGTACAGGATGTTCCGAAAATGCTCGCTGGCGTAGATCCTGCCCAGCATCGGATGAACAATGTGTTCTCTAGAGCGCTGAATTCCGGCATGCAGTCCCTCCTTGTGCATACTGTTCACTGCTATTCGGCCATCGCTGCCCTCTGAACTGCATCGGCGTGCAACCCTTGTTTTTCCGGAACGCTTCTGTGAACGCGCCCGGTTTGGTGTAACCCACCATTCTACCGATCTCGGCTATCGTGGAATCAGTCTCGACGAGCAGCCTGGATGCTTCCTCCATGCGCTCTCGCGCAACGTAGAGGGATAGCGATGTACCCGTTGCCGCCTTGAACAGGGCTTTCAATTTCGTCTGCCCTATGTAGAGCTCTTCTGCAAGACGCGAGCAGGAAAGATCTCCCCCTAGGTTTGAGGCGATATATCCGCAGATGAAATCGATGGCTCTGCGGTCTTCTTGAGACAAGCGCTTGGCGCCGTGCGCTTTGGAGTACAGCGAGGAGCGTTGAACGACGATCGCGACGGCTTCCGAAATCACTCCCTCATAGAAGAGCTCCGCCGCAATTCCCGCGCCTTTGTAACTTCGCGCCTTTCGGAGAAGGTTGATAAGGTCGGGCATATCGCGCCTTCCGTCGGCTTCCAAGAAGGCCCTTCTTATGTCCTTGATGTTTCCAAACCTGTTTTGAAGATACGTTCGATAGTAATCAGGGGAAAAGGTGATCGAGGTGCCCTTTGCCGACGCTCCTTCCAAAACATGCGCCTCGTATTCCTCGCCCTCTCCTCCAAGGTACACCGAAATCGCCCCGACGCTGAGCGGAGCCCCCTGTCTTTGCGTCACTCCTTCGATCTCATCATAGAACGAAACGCAGAGATGCTCGGTGCACCGATACCTCAGAACCCAGTTTTTCTTGAATCTCATCCTGAAAGAATTGATTGCGAAGAGATTCCCGCGAAAGTAAGACCAGTATTCGCCCTCGCCGAACTCGTTTTCGAAGGTCCGCAGGATGCCGCAAGGTCCGTATCCGTGCGTCTTGGAGGAGGGCGAGATCTCCCATTTTCGAAACGCCGCGCTGTAGAGGTCTTTTTCCAAGCTTTCCATCCGCCTACTCCTAGCTGCTCCCTTCCGAGTTCGGGCTTCCTTCTTCCGTATCGAGTCGCGCTTGCGTCGGTTCCGGGCTCTGGAGGTTTCTCTCCGTTCATTATAGACCAAAGTTTCTTATGGCTAACAATCATGTCAAGGAGGATTGCCAATGGAAGCAGAAAGCTCTCGTCCGGCAAGTGGAAGATGGACCACGCGCGATATCCTGACGTTCGTCGTGTTCAACCTCATCATCGTGTTCCTCACGATGGCGGCGAAGATGATCGAGGACATGCTGCTCGCCCCCCAGAACACGTTTTTCGTGGGGTCGTGGCTGTTCCCCCTGCTCTCGACTCCGTTCTATGTCGTGATGGCGGACCGTATTGGAAAGCAGGGCGTGCTGGCTGCGTCGATCCTGGTGTTCGGCGTTCTCTACACGTTCATGGGAGGGCTTTACTGCGCGCCTGTCGCCGTTGTGGGCGCCATCGTCGGCGAGCTGGTCATGTGGGGCAAGGGCTCCTATCACGATATCAAGCGCATCGTTGGCGGCTATATCGTGTACTGGGTGACGTTCGGCTTCTACGGCATCATGCCCTACATGCTCTTCCGCGAGGCCTACATGGAGCAGCTTGGGACCTACTACGAGGCGGCCGACGTCGCAGCCATGGTGGCGCAGTACACCGAACTTCCCTGGATTCTCCTCATGATGGCGATGTTCGCCGCGGGCACGCTCGTCGGAGGGCTGATCGGCTCCAAGTTCCTGAAAAAGCACGTCCGCAAAGCGAAAATCGCGTGAGCGGCGCAGCGAAGGCGGACATCCGGACGGGGGTCTTGGGGCTCGACCCTCGCACGCATCTCGCTTCTTTCCTTGCCGTAGGCATATCGGCCATGTTGGTTACCGGGCTCCTCGAAACCGTGCTGCTGCAGGTTGTATCTGCGGTGTATCTCGCGGGCAACGGAAGACAGAGACTTGCCATCAAGGCATGTGCGAGCTTCGCTGTCGTGTGCGGTTTGAGCTTCCTGCCGCTTTCGGGGTTGTACGGAGCCCTTTTCGTGAGCGTCCTGCACATGGTTCCGCCGTTCACGGTCGGATGCGCATTCTTCTCGCTTTCGCCCTCGGCGATCATGTGCGCGCTTGATCGTTGGCGCTTCCCTCAGGGGGTGATTGTGGGAATCTGCATGGTGTTCAGGTTTGCCTCAGTGCTTTCCTTCGAGATCCGCTCGATTGTTCGCGGAATCAGGATGCGTGGGATATTTCCCCGCGCCCTCGATGCGATCAGGCATCCTGCGCTGACCTATGAATGCGTTTACACGCCGCTCGTCATGCGCTCGTTGAGGCTTTCGAGCGAGCTTGCCGCCTCCGCAGAGCTGAGGGGAATAGAAATAGGCCGGGGCAGAACGTCCGTGTATCACGTTGGGTTCTCCGCGCGCGATGCGGTGTGCGCTCTCGTCGTTGCTGCCGCTTCTGCCGCAATCTACGCAATGGGGGTGATTGCATGAGTGCGTCGCATGTGGTTGTCTTGGACGGGGTTTCGTTCCGCTATCTCGACGAGGCGGAACTCGCCGCGCAAGAGCGGCCTGAAGAGAGTCACGAAAGTTGCGTGCGCGGGGTGAAGCTCGATGTTCCTGCCGGCACGTGCACGGTTCTCTGCGGCCGGTCGGGCGACGGCAAATCGACCGTTCTACGCCTGATCGACGGCCTGGCGGGAACCTTCTTCCCGGGAGAGCGAAAGGGCGCTGTTCTTGTAGGAGGGGCGGACGTACTTGACATTTCGCCTCGGCAACGTACCGAAAGCATGGGCGTTGTCATGCAGGACCCAAGGAGCCAATTCTTCATGGGGACCGTCGCCGATGAGATAGCCTTCTCCCTCGAGAATCTGGGAATAGACCCTTCGACTACGGTTGAGAGGGTTCGGGTGGCGGCGAATCTTTGCGGAGTGGATGGCCTCCTTACTGAAAAACTCACCGAGCTGTCGAGCGGGCAGAAGCAGCGCGTGGCGCTTGCCGCCGCTATAGCGTGCCGCCCGAGAATCCTCGTGCTCGATGAGCCCACGTCAAATCTCGATAGGGCGGGTTCGGAAGGGCTCGTCGGGATCCTGGCGCGCCTGAAGGAAGGAGGCGTTGCGATTGTTGTCTCGGAGCATCGGCTCCACCGATTCCTCCCAGTCGCCGACCAGTTCGTGTGCATGAGGTCGGGGCGCATTGCCGCCCGATGGAGCGCCAGAGAGTTTGCCACGCTTTCCAACGGCGACGTTGCGGAGTTCGGTCTTAGGCATCCGGGCATGAGGATCGAGAGGCGCGACGAGCCGAAGGCCGATGTTCTCGCGTGGCGTTTGGAGGAAGCGACCTACGTCTACCCCTCCACCAAGCGCGGGATACGGCAGGTCAGTGCTGAGTTTCCTCTTGGAGCGGTCACGGTTGTGTGCGGCGGGAACGGAACGGGCAAGACGACCCTCGCAAAAGTCCTGGTGGGCGCGGCACGTGAGCAGAGGGGCTGCGTAATGAGGGAGGGGGTCCGGCTTTCCCCGAAGGAGAGGCGGCGCTTGAGCTACTTCGTGATGCAGGATGCCGACTACCAGCTCTATGCGGCGAGCGTTGCCGACGAGGTGGTTCTCGGGCGCAAGGTGGACGAGTCGCTCAGGAAAAGGGCGTGGGAGGCGCTAGAAGCGTTCGATCTCGCCGATCTTGCAGATCGTCATCCGGCGAGCCTTTCCGGCGGGCAGAAGCAGCGCGTGACTTTGGCTGCGGCGTACTGTTCGGATGCGGAGCTCGTCGTTCTTGATGAGCCTACGAGCGGGCTGGACGGACGCGGCATGCAGGAAGTCGCGAAATGGTGCAGAAAGCTTGCTTCTGACGGCAAAGCGGTGGTCGTTATCACTCATGACGAAATGCTTGCGCGGCTGGCGGGCGACAGGGTTGTCGATCTGTCGGCTGCAGAGGAAGAAAGGTGAGGTCTCGTGGACACCGTTGCTCCTGGGAACCGCGACGCGCGTCCGAGCGCGTTCGCGAAACTGTTTTATTTCATGCGGCCCGACAAGGGAAAAATGATCCTGTCTCTCGCGCTAGCGTGCATAGGAGAGGCGCTAGGCATGGTGCCCTATATCGTCGTAGGCCTGCTTGCTGCGGGGCTCATGGAAGGTGCTCTTACTTTGTCCATGGCGGCGTGGCTCTGTGTCGCAGCGGCGTTTGGGCAGGTTGCGAAGTTCTTTTTCACATGGCGCTCTTCGATGATGAGCCACGGCATCGCTTTCAAAGCCCTGCGTACCATGCGTGAGATGATGGCGGAGAAGATGGCGCGGGTTCCTATGGGGACGATCGTGGACACTCCCACGGGGACGTTCAAGAACCGCTTCATCGACAACGTGAATCAGCTCGAAGACGCTATCGCGCATTTCATGCCTGAGCTTCCCAGCAACGTGTTCGCACCCGTGCTCGCGATGGCTATCGTGTTCGCGATCGATTGGCGCATGGGGCTGGCGGGTATCGCCACCATCCCACTCGGCATCCTGTTCTACCTGGGCATGATGCGTGGATACAAAGAGAAGATGGCGCGCTACATCGCAAGCGAGCAGGCCATGAACGCCACGCTCGTCGAGTATGTCAACGGCATCCAGGTCATCAAGGCCTTCGGCAGGAGCGCGTCGTCGTACGGATCGTTTTCCCGTGCGGTGGCCGAATACCATGATTCGACCCTCGCTTGGTTTCGGCAAAGCTGGGTGTGGATGGCGCTTGTCAAAGCCGTTGTTCCCTGCACATTGCTGGTTTCGCTGCCTCTTGGGGTTTGGCTGCTTTCGACGGGGCAGCTCGGCCTTCCAGCATTCATGGTGTGCATCTCCATCCCGCTGGGATTCATCGGAGGCGTGCTCAAGTTCGCGCAGGCGGCCAGCCAGATTTCCCGTATGGACGCCTGTCTGAACGTGATCTGGGACTTCTTGGGGCTGCCTGAGCTGACCCGCCCGCAAGAGCGGGTCGAGCTGTTCGGAGACTCCTTCTCCTTCGAAAACGTGTCCTTCTCCTACCATGAGGGCGAAGAGGTGCTCCACGATGTGAGCTTCCAGACGAAGCCCGGCAGCATAACGGCGATCGTGGGGCCTTCGGGATCCGGTAAATCAACCGTCGCGAAACTCATGGCAGGGTTTTGGGATGCGAGCGGCGGCGCGATTCGTTACGGCGGGCACGACGTTCGCGACATTCCTTTCGGTCAGCTTATGGAGCATGTCGCGTACGTTGCCCAAGACACGTTCCTCTTCGATAGGACGATAGCGGACAACATCCGAATGGGCAGGCAGGATGCTACGGATGCCGAGGTGGAGGAGGCCGCCCGGGCGGCGGGGGCGTACGAGTTCATCGAGCGCTTGCCCCAAGGCTTCGACACGCCGGCAGGTGAGGCCGGCGCGCGTCTCTCCGGCGGGGAGCGGCAGCGCATAACCATAGCGCGTGCGATGCTGAAAAACGCCGATGTGGTCATCCTGGACGAGGCGACGGCCTACGCCGATCCCGAGAACGAGGCGCTGGTGGAGCGCGCCATCAGCGAACTTGTCGCAGGAAAGACGCTCGTGACCATCGCCCATCGCCTGTCCACGATCACCGGCGCGGACCAGATCATCGTGATGGATGCGGGGCGCATTATCGCCCGAGGACGGCATGGGGATCTTCTGGCGTCCTGCCCGCTGTACGCGCGGATGTGGGCAGACCACAGGAATGCGGCCCCGGATGCGAACGAGGAGGCATAGATGTTCGCGATCATGAAAAGGATTCTCAACCTGGTTGGAAGCTTCTCGGCCTCATCTCGGCGGAACCTCGTCTTGGGCATGGTGTGCAACGTGCTCAAAGCGTTTTTCATGGCGGGAATGCTCGGCGCGGTGTGGTGGGCGCTCGAGAACCGAGATCACCTGAGCGCCGAAGTGGCGCTTCAGTGCTTCGGCATGCTGCTTGCAAGCGTGGCCGGGCAGTTCGCGTTCCAGTACCTCGTCGACATAAAGATGGACGCGGAGGGCTTCCACGTGTTCCGTGATCTGCGCCTGCGTGTGGGCGATCGCCTGAAGGGCGCTCCCATGGGATACTTCTCAGAGCAGCGCCTTTCCGCCATCACCACCACGCTCACCACCACTGTCCACCAGCTTGAGGAGTTCATGACCATCTGCTTGACGGGCCTTTCGGGCGGTGTCGCCATGGCGGTAATCATGAGCCTGTTCTTCTTGGTTTTCGCGCCGCCGGTCGCCTTCGTCACCTTCGCGGGCATCGCGGTGGGGCTCGCCGTTCTCGAGTGGTTGCGGCGGCGCTCGACGTCGGTCACGCGCGAGATAACCGCCGCCCAGGAGAATATGACTGATGCGGTGATCGAATACGCTCGAGGGATGGCGGTTCTGCGCACGTTCGCCACGCCCGATGAGAGCCTTGCGGCGGCCAAGGCATCCTTCGAGCGCAAGCGGCAGGCGGATTTCGAGCAGGAGCAGGCAGCGCAGGGCATCTTGAAGCTGTATGCGCTCGTGTTCAACCTTGCCAGTTGCGGTGTTCTGTTCGCGGCGTGCGCACTCTGCCTTTCGGGGGCGCTCTCGCTTTCTTGGGCGCTTACGCTTCTGGTTGCCGCGTTCATCATCTACGGTGAACTGATCAGCGCGAACAACAGCGCGTTTCTCACCAAGAAGATCGAAGGGGAGCTCGACCGCATCGACGAGGTGTGCGCGGTGCCCAAACAGGATACGACCGACAAGCCTCTCGCCACCGATGGGTTTGACCTTGCGATGGAGCATGTCTCCTTCGGCTATGGAGACGGGCGGCGCGTCATCGACGGAGTGAGCCTGCGCATCCCCGAAGGCTCGACGTGCGCGCTCATAGGGCCGAGCGGTTCGGGCAAGACCACGTTGGTGAACCTGCTTGCGCGCTTTTGGGACGTCGATGAGGGGCGCGTGACCATAGGCGGGGCTGACGTGCAGTCGGGTACGGCCGAAAGCCTGCTCGAGAACATCTCGATGGTGTTCCAGAACGTGTACCTGTTCAACGACACCGTGGAGAACAACATCCGGTTCGGCAAGCCCAGTGCGACACATGAGGAAGTGGTCGCGGCTGCGAAGCGGGCGCGCTGCCACGACTTCATCATGGAACTGCCCCAAGGCTATGACACGGTGCTCGAGGAAGGCGGGGCGAGCCTTTCGGGCGGCGAGCGGCAGCGCGTCTCCATCGCGCGCGCCATCATGAAGGACGCGCCCGTCGTCATTCTGGACGAGGCGACAAGCTCGGTGGATCCCGAAAACGAGCATCTGCTCATGGCTGCTATCTCCGAGCTCACGCGGGGCAAGACCCTCGTCACCATCGCTCATCGGCTGAACACGGTGCGCGACGCCGATCAGATACTTGTCGTCGATGAGGGGCGTATCGTCCAGCGCGGCACCCACGAGGAGCTGATGCGCGAGCCGGGGATCTACCGCCGCTTTATCGAAATGCGCCGCGAAGCAGCGGGTTGGCGGTTGGGAGGAGGCTCCATTGGGTAGGCGTGATTCTTCGGATGACTATCTCAAGTCTATCCTCGTGATCCGACGCTTGCGCGGGTCATGCCGCAACGTCGACATCGCGGAGCATATGGGCGTCACCAAGCCGAGCGTCACCAAGGCGCTCGGCAACCTGGCTCGCAAGGGCCTTGTTGAGGTGGTTGACCACGATGTTCGCCTTACTGCCACCGGTAAGCGCCTTGCCGAGGAGACGCTATCTAAACACCGTTTCTTCGAGGGAGCGCTCCTTGACGCCGGGGTGGATGCGGAAGTTGCCTCTAAAGAGGCATGCCGTATGGAGCACTGTATTTCCACGGATTCTTTCGAGAAACTCTCTTCCCATCTGGAGCAGATCCAGGATTCCCTTCGGTAAAGGGATCGGCATCGCCAAACGACAGGCTTCATCGTCTTCGGCAATACGGGAAATTCAGCGAAACCTTCCCGCCCGCGCGAGCTTGCGGAAACGACACCTCCAGGCTCTCCACCAGGGACGTCCGTCATTCTTGAGTTTCGTTTTTCCGGGTGAGTTTCGTTTGAGTTTCGTCGATTTTCGACGGTACCTGCAAGCCTCCCGCCATCATTGCCTCTCGTCGGCTTGTAGGTTTTTCGGTTCGTGTCGGTTCCCTTCGGTTCCGTTCGAGTCGTTTCAGGCTCGTTCGACCCATGCCCGTTTGCCATGGGGTGACAACCGACCATGCGCCTATCTGCGGAAATGAGAAGGCTCCTCGATTCTTTCGAGGAGCCTTGTGAGTTTCTATCTGGTTTCGGAATCATGCGGTTTGCAGGTGCAACGGTTCCGAAACGTCCTCATCGGTCGCCATCGGAACCGTATGAAACCGTATGAAAAACAAGAACAAATGTTCTATCACTATTCCCACTCAATCGTCGCAGGTGGCTTGGACGTAATGTCGTAGCACACGCGATTCGCGCCGGGAACTTCAGCCACAATGCGGCTCGAAATTTTCGCCAGTACATCGTAAGGCAACTTCGCCCAGTCAGCCGTCATTGCGTCACTCGATTCAACCGCACGCAAAATAATCGGACGCTGATAGGTACGCTCGTCACCCATAACACCAACGCTCTTAATGTCAGGCAACACCGCAAAATACTGCCAGCACGCATGTTCGGAATTGCGATCGCCCGTCTCTTCATACAGACGCTGATTGTAGGCATCCAACTCTTCGCGCACGATAGCGTCGGCATTCTTCAAAATTTCCAGCTTCTCAGGCGAAACCGCACCAATAATGCGAATCGCCAAACCAGGTCCTGGGAAAGGCTGACGATGAACAATATGATCAGGCAACCCCAGTGCCGTACCCAGTGCACGAACCTCATCCTTAAAGAAGTGATCGAGCGGCTCAATCAAATCAAAATGAACTCCCTCAGGGAAGGGAATCAGATTGTGATGACTCTTAATGGTGGAAGCTTTACCACCCGTCTTGCGAGCACCGCTTTCAATAATGTCAGGGTAAATGGTGCCCTGAGCCAAGAACTTCACGCCGTCCAAATCCTGCGCAACGCTGAAGAACTCTTCCCAGAACTGCGTACCAATAATCTTGCGCTTCTGTTCAGGATCAGTCACACCATCCAGCAACTTCGCATAGCGCTCTTCCGCATGAACATGAATGAAATCCACGTCGAACTGTTTGGTGAATACTTCCTCAACCTCTTCAGGTTCGTTCTTACGAAGCAGGCCATGATTTACGAACACACAAACCAGCTGTTTGCCAATGGCTTTCGAGCACAACGCTGCAACAACGGACGAATCAACGCCACCAGAAAGACCTAGAATCACGCGGTCGCTTCCGACTTGTTCACGGATAGCCGCAATGGAATCCTCAATAATGGTATCCATGGTCCAATCGGCACTTAGGCCACAAATATCAAACAGGAAGTTCGAAAGCATCTGATTGCCATATTCAGAATGCTTAACTTCGGGATGGAATTGGGTAGCGTACAACTTACGCTCAGCACATTCCATCGAAGCCACGGGGCATACATCGGTTTTTGAAGTAACCACAAAGCCCTCAGGCACTTCACTTACCGCATCGCGATGGCTCATCCAAACGGTCTGCTCAGCAGGGGTGTCTCCCAGAAGAGCAGAAGCGGGCACGCCATCAGTCCCGTCGCAACGCGTCAGTGGGGCAGGGCCGTATTCACCCTTTTCGGTATGGTCAACGCTGCCACCTAACGTGGTAGCCATGATCTGCTGACCATAGCAGAAGCCCAGTACAGGAATGCCTAGCTCAAACACGCTAGGATCTACCGAAGGAGCATCTTCGGCATATACACTTGCGGGGCCGCCACTCAAAATCAAAGCAGCAGGTTTTTTCGCGGCGATTTCCTCGGCGGGAGTGTCGCAGGGAACAATTTCGGAATATACCTTCAAATCACGTACGCGACGTGCAATAAGTTGTCCGTATTGGGCACCGAAATCTAAAACGAGAACAGTTTCAGTGGTATTGGGAGCTGTTTTGGCTGTGGAATTAGTCACCGATACTCCTTGGTTTGATGTTGATAGTTTTTAAACAAATTTCCGCAAAATGATACGGTATTTGTTTCGCATAAAGCTTACAGGGCTATCTTACACGAATCTAGCAAAATGGGGTTGCGGAGATCATATAAGGATAGGGGCAATCACACAGGGAAAATGGGCATCACGCACAGATATCGGATGGCATTTAAGAAAAGTAGTTGTTTATAAGCTGACTAAAAAAGTGTTTGTGGGTTTGCGCAAAAAAAGTGCTCATGTATTTGTACAAGAAAGTACCCATGGATTTGCGCAAAAAAGTGCTCGGGGGTTTATACAAAAAAGTGCTTGTGTGTTGGTGAAAAGATTTGTAGGAAAATGGTTGCTTGGTTTCAGATATATTTCAGATATATAGTGCCTGATTAGATGCTCAATAGTTCAAAATTGTGCCGCTGATAGATAAAAACTGTTGTTTTGATACGAAAACAACGTTATTTATACCAAAAGGCTCCTTGTTATACCAGGTCAAGGTAGTATAGAGGTGCTCTAATACTTCCCATTTGCCTTTACCGCTTTTGCGGAAAGGCTAAAGCATGAATAAATATATTGTTCGAAATCCTCAAGTGGGATCTCTTATTTCTTCTCATGTAAAGAAAAAAGATTTAATAGAAAGAAAACGACTGTTATTAAATCTTATGGCGACGCGCGATGCCGTACGTGTGGTATGCGCTCCGGCTCTTTTTGGAAAAACCATTCTTGCTCTTCAGTATGCAAAGGTCATATTTGCTGATCAAAGTGTTGTGTGGGTAAAGGCAGATGATCTGTGTTTCCTTCGGGATCTTGATGCCCGATGCGTTATGGATTCGTTTAGGCCTGTTTTGGAGAAGGGTCCTACGTGTGAGCTGTTTGTTTTTGATGGTGTTCCCAAGCTTTCAGAAAAGCGTATGCGGGAATTTATACAACTTATTTATTCCTTGAAGCTGTCAGATTGTGAAGTACTAATTACAACACGTTGTAAATCGTTGTTTTCAGGAGAGGGTCTTGAACTGCAAGGTAAGCTTGAGCTGAGCTATGTCACAGCACATGATTTGCTTTTAAATTCTCAAGAAGCTGCCAGTGAATCTCCCGACACATTTTCGTCTTTACAGGGGTGGGTACGACCCGCAGTGCTCTGTGACAAAAACGAAGGAAGCAAGCGGCTTTTCACGAATTTGCAGCACATGGAAGTGTGTTCCTCTGAAGATGCGGTAGCGCTTCTTGCTTTAATTATAGGAAAAGGAGCTCAATCAATTTTCAGTTGCTTTATTGTGGGTTTTGCTGCAATTGATCTGCAATCTTTCAATGAATATTATCCTCATGCAGGCTTACGCAATAGGGGATTTGTTGCCCTTGAATTTTCCGCGCAGGAAAGATTTTCTCTTCTATGGGTTCATTTGGCGAAACTAGTTGAATTAAGTCTGTATCCATCGCAAAAGGAATTCGTATTGGCTCTTCTCGATGAACTGTATAACGTGCAAGATTATGCCTTAATTCAGCTAGTTTTGAAGCTTTGTCTTATTGAAGAAGAACGAACGGCTTTCTACGAAAAACACGAAGTAACGTATGAGTCTATAAAGCGTTGTGCTGAAGAACAGGTCGCAGAAAAACAAAAGAATCAAGCATGTGATAGCCCAGATTCGCAAAAACCTGTCAGTTTAGATCTGCAAAAACCGACCAGTTCAGATTTGCAAAGAAGCGATGATTCGCGTGAGGGCAATTTGCAGAAGGATGACCTGCGGAGTGTTAAATCGCAAGGTGGCGACTTGCAAAATAACAGTCTTCTAAAAAACGATTTGCGCAAGATTGAATCGCCTGAAAATGACTTGCGTGCTATTGATTTTGGAGACAACGATTTGCAAGGGAATAAAGGTGAGTTGCTTGCTCGTAAAAAAGAGCCAATGGCACAATTGGATGCGCCAGAAAAAACTTTTAAGGAATCAGCTTTAGGGGCAGCCCCAAAGGAATCAGGATGTTTTGATAGGTCTGATAGCTATGATGAATTCAAAAATCTAGCTACAACCGAAAGCATTGCACAACAATCCGAAAACGCTGACAAGTCTGAGCGCTTAGTGGTCAACTTGTTTGGTAGATTCGAGATGAAGCGCGGTAAAAGATTGGTTCCTGAAAGAGGCGAAATTCGAAAACTAGCAAAGATTATGATTGCGCTTTTGGTGATTAATTCTCAGAAAGATTTGCCCCGCACATGGGTTGAAAGGGCAGTATGGCCCGAAAATTACACTTCTACCGTTACTTCGAACTTTTACAACTTATGGTCTTACATCAAAAGAACCTTGAGCGAAACCGATGAGGAACGTCGCTTGCTAGGCAGGACTAGGGACTCAATTTCGCTTCGTGAACTGCATATAGAAAGCGATATTCATACCGTCAACCTTTTATGTAATGAATTTTCTACGGCGCATGAAGTAGAGGATTGTGTGCGGATTTTAAGTCAGCTTGAACGCGTTTATCAAGGTCCACTTATGCCTGGTATTGAAAATGCCCAACTTGAATCCTATAGAAACAAATTTCAAAACAAAGTTCTTGATGTGCTGACCGAAGGGTCTCGCATTATCTATTCAAAAGGCAATCGCTATGTTGCTCTCCATTTTGCGGGGTTTGCCTTTGAGCAAAATATCGCACGAGAAGATGTGTGCTATCTCTACATGTTCATCCAAAAAGAATTGGGGCATTATAGCGGCGCCATTAATACTTACGTTGAGTGTCGTGGCGCACTCGTTGATGAATATGGCATTGATGCTCCTCGTCGGCTTGATGTGCTTTATGAGGAAATTATCAAGGAGGTTTCGTAAACTTGGTTTCATAAGCTTACAGCTTAGTACTTGTGGTTTAACTCGACTTGGGCTTTAACCGACTTGGGGTTTAACCGTTGTTTTTTAAGAAATTAAGGGAGTAAGTCATGCTTTGACGACGTGGCGTCTTCGAGTCGGTGTGATATTTGCGCTCTGTTGTCATGGTGTTTTCAAGCTAGCCTGAGTTTTTTGCATTCGTTAAAAGAATTTAACGTGAAAAACCCTTGTGTCTCCTTATTCGAAATCGCTATACAACCCATGCCTGTGATAGAGTGAAGCAGTTATACGAGAAAGTGAGATTATGGGCATTTTTTCTAAGCTTTTAAGCGTGGGCGAAGACAAGCCCCTCAAAAAATATCAGAAGGTTGTTGAAACTATCAATGATCTTGAGCCTCGCATGCAGGCATATAGTGATGATGAACTAGCGCATCTTACAGTTGAATTTCGTGAGCGCTTGGATTCAGGCGAAGAATTAGACGATCTTCTACCAGAAGCTTTTGCTGCCGTACGCGAAGCAAGCGTACGTACCATTGGGCTTCGTCATTTCGACGTACAGCTTATTGGTGGTATGGCTTTGCATGATGGCAAGATTGCTGAAATGAAAACTGGTGAAGGTAAAACGCTTGTTTCTACGTTAGCGGGATACCTCAATGCACTTCCGGGAAACAACGTTCACATTGTTACGGTTAACGATTATCTGGCAGCACGTGACTCTGAGTGGATGGGTCAGGTTTATCGTTTCTTGGGAATGAGCGTTGGTCTTATTCAAAACGGTATGGACCCTCTCAAGAAAATTCCTGCCTACCAAGCCGATGTGACGTATGGTACGAATTCCGAATTCGGTTTCGACTACTTGCGTGACAACATGGTAACTCGTGCAAGTAGACGTGTGCAGCGCGGTCATGCGTTTGCAGTGGTCGACGAGGTCGACTCCATTCTTATCGACGAAGCACGAACTCCTCTTATTATTTCTGGTGCAGGCTCTCAAGCAGCTGATACCTATAAGAAATTTGCTGCCATCATGCCTTCCTTGAAGCGCGATATCGACTTCGAAATGGACGAGGCAAAAAAGACCATCTACACCACTGAAGCAGGTTTGGAAAAAGTTGAATTTCAACTAGGGGTAGACGATATTTTTTGGAGATCCAACCGGTCAGCTTCCCAACCATCTGCAACAGGCCTTACGTGCACAATTCTTATTCCATCGCGACGTGGATTATGTTGTTACCAACGGTGAAGTAAAAATCGTTGACGAATTTACAGGTCGTATTATGGAGGGCCGTCGATATTCTGAGGGTCTTCATCAGGCTTTGGAAGCAAAAGAGCACGTATTGGTTCGTCAAGAAAATCAGACGCTTGCTACAATTACGCTTCAAAATTACTTCCGTCTGTATGAAAAGCTCTCTGGTATGACGGGTACCGCAATGACAGAAGATGCGGAATTCCGTCAGATCTACAAGCTTCCCGTAATGGCTATTCCTCCTAATAAGCCTGTTATTCGTGAAGACTTAAACGATTTAATCTTCCGCACCATTGATGCGAAATTTAATGCGGTGGCTGACGATATTTCCGAACGTCACAATGCTGGTCAGCCTTGCTTGGTTGGTACGGTTTCTATTGAAAGTTCTGAGCGTTTAAGCCGTCTGCTTTCTAAACGTGGTATTAAACATGAGGTTTTGAACGCTAAAAATCATGAACGCGAAGCTGCCATTATTGCGCAGGCAGGCAGAACGGGTGCTGTCACTATTGCAACCAACATGGCTGGTCGTGGTACTGACATTTTGCTTGGCGGTAATGCAGATGTCATGGCGCAAACATTTTTTGGCAGAGCAGCTAGGAGAAGAAGTCGATCAGGCAACTCCCGAACAAATTCAAGCTGCTAAGGAAAAGGCTCAAGCTATTACTAAACGGGAAAGTGTTGAAGTTCGCAATGCCGGTGGCTTGTGTGTAATTGGTACCGAACGTCACGAATCTCGTCGTATTGATAACCAGCTTCGTGGTCGTTCTGGTCGTCAGGGTGATCCAGGCACTACGCAGTTCTATCTGTCACTCGAAGACGATCTGATGCGTTTGTTTGGTGGCTCACGCATGGATTCCATCAGTCGTATGATGGAAAAAACCGATATGCCTGAAGATATGCCGATTCAGGCTTCGATGGTTTCAAAAGCAATCGAGACGGCTCAGCGTCAGGTTGAATCAGTTAACTTCTCCACCCGTAAGCACGTTCTCGAATACGACGATGTCATGAACCTGCAACGTAAAGCGATCTACGAAGAGCGCAACGCGATTCTTGATGGTAAAGATCTAACTGAGCGTATGCCAGAAATCATTGAAGATGTGGTAGAAAACGCAGTCCTCGAATACTGCGCACCAAAGCAGGCAAGCGATGACTGGGATACTGAATCGCTTGATAAGTGGTTGCTCCAAATGACCGACGATCCTGAAATTACGGTTTCTTCCGTTGACCACGACGATGATGTCAACGAACTCATGGATGGATTGATTGAACTTATTACGCAACGATATAACCAGCGCGCCGAAGAAATAGGACCTCTGTTCTCCGATATTGCTTCGCAAGTTATGTTGCGCTTCCTTGATACAAGCTGGATGGCACACTTGCAGGAAATGGATTATTTGAAAGCTTCTATTGGTTTGCGCGCCTATGGACAGCGCGATCCTCTGACCGAATATCGCGAAGAGGCTCATCGTGCTTTTGCGGCATTGACGGATTCAATCTATGAAGGTTTCCTTCGTTTCTTGTTGCGTGCTCCTTTAATGGTGCAAGAAGCTCCTGTTGAAGAAGAAAAAACTCCGCTTGATGGTAAGGTTACCTATTCGAATCCTGAAGAGGCACTTACTGAGTCAACTACGAGTTCACAACGGGTACGTCAAGCCCAGGCGCAAGCTCAGGGTGTTCCTCAAACCCCGCAACCCGCTCCTGAACAACCAAAGCCTCATACTATTCAGAAGGACAAGGATGATCCTTACGCTAACGTGGGACGTAATGATCCATGTCCTTGTGGTTCTGGTAAGAAATTTAAAAAGTGTCATGGCGCCAATCGCTGACCAAAATAATGCGTCTTAAAGCGGTAACCTTTACTGTTTTAAGGCGCATCTTTTGAGTTAGCGTTAGGCCGTGAAGGGATTAGTATTTTCATGATGACACTTGATGAAGCACAGCAACGACTTCAAGATGCGCGTGCTTATCTTCATATAGATGATCGTGCACAAGAACTTTCAGATCTTGATAAGCAAATTGCTTTACCAGACTTCTGGAACAACACCGAACATGCACAGCAAGTCTCAAAGCAAGCATCTGCTTTGCGCGACATTATTGATCGTTACCAGGCAGCTTGTGCTCTTTTTGATGACATTCAAACTGCTCAGGAGCTCGCTGAAGAGGACCCAGAATTTGCCCAAGAATTGGAAGGCGATCTTGCTCAGCTGGAAAAGACTCTCGACGATTTCGAAGTGGAATCTTGGTTTAGTGGGCCGTATGATTCCGCTGATGCAATTGTTTCTATTCATCCTGGCAGTGGTGGATTGGAAGCGCAGGACTGGACCGAGATGCTCTATCGCATGTATACCCGCTATGCCGACCTTAAGGGTTGGAAAGTCCGAATTTTGGATCTGACTCCAGGGGATGGCATTGGCCTTAATCGTGCAAGCTTTCAGGTTGAAGGCCATAATGCGTATGGCATGTTAAGAAGCGAAACGGGTGTTCATCGCTTAGTCCGCATTTCTCCAACCGACGAAAAAAAGCGTCGACATACCACGTTTGCAGCGGTAGAAGTGGTACCGGTATTGCCCGATGATGACATTACGGTTGAAATTGATCCCAATGATGTACGCGTTGATGTGTATCGCTCAAGTGGTCCTGGTGGCCAGAGCGTGAACACGACCGATTCTGCGGTACGTCTTACCCATATTCCAACAGGCATTGTGGTGACGTGTCAAAATGAGAAATCGCAGCTTCAAAACAAAGAAGCAGCATTTCGTGTTTTGCGTGGCAAGCTCTATGAACTAGAGCAGCAAAAGCGTGAAGAAGAATTATCTGAACTTAAGGGTGAAAAGATGGATAATTCTTTTGGAAGTCAAATTCGAAATTACGTACTTTATCCGTATCGACTGATTAAGGATACCCGTAGTAATATCGAAAGTGGCAATGTTGATGCCGCCCTCGACGGTGATATCGATGAATTTGTAATTGGATATCATCGTTGGAAGGCGTCGTTATAAAAACATCGAACGACTAAACCAGCAGCCCTCGATCGAAAGGAAGCCATGAATTCCCTTACTGCTAAGGAAAAGGCTTGTGCGATTCGCACTGACATTATCGAGATGGTCCATGAGGCGGGAAGTGGTCATCCTGGTGGATCTCTTTCTTGCACCGATATCTTGTCGGCGCTGTACTTTGGTGGTGTGTTGAAACATGATCCATCAAATCCTAAATGGGATGAACGTGATTATTTCATTCTTGGCAAAGGTCATGCGGCACCTGCTTTGTATGCCACGCTTGCTGAAGCAGGATATTTGCCAGTTGATGAATTGAAGACTCTTCGCAAATTAGGCACACGTTTGCAGGGTCACCCCGATTCAAATCTTCTTCCTTGTGTGGAGGTTTCCACTGGTTCTTTGGGGCAGGGACTCTCTATCGGTGCAGGTCTTGCTGCGGGTATGAAGCTTGATAAAAAGCAGAATCGAGTTTTTGTACTTATGGGTGATGGCGAATGTCAAGAAGGACAAGTTTGGGAAGCTGCCACCTTCGCTGCGTTTAAAGAACTCGGTAATCTTATTGCAGTTGTTGATATCAACGGACTCCAGATCGACGGTCATGTAGAAGAAGTATGTGCTTCAGGTGCCCTAAAGGATAAATTTGCTGCCTTTGGGTGGGAAACCTATGAGGCAAACGGCCATGATATTGATGCGCTTATCGAGCTCTTCTCTGCTCTAAAGGCATCTGAAACCTCGAAGCCAAAGCTGGTAATTGCTCATACCGTTAAAGGTAAAGGGGTTTCCTTTATGGAAGACCAGGCTGGATGGCATGGCAAAGCACCTAATGACGAAGAAACCAAGATTGCTCTTGCTGAATTGGCAGCACAGTGCGCTAGCGTGAACGGAGTGAAGTAACGTGGTAAAGCTTGCTAGTCCCGAACAGGCCAAAGAGAAGAAAGCTACCCGTGCCGCATATGGTGTTACGCTTGCTGCTCTTGCAGAAGAAGGGATGAATATTGTTGCGGTAGACGCTGACCTTACCGGTTCGACAACTACCAAGAAATTTGCTCAGGCACGTCCTGAAAACGAAGATCGCCTGTTTAATGTTGGTATTGCTGAACAAAATATGGTCGGTGTAGCGGCGGGTCTTTCCCTTGCAGGAAATATTGCTTTTACCGGATCATTTGCGGTATTTGGCACAGGTCGTGCATATGATCAGATTCGCAATACGGTTTGCTATTCCAACCTCAATGTAAAAATAGCTCCTACGCATGCAGGCATTTCGGTTGGCCCTGATGGTGGCTCTCATCAAATGCTTGAAGATATTTCGCTCATGCGAGGATTGCCTAATATGCGGGTATTGGTTCCTGCAGATTATGCAGCATGCTGTGCAGCAATTCGTTTAGCTGCTCAAACGCCAGGTCCAGTGTATATTCGCATGGGTCGTGCAAGCGTGCCTGCGGTATATGCTCCTGAAGTTGAGCTGGAAATGGGTAAAGCGTATGTATTGCGCGAAGGAACCGACGTTACGCTTATTGCATGCGGTGTGGAAATCGATCAGGCCCTCAAAGCAGCTGATCTGCTGGAGAAGGAAGGTATTTCTGCTGAGGTAATCGATGCGTTTTGCGTAAAGCCTCTTGATGCTGAAACAATTCTTGCTTCTTTGGAAAAGACGGGTTGCGGTGTGGTTGCAGAAGAACATTCCGTTTACGGCGGACTTTGTTCTGCAGTTGCTGAAGTTGTTGCAGAAAACCATCCCTATCCTCTGCAATTCGTAGGAATGCGTGATCGTTTTGGCAAGTCGGGCGAATTTGAAGAACTTCTTCATTACTTTGAACTTGATGCTGAAGCGATTGTACAAGCTGTGAAGAAGGTTCGTAGTCGCGTAGAGGACTGATATACTCTTTAAAGTCTCACAGAATTGGTAACACATGAACGGAGCATACTGTGACGAATGAGTTTAACGGGGAACCTATGGGCAAGCATGCTCAGCAGCCTCGCGTGAACCAGGTCGCTTCTCAGCTGTCTGAGTCGCTGCCGGTGGTGAACGTGGACACAACTCCCCAATATACGGGTAATCCCGTCATTACGTTTGAACACGTAACCAAAGTATATGAAGCACAACCAAATAAACCAGCTCTCAATGATGTTTCATTGCACATTTTCCCAGGTGAATTTGTGTTCTTGGTTGGTCATTCTGGTTCTGGTAAATCTACGTTTATCAATCTTTTGATTCGTCAGATTAAACCTACCCAGGGCAAAATCTACATCGCTGATGAAGATTTGACCGGAATGCGTAATTGGCGTGTGCCTTATCTGCGACGCAATATCGGTTGCGTATTTCAGGACTTTAAGCTTTTGCCAAACAAGACGGTTTTCGAAAATGTTGCGTTTGCCTTAGAGGTAATCGGAAAATCTCGTCATGTTATTCGCACACAGGTTCCTGAAGTTTTGCGTCTGGTTGGTTTGCAGGACAAACTCGAGAAGCGTCCCGACCAGTTGTCTGGTGGCGAACAGCAGCGTGTATCTATTGCGCGCGCAATCGTAAATCGTCCACCTTTGCTGGTCTGTGACGAGCCAACGGGTAATCTTGACCCGCAAAATTCTCGCGGCATTATGGACTTGCTGGAACGCATTAACCGCACCGGAACTACTGTTCTTGTTGCAACTCATGACCGTGAAATGGTTGACAACATGCGTCGTCGCGTTATTGCCCTTGACCGTGGCGTTTTAACTCGCGACCAGGACAGGGGGGTGTACGGTTTCGATGTCTAGTCTGTTTTACTTTTTCCGCGAATCTCTTACGGGTTTTACGCGTAATCTTTCTACTACGCTTGGCTCAATTATTACCATTTTCCTGTCGTTGCTCATTATTGGCATCTTCTGTATTGGTGGTGCCGTTGTTAACAACGTGGTGGCATCGGTAGAAAACCAGGTTTCTATTACTGCCTTTGTTGCTGATGAAGCTTCTCAGGAAGATATACAAAACGTAATGAATCAGATTCAGGGATATGCGGGTGTTGAAAGCGTATCTTTCACTGATAAGGATCAGGCGTTAGAAAACTTCCGTCAATCAACGTCAAATCCTGAAATTGTGGATCAGCTTGATGGCCAGAACCCTCTTCCTGCTTCTATTGACGTAGAGCTTGCTGAAGCGCAAAGTGTAACCGATGTAGCAAATCAGATTGTAGCTAATCAGGATTTTGTCTCAGTTTGTGACAACCCTGAAAACCCAGCTGATTCGCTCAATTATGGTCAGAAGACTGTTGATAAATTGTTCTCATTGACGAATGCAATTCGTATTGCGGGTATTGCTCTTATTGCTCTGCTTATCGTCATTGCCTTTATCTTTATCAATAACACCATTCGTTTGGCTATTCTTGCACGCCGCAAGGAGATCGCAATCATGCGTTTGGTAGGTGCGTCTAATGGTTTCATTCGTGGTCCCTTCTTAGCAGAAGGTTCCTTGCACGCAATTATTGGTTCGCTGCTTGCAATTTTGGTTTTGGAAATTGTACGCAATGTGGTTCTTCCACAAATATCCATAGCGCTTCCATGGCTTCCGGTATCGGTTGATTTTTCAATGTTCATGTTGATCTATGTTGCTCTTATTGTGGCAGGTTTAGTAATTGGTCTTCTTGGTTCGGCATTTGCAATGCGTCGTTACTTGAAGGTCTAAGGAAGTTCTAAGAGATAAGAATCGTAGGAATCGTTGGATACGTTTAAACAAACGGCAAAAGCGGCTTCTAAGAATAAGCACAATGCAAGCATCGTGAAAATTCTCGGTGCTTGCATTTTCGTATGCTTAGTCTTTTGTGCGGGCTTTTTGGTAAGGGGAAATACCGAGTTACTATCAGCGATGGGTTTATCTTCGTTTGACATTGATAGTGAAGTTAATCCTGGAATGACGGTTTCAGGTGATACGTATAATTCACTCTCTGCTCGTGTTGCGGAAGTGGATGGGGTATTAACTCAGAACGGCATGGATGAATATGACCTTTCTCAAGCGACTTCCAACGTTCTTTCTGCATTTTTAAGTTCATCAAACGATCCTTACCTTCGTTATTATGACGAGCAAAGCTACCAGGCCTATCTAGCTACAACAAAAAACCCTGAGGCGGGGATTGGTGTTCTATTCGGAGAATCGGATGGCGATTGTTTTGTGGCGGATGTGCTAGAGTCTTCACCTGCTGCAGCTGCGGGTGTTCAGCCTGGAGATCATGTGGTTTCGATTGATGGGGTATCGAAAGATGCCTGGAGTGCCCCCGATGTGCTCAACGCGCTTTCGCGAGAAGAAGGAGAATCGGTATTCATTATCTGGAGCCGTCCTTCTAGTGAGTCAGGGGAAGCTGAAACCACGTACAGTACTTCTCTGACATTCTCTTCCGATTCGGCTGTCAACGTAACTCACGAAGTTCAAGATTCCGTAGGAATTATTAAACTCTCTCAAATTACTTCCGATTCTGCATCACTTGTATCAAATGCCTTATCGGTATCAGCAAGTGAGGGAGCGCACTCCTATGTGCTTGATTTACGTGATGTACCTGGAGGTTATCTCACTCAGGCGGTGGATATCGCTTCACTTTTCATTCAGAGTGGCGAAGTTGTTCAAATTGAAACAGCGGAGGGAATCACTACAAGGAGCGCAGATGGCTCAAGTGTGACTACCGCGCCTCTTGTGGTATTAGTGAATGGCAGAACTTCGGGTTGTGCTGAAGTTCTTGCGGCTGCACTGCAGGAAACGGGAAGGGCGACGGTTGTGGGCACTACTACGCTGGGTAAAGGGAGCGTGCAGATCATGCAGCCTCTCTCATTTGGGGGAGCTCTGCGTTATACTGCCGCATATTATTTAACCCCTAACGGACGTCAGCTTGATGGAAATGGTGTTTCTCCTGACATCGAGGCAAATAACGCTAACACCCAAGAAAGCGTTGCAATAGATGTAGCCCGATCTTTGAATAATTAAAGCTAATTAGTTGTTTACGTTATAGTGAAAAAAGAGTTGTCAATCAGGTGAGGAAAGGTTGCGCGTATGGCAACGACGTAGTTCAAAAGCTCGTCGCCGACCAAAGGCCCGCCCCCAAGGTGTCCTTGAATTACATGCGCAAGGCTTTGGTTTTGTTAAAACAGCTGAAGGGGAATACTTTATTCCTGCATCTAAAGTAAATGGTGCTTTTCCCGGTGACTTAGTAGAAGTTTCACGGCTATCATCGTCTGATTCTAGAAATTATCAAGGTCATACATCTCGAAGACCTACTGCGCGTGTAACGAAGGTTTTAATGCGATGCAAAGATACCTTTATTGGACGTTATGAAATTGCGGAGCCTTTCGGGATTGTGGTTCCCGAGGATCCCGCAATACCTTACGATATTTTTACCTTACGACGCGATGCACCCTCTGTTCAGGAAGGCGATATTGTTGAAGTTCAAATCCAAGAATTTCCCACCCGTACTTCAGCGGCTACGGGAAGAGTTGTGCGGGTTCTTGGTTCGGAAGACGATGTCGATATTGCGATAGATCTCATTATCGCTGAACAGCAATTTGAAACAAAGTTTTCGGAATCTGCCTTACAGGAAGCCAACGCTGCTCAATTTGATGCGAATGAGGCTTTCGTGCAGGGGTATCGTGATTTAACTAAAGAGTTTATTTTTACTATCGATCCTGTCGATGCGCGTGATTTTGATGATGCCGTTTCGCTGGAGCGGGACGGTCAAAACTATCGTCTTGGGGTGCACATTGCGGATGTGTCTCGTTATGTTCCCTTTGGTACATCTTTGGATCTTGATGCGCGTCGAAGGGCAACTTCGGTTTACTTGGTTGATCGCGTAATTCCTATGCTTCCAGAACATCTCAGCAACAATCTCTGTTCGTTGGTGCCTGCACAAAATCGTCCCACAATTACCGCGGAAGCGCTTTTAAGCCCTGCAGGTAAAGTGCTCTCATATGAGGTGTTTCCTTCGGTTATTCGTTCGTCGGCTCGTTTATCTTATGATCAGGCTCAGGCTATCCTTGATTCATATCATCAGAAAAAACCGATTGATCAAATAAATGAAGCGGTAAGTTCTTGCGAGGTTCCTCATGGGTCAATACCGCTTTCCTTGGAGGTTTTAGAAAAACTTCAGCAGAGAATTGTAGGGCTTGACTTTATCGCAAAGGCTATGTTTGAGCGCCGAAAAAAAGATGGCTGTATGGATTTTGATAGGGTAGAAGCCAAAGTCAAGCTTGATAGTAATCGCAATCCTCTTGAAATTGTGTATCGAAGAAAAACTGATGCAACACAGCTTATTGAAGAGTCTATGATTTTGGCTAACCACCTTGTTGCTGAATGGCTTTTAGGCAAGAATCTTCCTTGCGTCTTCCGTGTTCATGATGCGCCAGATGGGGATGCTTTGCGTTCTTTGTATGCTGCGCTGCGAGAGTTTCCTCTTTTTAACGATATTGATAAGCGACTTTTCTGTGATGGGAACCCTCAAACGCTTCAAGAAATACTTGAGCGGGTAAGTGGCCATCCTTTGCAGGAGTTGGTGAATACCTTATTATTACGCGCAATGAAAAGAGCGGTATACCGCGCCGAACAAGATTTTCATTATGGTTTAGCGCTTGATACGTATTGTCATTTTACTTCTCCTATCAGGCGGTATCCTGATTTGCTTGTTCATCGAATGCTCAAAGAAGGCTTCTTCGGGAAGAGTGAAACTTTTGAAGCGCAAAAAAATGCGCTTCCTTGGATGGCAGAACATTCTTCTGAAATGGAACGAAGAGCGGAAAAGGCTGCGCGCCAATCTCAGCTTGTTAAAATTGTTGAGTATATGCAGGCTTTTATCGGTTCAACCTACGATGGAGTAATTTCGCAAGTTTCAACTTTTGGAGTAACGGTGCGATTGGAAAACACCGCAACGGGTACTTTACCGGTGGAAGAATTGGGCGACGAATACTTTTCTCTCGATCCTGCTCGCCATCTTCTTTGTGGGGTATCGACAGGTAGAGTTTATCGACTTGGCCAGCGTTTGCGCGTGGTACTAGTGGGGGCATATCCAAGAGGAAGGCGTCTTTCATTCAAACTGGCTCCCGAAGAGCGTCATGATTCAAGGCTTGTTTACGCAAATGATCGTTGGGGCTAGAGAGGCAAAGCACCTATAATAGAGAATTATTCAAGAAAGCTTTAAAACCTTGCATAAAGATGGAAGCCTTGCATAGGTGGTAGACAAAAATAGTCTTTTAATTCTAGAGAAAGGCTTCTTGTTTATAGAAGAAAGCTAACATGCTGGTTATAAGAAATGAGATAGCACTCGTTTTGCAGATAGAGAGGCATATATGTCAAAAGTAGATAAAGCATATTTAAAGCAATTGGTAGAAACTCCATCGGTTACGGGAACTGAAACGCGTATTGCTTCGGTGGTTCGTGAGCGTCTCTCAGAGGTAGCAGACGAAATCGAAACGAATGTTATGGGGTCGGTTCATGCTCGATTGGTTGGTAGCGGATCAGCACCGTCAGTTATGATTGCTGCCCATATGGATGAAGTCGGCCTGATGGTTACCCATATCTCAGATCAGGGATTCTTAAGCGTTGCAGCTGTCGGCGGAGTTGATGCGGCGATACTTCCTGGCATGCGTGTCGATGTCCATACGAGTACGGAAACTTTACGTGGAGTAGTGGGGCGAAAACCCATTCATCTTATAGAAGCAGACGAGCGAAAAAAGGTTACGCCGCTTACAAGCCTCGTTATCGATCTGGGCTTATCTCCTCGCCGAGTTAAGTCTCTTGTTAAAGTGGGCGATGTTATTACCTATGGTGTTGGTTTTGAAAAAATGGGCAAAGGTATGGCGGTGTCCCGCGGTTTTGACGACAAAGCGGGCGTGTACGTTATTACGCGCGTTATGGAGGAATTGAAGAAAAGCGGCAAAGCAAAAGGTGACTATATTTGTGCTGCTACCGTCCAAGAAGAAATTGGCTTGCGAGGCGGAACTACTTCGGCCTATGGAGTAAATCCTGATGTGGCAATTGCGGTTGATGTAACCCATGCGACTGATTATCCTGGCATAGATCAATCTCGTTACGGTAAGGTGATCTGTGGAGAGGGCCCCGTTATTGCGCGTGGACCCAACATTAATCCTGCGGTGTTCGAGCGTTTGTGCGCGGCAGCAAAGAAGGAAGGAATCGCTGTTCAGTTTGAGGCAGAACCTGGAGTGACTGGCACTGACGCGGGAACTATGCAAGTGCAAAGGGGTGGATGCGCCTGCGGTCTGGTATCAATACCGCTTCGTTATATGCATACGCCTACCGAAGTTTTGAAGCTGTCCGATTTAGAGGAAACCGTTGCGTTGTTAAAGCGCTTTATTCTCGACTTGGATGAAAACGTTTCCTTTGTGCCAGGGATGTAAGAGATGTCATCAAAAGAAAAAACCATTGCTAAAAATCGTCGTGCGTTTCACGATTACGAAATACTTGATACCTATGAAGCAGGTATCGTATTAACCGGAACAGAAGTATGTTCGCTTCGCGAAAATAACTGCCAGCTTACCGACTGCTTTGCGTTGATTCGCAAAGGGGAAGTCTGGCTGAATAATTTGCACATTTCTCCCTATAGTCACGGTAATTTAAACAATCCTGATCCTGACCGAAAGCGCAAGCTGCTGCTTCATAGAAAAGAAATCCGCACTTTAGAGCAAAAAACGCAAGAAAAGGGAATGGCTTTAGTGCCAATCAAGATTTATTTTGATCACAATTCCCGGGTAAAGCTTGAATTAGCAGTTGCTCGTGGTAAAAAACTTTATGACAAACGTGCTGCTATGGCGGAACGTGATTCAAAGCGAGAAATTGAGCGTGCTTTAAAGCAGCGATATCGGTAGAGGAGTTAGCGTGAACGAAAAGGTTTTCAATATGATTGATACCCTTCATGCTCGTCTTGATGATGTGCGTGCAGCGGTTGAATCTCTCTCATGTGAGGCTCCAGAATATGTTGGTAAGCTCGACAAGGTCGATGATAGGCTTTACTTGCTGCAGTGTGAGATTGAAAAACTTGCTCAGTCTGCTGAACCTACCGAGGAATCTTCTAAGGAGACAGTAGAAACTCCCCCAGAAGCATCGAGTGAGTCAGCAGGGGAGTCGTCAGGTAACGATTCAGCGGATTCAAAAGCAGATTCTGAAGCTAGTGATACTGTCAAAAAGACTGAAGATGCTGATGAATCAACTAATAAACAGGAACAGAAAAAAGAAATATTTACCGACGATATGAAAGAAAATCTTGCTGATGCAGGTCGTGCAATCGGAAATATCTATCGTGACGGAAAAGAAGTTATTACTGAACTTTCTGGCACGATGGGCGATCTGAAAGATATTTTCAGTTTCGGAAAGAAACGCTAACGTTCTCTATTGTTTTAACAACGATCCTTCGGCAGGAATTTAATTGAGGGTAAAGTTTACCATCTCAAAATTTCTTATCCTATGAAATGAATACGCCCGCACTTGATGCGGGCGTATTTTTGTGGACTGCTCTATGGTAATCACTCAAATGAAGAGTGTCGTATTCGATACCACGCAAGTACTGCCGTGCATCTGAGACGGTATTGCATATTTTAGAATTCAACCAGAAAAAGCCACCCTTTCGGATGGCTTAACTTTTAGTTTGGCGAAGTTGAATACCTACTTATAGAGGGATTCTATTCCAGAAGTCGTACGCTGTTATGCGCGCTCGATCTTGCCAGCCTTCATGCACTTAGTGCAAACATTTGCACGCTTAACTTTACCGTTAACCTTGATGGTAACCTTCTGGATGTTAGGACGGAAGGTGCGGTTGCTTACGCGATGAGAGTGGCTGATGCTACGACCAGCGACGGGTGCTTTACCGCAGATCTCGCAAACTTTGGACATTCTAAATCAACTCCATTTACTCTGATATTTGGTACGGTTAGATACCGTTGATTTCCAAAAGCCCAAATACTATACCACAGCAATTTAAATCGTCCAAGTTATTTCTTTGTGAGTTTTTCTTGAAAGTCTTTATCCCATTGTGAAAATAAAGAAAAATAGTTAGTCAATCGAAGTAATAGGTGTTGCTTCGATGCGTAAACGCGCTCTCTCGTAATGTCGAGTGTTGTTTCCGCTATACTAATAACTTGGTCGTAAGTCATTTGATGGCGGTTCGTCATCTTTGAAAGGACAGTTTATATGAGCAACGAAATTGCAGGCGACCTTGTCGTTTCTGAAGAAGTCATTGCTGATGTTGCAGGTCATGCTGCCACTCAGTGCTATGGCGTAGTTGGTATGGCAGCACCTAATGCGGTTGATGGTTTAGCAAAACTTTTGCCTAAGTCTCGTTTGCGTCGTGGCATTGTTGTTTCAACTGACGACGAGGGCACTTTGGTAAGTCTTTACGTCATTCTTGAACATGGGGTAAATATTTCTACCGTTTCTGAAAACCTCGTAGAGCAGGTTTCTTTTGCCTTAAAAGAATTTGTTCGTACTCCTTTTAAAGCGTGGAGGTACACGTACAGGGGAATTAAGGTTCGCTAAATCGTTCTAAACAGAGCGGTTATAGGGTCCGCATAACGGCTGGTGCGCAGGGGGGGATAGGCGTACTTGAAACATGTTGTGCGATCAGGTCAATTGAGGAGCTAGTAATAACAAATGAGCAACTATACGTCTAACGATATCGTTAATGCTATCGCTGCAGCAGCGAAAGCGTTAGCTGCTCGTAAAGAGGAAATTAATCGACTTAATGTTTTTCCCGTTCCGGATGGCGATACGGGAACCAACATGTCGCTTACCCTTGCTATGGTTGTTGAAAACTTGGCAAAACTGCCTATCGGCGCTACCGATGAAGAGCGCCGTCGCGCCATTACTTCGGGTGCTTTGATGGGAGCTCGAGGCAATTCGGGCGTTATCACCTCGCAGATCATGCGTGGTCTTTGCGAAGGTATCGCAAATCACGAAACCTTTGATCTCGTTGCTGTTGACGATGCCTTTGATAGAGCGGTTGAAGTAGCTTTTAATGCGGTTCGTAAACCTGTTGAAGGCACTATTTTAACGGTTTTACGCGATACCGCTTCAGCAGCGCGAAAGGCTCGTAAAAAGAAGATGGAGCTTGAAGAGGGGCTTCGTTTTATCGTGGGAGAGGCTTATGCTTCTGTCCAACGCACTCCTGATCTTTTGCCCGTTCTTAAAGAAAACGGCGTAGTCGATGCGGGCGGTTTCGGTCTTGCAATTTTCTTTGATTCCTTTGTGTCTGCCTTAACGGGTCGCAGTGATACTTTAGGTGATGAGCTCGCTTTTGCGCGCACTGCTGCTCCTAAAGTAGAAATCGAGCAGATTAATGACTGGGAGGGCTCTGCCTATATGTATTGCAACGAGTTCCTCGTTGACTCTGATACGCTTGATCCTGAAGAGGCGCTCGATTTCTTGCATACGATGGGCGACTGTGAACTTTGCGTTGGTTCGGTTCCTAAGTTTAAGGTTCATGTTCACTCCAACACGCCTGATAAAGTTCTTGCTTACTTCTTAGAGCGAGGTCAGATTTCTGAAGTATTCATTCATAACATGAAGCTTCAAAGCGAAGAGCGCAGTGCAAAGCTTGAACAGGAGCAGGAAGCAGAAACAAAACCAATCGGATTTGTTGCCGTTGCTGTTGGTTCTGGGAATGCTGCAATTCTCGAAAGTCTAGGCGTTGATTATGTTGTTTCTGGCGGTCAGACCATGAATCCTTCTACGAAGGAATTGCTTGATGCTGTTAATTCCGTAAACGCCGAAGCAGTTATCATTTTACCTAACAACAGCAATATCATAATGGCTGCTCAATCTTGTTCTGAGGTTTCCGATAAACCTTGCGCTGTGGTGCCAACCAAGAGCGTTCCCGAAGCATTTTCGGCAATGTTTGCGTTTGATGAGACAGCTTCGCTTGAAGAAAATGTAGAGGCTATGACTGAAGCACGTGACGAAGTTAAAACAGGCGAAGTTACGCGCGCGATTAAAGATTCAAAAGATGTGCATGGAAATCCCATCCACGATGGCGATGTTATCGGTATTGCTGATGGAGAACTGGAAGTAGTTTCAGATTCAATTGAAGATGCCACTATGCGTATATTGGAAGTACTCGAAGCAGAGGACGCTGACACGCTTACCATTCTTGCAGGTGAAGATTACACCGATGATGCCTTCGAGGCGCTTATCGAACGCATTGAAGAAGCGTATGAGGATCTTGAGATTGATTCTCATCGCGGAGAGCAGCCTTTGTATCCTATTGTTCTTTCTGTTGAGTAAAGCAAAGCGCTTTCCTTTCTACGACAAGTAGAATCGAGATGTTATCTTGGTAAAGGGGCGGCAATCCCTGTGAATTCTAAATCTCATGAATATTCGAAGGCGGAACAAGGTACCAACCTTGACCGCCTTCATGCTTCTTTGTTACTTGATGCTTCGGTTGGCGTGGTAAAACAGATAAGCGATACGCGAGCTCGTATTCTTTATCGATCTTTTGGAATAAAAACCGTTCGCGATTTATTGCAGCTTTACCCTCGACGCTATATTGATATGTCCTGTGTTGTTCCTATTCAGCAGGCTGAAATAGGAAAGTCATATACCATTTTTGGAACGCTTTATGAGATAAAGCAAAAACGCCCAAAACCGCGCTTAACACTGGTTGAGCTATCACTGCTTGATGAAAGCGGGCTTCTGATCGTAACGTGTTTCAACCAGCCTTGGCTTGCTGAAAACCTCCATAAGGGTGAGAGGATTTCGGTATCGGGAAAAATTGAATTTTCATACGGGTTTAAACGGATGGTGAACCCTTTAATAGTGGCGCACGAGGAGGGTGAAGCTGAAACAGGCGTGGTGCTACCCGTTCATCCTTCGGTTGCTAAAATTCCTCGTACCACTATGCGTCGCATGATCTCGAATGCGCTCTCTGGGATACAGGGGCTTTATGATCCGCTCCCTCTTTCTTTGAGGGCGCGTTACCGTCTCTATTCTCGCTATCAGGCTTACCGAGGCGTTCATAATCCCGTTTCTATTTCCGATGCTAACCAGGCGCGAAGGCGTCTTCGTTATGAAGAACTGTTCTTTTTGGAATTGGAGCTTATTGATCAGGAACAGAAACGAATAGCGGGAGTTAAGCCCTTTCAGCACCAGATACAAGGTCCCTATCAAGATGCCTTGCGCGCATTGTTGCCTTTTTCTCTTACCCAGGATCAAGAGACGGCAATAGCTGCTATTTCTGAAAAAATGTCAGAAGACTATCCTATGAATCATCTTCTTCTTGGAGATGTAGGAACGGGAAAAACAATAGTTGCTGCTTTTGCTCTTGCTGCCTGTGCGGACACGGGAACACAGGCGCTCATGATGGGTCCAACAGAGGTACTGGTCCAGCAATACGGTGCGACGCTTGGTCCTTTGTTTGACCAAATGGGGGTGAGTTGGGGCATCTTGACAGGATCAACCCCCTCATCGCAGCGCAACGAGTTGTTGTGTGAACTCTCGGAAGGACGCCTACAGGTTCTTTTCGGTACTCACGCGCTTTTAGAGAATGAGGTAAGGGTTGCTCGCTGTTCGCTTGTTTGTATAGACGAACAACAGCGTTTTGGTGTTGAACAGCGCCAAGCCCTAATAGATAAGGCTCCTGGAGCCGATATTTTATCCATGACCGCAACTCCTATTCCACGTTCATTAGCGTTAGCGTTGTATGGGGGACTCTCGTTGTCGTACTTGCATGCTGCTCCCGCTAAACAAGGGGGACGATCAACGACCGTCTGTCATTTTTCTCAAGAAGGAATAGCTTACGATGCTTTACGTGCAGCGCTTGAGCGTGGAGAGCAGGCCTATGTAATTTGCCCGCTTATCGGTTTGGATCTTGAAGATCACGAAACTGGTCAGCAAGAGGAAGAGGCAGGTAATCAATCCATAATTGAGTACGCAGCAATTGAGTGGGATATAGAACATGATGAAGTAGGAGATACTCTTTCGGCGGCTACTCTTCATGCAAAAATCCTCCAAGAACAAATTGTTCCAGGGGCCAGAGTGGGACTTCTTCATGGCAAGATGAACTCGCAAGAAAAAGCTCAGATTATGGAAGAATTTCGACAGGGTTCAATTCAGGTTCTTGTTTCTACTACGGTTGTTGAAGTGGGTGTTGATGTTCCGAACGCTACGGTAATGATTATTGAAGATGCTGACCGATTTGGATTAGCTCAGCTTCACCAGCTTCGCGGTCGTGTGGGAAGAGGTAATCTTTCAGGATTGGTGTTTTTAGTCTCACGTTCAAAAGCTCCTCAGTCACTTGAGCGTTTGCGTATTATGGAAAAAGTCGATGATGGCTTTGAGCTCTCGGAATATGATCTTTCCTTGCGTCGAGAAGGAGATATTTTCGGAAATCGACAACATGGACGTTCACGCCTGGCGCTTGTAAATGTAATACGTGATAAAGCAATTATTGAGGCAGCGTATCACGATGCACGTGCCTGTTATCGTGGGCAAGGTTTATCGCAGGAAGAGCATCGTTTGATAATGAATGAATTGAAGATAGTCGAGAAAGCGAGGGGTTGATGAGAATCATTGCGGGGCAGTATCGGGGCAGGCCACTGAAAACCCTTAAAGGATCTAATACTCGTCCTACCACCGACCGAGTAAGAGAAGCACTCATGAGTTCTCTCTTTAGTGCGCGTGGTGGCTTCGAAGGAGCCTGTGTGCTTGATGCCTTTGCGGGTTCTGGTGCACTTGGCTTGGAATGTTTGAGTCGCGGAGCTTCGTTTTGCGTTTTTTGCGAACAGGATAAAGAAGCCTATCGGATTGTTTCTCAAAATATCGCTGCGCTTGGTATTCCTAAAGATTGTTTTGCGCTTAAAAGAAATGATGCTTTTTCGCTTCCTGAAATGACTAATCCTGTTTTTGATTTGCTGTTTTTTGATCCTCCCTACGCGTATGATCCAGTGGATATCTCCGCTTTGCTTGGTCGACTTGATGAAGCGGGTTATATCGCCGAAGGAGCGCTTATCTGTTATGAGTACGCGAAAAAAGACGCCTCTGCGGTTATTCAGGCTCTTGATGCGCTAAAATACGTGCATGTTTCTGTAAAAAACTATGGAGACACATCTCTTATAACCCTTAGGAAGGAACAGAAATGAAGAGAGCGGTTGTTCCGGGAACGTTTGATCCCATCACCGCAGGCCATGTAGATGTCATCAAGCGTGCTTCGCAAATCTTTGATGATGTGGTCGTAGCAGTAGCTCAGTCGGTAAAAAAGAATCCTATGTTTGATCTCGAAACAAGGGTTAGCCTTGCAACGCAGGCGGTAGCCGACCTTCCCAATGTCAGTGTTATCAGCTTTGATGGATTGCTGGTGGATTGCGTACGCGACCTTGATGCTCATGTCGTAGTAAAGGGCCTTCGTGCTATTACTGACTTTGAATATGAATTTCAGATGACGGCACTCAACTACGAATTGAGTCAAGATCTGGAAACGTTCTTTATTATGTCGCCTCCAAAATTTATGTATCTTTCTTCTTCGATCATTCGAGAAATGGCTTCAATGGGGGGCAGCATCAAGGGTTTTGTTCCTCCTTGTGTTGAAGATGCACTGCGAGAATACTTTGCTGATGCCTACAAAAATTCGGGTAAATAAGGACTTCTTTTTAAATTTATGGAGACAATAAGGCTCTATCAGCGCACATAACGACGCTTTCTGATAGACTTTAAGGTTGTATGTTAGTATTTTTGCGTTAAGATAACTAATCGCGCTTATTTCCCGAAAAGCTCGGAAAGGTAATTTATGGACGAAACAGGAGTATTGAATCTTATTGATGAGCTTACGATGCTCATTGAAGATTCGAAGCCGGCTTTTGGTAAAAATAACTTAAGGCAGGTTGACGCACAGGCTGCTTTTGAAATTCTTGATGAAATTCGAGATACCTTCCCAAGCGAATTTGCTCAAGCTCGCCAGGTTATCCGTGAGCGTCAGGCTTTATTAGATGAAGCCGAAGCACAGGCAAGTCGCTTGATTGAAGATGCTCGTAGTCAGGCTATTACTATTGCAAGCGAGCAGGAAATTGTTCGCATCTCTCAGCAGCAAGCTGATGCCATTTTGGCTGAAGCTCGTGAGCTTGAGCGTGAAACACGCGCAGGTGCAGAAGATTACGCTGATGAAGTGTTTAGCCATGTAGAGCAAAGCCTCGATACAGCACTTAACAGCGTGCGTCGTTGCCGTGACCGCCTCAATGCAAATTCTCTTAATTCGGGTCGCTAATGAATAAACCTATTATTACTATTCCAGACGAACTCTTCGCTCCCGCGGAGAGCTTGTCATTTTCGGGCACCTTTTTGCTTCCCGAATTGACCTTAGGGGCAGATACCTATACCTTTGAACATCCTTTAAACTGGAATGTTTTGGTAAGTAATACAGGTGGTTCTCTGCTGGTCACCGGCATTGTTTCTGGGGATGCGGTAACTACGTGCGTGCGTTGCCTTGACCCTGCAGAGTATCGTCTTGAAGGGGAGGTAGAGGGGTATTTCACTATTCCTGGTTCTGATGTTGAGTTGACAGAAGAAGAACAGGAGGAATGTGAACCTTTAAATGAGGATCACACTATTGATCTCACTTCTCTGTTGGTAGCGGCGTTGTCACTTGAGCTACCTCAAACTCCTCTTTGTGATGATGATTGCAAAGGTCTTTGTTCGGGGTGTGGTGCTAACCTTAATTATGAAGAGTGCACGTGTGATAAAAGCGAAGTAGAAGAAGATTTCCACGAGAACCCGTTTGCAGTTCTTAAGAATCTCAAATTTGATGACGAATAAAGACAAGACTGCAAAGCGTTATCTTGTGATATGTTTTTGACTTCATAAAAATTTTTCTTGCTATTTGAATCTATCGTGTTTACAATATTTTTTCGCGTGATTGCAACTAACAGGTTTTAACCTGCATCATAGAAGGAGATTAATCATGGCAGTGCCAAAGCGTAAAACCGGTCGTGCTCGTACTCATGCACGCAGGAGCGAAAACGATAAAATCGCTTCACCTTCTCGTTCTGTATGCCCACAGTGCGGTGAAGTAAAACTTCCTCATCGTGTATGCCCTAATTGTGGCTTCTATCGTGATCGTGAGGTTATTCAGACCGCTTAGTGCATGCCCTTGTTGGTGAATGGTACCCCGGCGCTGACCGGGGGATTTTTATATAAGCGGTTTATGACAAGTCCCCACTAAAGGAGATACGATGTCTGAGAAAGTAGTTATTGCTGTAGATGTACTCGGAGGCGAATTTTGGGCCTCAGGTTGTTCTTCCTGGCATTGAACAAGCCCTTGAAGAAGACGAAAATCTCGAAGTTATTGCTTGCGGTCCTAAGGATGTAGTAGTTCCTTTTGCTGAAGCGCATGATCGCGTGCGTGCTCAGGCGACTACTGAAGAAATTACCATGGACGAGCATCCAGCTCAGGCGGTGCGTAAGAAGAAGGATTCCAGTTTAGTGGTTGGAAACCGTCTGGTGAGCGAGGGCGTTGCAGGTGGCTTTTTCTCAGCAGGATCTACAGGTGCCTGTCTTGCTGCTGCCACGTTAGTAGTAGGCCGCATTAAAGGCGTTGCTCGTCCTGCGCTCTGCACAATTTTGCCTTCTCCCTCTAAGCCTGTTGTGATGTGTGACGTAGGAGCTAATGCTGATTGCAAGCCTGCCTATTTAGTTCAGTTTGCCCAAATGGCAATTCCGTATGCAGAAAAAGTTGTTGGTATTACGGAACCTAAAGTTGCCTTGCTTAATATCGGCGAAGAAGAAACTAAAGGCTCGAAATTCGCACAAGAAGCCCATGCGCTTTTGCGTGAATCAGTACCAGAATTTGTGGGGAATGCAGAAGGGCGCGATCTTCTAACCGGTGAATTTGACGTTATTGTTACTGATGGATTTACGGGAAATGTTTGCTTGAAAACCATTGAAGGTGCGGCAAGTGTTCTCTTTAAGAGTATCAAAGATGTGATGATGGCTTCTCCGGTAAGTAAACTGGGTGCGCTTGCGCTGAAGGGCGGTTTGAGCGATCTCAAAAACAATCTTTCCGCCGATGAATATGGTGGTGCTCCGATTTTAGGGGTTAAGGGCGCTTGTTTGGTTGGCCATGGTTCATCAAATGAAACTGCAATTAAAAACGGAATTTTAGTAGCTGCGCGCACGGTTCGTTTGGATGTTTCAGGAATAATTGCACAAACGGTATCAACGGCACAATAGGTTAGCTACAATCAGGTAGGTACCCCCTATAACCTGATGTTTTAGAGGATAAGAACCTTTAAGGTATCAGATAAGCTTGAATACATTGCTTATTTAGCATGAGGTAGGTAGTTGCCAGGAAGTGCGTTGTTGCTTTTTGGTAACTATTAAATCGGACAAAGTTCGACAACAGTACCAAAACAAAACGTTACTTTTGGTACTGAAGGTTTTGAGATAGTAGAGTGATAGGAAACGGTGAAAGAACAACCACAACATACTGAAAAGCTCAATCGAGCACAAGAAATATTGGGTTATACGTTTTCAGATCGTTCTTTGCTTCTCGCGGCGCTTACTCATCCTTCTGCAGCGGAAGGCCATTCTATTTCTGATTCGTATGAACGACTCGAGTTTTTAGGCGATAGCATTTTAGGAGCTATTGTTTCTTATGAAGCATTCCACGCCTATCCTGATCTTAATGAAGGCGGGCTTACTCGTATCAAGGTTTCTTTGGTTTCGGGCGCTTCTCTTTCTAAAGTGGCAAGTGATTTAGGTATTGCTGATGTAATCTTCTTTGGTTCCTCTGAACGGGGGACAGGCAGACGTGGCTTGCATTCTGCTTTAGAAAATGTTTATGAGTCACTGGTTGCTGCATTGTATTTAGATGGTGGTTTAGCTCCCGCGATCGCTTTTGTTAAACGTACTTTGATCGTGCGCATGAGCGCAGACATGGCAAAGGAACCTGAGAATCCAAAGAGTGTTTTACAAGAACGATTGCAAGAAGATGGTATTACTCCTACGTATCGCCTGGTCGAAACACAAGGCCCTCCTCATGATAGGACCTTTGTGACGCAAGTTTTCGTTGGCGTTCAGTCCATTGCTCGTGGTGTGGGACGTACGAAAAAAGAATCCGAAAGCCAGGCGGCAAAATCTGCTCTTGAGGTGCTAAGTTCCTTTTTTGAAGCTAAAGATTCGAAGGATAAAAAACGCAAGGCAGATGCTCGTGCTGCAATAAAGGCAGCAAAAGCCGAAGAAAAAGCACGTCGCCAAGCGGCTCAGCGTGCTAAGAAGCAGGAAAAAACAACAACAGCAATAAGGGGCGTCTCGTGTATCTGAAGTCGCTTACCTTAAAAGGTTTTAAGTCTTTTGCTGATCGTACCGTAATGAAGTTTGAGCCAGGGGTTGCCGCTATTGTGGGGCCAAACGGTTCAGGTAAATCCAATATTTCGGATGCGGTTCTATGGGTTTTAGGCGAACGCAATGCAAAGAATCTTCGCGGTCAGTCGATGGAAGACGTCATTTTTGCGGGATCTTCAGCTCGAAAACCTGTTTCGGTAGCTGAAGTAGAGCTGTTGCTTGATAATTCCGATGGAACGTTACCTGTTGATTTCAGTGAGGTTTCAATTGGGCGACGTATGTATCGCAGTGGCGAGAGTGAATACCTTATTAACGGTAATGTCGTCCGTCGCATGGATGTGTTGGATATTCTCCACGATTCAGGTTTAGGTACGGGGACCAATTCTATTATCTCGCAGGGCAATTTAGATTCGGTACTTTCCTCTCGCCCTGAGGACAGACGTGCACTTATTGAAGAAGCTGCAGGAATCCTTAAACATAAGGAGCGTAAAGCAAAATCTGAACGTAAACTTGCTCAGATGGATGCTCATCTTGATCGAGTACATGATATTACGGCAGAAGTGGAGCGACAGCTTAAACCTCTTGAGAGAAAAGCGCGCAAAGCGCGGACATATGAAGCTCTTTCTGCGGAAATGAAAGAGCTTAAACTTCAGCTTGCAGTCGACGATTTGCGTTGCTTGCAGAAGCAATGGGATGATACCTTACTAAAGGAAAAAACCCTCACTTCTGAACAGCTTCAGGTAAAAGAAGAATTGGAAGTTGCTGAAAAGGCACTTGATGATCTTCAGCAAACACTGCATGATCGAGGAAGCAAAGAGCTTGAGCTAAACGAGCGATATCGTCGTGCACAAGCTTCTTTTGAACGACTAAACTCTACCGCAATGCTCGTAAGGGAAAAGCGTTCTCATTTTTTGTCGGAAACAGAGCGCTTAACGCGATCGGTTGAAGAAAGTCGTCTTCGTCGTAGTGCGGCAGAAAAAGAGTTAGAGCAAGCTCACGATGCCGCAGTAGTCGCTCAAAAAGAATATACCCAAGCAGAAGAAACGCTGACACGTCTTGAAAGCGAGCATAAAGCGCAAACGGGACAGCGAAATGCTCTTCGCAAAAAAATCGACACTTTGATGTCTGAGCAACGTGGCCTTGTCCATCGTCAAGAAACTATCCAAGCAACGCAGGAGGCATTGCGGGAGAACTTATCTGAAAAACGTGCTCGTGCACAGGTGATAGATGTACAGGTTGCTGATGCACAAAAACGTTTGGATTCTGCGCAAACGCAAGCTACAGAATTGCAGCACGTTTTTGAGGAACTCTCAAAACAGCACGAGCATCTGCAAGAACAAGAAACCTCTGCGCGTAACAGCTTGAATACTCTTGTTGTAAAACGCGACCAGGGGCGTTCTAATCTGGATGCTGCTCGTGAAGCATATACTCATGCTTCTGCCGAACGTACCGCACTTGAAGAGTTGGAGAGGGCTTCAGAATCGGCGAACCCACTCTTGGCCCATGTTCTTGATTCGCGTGCTAACCTTGCCCCTGATTCAAAAGTGCTTTCGCATGTAATAAAGGCGCCATCAAAATTCGACGGACTCCTAGAGATGCTTTTAGGTGACGATGTATATGCCCTTATCACCTCAAAAGCTTCGGAAGCTATCTCTTTGGGTCGTCAAGCGCTCGACTGTCAAGCGTATGGTGCTGCAAGCATTTTTACCTGTGAACATACTGCAGCTTTTTCAAACAAAGAAAACCTTTCTAAGGACAGCCAAGAGGAATACCGCCCCGAGAAGGGTTCTCGCTTAATTGATGAATTAGAAATTGATCCAAAGTATCGCGCGTTGCTCGAAACGTTTTTAGGTGATGTGTATGTGGTTGATACTCTCGCCGATGCTTTAGAGGCACAACGGCAAGATACTAAAGCTTCTCATAGATTTATATCTCTCGATGGTGCAATTGTGTATCCTCAGGGCAAAATAGGTGTTTCAAGGAAGTCTGAAGAGGATCAAAAAAAGTAGTGCACTTTCACGGAGGAGAGCGCTCGATCAGGCTCGTCAAACTGAACGAGATTTACAAGAAACCTATGAGCGAATTCAAGCAGAAAATAAAACTCTTGAAGAAGAACTGCGCAAAGCTCAAACGGAATCTCTAAAACTTACTGAAGCGCTTGCGAGCAGCAAAGGTCGGTGTGAGTCAGCCGAAAGAGACGCAATACAGTCTGCTCAAAGTGTTGCTGAGTTTAAAAATGAGCTCACTGAACTTCTTCGTGAGCAACAAGCAAACGAAGCGTTTCTTGCAAAGGCCCAACCGGATTCTGACGAATTGGAAAAAGAGCTTGCTGAGGTTTTGGCAAAGCTTGAGCTCAATAAAGAAGAGTTTCACAGGTTGAAAATCACTTTCTCCTTTGCGCCGCACTATAGTAAGTATTTCGGAAAAATTAAGTGATGCTCGTTTAGAGTCTGCTCGTTTATCGGAGCGTTTAGCGTACGCTTTGCGAATGGAGCAGACAAGAAGCCAAGAGATATCTTCCTCGACAAAAGAAGATGAACGGGCGTATCGTCGGATTGCAATAGCCCGAGGAGCAAGCCAGCGAGCTGATGCACTCTTAGCAATCCTCGCTTCGCTTTCTGATGCTGCTTCGCTTGTTTCGCTTCGTTTGGAGCAGGAATCCCAAACTGAGCAAAACGCTTCTCGAGAATTGCATGACAACATTGCTAAAGCAACTCAAACATCGCGTGAAGTTCGCGAGCGTTTTGATGGATGCAGTGCAAAACTTGCAGAGGTCCGCATAGAAAAGGGCCGTTTGGAAATACAGGTGGATGCAGGAATCAAAGCTATTGTTGAAGATTGCGACACTTCACTCGAGCAAGCTCTTAGTCTGGAGGCGCTGCAGGATCGTAGTGCAGTTGAAGAGCATTGTGTTTCTCTTGAGCGTCGTATCAAAAATATGGGCACTATCAATCCTGATGCCGCTCAGGAATATGAAGAGGTTAATAAACGTTTCCAGTATTTATCCGCTCAGCTAGAAGATATGCGTTTGGCGCGTAGATCGCTTGCGCGTATTGTTTCGGTAATTGACGAACGCATGCGCAGCGACTTTATAACTACGTTTGAGCAGGTAAATGATAACTTCTCTGAGATATTTTCAACGCTCTTTCCGGGTGGTCAGGCGCATTTATCATTGGTCGATCCCGACGATTTGGAACATACGGGTGTTGATGTTCATGCGCAGCCGGTAGGAAAACGCGTAAAGAAAATGTCTTTACTTTCAGGTGGCGAAAAATCAATGACGGCAATGGCGTTGCTGTTTGCGGTTTATCGCATTCGCCAAACCCCGTTTTATATTTTGGACGAGGTTGAAGCGGCGCTTGACGATACTAATCTGCGTCGTTTGATTGCCTATCTAGAAGTTATTCGCGATCAAACTCAGTTCATTATGATTACTCACCAACGTCGCACTATGGAATCAGCAGATATACTATATGGTGTTTCCATGCAGGCTGACGGCATTACTAAAGTGATAAGTCAAAAGATAGATAACGCAATGCGCAAGGAGGGCTAAATGGGCTTCTTTGAGAAAATAAATGCGGGATTGTCGCGTTCTCGAGAGCGTTTAAAGGAGCAGATGAATATTCTGCTTGATCGCGGTCCTGATGTTGATGAGGATTTTTGGGAAACGCTCGAAGAAACTCTTATTCTTGCTGATCTGGGAGCCAGCGCTGCCGATGAGATTGTTGAAGAATTGCGTGATCAAGCTCGCCGTAAGGCATTGCCTGATGCTTATGCCGTTTTTGATATGCTTACCGAGCAAATTGCCTCAACCTTTACTCCTGCAGAGGAAGATGTTTTCGAAAAGAATCCCTCGTTGGTTCTTTTTGTGGGGGTAAACGGTTCAGGAAAAACTACTACGGTTGGTAAAGTGGCGGCAGCTGCCCACGAGAAGGGCAGGAAGGTATTGCTTGGAAGCGCAGATACTTTTCGCGCAGCAGCGATTGAGCAGTTGGAAGTTTGGGCACAGCGTGCTGAGGTTGAAATCGTAAGCCGTGAGCGTGGTAGTGACCCAGCAAGCGTTTGCTATGAAACGATAGAGCGTGCAGAAAAGGCAGGCTCGGATTTGGTGTTGATAGACACCGCAGGACGTCTTCATACTTCCAATGATCTTATGCGCGAACTCCAAAAAGTCGTTAATGTTGTACGCAAACGTTCTTCGATTCCTGTTTCAACGCTTTTGGTAGTAGATGCGACTACTGGTCAAAATGGTTTGCAGCAAGCTCGAGAGTTTGATAAAGCGCTCGATTTGGATGGGGTAGTTCTAACAAAGCTCGACGGTACTGCGAAAGGTGGTATCGCGCTTGCTATATCTCATGAACTCGAATTGCCTATCTGCAAGATTGGCGTAGGCGAGGGAATAGACGATTTGCAGGATTTTGATGCGCATGATTTTGCGCGTGCATTGATAGGAGACATGACCGATGTTCGATAATCTCTCCGATAAGCTTCAGTCGGTATTCAGCGGCCTTCGTAGCAAGGGTCGTTTAAATGAAGAAGACATTGATGCAGCTATGCGCGAAATTCGCATGGCACTTTTGGAAGCTGACGTTAACTTCAAGGTTGTAAAGTCGTTTATCAAGCGGACCAAAGAGCGTTGTCTGACAGCAGAAATCATGGACTCTTTGACTCCAGCTCAAAATGTTATCAAGGTTGTTCTTGATGAATTGACTGAACTTCTTGGACGCGAAGAGGCACCGTTAAAGCTTTCCAGTCGTATTCCTAATGTAATCATGTTGGTTGGCCTGCAGGGTTCTGGTAAAACTACGGCAGCGGCAAAGCTTGCTTATTTACTAAAAGGAAAAAAATCATAATCCACTTTTAGTTGCCTGCGACGTATATCGTCCTGCAGCTGCTGATCAATTGCAGACGCTTGGTGATGAAATGGGCATTCGCGTCTATCGCGGAGAAGGAAAGGATCCCGTTAAGATTGCAAAAGAGGGCGTTCGAGATGCGATCGATTCACTGCGCGATGTGGTGATTGTAGATACGGCAGGTCGTTTACATGTAGATGACGAAATGATGGAAGAAGCTCAGGCAATCAAAGCTGCGGTTGAACCAGATCAAATCTACATGGTTGTTGACGCTATGACTGGTCAGGACGCGGTAAATGTCGCAAAAGCTTTTGCTGATCGAGTTGATTTTGATGGCGTCATTATGTCTAAGATGGACGGCGATGCGCGTGGCGGTGGCGCACTCTCTATCAAGCAGGTAACAGGAAAGCCGATTTCTTTCATATCGTCGGGAGAAAAACCAGATTCTTTAGAAGAGTTCCATCCGGATCGTATGGCAAAACGAATCCTTGGTATGGGCGACGTTGTTAGCATTATCGAAACTGCTTCAAAATTAAAGGCAGAAGAAATTGAGGAAGAAGAAGCCGAGCGCATGGCGCGCGGCAATTTGACCTTAAATGACTTCTTGCTTATGAAGCAGCAGGTTAACAAAATGGGTGGCATCCAGAAGCTGGTAAGCGCTCTGCCTGGTGGCGATAAAGCTATGCGTGAAGGTCAAGTCAACGAACATGCTCTTGACGATATGACCGTCATTATCAGTTCAATGACCAAGCGTGAACGCGAGCATCCTGAAATTCTAAACGGTTCTCGAAAAGCTCGTATTGCTGCAGGTGCAGGCGTTAAGGTGTACCAAGTAAATCAATTGCTTAAGCAATTTAGTGAAACTAAAAAAATGGTTCGTCGCATGATGGATCAGCAGGAAGCTGCCTATGCCCGAAAGGGTAAGAAAGGCAAAAAAGGTAAGAAGGGAAAGAACGGCAAACGAAGGATGGGAGTTCCTGGTATGGCGGGACTTTCCATAAAGGATATGAAGAAGATGCAAGACATGATGAGTGGTCTTGATGATTCTTCGTCTAAGAGGTAATATCAATAATTGCTGTTTTGCGACTCGGAAGAGAGAAGTTTCCGTACAGTCGCGTGTTAAGTATTAGAAGGAGTACAACTCGATGGCAGTCAAGATCCGTCTCGCCCGTCACGGCGCTAAAAAGGCACCTTATTATCGTATCGTAGTAGCTGATTCTCGCGCTCGTCGCGATGGTCGCTATATTGAGCAGGTTGGCACCTATAATCCTGTTACCACTCCTGCAGCGGTAACTATTGACCTTGAAAAGGTTGACAAGTGGGTTGCAAACGGCGCTCAGCCTACTGACACGGTAGCTCGCCTCATTGAGGCAGAACGCAAGAACGCGTAAATCATGGCGGAATTCCGCGAAGATATTGCTAACTTGGTAGAAGCCTTGGTCGTTCCGCTTGTGGACGATCCCGATGCTGTTGAAATTACTTCAACGGATACTGACGAAGGCGCTCTTTTGGTAGAGATTAGTGTTGCCGACGAAGATGCTGGCAAAGTAATTGGTCGCCAAGGGCGTGTAATTAAGGCTATTCGCACCTTGTGTCGCGCAGCTGGTTCGCGCAACGGCGCTGCCGTTGAGGTAGAAATTATTGATTAAGGTCCCCTGAGATAATGGGTTCCTGGACGAACATTGCTGCGCTTCTTAGCGCTAAAACAAAAGAAGGAGGACTTTCTGTCAAACCGACGGAGGGTCTTCCTTTTTTGCTAACCGAAGGTCTTGGGGTTACTTTTGTTCCGCCTCTTTTGCGTTTTCCTCGTTCTTCTAAAGTAAAGCGTGTTGAAAATCCTTCTCCAGGTAAATACTTGGTGTATTTTGAGGATATTGATTCACGCAATGACGCGGAGTTATTAGAAGGGCATTTTTGCCTTGTGAGAAACAGCGATCTTCCTGAAAACTTTGACATTTCGGATGATTGCATGATAGTTGGATTCGCTGTTTGTGACGAAGTGCAAGGATTCCTTGGTAGGGTTGTTCGCATAGAGGAAAATCCCGCACATCCTTTATTAGTGGTTATGCGAGAAGAAGATGCTTCTTCGATACAAGGTCAATCTTTCGAAGATCAAACTAACCTTCAAGATTCTGACAACAATAATGCAGCATACACAGAAGTGCTTATTCCGCTTGTTGATGCATTCGTGGTGGATATTGATGAGAATGCGTGCGTAATAAAGGTTTCGTTGCCTGATGGTTTGCTTGATTTATAGGAGTATTCATTCATGAAAATAGAAACCCTCTCAGTGTTTCCGCATTGTTATGACTCTGTCATGAATGAATCGATGATGCGCATTGCTCAGGAAAAAGGATACCTTGATTTCACTGCTCATGATTTGCGAGATTGGACTCACGACAAGCACCGCACTACCGATGATGAACCATACGGTGGTGGCCAGGGTCTTGTGATGAAATGCGAACCAATCTTTGAAGCATGTGATGATCTTTTTGCTCAATCAGCAAAAAAAACCTTATGTTATTTTTCTTTCTCCTACCGGTGAAGTATTTAATGATGCACTTACTTTAGAGTTAGCTCGTAAGCCCCATTTATTTTTTATCTGCGGCCATTATGAGGGAATAGATGAGCGCGTTTATTCTCTTGCAGATAAGGTGATTTCAATTGGTGATTATGTTCTTACAAGCGGCGAGCTTGCTTCGATGGTAGTGATTGATGCGGTGGTTCGTCGTATCGATGGAGTACTTGGCGATGAAGGCAGTTCGGTGGATGAGAGTTTCTACGATGGATTGTTGGAGTATCCGCAATACACGAGACCTGCTGAATATCGTGGAATGAAAGTGCCTGATGTTTTGCTTTCGGGGCACCACGCTAAAATTGCTGAGTGGAGAAGAGAGCAGAGTTTAATCCGCACCAAGCGCTGGCGACCCGATTTATTGGAGAGCGCTAATATTAGTGCATCTGAGCGAAATTTTCTTGATTCTCTTGGAGACTGAGAGCTTGCAGCGTCAACTTTGTCTTAATATGGGAGAACTATCAAAATAATTACTTGTTTCTTTTGGAAATAAATAACTGTTTACTTTTATTGGAAGATGGTAATGAGAAAGGATGAGGCTTTGTGGATTCCGGACAGCACGCTACAAGGCGACAGCCGGGCATCTTGAGGCGATTTCTCAGCTTTGTTATATGCATAGCAGTGGTACTTGCTGCGGCATGGGGAATTAGAACCTATGTAGTGGAACCGTTTGAGGTTCCTTCAGCTTCAATGGAAATAACCATCATGACAGGTGATAGGTTGTTTGCTGAAAAGGTAAGTTATCATTTTACCGATGTTCAACCAGGCGATATCGTAGTCTTTTCTGATCCTCAGGTTCCGTCTCGTGTGTTGGTGAAGCGTGTTATTGCTACTGAAGGACAAACGGTTTCAATGTCCGGTGGCACTCTTTATATTGATGGCGTAGCACAAAGCGAGCCCTATGTTACGGGTGAGACGTATCCGCTCTCACAAACAGCTGGTAACGTATCGATAAGCTATCCCTATGTGGTTCCAGAAGGCGAAGTATGGGTGATGGGTGACAATCGTGAAAACTCATCAGACTCTCGCTATTTTGGCTCTATTGATGAAGACACCATTTTTGGTAAAGCGATACTAACGTATTGGCCGCTTGATCGAATTGGTCTTTTATAGTCAAAGGTATACAGTCGCGTTCAATTTGATAAAGGAGTTTTAATGACTAATCTCGCATCAGACGCATCTGATTTGCGTGCTTCTGACGTGCTGACCTTTCAGGATATGATCCTGTCTCTTCAGCGCTATTGGGCTAATTTGGGCTGTGTAATTATGCAGCCTTACGACAACGAAGTTGGTGCGGGTACGTTCCATACCGCTACCACTTTACGCAGTTTAGGTCCTGATACGTGGAAAACTGCCTATGTTCAACCGTGTCGTCGCCCTGCAGATGGTCGTTATGGTGAAAATCCAAACCGAATGCAGCATTATTATCAGTTCCAGGTTCTTTTGAAGCCTTCTCCTGACAATGTTCAGGATTTATACCTTAATTCTTTGCGTACTATTGGTATTGATCCCGAAAAACATGACATCCGTTTTGTTGAGGATGACTGGGAGAGCCCAACACTTGGTGCTTGGGGTCTTGGCTGGGAAGTCTGGCTCAATGGCATGGAAGTAACGCAGTTTACCTACTTCCAGCAAGTTGGTGGATTCGAATGTAGGCCCGTTCCTTCTGAAATAACCTACGGTCTTGAACGTTTAGCGATGTATATCCAGGGAGTGGATTCCGTTTACGATCTTATATGGGCACGTGGGGATGATGGCAGTGTCTTCACGTACGGCGATGTGTTCTTGGAAAACGAACGTGAGTTTTCTGCCTATAACTTTGAGATTGCTGATACCGATTTGCTTTTCGGCGAGTTTGATCGCTACGAGGCTGAGTGCAAACGAGTTCTTGAAGCAGGTCTTCCGCTTCCTGCATACGATTACGTTCTTAAGTGTTCGCACGCCTTTAACTTGCTCGATGCACGTGGTGTCATCAGCGCAACTGAACGTATGGCGTATATCTTACGTGTTCGTACTATTGCAAAAGCTTGTTGTGCTTCGTATTTGGAGCATGTTGTTGGTGTTAAACCCGCTCAAGATGAAAAAGGAGAATAGGAATGTCACAGCAGAGTCTTGCTTTTGAAATCGGTACTGAGGAAATTCCTGCCTTTGATTTATCTAACGCGGTTAAACAGCTCCAAACTCTTGCACCACGTCTGTTAGATGAAGCCGCGATTCCTCATGGCGAAACTGAAGTGTATTCTTCTCCTCGTCGTTTAATAGTGGTGGTTCATGATATTCCTGAAGCGACGGAAGGAAAAAAAACGAAGTATTTTAAGGGCCCCTCAGCAAAGATTGCTTTTGATGAGGAGGGCAATCCCACCAAGGCTGCTCAAGGCTTCGCTCGCGGTAAAGGAATAGATCCCTCTGAATTGGTAGTTGAAGAGGGCTATGTGTATGCACGTACCCATACGCCTTCTGTTCAGGTATCAAGCTTATTATCGAATGTGCTTGAAGGTATCGTTCGTGGTATTTCGTGGCCAAAATCCCAGAGGTGGGGAAGCGAATCGGAGTATTTTTCTCGTCCTATTCGTTGGTTTGTTGCCCTTTTTGGTTCGGAAGTGGTTCCGTTTACTTTTGCTGGCTTATCAGCGGATCGCTTGACCTACGGTCATCGGTTTTTAGCACCTGGACCATTTTCGGTAGCAAATGCAGATGAATTAGTTTCTACAGTTCGAAAAGCATTTGTGGTTCCTTCAGAGAAGGAACGCGAAGAAGTTATTCGCGAGGGTGTTTCTGAGATTGAGCAAAAAACTGGTTTTCATGCCGTTTTGCCACCAAAAACGTTAGTTGAGGTAGTCAATTTGGCTGAGTATCCTTCTGCTTTAATGGGTACTTTTGACGAGGAATTCCTGCAGGTTCCTGAAGAGATTATCGTGGATGCCATGTTGATGCATCAACGCTATTTCCCTCTGTATGATAACGATAATAAGTTAACCAACCGTTTTATCGTGGTGGGCAATGGCGATCCTTCATGCGCTGAGACCATCATTGATGGCAATGAACGTGTGGTGCGCGCTCGCTTATACGATGCAAAATTCTTCTATGATGAAGATTTGAAAAAACCACTTGAATCATATGTGGATCAACTCGCACAGGTAGTTTTCCAGGAAAAACTGGGAACAATGCTTGATAAGACTAATCGAATTGGGGGACTTGCAGAGCATTTAGTAAGCGATGCTGGTCTTACGGGTCAAGATGCTTTGGATGCTCTTCGTGCTGCTAAGCTTTGTAAGGCTGACTTGGTAACCAGTGCAGTAATAGAGTTTACTTCAGTCCAGGGCGTAATGGGTTCCTACTACGCGTTGGCTTCTGGGGAAACTTCGCAGGTTGCTCAGGCGATCGAGCAGCATTATCGACCTCGTTTTGCTGGCGATGAAGTTCCAGAAACCTTGGTTGGCAAAGTGGTAGCCCTCGCTGACAAACTAGATACTATCTGTGGACTCTTTGCGGTAAATCAAGGCCCAAGCGGCTCCTCTGATCCTTTTGCGCTTCGTCGCAGTGCTATCGGTATTGTTGCTATTCTTTCGGGAGACAATCCGCTTCCCATCAGCTTGATATCAGCAATAGATGCCTCCTTGGATTTATATGCTAAGGCGGGAATTCAGTTTGATGCGACCGCAGTTCGTAGTGAGGTTATTGACTTCTTTATTACAAGAACGCGTGTGATGTTGCGTGATAGCGGCAAAGGCCTTGATGCGATTGATGCTGTTTTGGCGGCGGGAGTACAAGAGCCTCTTGAACTTATCCATCGTGTAGAGGCTCTCGAACAAGCACGTAGTAATGAGCCTGATACCTTTGAAAATCTTGCTACCGCTTATGCTCGTGCCAATAACTTGCGTGATCCTAATCTGGGAAGCAACGTCGATGAAAGTTTGTTGAGCGAAGTTGAGCATGCGCTCTCATGTGCGGTTGTGCAAGCTGAAAACAGGGTAGCTTTGGCTCTTGAAGCCGACAATTATGCTGATGCGCTAAACGAGCTTGCTGCGTTGCGCGCACCGATCGATTTGTTCTTTGAACGTGTGATGATTATGGACGAAGATCAGGCTCTTCGTGAAAATCGCCTCAGGCTTCTTAATCGCTTTGTGGGGGTATTTACCAACGTGGCTGATTTTTCGTTACTTTCAAAATAGCGTTTTATCATGCGGCCCTTGCATAGAGGGCCGCTTTTTGGTTCTGTAGAGTTTTGTAGAGGAAGGAGAATAATGCAAAAATGGATTTTGCAAGGTAAAAGCTCCAAAACATTGCCTACGGTTCATATTGTGTCTGATTCAGTTGGAACAACTGCGCAGGGGCTCGTGCGTGCAGCTGCGGCATGTTTTGAGGTGTTCGATCCTGCGATTGAAATTCTTCCGCGAGTAATTTCTGAAAAAGAAATGATTTCAGAAATCGATGCTCACGTGTCGCTTCATCGTCGCATCGGAGAACATCCTTTCGTTCTCTTTTATACGTTGGTTTCTCCTGCTATGCGGCAGGCTCTTCAGGAGTATATAGACAAGAATAGCGACATTATTATTGCGGTTGATGCTATGAGCCAAGCGCTTGATGCCTTAACTCAAGCATCAGGTCAGGATCCTATCGCCAAGCCGGGAAAAATTCATTCCGTTAATGAATATTACTTCCGCAGAATTGATGCGATGGAATTTACTATTTCGCATGACGATGGTCGTAATCCCCAAGATCTTACGAAGGCTGATATTGTATTGATTGGGGTGTCTCGTTCGTCGAAAACTCCTCTTTCGATTTATCTTTCACAGATGGGGTATAAGGTGGCAAATGTGCCGCTCGACCCTCAATCTGATCCGCCTAAAGAGATCTTTGATGTTGATCCTACTCGTTTATTTGGACTCATAATTTCTGCGGAAATTTTGGCTGATATTCGCAAGAAACGCCTAGGTAAAGCCACTAATGTGGCTGCTTCTTACGCTGATTTGGAGTGCGTATACCAAGACTTGGAAAGCGCTCGAGCGTTAATGCGTAAACTTGGTTGCATTGTGATTCGTACCGACAACAGGGCAATCGAGGAAACAGCGCAAGAGATTTTGCGGTATTATGAGAATGCTCACCCACAAATTGATGATTAGTGTGTGAGGAAGAAAAGTTTAATCTAAGGAGAACATGGTGACTGACCAAGTAAAGCGCGTCTATGCTTTCGGTAAGGACGCAAATGGTAAGAACGTTACTGAAGGCAACACCAACATGAAGGCCATTCTTGGTGGTAAGGGCGCAAACCTTGCTGAAATGGCAAACATCGGCCTTCCTGTCCCTCCCGGATTCACTATTTCTTGCCAGACTTGCATGGAGTATGCAAACTCCGACAATACCTGGCCTGAGGGAGTTCTGGACACTATTGAAGAGTATCGTGAAGATCTCGAAGCCCGTATCGGTAAAAAGATTGGTGACCCTGAAGATCCACTGTTGGTTTCCGTTCGTTCTGGTGCACCAATGTCGATGCCCGGCATGATGGACACCGTATTGAATCTGGGTCTCAACGATAAATCTATTCACGGTTTAATCAAGCAGACTGAGAATTCTCGCTTTGCATGGGACTCCTATCGTCGCTTTATTCAGATGTTCTCTAACGTAGTAATGGGTCTTGATGGTGACCTGTTTGAAAATGCGATCAACATCATGAAGCGTGACCGTGGTGTTGAATCAGATACTGATCTTACGGCTGAAGATCTTGAGCAGCTCGTAGAGGTATTCAAGGGCATTTTCACGGATAACGTAAGCGCAGAAGAATATCCTTCACTTGTCGTTGATGGCAAAGTTCAGTTCCCTCAAAATCCAGACATTCAACTTCGCTTGGCTATCGAGGCAGTATTTGGCTCTTGGAATAATCCTCGTGCAATCCTGTATCGTAAGCAGAACAAGATTTCTGATGATTTGGGCACTGCGGTAAATGTTCAGTCGATGATTTTCGGCAACAAGGGCAATACGTCTGCTACGGGTGTTGCATTTACTCGTAATCCTGCAACAGGTGAAAAGGAATTCTACGGCGACTACTTGGTAAACGCTCAAGGCGAAGACGTAGTAGCAGGTATTCGTAACACCAGCCCTATTTCTGATCTTAAGCATGTGGAAGGCCTCGAAGAGGCAGGTCGTGAACTCGAAGAGGTATTTACTATTCTCGAAAATCACTTCCGTGATATGTGCGACATCGAATTCACTATCGAGCAGGGTAAGCTTTGGATGCTCCAGACTCGTGTTGGTAAGCGTACCGCTCAGGCTGCTCTTCACATTGCTATCGAAATGGAAAAGGAAGGCCTTATCACTAAGGAAGAGGCAGTTCAGCGTGTTGACCCTGAACAGCTCGATCAGCTTCTTCATCCACAGTTTGACACCAAGGCCGAATACGATGTGGTTGCAAAAGGCTTGAACGCATCTCCTGGTGCTGCAGTGGGCGAGGCCGTATTCTCCTCTGAAGCTGCTGTTGAAGCAGCAAAGGAAGGTCGCAAGACCGTTTTGGTACGCTGGGAAACTACTCCCGATGACCTTGCTGGCATGATTGCTGCAGAGGGCATCTTGACCTCTCATGGTGGTAAGACTTCTCATGCAGCTGTTATTGCTCGTGGCATGGGTGCTCCTTGCGTATGTGGTGTAGATACTTTAAAGATTGATGCTGAGGCAAAGCAGGCAGCTATTGCTGGTACCGATATCGTAATCAAGGAAGGCGATATGATTTCCTTGGACGGTACTACAGGCATTGTTGTTCTGGGTGCTGTTGAGCTTGTTGAGCCCGAGATGGCAGGCGATCTTGATACTATTCTTGAGTGGGCAGACGAATTCCGCACCATGGGTGTTCGCGCTAATGCTGACAATCCTGAGGATGCAGCAACTGCTCGCAAGTTTGGTGCACAGGGCATTGGCCTTTGCCGTACCGAGCATATGTTCTTGGGTGATCGTAAGCAGATCATTCAGACCTTTATCTTGAATGAAGATGAAGCAGTTCGTGAAAAGGCAGTAGACGATCTGTTCAAAGCTCAGACTGGTGACTTCTTGGGTATGTTCAAGGCAATGGATGGTTATCCAGTTATCGTTCGTTTGCTTGACCCACCACTGCATGAGTTCCTTGAGAGCGCACGTTCTTTGGATGTTGAAATTGCTCGTCTTGAGGCATCTGGCGGCGATCCTGATGTGATCGAGAAGAAGCGTCAGCTTATGGAGCAGATCGACGGCATGAGCGAGCAGAATCCTATGTTGGGTCTTCGTGGCTGCCGTTTGGCAATCAAGTTCCCTATTCTTCCTGAAATGCAGGTTCGCGCTATTGCAACTGCTGCTGCTCAGTTGAAGAAGGAAGGTCTTGATCCTAAGCCTGAAATCATGATTCCTCTGGTTTCTGTTGTTCCTGAACTTGCAAAGCTTCGTGAACTTGCTGAAAAGATCATTGCTGAGGTTGCAGAAGAGCAGGGTGTCGAGCTTGAGATTCCTGTTGGTACCATGATCGAGCTTCCTCGTGCTGCAGTTACGGCTGATGAAATTGCAACGCAGGCAGACTTCTTCAGCTTTGGTACTAACGACCTCACTCAAACCACGTTCGGTTTCTCTCGTGACGACGTTGAAGCTGAGTTTATTCCTCAGTACTTGGCAGAGCGCATTCTCCCATACAATCCTTTCGCAACCGTTGATCCTGGTGTTGCGAAATTGGTTAAGATGGGTGTTGAGCTTGGCCACCAGGGCAATCCAGACATCGTTTGCGGCGTTTGCGGTGAGCATGGTGGCGATCCTGATTCTGTTAAGACCTTCTATGGAATCGGACTCGATTATGTAAGCTGCTCACCTTATCGTGTACCTTTGGCACGTTTGGCTGCTGCTCAGGCTGCTTTGGCAGACAAGTAAACATTTGAGTTACTTGGTAAATTTGCTAAGTAATCAAACAATATGCGTGTATTTAGATGCCCACCAATCGGTGGGCATCTTTTTGTATATTATGTGGCGCGCCATTTAGGGTTATAGGAAAAAATGTGTTGCTATAACCCCTGTATAAGTCCAGGTAATCCCTCAGAAATGGGGGCTTTCTGTTGGTGGTGACCAACAGCTTACTCGGAAAAAATGTGTTGTTATTTCTTCTATTTATCCTGTTCAGGTAAGGAAAATTAACTATATCTGTTGGTTGATTTTCCGGGAGAAGAAAATGAGCGCTCCAAAGTGTCCAATTTGTCATGAGTTAATGAAAAAGCATGGCAAAACAAAAGCAGGAAAACAACGCTGGATATGCAAGAGCTGTAAGGCTACTAAAACACATGCAATAAACTCTGACGCAAAGCAGCTAAAGATCTTTTTAGATTGGCTTTTATCCAGAAAAAGACAAACTGATATAACTCATGCAACTGATAGGACCTTCAGAAATCGAACTGCTAGGTTCTGGAAGTATTGGGCCCTTCCTCCTTTAATCGATGAGATCCATAAAGTGGTTTATGTTGATGGATTTCATCTTGGTAGAAAAGCAGTTGTTTTGATTGCTTGTAGTGATGAGTGTGTTTTGGGCTGGTATCTAGCGCGCCATGAGCACACTCAAGCCTGGGTTAATCTACTAAGAAGGATAGCTCCTCCCGATATGGTAGTAAGCGATGGAGGACAAGGCTTTAGAAATGCAGTAAAGCAGATCTGGCCTGATACTCAAATCCAGCGTTGCGCTTTTCATGCCTTTAATCAAGTAAGACGCTGTACAACGCACAATCCACGTCTTGTCCCTGGTAGAGAACTGCTTTTGATAGCTATTGATTTACTTCACATCAAAACAGAAGATGAAGCTCTTGTTTGGCTTAAAAGATACTTTGATTGGTGTAAGTGCTGGGATGAATTTCTGGCTGAGAAGAGCTATATCGATGGCAAGCATGTCTTTACTCATGAAAAATTAAGGAAAGCAAAAAGGTCCCTTAATCGTCTTATTAGCTCAGGGCATCTCTTTACCTACCTTGATCCGCTTCTTAGCCTAGATACCTCTCTTCCCTCTACGAACAATCGGATAGAAGGAGGAGTTAATGCTCCTTTGAGAGAGATGCTGAGACTTCATAGAGGAATGAGTCTTAATCGAAAGATTAAGGCAATACTTTGGTGGTGCTACCTACATACAGAATGCCCGCTTGGGCCAGCGGACATTCTCAAAGTTATGCCAACAGACGATGACATAGATGAAATATATAACAAGCTTGCCAGGAACGAAAAGCTCTCTTCAGATATTCCAAAATGGGGCGATGCAATTATGTGGAGTGAACTGCATCACATAGACCTCAACCACGATGCTTTTAGACATGATTGGGACTAAGTACTAGCAACACATTTTTTCCTATAACCCGCCATTTATAAAGATGCAAGTGATTGCGCAACTAAACTTGCAATATGAACGGGCTTTAGCTTTTTAGAATTGGCTTGGGTTGTGAATGTTTGAGCTTCGGTTTGACTTGATGAAAAACGTGAATTCATTCGCTGGATTCCTTCTAAGCAGCCTGTACAATAGCACCCAACAAAAACAGTTGAGTATTGTTCTGCGTGTTTGCTTAGTAATTTTTTCTTGCTCTTCGAAACTGCACGGTTTAAAAATCGGGTCTTTAAATAAATTTGGTGCGAGTGTTTTATAGCGAGGGGAAGGCCCTTGTAATAGGCTAGATCCACAATAGTCAGAATGTTCAAAATTGTTTTCTAATTCAACTATAGAGGCATTCATTTTTTCAAG
>ENA-OQDC01000164-OQDC01000164.1-human-gut-metagenome-genome-assembly--contig:-NODE-164-length-53545-cov-5.430005_pt1 | contig 53545 bp, 73 predicted proteins | sample MGYA00242770_ERZ504601 | MGnify/ENA primary metagenome ERZ504601 (study PRJEB26092, sample SAMD00036305) | human gut metagenome | host: Homo sapiens | study: EMG produced TPA metagenomics assembly of...
AGCGTGATAATCTCAACGATTATCGTATCGCGCGCGAAGCGTTGGCGACTGTAGGTCTGGCGGACTTTGAAGAACGCAGCTTTGCTACCTTGAGCGGTGGTGAGCAGCAGCGTGTAATTTTGGCGCGTGCGCTGACGCAGCAGACGGAATGCCTGGTGCTGGATGAGCCGACAAACCATCTGGATATCAAGTACCAGCTGCAGATTATGGATATTGTAAAATCACTTGATTTGACTGTAGTGGCAGCAGTGCATGACTTGAATATCGCAGCGATGTACTGTGACCGTCTGGTTGCGATTAAGGACGGTCAGATTGTTGGCATGGGAACTCCGCGTGAGCTGCTGACGGAAAAGTTTATTTATGATATGTATGAGGTGCGCTGCAGAGTGGATGAGGAAAAGTCTACGGGACGTATAAATATTGTGTATCTGCCGCAGCACTGGCAATAGGCCGGCGGCGAATAAGGCGCCATCTGCGGCTTCACCGCTCCTCGACGTACTAAAAGTACGCCGTCGTCGCGCTTCAACCACATTTGCCACCTTCTACGCCGCCTTGCGTGGTCTGTAGTTAGAAATAGGACGGCGGCAGATAAGGCACCATCTGTACTATACTAATTTTTATATTCAAGGAGGGTTAAAAATGAAAAAGCTATTATTGATTCCGGCATTTATGGCAATGTTTATGACCGGCAGCGTAGCAGTTCCTGCTGCCTTCGCTGCTCAGCCTGCACCGCCGCAGGAAAACAAAATGATGCTGCCGCCGCCCAAGGACGGCAAGCGTCCGCCGATGCCGCCGCGCATGCGCCGGCCACAGCTTTCCAATGCAGAGGCTGCGGAAAAACTGCAGTCAGCATATGGTTACCGTTATTCTGATATGCTGCGCTTGTTGAATATCGGCCACAGCTATAGCGATATGAACACAGCCTGCTTGTATGCTTATCTGTCCGGTGAGCCGGTAGAAAAGGTGCTGCAGCTGCGTCAGCCTGCAACCTGGGGCAGGGTGCGTGCGCAGTTAGGGTTGACGCCTAAGCTGTATGCCGAAAAATATATGGAATATCAGGCAAGCTATCTGCCTGCCGACAGCCTGGTAGACAGAGAAACGGCGCTGAAATATCTGCGACAGGGTTATCCGCTGGGCGATATTCAGCAGGCTGCCAAGCTGGCCAGGGAGAGCGGCAAAACTTTGGCACAGGTATTGCCAATGCGCACTGTTAGCTGTGACTGGAAGCAGGTTAAGGAAAAGCTCGGCTTGCAGCAGGAACAAAAACAGGACAAACCTTTCGCCTTCAGAGGACGCGGACAGCGTAGCGGTGCAGGTTTTGCCGGCTTGCATACGCGCAACATGACGGCAGAAAGAGCTGTAAAGATTTTCCACGCTGATTATCTTTTTGATGAAGCAGAGCTGCTGCCGCTATATGAAAAATATGGCTTTGAAGGCTTGGAGGATATCTGCCTGCATGCCTACATGAGTAAAAAGACACTGCAGGAAATCATTGACCTGCGCGATAAATATTCTTGGGAGCGTATGAAATATGTGCTTGGCTTAACACCGCAGGTATATTTTGACCGCTGTGTGGATTATCAGGCACGCCGTCTGGCAGAACGCATGGATATCCCGCAGAAGGTAACGAAAAAATATATGCATATGGGTTACGCAATGCATCATATCAACAGTGCTTATCTGCTGGCACAAAAGGCCGGTCTGGATATTAAGGATGTTATTGATTTGAAGACGCCGAAGAATTCCTGGCAGAATGTGGCGCTGAAAATAGGTCTGACTGTTGAAGATTGCCGAGAGGTTAAGAACAAAATCAGTAAGGACTTTGGGAGGCATGAATGAAACGTATAGTAATTTTACGTTGCCTGCGTTCCAATAATGTATGTACCGGTGCAGCCTGCATGCGTGCTTTCAATACAAAAAGCGGTGCCTTTGCCAGATATGGCGAAGAACCGCTGGAGCTGGAGGCTTATTGGAGCTGCAACGGCTGCGGTGACTGTCACTTTAAATACCAAGAGGGTATCGAAGAAAAGCTGGAACGTATTATCGGCCTGAAGCCTGATGCTGTGCATGTTGGTGTCTGCGTCAAGCAGCGCACGCAGGATGGGCAGGTTGTTACCTGCAAAACTATTGCGGAAATTTGCGAGCGCCTGGAGGCTGCGGGACTGACGATTGTGGAAGGTACGCACTGATGAATGGACTTAGATTTGCAGAATACAAGACCTACAATGAGGCCGAAATTATGGCGTTATATAGTAGTGTTGGCTGGAGTAATTATACCAATAATCCGGCAATGCTAAGAAAAGCTTATAAGAATTCACTTTATGTTTTAGCTGCTTATGCTGATGGAAAGCTTGTAGGGATACTCCGTGCTGTCGGTGATGGTGCTTCTGTGGTTTTTCTGCAGGATTTAATAGTGCTGCCGGAATTTCAGCGTCATGGCATTGGTTCGCAGCTTATGCGGAAGGTTATGGAAAAGTATGCCGATGTCTATCAGCTGCAGCTCCTTACAGAAGCAAGTGAAAAAAATATTGCTTTTTATGAATATCTTGGCTTAAAAAGAGTCGAAAAGTATGGCTGCTGCGCTTTTATAAGATGAGGATGTTAACATCGGTTATAAGCTGTAATCAATGTAACACTATTGCAACAAATCTAAGCAAATTAGATAATTTTTGCAAATTTTAGCAGGAGTTTTCGTTCCTATAGCGAAATATAGAAGCAAAGGGATAAAGCCCGAGCCCTTGATAGAAAAATGGTAGCACCAAAGCAATTTGGCGACATACCAAAGGAGGCATTGATTATGAGTGTAAACGTAAAAGGCAGAAACATTGATGTGACCCCGGCTCTGAAAGAGTATGTGGAGAAAAAAATTACCAAGGTTACTAAGCAGTTTAAGACTGTTGGTGACATTTCTGCAGTAATGAAGGTTGAGAAAGGTAACCATATTGTAGAAATTACGGTTCCTGCAAGCGGCATTTTGCTGAGAGCACAGGAAACCACGAAAGATATGTATTCCTCCATTGATTTGGTTGTAGAGAAAATTGAACGTCAGATTCACAAATATAAAACTCGTCTGATGAAGAGAAAATACAGCAACTTTGCTGATACCGCTGTTCCTGCTCCGGCACCGGCTGCAGAAGCTGCTGATGAAGGCGAATTCGAAATCATCAAGAATAAACGCTTCATCATGCATCCGATGACTCCGGAAGAAGCAATTCTGCAAATGAATCTGTTGAACCACGATTTCTTCGTATTCTACGATCCTGATCTGGGTGCTACTAATGTGGTTTATCGCCGCAAGGATGGCAAATACGGCTTGCTGAGCCCGGAACTGAAATAAAGCAAATATTTTAACCTAAACTTCACAAAAAAGCACAGGATTTGCTCCTGTGCTTTTTTGCTTTTTAAGAGAGATTCTGTTATAATTTAAAATTAGGTGTATAGTCTTTTTAGACACCATAATTTTAAGGAGTGATCGTGTTGCTCGAAGGCATTTTAAAGAAAATTTTTGGTGACCCCAACGAAAAAGAGATCAAGAATATTCGTGTAATCGTAGATAAGATTAATAGTCTGGAAAAGGATATGGAAAGCCTTAGCTCTGCCAATCTGGCAGCCAAGACCAGCGAATTTAAAGTACGTTTGCAAAAGGGTGAAACCCTGGATGATATTCTTCCGGAAGCATTTGCCGTTGTCCGTGAAGCGTCCAGACGTGTTACCGGCATGCGTCATTTTGATGTACAGTTAATCGGTGGTGTAGTGCTGCATCGCGGCAAAATTGCCGAGATGCGTACCGGCGAAGGTAAAACTCTGGTAGCTACTGCGCCTGTATATCTGAACGCGCTGACCGGCAAGGGCGTGCATGTTGTAACTGTCAATGATTATCTGGCACGCCGCGACAGCGAGGATATGGGCCGTATTTATAAGTTCCTCGGTCTGTCTGTAGGTCTGATTGTGCATGATATGGACTTCCCCGACCGTAAGGCTGCTTATGCTGCAGATATTACTTACGGTACAAATAATGAATTCGGCTTTGACTATCTGCGTGATAACATGGTAGTTGATGAAAATCAGATGGTTCAGCGTGAGCTGAATTACTGTATTGTCGATGAGGTCGACAGTATCCTGATTGACGAAGCGCGTACCCCGCTGATTATCTCCGGCCCCGGTGAAAAATCCACCGAGCTGTATCAGGTTCTGGCCCGTGTTGTTGCCAACATGGAAGAGGGCGAGGATTACACTGTTGATGAAAAACAAAAACAGGTAGCACCTACCGAAAAGGGTATTGCCAAGGCAGAAAAAATGCTGGGCATCGGCAACCTGTATGACAATGAGCATGGCGTGGACTATTCCCACCAGATTATGTGCGCTCTGAAGGCTAAGGCTTTGATGCACCGCGACCGTGATTACGTGGTTAAAGATGGTCAGGTTATCATCGTCGATGAATTTACCGGCCGTCTGATGTTCGGACGTCGTTTCTCCGAAGGCCTGCATCAGGCTATCGAAGCTAAGGAAGGCGTAAAGGTAGAACGCGAAAGCCAGACACTGGCAACTATTACCTTCCAGAACTACTTCCGTATGTACAAAAAGCTCGCCGGCATGACCGGTACCGCTAAGACCGAGGAGCAGGAGTTCCAGAAGATTTATAATCTGCCGGTTGTTGTTGTACCTACCAATAAGCCGATGATCCGTGTTGACTATCCTGATGTTATCTATAAAACACGTATTGCCAAATACAAGGCAGCAGTCAACGAGATTGAAGAATGCCATAAGTCCGGCCGTCCGGTACTGGTTGGTACTACTTCCATTGCTCAATCCGAAGAGCTGAGCGCTATGCTCAAACGCCGCAACATTCCGCATAACGTGCTGAATGCGAAGTACCATGAAAAAGAGGCTGAGATTATTTCTCATGCAGGCCAATACGGTGCTGTAACCATTGCTACCAACATGGCAGGCCGTGGTACCGATATTACCTTGGGTGAAGGCGTTCCTGAATTGGGTGGTCTGCATATCATCGGTACCGAGCGTCATGAAAGCCGTCGTATCGATAACCAGCTGCGTGGCCGTTGCGCCCGTCAGGGTGACCCCGGTTCTTCCAAGTTCTTCCTGAGCCTGGAGGATGATCTGATGCGTCTGTTCGGCAGTGATAATATTGCCGGCATTATGGATAAGCTGGGTATGGAGGACGATGAGCCGATTGAACACAGCCTTGTTACCAAGTCTATCGAAAATGCGCAGAAGAAGGTTGAAGCACGTAACTTCAGCATTCGTAAGCATGTCCTGGAGTATGACGATGTTATGAACCAGCAGCGTGAGGTTATTTATTCTCAGCGTCATAAAATCCTGCATCAGGAAAATCTTAAGGATACCATCAAAGAGATGGTTGATGAAACCGTTGAACGTACTATGACCATGTACGCACCGCCTGAGGTTTACTCTGAGGATTGGGATCTGCAGGCTCTGATTAACTACGCTGAGGATTTCTATGCTCCGCGTGGTCTGCTGACCGTAGATTATCTGCAAAACCTTAGCCGTGAAGAGCTGGCTGAATATCTGCAGAAGGTTGCTGATGACAACTACCAGGCACGTGAGGACGCAATCGGTCCTGAGCTGATGCGCGAGCTGGAAAACCTGGTTATGCTGAAGGTTGTAGACAACCACTGGATGGAGCATTTGGATGCTATGGATATGCTGCGTGAGGGCGTTGGCCTGCGTGCATATGGTCAGAAGGATCCGCTGGTTGAGTACAAATTTGAAGCCTACGATATGTTTGAAGCCATGATGGAGGCTATCAAGGAAGACGTTGTTCGTTACATTTACCGCGTCAATGTTATTACCCAGCCGCAGGTTGAAGACCCGCTGGAAAATGCTTCCACCAATAACCCGACTCCCGAGGGTGACGAGGGTAATTTGAAAGCTGAACCCAAGAAATAATTTTAAGTCAGCAGCCTTGGCTGCTGACTTACTTTCGCCTTGTTTGCAAGAACTCGGCAAAACGGCTGAGGCCGTAAATAACTAATATTTGCTACACGAAAGGTTGTGAGGAATTTTGTTGATTGAAGAATATAAGCCTGAAATTACAAATCTGCAAGCAAAATTAGAGGAAATGAGGGGATCTCTTTGACATCGCTGTCAAAGAAGATCGTATTGCAGAATTAGAACATAAAATGGGTGATCCTACTTTTTGGGATGATCCGGAAAAGGCACAAAAAACTGCGCAGGACGTTAACAGCTTAAAGGAAGAGGTAGACGGTTTCCATAAATTAAGCGCAGGTGTTGACGATTTGGAAGCTTTGCAGGAAATGGCTGCCGAAGAAAATGATGAAAGCCTGCTTCCTGAAATGGATGAGCTGCTGGCAAAATGCCGCAGCGAGCTGGAGCATTTGGAGCTGGGTATGCTGCTCAGCGGTGAATATGATGCCAATAATGCTATCCTGACACTGCATGCAGGTGCAGGCGGTACTGAAGCGCAGGACTGGACCAGCATGCTGCTGCGTATGTTTACCCGTTTTGCGGAGCAAAACGGCTTTGCGTTGGAAATGCTCGACTATCAGCCGGGTGATGAGGCCGGTGTAAAAAGTGCTACCATTCAGGTTAACGGCCATAATGCTTATGGCTTCTTGCGCTCTGAAAAGGGTGTACACCGTCTGGTGCGCATTTCTCCGTTTGATGCCAATGCCCGTCGTCACACCTCCTTTGCTGCGGTAGACGTAATGCCGGAGCTGGATGATACTGTTGATGTAAATATTAATATGGATGAGGTGCGCGTCGATGTTTACCGTTCCAGCGGTGCCGGCGGTCAGCACGTCAACAAAACGTCCTCTGCTGTACGTATGACACATGAACCGACGGGTATCGTTGTTCAATGTCAGAATGAGCGTTCCCAAATTCAGAACCGTGAGCGCTGCCTGCAGATGCTGCGTGCAAAATTATATGAATATGAAAAGGCTAAGCAGGATGCTCTTGTCAGCGATATTGCCGGTGATTACCAGAATATCGAATGGGGCAGCCAGATCCGTTCCTATGTGTTCCAGCCCTATACTATGGTTAAGGACCATCGTACCGGCTGCGAAACCGGTAACATTCAGGCTGTTATGGATGGCGATCTGATGCCGTTCGTAGAAGCATATCTGCGCAGTCAGCAAAAAAAGGTTTAATAAAGCGAGGTCTGGACAGGTGAATTTTATGAAAAGCCGATATAATCCTTTGCTTTTGGCAGTAATCGTAATCGGTCTGGTTTGTGCCTTATGGCTGAACGTTGTCCGTCACGATGTTGAACAAAAAAACAATACTGTAGAAATGGCTATGGAGTACGAGGGCTTACGTAAGCTGGCTGCTTTGCAGGGCCTGCCGGAGGAGGATGTACTGCGTCAGTTTAAGGATGCAGGCATCAACTCGCTGATGATTTTCGATACTACGTTGGAGCGCCTGACTAAAAACGGCGAAATCCAGACGGTAACTGGCGGTGAGCTGCGTCAGGCAGCTGCGCTTGGTTCCGGCATGGGTGTTTTCGCTAATGTGGGAGCCGGCGATATTGAAGAAAATGCTGCTTACGTTGCTGCTACTGACAAGCAGTCTGTCTTAGATGATGTAGAGCAGGATTTGTGCCTGCGCTACGGTGCTGACCGTGTAAAGGTTGTAAGTGAAAATCCGCGTATTATTAAAATCAAAGGCAGCACTACACTTCTGCCTGAGGGTAAATACGATGAGCCTCAGGGACTGCTGCAGGCTCCTTTAGGTTTGCCGGTGCAGGATATGCGTAAGGTTGCTGCTTTGGGCTTCAAAATTATCGTACGTCCGCAAAATTATGTGGATGTAACGGATGAGCAGATTGACGGCATTTTTGCCCGCATTAAAGAAGCCGGTGTACCGGTTGATGCTCTGATGCCATGCGGTACAGAGGTTGTGGGCTATCCTAATAAAATGCAACATTTGGGCGAGCGCATGAAGGAAAACAACATGACGCTGGTAATGCTGGAGCATTACACCCAGCTGCAGTTTGCCAAAATCGACGGTCTGTTGCCTTTGGCTGAGTTCAATGACTATAAGGCTGCCCGTTCCTATGTTATCGACCCGACCGAGCAAAAGAAAATCAGCGTGGGCGAGGCTTTGCGCCGGTGGGCGCTGACGGACGAGGAGCGCAATATCCGCGTGAACTATATCCGTCCCTTCCTGATGCCTGAGGGTGGTCAGGATATTATGAAGACTAACCTGAAATATGTGCGTGATATTAAGGCCAGCGTTGAAGCGCGTGGTTATACTATCGGCGAAGCAGGTGTTTTCAGCGCCGAAAACAAAGATGGCTTTGCACCGTACTTCCCCGCTAAGGTAAGCTTTATTCCTATTGTATTGGCGATTGCCGCCGGTGTAGTGCTGTATCTTGCGCTGCTCTTTAACCTGGGCGGTAAGCAGCAAATAGCACTGTGGGCTGTTTTTTCTGCCGGTGCCTTGGCACTGCTGTTTATCGGCCGCGGCCTGTTTACGCGTCAGCTGCTGGCTTTGGCGGCAGCAAGTGTTTTCCCGGTGTTTTCGATGAATGTTATCTTTAACATTTGGGATAAAAATACGAGTGATAAGCACAGCCTGCTTGCTATTTGCTGGAACGGTATCTGGCAGCTGGCGCTGGCTATTGCTTTGTCTTTGGTGGGTGCAGCCTTCCTGTCGGCTATTTTGACAGACAGCCGCTTCCTGCTGGAAATTGATATTTACCGCGGCGTAAAATTAACCTTTATTCTGCCGGTTATGCTGACAGCAGTTCTCTTTATGAAACGCTATGACCTGCTGCAGGTTGTGGGCAAAGGCTTGAAAACTCTGTGGGAGCGCCTGAACGGTCTGCTTGATACAGAGATTACCTTCCGCCATGTAGCAGTGCTTGCGGTGCTGCTGTTTATTGCTTATTATTTTGTCGGTCGCAGCGGTCACACCGGCGGTGTGCCTGTGCCGGCAATTGAATTGAAGATGCGTGCTTTCTTAGAGCAGCTGATGTATGCACGTCCGCGCGAAAAAGAATTTATGATCGGTCATCCGGCATTTTTCGTGGCAGTGCTTGCTGTTTACCGTTGTGCACCGCGTTGGTGGCAGTTTGTACTGACCTGTGCTGCCGTTATCGGACAGGGCAGTCTGGTGCAGACCTTCTGTCATATGCGTACACCGGTTGTTATGAGCTTTGTACGTGCTCTCGACGGCTATGCTGTTGGCGTTGTATTCGGCGTAATCGCTGTACTGGTGCTTGGCATGCTGTTGCCTTTAGTTGTTAAGTTTAGAAGGAGATACCTTGAAGAATGAGTAAGATCGTGATTTCCGGATACTATGGATTTGCTAATGCCGGAGATGAAGCTATGCTGACCGCGATCATTAAGGCTTTGCGCAGTACGGAAAAGACCGTGGAACTGACGGTTATCTCAGGCAATCCGCCCGCTACTGCCGCAAGACACAAGGTGAATTCTCTTCATCGTTTCAGCTTTTGCAAAATTTTTGCTGCCCTCATGGACTGCGACCTGCTGCTCAGCGGCGGTGGCAGTCTGCTGCAGGATGTTACCAGCAAGCGCAGTCTGTTATATTATCTGTTTATCCTGGCTTTGGGCCTGTTGCTCAAAAAAAAGGTCATGCTTTTCGGCCAGGGTATAGGTCCTATCCATAACAGACTTATGCGCAGGCTGACTAAATTTATCTGCAGCCGGGTGGATTTAATTACCGTGCGTGATCAAGATTCTTTGTATGAACTGCGTCGCATCGGTGTACCGGCGGAAAAGGTGCAGCTGACAGCCGATTCTGTGCTGACTTTGCCGCAGGAAAGTAAGGAAAAAGGACTCGAGCTGTTGCAGCAGTTTGGGGTGCCGCAAGATAAAATGCTGATAGCTATAAGTGTACGTAAATGGCAGGAGGATGATAAGTACCTGCTGGAGCTGGCTAAGGCTGCGGATATTCTGGCTAGGGAATATAAGGCACATATTGTGCTGCTGCCGCTGCAATATCCTGTGGATGTGGCTGCCTGCAACAGATTACAGCACTTTATGAGGAGCAAGGCAGACAGTACTGTTTTGGCAACAGGATGTGATACCGAGCAGTTTTTGTCGCTGATGGGTAACTTTAATCTGCTTATCGGTATGCGTCTGCATGCACTGATTTTTGCTGCGGTTATGGAGTTGCCTTTTGTGGCTGTATCCTATGACCCCAAAATTGACGGCTTTGTTAAAGACATTAACGGCATCAGCGCAGGAGCTGTGGAAACACTGCAGGCTGCGCAGATAGTTGCGTCTGCGCGCAAGGCGCTGGCCTCTGCCAATGCTGCTCATGGACTTTTGGATACATTGAGAGCGAAAGCTTTTTTAAATGCAAAGGAAGCCTTTGATTTATTAAATTGAGAGGAGATTGAAGGTAGTGCTGAAAATGACTGATGTAAGCAAGGTATATCCCGGTGGGTCTGTTGCCTTGCAGAACGTCGATATTCATATTGAACCAGGCGAATTCGTCTTTGTTGTAGGACCTAGCGGCGCTGGTAAGTCTACCTTTATCAAAATGCTGTTCCGTGAGGTTCTGCCGACCACGGGCAGCATTTTTGTTAATGGCGTGGATATTTTATCGCTGACACCGAATGAGATTCCGTATATGAGGCGTCAGCTGGGCATAATTTTCCAGGATTATCGTCTGCTTCCGGACCGTACTGTTTATGAAAACGTAGCTTTTGCTATGGAGGTAATAGAAACACCGCGCCGCAAGATTAAGCGCAGAGTGTTGAACGTATTGGATCTTGTCGGCCTGCGTCACCGTGCCGATGCTTATCCTAATGAGCTGAGCGGCGGCGAGCAGCAGCGTATCGCTATTGCCCGTGCTATTGTCAACGATCCTATTATGGTAATTGCCGACGAACCTACAGGTAACCTGGACCCGGAAACAAGCTGGGATATTATGGAAATCTTTAAGGAAATTAATGCTGAAGGAACTACGATTGTCATGGCAACTCACGATAAAGAAATAGTTGATGCCATGGGCAAGCGCGTTATAGCCATAGAGGACGGGCATATCGTACGTGATGAAGCAAGCGGGGTATATGGCTATGAGCTTTAGTACAAAAGAATATTTTGTTAAGGAAACCTATAAATCTATCAGACGTAACGGCTTTATGAGCTTTGCTTCTATTTCGACTGTAGCAGTTTCGCTGTTAGTGCTGGGAATGTTTCTGCTGATTTTTCTCAACACCAACAATTTGGCACAGTATCTGGAAAGTCAGGTACAGGTGTCGGTCTACATGCAGGATAATGCCTCTGCGGAGGAGCTGAAAGCAGTAGAGGCGAAGCTGAAGAAGATGCCCGGCGTAGTCAAGGTAACGCCGGTAAGCAAGCAGCAGGCTCTGGCACGTTTTAAGGAACGTCTTGGCGATCAGGAGCAGCTGCTCAACAGTTTGGGTAAGGACAATCCGTTCCCAAATTCCTTTGAGGTGCAGGTGGATAATCCAGAGCGTATCAAGGTTATCACGCCTTCTATCGGACAGCTGCCTAAGGTAGAAACAGCTAAATTCGGTCAGGAGGTTGTGGAGCACCTATTTTCTCTGACCAAAATATTGCGCTTCGGCGGCATTGTGCTGGTTATATTTTTAGCTATGGCAACGCTGTTTATTATTTCCAATACTATCCGTCTGACGGTTTTTGCCCGCCGTAAGGAAGTTGTCATTATGAAATATGTAGGTGCAACCGACTGGTTTATCCGCTGGCCGTTTTTGCTGGAAGGAATGACCTTGGGCTTTTTCGGCGCTGTGATTGCATCTGTCTGCATTAACAGTCTTTACGCCGGCCTGTTGGAAAGAATCCATGCTACTCTGGCCTTTCTGCCGCTATTACCGACATCTCCCTTATTGTTTTATGTAACAATATTTTTACTGGCGGCAGGTACCGGTATCGGCGCTTTGGGCAGTTATATCTCCTTGCGTAAGTTCTTGCGCGTTTAAGGGAGGCAGAAGTGATGGAGAAAAAGAAGCTGGGCGGTCTGCTGCTGGCATTATGGCTGGCGGTGCTGCCGCTTTACGGAGCCATGTGCTTTGCCGATACTGCTGATGACAAGCGTGCCGAGCTGAACGATGTGCGTCAGCGTATGGAGCGGATGCAGACCCGCAAGGAGCAGGCGCGCAGAAAGGCTGAAAGTGCCAGCGCGGAGCTTAGCGAGGTTATGGGCAGCCTTAACGAGCTGCAGGCACAGGCTAATAATCTGCAGAAAAAAAGCGATACTCTGCAGGGAAAAATAAATGATAACCAGGCTAAGCTGGAGAAAAAGCAACAGGAAATGCAGGCGCGGATGCTGATTTACCGCAAGCGTCTGCGTGATATTTATATCAACGGTCAGATAAATTATCTGGATGTGCTATTGGGTGCCAAGGATTTCAGTGATTTTTCCTCGCGCATGTATTTGCTGCAAAAAATCATCAGCCGCGACCTGGAGCTGTTGGAAAAGCTGAAGCAGGATGCTGCGGAAATCAACAGCCGCAAGGAGCAGCTGGCAGCTGAAATGAAGGAAATCAAGGCTACCCAGACAGAGCTGGAAGCAAAAAAGGCTAAAGTAAATAAGCTGCGTGAGCAGCGTGCCTATATGCTTTACAAGGCACAGGAGGAAGAGCAGTCCAGCCAGGAGGAATATGAGCGTCTGCTGGCTATTTCGGAAAATATCGCCTCTATGTTGCGTAATATGGAAAACGCAGGCGGCGGTGCTCCTGCAGGACAAGGCGGTACAGGTCAGTTTATGTGGCCTTGTCATGGTCCTATTACTTCCTATTATGGTTGGAGAACGCATCCGATTTTCGGTACGACTAAGTACCATAGCGGTATGGATATTGCGGTTGATTCGGGAACGCCGATTCACGCTGCTGACAGCGGCACGATTGTATACAGCGGCTGGCTTGGCGGCTACGGCAACTGCGTAATGATTGACCATGGCGGCGGTCTGGTAACGCTTTATGCACATAATTCGGCGTTAAATGTTGGTGAGGGGCAATATGTAAGCAAGGGCGCAGTAGTTGCCTATGCCGGCAGTACCGGTTATTCTACCGGACCGCACTGTCACTTTGAGGTGCGTCTGCATGGCGAGCTTACGGAGCCGTTAAATTATTTACCGTGACAGATATAAACGGAGGCAAGAAAAGTGTTTAGAAAAAGAAGATGGCAGCTTGCAGCCTGCTGCCTGCTTACAGCGTTGCTGACTACCGCAGCGGTAGTGGGAACAGAAGCTGTGCTGTTAAACAGGTTGACGGGCAGTGCCTCTGAATCGGTGCGTTTTTTGCGCACTATGAACCTTTTAAAGCGTAACTATAATGGTGAGGTAGATAATCACCAGCTGTTTGACGGCGCAATAAAAGGTATGGTGGAAGCTGCAGGCGATCCCTATACAGTTTATCTTAACAGTAAGGATTTTCAGCAGCTGAGTGAAATGACAGGGGGCAGCTTTGGCGGTATCGGTATTGTTTTTGGCAAACGCGGTAATGACTATGTAGTTATTTCTGCTTTAGAGGATAATCCGGGCGCAAAAGCTGGTATTAAGAGCGGCGATATTATTACTGCGATTGACGGAAAACCGACGCGTGATATGAACATGGAGCAGGTAGCCAACAAAATCCGCGGCAAGCATGGCACCGTCGTCAAGCTGGAGCTCAAGGGCAAGGATGGTAAACTGCGTACTGTGAGCGTTGAGCGTGGCGAAATTAAAAATCCGTCTGTTGGCGGTCAGCTTTTGGCGGATACAAAAATCGGTTATATCAGAATAGCCGTATTTAATGAAAATACCGGTGATGACTTTGCCAAAAAATATGCAGAACTAGAGAAACAGGGCATGCAGGCTCTGGTTCTTGATCTGCGCAGCAATCCCGGCGGTGTTTTTGATGCAGGTGTTGCAGTTGCCGGTATGCTGGTGCCTAAGGGACCGATTGTTTCTGTTGTAGATAAAAACGGCAACAAGTATGAAGAAACATCCAGCCTGGAGAAGGTGAAATATCCTTTGGCTGTGCTTGTTGATCATGGCAGTGCCAGCGCTGCGGAAATTGTTGCCGGTGCGATTAAGGATACAAAAAGCGGTAAGCTTTTCGGTACAAAAACCTTCGGTAAAGGCAGTGTGCAATCGGTATACCGCCTGGACAGCAATACGGCAGTGAAAATTACGGTAGCCAAATATTATACACCGTCCGGTGTTTCTATTCATAATGTAGGTATTGAGCCTGATGTGAAGGTAGAGCTGCCGGAGGATGCTACTGTTGATGTTCAGCTGAAGGCAGCGGAGGACTATCTGCTGCAGCAGCTGCAGTAAGGAGGTATAAAAATGTTATTTATCTGTTATCCGAAATGCTCGATCTGCAAAAAGGCAGAGCAGTATCTGCAGGCTAAAGGTCTGAGCTTTACTGTGCGTGATATCAAGACTGATAATCCGACAGCTGACGAGCTGCGTACATGGTATGCAGCCAGCGGTTTGCCGCTGAAACGCTTCTTCAACACCAGCGGTAATCTGTATAAGCAGCTGGGACTGAAGGATAAGCTGCCGACAATGAGCGAGGACGAGCAGCTGGAGCTGCTTGCAAGCGATGGTATGCTTGTCAAACGTCCGCTGGTAATTTATGACGGCGGCGTGTTGGTTGGCTTTAAACAGGCTGAATATGACGAGAAGCTCTGATATATTAATTTAAAATAACTTTGGAAAAACAGGCAGAACTTATGCGACAGGTCTGTCTGTTTTTTCTCTTTCGGAAGTACAGCTTACTTTATCGTCATGGAAACGGCAAATGTGCTAAAATATATTTAGAATTATTTTTTGGGAGGGGTTTAATGAAGAAGTCATTTTGCATATGGATATTATGCAGTTTATTGATAGTGCTGTTTGCAGCAACAAGCTTTGCGGCAGCCGGGGAAAAAAGAGTTGTATTAGGTATTGAACGCATTGATGAGCCGTTTGCTAAGCAGCTGCTTGCGGGGAAAAGGCTGGGACTGTTTACTAATCAGTCCGGCGTGGACAGCAAGCTTCGCAGCAGCACAGAGCTGCTGCAGAAGAGCTATAATCTGACGGCACTGTTTGTGCCTGAGCATGGATTGTTCGGCGCTGTGGCGGCAGGCGAAACCTTTGAGAGTCACACCTATAAGGATATACCTGTATACAGCCTGTATGGAGAAAATCGCAGGCCTACGGCAAAAATGCTGGATGAGATTGACACTATGGTGGTTGATATTCAGGATGTCGGCATTCGTCACTATACATATTTTTCTTCGCTTGCTTATATAATGGAAGAATGTGCCAAAGCGAAAAGCAGGTTGTTGTTTTGGACCGCCCTAATCCTTTAGGCGGTGCTATGCAGGGACCGGTTCTCAAGCCGGAATATAAAACTTTTATCGGGCTTTACGAGCTGCCGTTGCGTCATGGTCTTACTATAGGTGAATTTGCAAGCTATATCAACGCTACGCAGCATATCGGCTGTGAGCTGGCGGTGGTGCCTATGAAGGGATGGTCACGCAGAGAGCTGTGGCAGGATACAGGCCTGCCATGGATACAGACATCTCCGCTGATTCCTACGGCGGCGACCGCTTTCCTGTATGGCGCTACCGGTGTAAGCGGTGACAGTAATCTTTCCGTGGGTGTCGGGACAGCTAAACCGTTTTATTTTCTGGGAGCACCTTTTGCTGATGCGGATGCCGTAAAGGCAGCTTTAGATGAAAAGCAGCTTGCAGGCGTGGCTTTTAGAGCAGCGCGCTTTACGCCGCGCTACGGTGCTTACAGCGGTGAACTGGTGCAGGGCGTAGAAATTTATCTTACGGATTTACGTAAGGTTAATCTGCCTGAGCTGGATTATATTTTGTTTACTACATTTAAAGAATTATATCCGGAGCAGGTAAAAACGCCGGAGCGCGGTTATGGCAGCAAAGGCTATAAGCTGGATATTGCGCTTGGAGAAAGCAGCTTGCGTGAAGGTGAAGCGCCAAAAACAGCTTTTGCGCGCTGGCATCAGGAGTGCGTGGCCTTTGAGCAGCAGGTAAAGCCTTATCTGCTGTACAAGTAAAGCTGCAGAGAAATTAACATTTTTGTTGCATTTTCCGGCAGGATAATAACGGCGCAGGCAAGAATAAAATTAATATAGCGTAACAGCGTAAAATTTTATTTTATTAACGATAAGGAGCTGACATATAATGAATGCAGAATTACAGGCATTAAAGGAACGCAGAAGCGTACGTAAATATAAGGAGGATATGGTACCGCAGGAGCTGATTGACCAGGTTATTGAAGCCGGCCTTTATGCTGCCAGCGGTCATGGCGAGCAGGATTCGATTATTGTTGCGGTTACGAATAAAGAGGTGCGCGACAAGCTGTCGAAGATGAACCGTGCTATCATGGGTACGAAGAGTGATACGTTTTATGGTGCGCCGGTTGTTTTGATTGTGCTGGCGCCGAAGAGCAACAAGAATGCTATTTATGACGCAAGCCTTATTATGGGTAACCTGATGCAGGCAGCTCATGCTGTAGGCCTTGGCAGCTGCTGGATTAACCGTGCCAAGGAAGAGTTTGCTTCCGAAGAAGGCAAACAGCTGCTGAAGGAATGGGGCATTGAGGGAGAGTATGAAGGTGTAGGCCACTGCATCCTCGGCTATGTTGACGGCCCTGTACCTAAGGCTGCTCCGCGTAAAGCAAACCGTGTATTTTACGTAAAATAAAAGCGTCCTCAATGAAAGGGGGAAGAGGAATGCTGAAAAAAACAGTTCTTTGCTTAAGTCTGCTGCTGGTTGCTGCATTTCCCTGTATCGCAGGAGCTGCCACTCCTATCAACAGCGCAGGCTATTATAAAAATATCAAGCTGTGCGGTAAAGTGAAAATTGTTGACAGCTTTCCCGATATTAAGGTAAAGGTTGTCGACAGCTTCCCGGATCTTAAGGTAAAGGTTGTCCAAAGTTTTCCCAATAATATAGGCGAGTGGCAATTTGTTGAGTACGGTGAAGATTTCAGAGTTCAGTTTGTTGATAGTTTTCCGGATATAAAAATCAAATACGTTTCTTCCTTCCCGGGCGTGGCAAAATAATATACATATGAGCTGTCAGAAGTGTTGGCAGCTCTTTTTTTATACGATATTTAAGGTGAATGCTCTGTTGAAAAAGTACTCCTTGGGTGTACTTTATGTATGAAGAAACAGTCAATGAAACACTTGGCTACGTGTAAAGAAAGAAGCGCATTAACACGGCAGAAAGCGCTGCTAATTTTTTTTAAAAAGTTGCTAAAAAGTGTTGACAGCTTGTGCATGAGATGTTACAATATACAAGTATCGCGGGAGAGCTATGCGCTCGATGAAGGAGGTAACATGATGGCACTTGAAGCTTTAAAGCAAGCTGAAAAGCATACTGTAGGCGTTAAGCAGACAGAAAAAGCTGTAGCAAGACAAGTTGCCGCTGTCGTCTATATCGCAAGTGATGCGGACGAGAGAGTTACCGGCAGGCTGATGCAACTGTGTCGGGAAAATTCAGTACCGGTTGAAAACACAGAAACGATGCTGGAAATCGGCAGAGCCTGCGGCATAAACGTCAAAGCAGCAGCGGCTGCGATACTTAAAGCCGATAAGGGCTTGGCGTGAGCTGAGTTTTTATAATCATTAAAATCTAATTGTTTGGAAAGGAGGTGCCGATATGCCTACAATTAACCAATTGGTTCGCAAAGGTAGAGAGGTTCTGAAAAGCAAATCTACTGCACCGGCATTGAAAGAATGCCCGCAAAAACGTGGCGTCTGCACTCGTGTTTACACCACTACCCCGAAGAAACCTAACTCTGCACTTCGTAAAGTAGCTCGTGTACGTTTGACCAACGGCATCGAAGTTACTGCTTATATCCCGGGTATCGGCCATAATCTTCAGGAACACAGTGTTGTTCTGATCAGAGGCGGAAGAGTCAAGGACCTTCCTGGTGTGCGTTACCATATCATTCGTGGTGCTCTTGATACTGCAGGCGTTGCTAACCGCAACCAATCTCGCTCCAAGTACGGTGCAAAACGTGCTAAAGCAAAGAAATAATTTCAAGAAAACATTAAGAATGATTTAATCCTAAGGAGGGAAACACATGCCGAGAAAAGGCCCTGTAACTAAAAGAGACGTACTGCCGGATCCGGTGTACGGTTCTAAGCTTTTAACTAGATTTATCAATAAAATTATGCTCGACGGCAAAAAAGGCGTTGCAGAACGTATTGTATACGATGCATTCGACCTGGTTCGTGCAAAGACTGGCAAAGATCCTTTGGAAGTGTTCGATGCTGCTATGCAGAACGTAATGCCGCTGCTGGAAGTTCGTGCCCGTCGTGTTGGTGGTGCAAACTACCAAGTACCTGTTGAAGTACGTGCTGACCGCAAAACCACCCTGGGTATCCGTTGGCTGGTAAACTACTCTCGTCTGCGTGGTGAGCGTACCATGTACGAGCGTGTAGCTGGTGAGATCATGGACGCTTCCAATGGCACTGGCGCAGCTGTTAAGAAACGCGAAGATACCCACAAGATGGCAGAAGCAAACAAAGCATTTGCTCATTACCGCTGGTAATGACCTGTCTCAGTTAATTTGAGGAGGATAAAGAAGTGGGCAGATTAATTCCGCTTGAGAGAACTAGAAATATCGGCATCATGGCTCACATCGATGCTGGTAAAACCACCACCACCGAACGTATTCTGTTCTATACCGGCAGAGTACATAAGATTGGTGAAACCCATGAAGGTGCTGCTACCATGGACTGGATGGTTCAGGAACAAGAGCGTGGTATTACCATCACCTCTGCTGCAACCACCTGCTACTGGGAAGGTTCCGAGCACCAATTCGATAAACATCGTATCAACATCATTGATACCCCGGGCCACGTTGACTTCACTGTAGAAGTTGAACGTTCCCTGCGTGTACTTGATGGTTCCGTTGCAGTTTTCTGTGCTAAGGGCGGTGTTGAGCCTCAGTCCGAAACCGTATGGCGTCAGGCTGACAAATACCATGTACCCCGTATGGCATATGTAAATAAAATGGATATTACCGGTGCAGACTTCTATCGTGTAATTGACATGATGAAGACTCGTCTGAATGCCAATGCAGTACCTATTCAACTGCCTATCGGCTTTGAAGATACTTTCCAAGGCATGATTGACCTGATCAAAATGAGAGCAATCGTTTATGATGATGCACTCGGTAAAGAAGAAGAGTTCGTAGAAATCCCGGCTGACATGAAAGAAAAAGCTGAGGAATACCGTGCAGCATTGGTTGAAGCTGTTGCTGAATCCGATGACGAGCTGATGATGAAATATCTGGAAGGCGAAGAGCTGACCGAAGAAGAAATCCTGGCTGGTATCCGTAAAGCAACTATCGCTTGCAAAATGACTCCGGTTTGCTGCGGTTCTTCCTACAAAAACAAAGGCGTTCAACCGATGCTGGACGCTGTAATCCAATTCATGCCTGCACCGACCGATGTTCCTAACATCAAAGGTGTAAACCCTGAAACCGGCGAAGAAGATGAGCGTCCGTCCAGCGACGAAGCTCCGTTCTCCGCACTGGCATTCAAGATTGCTACCGACCCGTTTGTTGGTAAGCTGGCATTCTTCCGTGTATACTCCGGTACCTTGACTGCTGGTTCTTATGTATATAACTCCACTAAAGGTAAACGTGAGCGTATCGGTCGTATCCTGCAAATGCATGCTAACCACCGTGAAGAAATTGAACAAGTTTACTCCGGTGATATCGCAGCTGCTGTAGGTCTGAAAGACACCACTACCGGTGATACTCTCTGCGATGAGAAAAACGAGATCATCCTCGAATCTATGGTATTCCCTGATCCTGTAATCTCCGTTGCAGTTGAACCTAAAACTAAAGCTGACCAGGAAAAAATGGGCATCGCCCTGCAAAAACTGGCAGAAGAAGATCCGACCTTCCGTGTTCACACTGATCCTGAAACCTCCCAAACCATTATTTCCGGTATGGGCGAGCTTCACCTGGACATCATTGTTGACCGTCTGCTGCGCGAATTCAAAGTAGGCTGCACTGTTGGTAACCCGCAGGTTGCTTATCGCGAAACCATTCGCAAAGCTGTTAAATCCGAAGGTAAATTTGTTCGTCAGTCCGGTGGTAAAGGCCAATATGGTCATTGCTGGCTGGAAATCACTCCGCGTGAACCTGGCGAAGGCTTCCTGTTTGAAAACAAAGTTGTTGGCGGCGCTATTCCTAAAGAATACATCGCTCCTATCGAAGCAGGCGTTAAAGAAGCTATGGAAAATGGCGTAGTTGCCGGTTATCCGATGGTTGATATCGCAGTTACTGTTTATGATGGTTCTTACCATGAAGTCGACTCTTCTGAAATGGCATTTAAGATTTGCCGGTTCTATGGGCTTCAAGTCCGGTGCTGAAAAATGCTAACCCGGTTATCCTTGAGCCGTATATGAAAGTAGAAATTACTGTTCCTGAAGAATACATGGGCGACGTAATCGGCGACGTTAACTCCCGCCGTGGCCGCATCGAAGGCATGGAAGCTCGTAACGGTGCACAAGTAATCAATGCATTCGTTCCGCTGGCTGAGATGTTCGGTTATGCTACCGACCTGCGTAGTAAAACCCAAGGCCGTGGTAACTACTCCATGGAAGTAGACCACTACGAAGACGTTCCCAGAAACATTGCTGAGGCAATTATTGCTAAAAACAAAGGCACCAACTAAGCCTAGTTTTAACAAACAACCTTAAGGAGGAAATTCACAATGGCAAAAGCTAAATATGAAAGAACTAAACCGCATCTGAATATCGGCACCATCGGTCACGTTGACCATGGCAAGACTACTCTGACTGCTGCTATCACCAAAGTACTGGCTGAAAAAGGCGGCGCTGAATTCATGGACTACTCCATGATCGATAAAGCTCCGGAAGAACGTGAACGTGGTATTACCATCAACACCTCTCACGTTGAATATGAAACCGCAACCCGTCACTATGCACACGTTGACTGCCCGGGCCATGCTGACTATGTAAAGAACATGATCACCGGCGCTGCTCAGATGGACGGCGCAATCCTGGTAGTATCCGCTGCTGACGGCCCGATGCCTCAGACTCGTGAGCACATCCTGCTGGCTCGCCAAGTAGGCGTACCTGCAATGGTTGTATTCCTGAACAAAGTAGATATGGTTGACGACGAAGAGCTGCTGGAACTGGTAGAAATGGAAGTTCGCGAACTGCTGAGCTCCTATGACTTCCCCGGCGATGACATCCCTGTTGTTGCAGGCTCCGCTCTGAAAGCTCTGGAAGGCGACCCGAAATACGAAGCAAAAATCATGGAACTGATGGACGCAGTTGACAGCTACATTCCGCTGCCGGAACGTGCAACCGACAAACCGTTCCTGATGCCTGTCGAGGACGTATTCACCATCACCGGTCGTGGTACCGTTGCTACCGGCCGTGTAGAGCGTGGTACTGTTAAAGTTGGCGACACCGTAGAAATCGTTGGTATGAAAGACGAGAAAAAATCTACTGTTGTAACCGGCGTAGAAATGTTCCGCAAACTGTTGGACGAAGCAGTAGCTGGCGATAACATCGGCTGCCTGCTGCGTGGTGTTGACCGTAAAGAAATCGAGCGTGGCCAAGTACTGTCCAAACCGGGCAGCATTCATCCGCACACCAAATTCAAAGGTGAAGTTTATGTACTGACCAAAGAAGAAGGCGGCCGTCACACTCCGTTCTTCAACGGCTACCGTCCGCAATTCTATTTCCGTACTACCGACGTAACTGGCGTAACCGAACTGCCGGAAGGTGTAGAAATGGTAATGCCTGGCGATAACGTAACCATGGAAGTAGAACTGATCACCCCAATCGCTATCGAAAAAGGTCTGCGTTTCGCTATCCGTGAAGGCGGCCGTACCGTTGGCGCTGGCGTTGTTTCCGAAGTAGAAGAGAAATAATTTTAGTTAGATCCCTGGAAGAATATGAGGGGGGTTAACCTCCCCTCTATTCTTATGTTTGTTGGTATGGCCCTGCGATGATGTGAAAGGTTGCTTGCCTGTTAGACAGGGAGATTTTCACGGAGTATGTCCGTTCATAGAAACTGGGCGAATTTAGGAGGATATTTTTTAATGGCTAAGTCTCAAAAGATTAGAATACGCCTGAAAGCGTATGATCATAAAGCACTTGACCAAAGTGCTTCTAAGATTGTAGAAACTGCAAAACGTACCGGTGCACAAGTTTCCGGTCCGATTCCCCTTCCTACAGAAAAAAACATTTACACTATTCTGCGTTCTCCGCATGTTAACAAAGATTCCCGTGAGCAATTCGAAATGCGTACTCACAAACGTCTTGTAGACATTCTGGAACCCACCGGTAAGACTGTTGATGCTCTGATGCGTCTTGACCTGCCCGCTGGCGTAGATATTGAAATTAAACTGTAAGGAGGAGGTGCAATAATGGCTAAAGGTATCTTAGGCAAAAAACTGGGCATGACCCAAATTTTTGAAGCTGATGGCAGACTGATTCCTGTTACTGTTGTAGAAGCAGGCCCCTGCGTTGTACTTCAAAACAAAACCGAAGAAACAGACGGTTATAATGCTGTTCAACTTGGTTTTGGTGAAATTAAAGAAAAACATACCACCAAACCGATGAAAGGCCATTTTGACAAAGCTGGTGTAGCACCGGTTAAATTTGTCAGAGAGCTGCGTCTGGCTGCTCCTTCCGAATATGCGGTAGGCGATAAAATCGCTGCTGATATTTTTGCTGCAGGCGAACTGATTGACGCAAGCGGCGTTTCCCGCGGCAAAGGTTTTGCAGGCACTATTAAGCGCCACAATTTCTCTCGCGGACCTATGAAACATGGTTCTAAGTCTCATCGTGAGCCTGGTTCTATGGGCCCCATGCATTCCGGTCCTGGCGGCCGTGTAATCAAAGGCAAAAAACTGCCTGGCCGTATGGGTAATGCAAATGTAACTGTTCAACGTCTGACCGTTGTTAAGGTTGACGCAGAACGTAATCTTATTCTGGTTAAGGGTGCTATTCCGGGTGCTACTGGTTCTTACGTAGTATTGAAGGAAACCGTAAAACCTAACAAATAATAAGATAAGCGAAAGAAAGGAGGATGCTTCTAATGCCGAAGTTATCAGTATATGATCTTTCCGGTGCACAAACCGGTGAAATAGAATTAAATGATTCCGTATTTGGCGCTGAATTCAATGAAGCTGTAGTACATCAAGCAGTTGTAATGCAGCTGGCAAACCAACGTCAAGGAACTTCCGCTACTAAAACCCGTGCTATGGTACGCGGTGGCGGTCGTAAACCCTGGAAACAAAAAGGTACTGGCCGCGCTCGTTGCGGTTCCAACCGTTCTCCCGTATGGGTTGGCGGTGGTACCACTTTTGGTCCCCAACCCCGCAGCTATGCAAAGAAAATGCCTCGTAAAGCACGTCGCTTAGCTCTGTGCTGCGCACTGTCTGCTAAAGTAGCAGCTGGTGAACTGGTAGTTGTTGAAGGTCTGGCTTTTGACGCTCCGAAAACTAAACAAGTAGCTTCTCTGCTGAAAGCTTTTGAAGCTGTTGACACTAAAGCTCTGTTGATCACCGATGGTTCCAACGAAAACGTTGCTCTTTCCGCACGTAACATGCCGAAAGTAACCACCATCACCAACATGGGTCTGAACTGCTTTGATATCCTGAACAGCAAAAAGGTATTCCTTGCTAAAGATGCTGTAGAAAAAATTGAGGAGGTGCTCGCATAATGGCTGCTAATCCTCGCGATATACTGATTCGTCCCATCATCACCGAAAAGACTTCTCAGATGATGCAGGAGAACAAATACACCTTCCAGGTTCCCCTGGATGCTAACAAAGTAGAGATTCGCCAAGCTGTAGAGGCGATTTTCAAAGTTAAAGTATTGAATGTAAATACCATCCGCGTACTGGGCAAAACCAAACGCATGGGTAAATATGTTGGCAAACGTTCCGATTATAAGAAAGCTATCGTGAAGCTTGCTGAAGGCAATACGATTCCCCTTTTCGAAGGAATGTAATTAACGTATAGGAGGTAAATTAAATGGCTATTAAAAGCTTTAATCCGTATTCTCCTTCCAGACGCTTTATTACTGTGTCTGCCTTCGAAGAGATTACGACTGACAAGCCTTACCGCCCGCTTGTTGAAAAACTTGGTAAACATGCAGGCCGTAATAATACCGGTAAAATGACTGTTCGTCATCAAGGCGGCGGTCATAAAAAACAATATCGTATCATTGATTTCAAGCGTACCAAAGACGGCATTCCGGCTAAGGTTGCTACCATTGAATACGATCCTAACCGTAACGCTCGTATCGCTCTGATCAACTATGCTGACGGCGAAAAACGTTACATCATCGCTCCGCTTGATTTGAAAGTTGGCGATATCGTAGTAAGCGGTCCTGACGCAGATATCAAAACCGGTAACTGCCTGCCGCTGAAAAACATTCCGCTTGGTACTACCGTACACAACGTGGAAATGAAAATTGGTAAAGGCGGCCAAATGGCTCGTAGTGCTGGTACCAGCGCTCAGCTGATGGCTAAAGAGGGCGACTACGCTCTGCTCCGTCTTCCTTCTGGCGAAATCCGTAAAGTACATATCAACTGCCGTGCAACCATCGGTCAAGTTGGTAACATTGATGCTGAAAACATCTGCATCGGTAAAGCTGGCCGCAGCCGTTGGCTGGGTATCCGTCCTGCTAACCGCGGCGTTGTTATGAATCCTAACGACCATCCGCATGGTGGTGGTGAAGGTCACTCCCCCGTTGGTCGTAAACGTCCTGTTACTCCTTGGGGTAAATGTGCATTCGGTACTCGTACTCGCAGAGAGAAGAAAGCTTCTACTAAGTTAATTCTGAAACGTAGAACTAAATAATAAAACAGGATAAGGAAAGGAGGCTAACCTAGTGTCCAGATCAGTTAAAAAAGGACCTTTTGTCCATGCAAGTCTTTTGAAAAAGATTGACGTGCTTAATGCCGCTAATGATAAAAAAGTTGTTAAGACCTGGTCTCGCAGCTCTACTATTATTCCGTCTTTCGTTGGTCACACCATTGCGGTTCATGACGGACGCAAACATGTTCCGGTATTCATTACCGAGGATATGGTAGGCCACAAATTAGGAGAATTCGCTCCTACTCGTACTTACAAAGGTCACGCAGATAAGAGCACCGGCTTAAAATAAGGGGAAAGGGGGACCAAACAATGGAAGTAAAGGCAATTGCAAAATATATCCGTATTGCGCCGCGCAAACTGCGCATCGTAATCAATCTCATCCGCGGCAAATCCGTTGGTGAAGCATTCGCGATCCTCAAATATACCCCGAAGGTTGGTTCTGAGGTAATCGAGAAAGTTCTGCGCAGTGCAGTAGCAAACGCAGAGCACAATTTTGACATGAACGTGGATAACCTGATCGTATCCTACTGTGCAGTAGATCAAGGTCCGACCATGAAACGTATTCATCCTCGTTCCCGTGGACAGGCTTTCAAAATTCTGAAACGTTCTAGCCACGTAACTGTAGCAGTTAAAGAAAAATAATATCCCGTCAGAAGGAGGGAAAAGATAGTGGGTCAAAAAGTTAATCCGCATGGTCTCCGTGTTGGCGTTATCAAAGGCTGGGATTCCAAATGGTACGCTGGCAAAGACTATGAGAAATTCTTGTTAGAAGACATTAAAATCCGTGAGTTCATCAAAGAAAAACTGTTCCTGTCCGGTATCTCTAAAGTAGAAATCGAACGCGCATCTAATAAAGCCCGCATTTCCATCCATACTGCAAAACCTGGTATGGTAATCGGTCGTCAAGGCAGCAACATCGAACTGCTGAAATCCGACCTGAAGAAAATGACTGAGAGCGCTATCGAAATCAACATCGTAGAAGTTAAAACCCCGGATATGGACGCAACCTTGGTTGCAGAGAACATTGCAGCACAGCTGGAACGCCGTATCGCTTTCCGTCGTGCTATGAAGCAATGCGTTGGCCGTACCATGCGTATGGGTGCTAAAGGTATCAAAATTACCTGCGGCGGTCGTCTTGGCGGTGCTGAAATTGCACGCAGCGAATCCTATCGTGAAGGCAGCATTCCTCTGCACACCCTGCGTGCTGACATCGATTATGGCACTGCAGAAGCACATACCACTTATGGCCGTATCGGCATTAAGGTATGGATTTACAAAGGTGAAGTTCTTCCTGAAAGCAAAGAAGCAGCTAAAGTTGCTCCGGCAAAGGAGGCATAATCAGACATGTTATTACCGAAGAGAGTTAAACATCGTAAACAACATAGAGGTCGTATGACTGGCCGTGCTATGCGCGGTAATAGAATCGCTCATGGCGATTTCGGTCTGGTAGCATTGGAGCCCGCTTGGATTACCAACCGCCAGATTGAGGCAGCCCGTATCGCAATGACACGTTATATCAAACGTGGCGGTCAAGTTTGGATTCAAATTTTCCCGGATAAACCGATTACTGCAAAACCTGCTGAAACTCGTATGGGTTCTGGTAAAGGTTCTCCGGAGTACTGGGTAGCAGTAGTTAAACCTGGTCGCGTTCTGTTCGAAATGAACGGTGTTAGCGAAGAAGTTGCTAAAGAAGCAATGCGTCTTGCTAGCCACAAATTGCCTATCAAATGCAAATTTGTAACTCGCGCTCAACAGGAAGCTGAAGCTGCCGCACAAGAAAAGGGTGGTGAAGCTTAATGAAAACAACAGAAATTCGTGAATTGTCTGCTGCTGAGTTAGACACCAAGTTGGCAGATTTGAAAGAGGAACTCTTCAATCTGCGTTTTCAAATGGCAACCGGTCAATGTGAAAATCCGATGAAAATTCGTGACGTTAAGAAATCCATTGCCCGTATCAAAACAATCCAGCGTGAACGTGAGCTCAAGGCTTAACTGTTTTGAAGTATAACAAGGAGGAAACAGTCGTGACCGAAGAAAGAAACGCACGTGTTACCCGTATTGGTAAAGTTGTCAGCGATAAAATGCAGAAAACTGTCGTAGTTGCAGTAGAACGTTTCGTTCAGCATCCGCTGTACAAAAAAGGCGTACAACATACTATTAAATTTAAAGCTCATGATGAAAATAACGAAGCACATGTTGGCGACGTAGTTGAAATTATGCAAACTCGTCCGCTGTCTAAAGATAAATGCTGGCGCGTTATTGAAATCTTAGAGCGTGCTAAATAATTTTGCCGAAGAGTTAGTCCGGCAAGGGAGGGAAATCCATGATACAACAACAAACTATCCTTAATGTTGGTGACAACACTGGCGCTAAGAAGGTTATGTGTATCCGTGTATTAGGCGGTTCTTACCGTAAATATGCTAATATCGGTGACGTTATCGTATGTGCTGTTAAAGATGCATCACCCGGTGGCGTTGTAAAAAAAGGCGACGTAGTTAAAGCAGTTGTTGTTCGTTCCGTTAAAGGTGTTCGCCGTGCAGACGGTTCCTACATCCGTTTTGATGAGAACGCAGCAGTTGTAATTAAAGACGACAAGAGCCCGCGCGGCACTCGTATTTTTGGGCCTGTTGCCCGCGAACTTCGCGAAAAAGACTTCATGAAAATCATTTCTCTGGCACCGGAAGTGCTGTAAGAAATTAGATAACGCACTGTAAGGAGGTGTTCTTGACATGGCAAATGCTGTAAAGCTGCATGTTAAAAAAGGCGATACCGTTCTTGTACTGTCCGGTAAGGATAAAGGCAAGCAAGGTAAGATCGTTGAAGCTCTGCCTAAGAAAGCCAAAGTGGTTGTTGAAGGCGTGAATAAAGTAAAACGTCATACCAAACCGTCTCAGGCAAATCCTCAAGGCGGCATCATTACTAAAGAAGCTCCGCTCGCTTCTTCCAAAGTAATGCTGGTATGCCCGGCTTGCAAACAAGCTACCCGTATTAAAAAGACCGAAGTTGCCGGTGCTTTCGTAAGAACCTGCAAAAAATGCGGTGAAGTAATCGATAAATAATTTTCCGGGAAAGGAGGAAATAACTGAATGGCAAAGACCAGATTGCAAGAAAAATATTTGTCTGAAGTAGCTAAGGCTATGCATGACAAATTCCAATATAAAAACGTAATGGAAATCCCTAAAATTGAGAAAGTTGTAATCAACATGGGTGTTGGCGAGGCTGTAGGCAACAGCAAAGCTCTGGAAAGCGCAGTTGCTGATATGACTCAGATCGCAGGTCAAAAACCTGTTATCACCAAAGCTAAGAAATCCATCGCAGCTTTCAAAGTACGTCAAGGCATGCCTCTGGGTGCTAAAGTAACCCTGCGTGGCGACCGTATGTACTATTTCCTTGATAAACTGATGAATCTCGCTCTTCCGCGCGTACGTGACTTCCGTGGCGTAAATGCTTCCGCATTTGACGGCCGTGGCAACTACGCACTGGGTCTGAAAGAACAATTGATTTTCCCTGAAATCGAATATGATAAGATCGATAAAGTTCGTGGCATGGATATCATCATTGTGACTACCGCTAAGACAGACGAGGAAGCTAGAGAGCTGCTCAAACTCCTCGGAATGCCGTTCGGCGCATAAGTGAGGAGGGAACACATTGGCTAAAAAAGCCCTGATCGAAAAATGGAAAGGCGAACCGAAATTCGAAGTTCGTCATTATAACCGCTGCAAAGTTTGCGGCAGACCTCATGGCTATATGCGTAAATTTGGCCTCTGCCGTATCTGCTTCCGTGAATATGCTTATAAAGGAGCTATTCCGGGCGTAACCAAAGCAAGCTGGTAAGACAGACAACAAGGAAGGAGGGTATTTAAGTATGGTAATGACTGACCCGATTGCTGATATGCTTACCCGTATTCGTAACGCAAATTCAGTTCATCATGATAAAGTTGAAATCCCCGGCAGCAAGATTAAGCTGGCTATTGCTGAAATCCTGAAAGCCGAAGGTTTCATTAAAGATTTCGAAGTTATTGCTGACAGCAAACAAAATGTTATCCGCGTCAGCCTGAAATACGGTGCTAATAAAGAGAAGGTTATCTCCGGTATTAAACGTATTTCCAAACCTGGTCTGAGAGTTTACTCTCAAAAAGACCAACTGCCTAGAGTCCTCGGAGGTCTGGGTATTGCATTAATTTCTACTTCCCAAGGCTTGATGACCGACAAAGCTGCTCGTAAAGCAGGCTTGGGCGGCGAAGTTCTTGCATACGTATGGTAATACTAAAAAGATAGGAGGTGCTCGTACGTGTCTAGAATTGGTAAGATGCCAATTACTGTTCCCGCTGGTGTAACAGTTACTATTGAAGATAATCACGTGACCGTTAAAGGTCCTAAAGGCGAATTAACTCGCCAAATCAATAAAAACATGAAGCTGACCATGGACAATGGTGTAATCACCGTTGAACGTCCGGACGATGAAAAAGAAAGCCGTTCTCTGCATGGTCTGTCCCGCACTCTGATCAACAACATGATCATCGGTGTAACCCAAGGCTTCAGCAAAACTCTGGAAATTAATGGTGTTGGTTACCGTGCTGCTAAGCAAGGCCAAAACATTAACTTCACTCTGGGTTTCTCTCACCCGGTTGTAAAAGAGCCGCCTGCAGGTATTACTTTTGAAGTTCCCGCTCCGAACAAGATCGTTGTTAGCGGTGCTGATAAAGAAGTTGTAGGTGCAGTTGCTGCAGATATCCGTACTTTGCGTCCGCCTGAACCTTACAAAGGTAAAGGTATCCGTTACGAAGGCGAACATGTTCGTCGTAAGATTGGTAAAGCCGGCGCTAAAGGCAAGAAATAATTTCTAAAAGAAGGGAGTGAAACTCTTGCTTAACAGAGTTGATAAAAACGAGAAAACGTCAAAAAACGTCATCTCCGTTCTCGTAGATATATTATCGGTACTGCTGAAAAACCTCGTCTGAACGTATAACCGTTCCCTGTCCAACATTTATGCACAGGTTATTAACGATGAGACCGGCGAAACTATCGCTGCTGCCAGCACCGTTGAAAAAGATCTGAAAGAAAACTACGGCGGCAACATTGAGGCTGCTAAAGCTGTAGGCAAAGCAATCGCTGAAAAAGCGCTGGCTAAGGGTGTAAAAGAAGTTGTATTCGATCGTGGTGGCTATCTGTACCACGGCCGTGTAGCTGCCCTGGCTGAAGCTGCTCGCGAAGCTGGCCTGGTATTCTAAGAGAAGGAGGAAATAAAGTGGCGAACTTCGAAAATAAAGAAAACGAATTACAAGAAAAAGTCGTTTTCATCAACCGTGTTGCTAAGGTTGTTAAAGGCGGACGTCGTTTCTCCTTCGCTGCACTTGTTGTTGTAGGTGATGAAAATGGTCATGTAGGCATGGGCCTGGGTAAAGCTGCAGAGGTTCCTGAAGCTATTCGTAAAGGCGTTGAAGACGCTAAGAAAAACCTGGTTACTGTACCGCTGGTTGGTACTACCATTCCTCATGAAAACATCGGTGTATTCGGCGCAGGCCGCGTATTCCTGAAACCGGCTGCAGAAGGTACCGGCGTTATCGCTGGCGGCCCTGTACGTGCCGTACTGGAACTGGCTGGCGTTCGTGATATTCTTACTAAATCTCAAGGCTCTTCCAACCCGAACAACATGGTTCGTGCAACCATTGAAGGTCTGAAATCCTTGAAGAGTGCTGAAGCTGTTGCAGCTCTGCGTGGTAAAACCGTAGAAGAATTGTTGGGCTAAGGAGGACTTTGTCATGGCACAAATTAAAATCACCCTGACCCGCAGCCTGATCGGTTACCCCAAAGATCAGCGTGCAACCGTTAAAGCTCTGGGCTTAGGTAAAATCAATACTAGCGTTGTTAAAGAAGATACTCCGACTATTCGCGGCATGGTTCACAAGGTTGAACATCTCGTGAAGGTTGAAGAAGCGTAAGACAAGGAGGTGTACTGAAGATGAATTTACATGAATTGTCTCCCGCTCCGGGATCTAAACGTGTAGCAGTTCGCGTAGGTCGTGGCCTGGGCAGTGGCTTGGGCAAGACTTCCGGCAAAGGCCAAAAAGGTCAGAAATCCCGTTCCGGCGGTGTTAAGCGCCCTGGATTTGAAGGTGGTCAAAGACCTCTGTACCTGCGTCTTCCTAAACGCGGTTTCTACAATAAATTTGGTAAAGATTATGTTGAAATCAACGTTTCCGTACTCAATCGTTTTGAGGACGGCACCGTTGTTGAACCCGTAATGCTTATTGAAGAAGGTGTTGTTAAGAATATTCGCGACGGCATCCGTATTCTTGGCAATGGCGAATTAACCAAAAAGCTTACTGTACAAGCTATGGGCTTCAGCAAATCCGCTGAAGAGAAAATCGTTGCAGCTGGCGGTAAGATTGAGGTGATCTAAAGTGTTAGCAGCCCTTGCAAACATATTTAGAATAACAGAACTCAGGCAAAAAGTTTTATTTACTCTCGCCATGTTCATCGTATTCAGGGCTGGAACACATATACCTGTTCCTGGCGTAAACGCTTCTGTCATTGAACAGCTTTTCCGTAGCGGTAATCTCTTCGGACTGCTTGATATGTTCAGTGGCGGCGCCTTGAGCAAATTCTCCATTTTTGCTATGAGTATTACCCCATATATCAATGCTTCAATTATTTTACAGTTATTGAAGGTAGTTGTACCGACCTTGGAACAATGGTCCAAGGAAGGTGAGGAAGGCTTCAAGAAAACGACAAAGCTTACACGTATGCTGACGGTGGCTTTGGCGTTTATCCAAGCCTGCGGTATGGCCTACGGCCTGAAGATGGCGATTAATAACCCCGGGATTTTCTCAATCCTGCTTATTGCTATCACACTTACTGCAGGAACCGTTTTCCTTATGTGGATAGGCGAGCAGATTACAGCTCGCGGTGTCGGCAATGGTATTTCCCTGATAATCTTTGCCGGTATCGTATCCAGACTTCCGGATGGACTTAAAGTAATTTTCCAATATCTGCAGGCTGGCACGGTAAGCTTATTGAACGTTATTTTGTTCGCGGCTATAGCCCTGGCGATGGTAGTTTTCGTAATTATCATTTCTGAGGGTATTCGCAAAATCCCCGTTCAGTATGCTAAGCGTGTAGTAGGCAAAAAGGCTTATGGCGGTCATACAAGCTATATCCCTCTGAAGGTCAACCAGGCAGGCGTTATTCCGATCATCTTCGCTTCTTCGGTGTTGATGTTCCCTGTAACAATTGCTCAGTTCGTTGATGTTCCCTGGGTTAAAGCAATGGGTAAGCTCTTTCAGTGGGGCAGCCCGTTGCAGACCACATTATATGTTCTGATGATTTTGTTCTTCACTTACTTCTATACAGCAGTAAGCCTGAACATCGGAGATCTTTCCGATAATATCAAAAAGAACGGTGGCTTTATTCCCGGTTTAAGACCCGGTAATCCTACTACAGAATATCTTGACAAGGTAATGTCCAGAATAACATTGGCCGGTGCGATTTTCCTCTCATTAATTGCGCTGATGCCTCACGTTATCGGATGGGTAACCCGCATTGAAGGTGTGTACTTCGGCGGTACCGCTTTGTTGATCGTTGTTGGTGTTGCATTACAAACTATGAAGCAAATAGAGTCCATGGTTCTGATGCGTCATTATCATGGCTTTATGAAATAGGAGGAGTTCAGAATGTACATTCTTTTAATGGGACCTCCGGGTGCTGGTAAAGGCACTCAAGCAGAAAAACTCATTGATGAATTTAAAATCCCTCACATCTCCACAGGAGACATGTTCCGTGCAGCAGTAAGCGCAGGCACCGAACTTGGTAAAGAGGCAAAAAAATACATGGACGCTGGCGGACTTGTCCCCGACGTCGTAACCATTGGCATTGTTCGTGAAGGCTTGTCCAAACCCGAATGTGCAAATGGTTTCATCTTAGATGGCTTCCCGAGAACTGAGGAGCAAGCAGTTGCTCTCGACGGAATCCTCAAAGACCTGGGCATTAAATTGACCGGTGTTGTTAATATCTCTGTTCCTGACTCCGAGCTGGTTGCACGTGTAGTTGGCCGCCGTATCTGCAAAGCTTGCGGTGCTACCTACCATGTAAGCTTTAACCCCAGCAAGGTAGAAAATGTCTGCGACAAATGTGGCGGTAACCTTTATCAACGTAACGACGATAAAGAAGAAACCGTTGTAAATCGTCTGCATGCATATCATGAACAAACAGAACCGTTAATTGAGTACTACAAAAAACAAGGCCTGTACAAAGAAATCGATGGCTTGCAGCCTATCGATAAAGTGTATGCCGACGTTAAAGTTAGTCTCGGATGTAGCAAATAAGGAGGTACAACAGTGTCCAAACAGGATGTTATTGAGGTTGAAGGTACAATCTTAGAAGCACTTCCCAATGCTATGTTCCAAGTTCAACTGGTTAACGGCCATACAATTTTAGCACATATATCCGGTAAGATTCGTATGAACTTCATCAAGATTTTGCCTGGTGATAAGGTTACCGTGGAGCTTACTCCGTACGACCTCAATCGTGGAAGAATTACTTATCGGTATAAATAATCCAACAGGCAAAGAGGAGGTTTAAATTATGAAAGTAAGACCGTCTGTTAAGCCAATATGTGAAAAATGCAAAGTCATTAAACGTAAAGGCCATGTAATGGTAATTTGCGAAAACCCGAAACATAAACAAAAACAAGGATAAGAAGGAGGTGCACATTAATGGCACGTATTTCTGGTGTCGATTTACCGAGAGATAAACGTATTGAGTATGCTCTGCCGTACATCTACGGCATCGGCCTGACTCTCTCTCGTGAAATTTTAGCTAAAACCGGTATTAACCCGGACACTCGCGTTCGCGACCTGACTGAAGAAGAAGTTGCTAAGATCCGTGAAACTCTGGATCAGGACTATAAAGTTGAAGGTGACCTCCGCCGTGAGGAATCCCTGAACATTAAACGTCTGATTGAAATTGGCAGCTATCGTGGCAGAAGACATCGTATGGGTCTGCCTGTTCGTGGTCAAAACACTAAAAACAATGCCCGCACCCGTAAAGGTCCGAAACGTACTATTGCAGGCAAGAAGAAATAATTAGCGAGGGAGGGATAAACCAGTGGCTGGCAAGAAAGTTGTTCGCAACAAGAAAAAAGTTAGCAAAAACGTAATCAACGGTGTAGCACATATCCGCTCCACCTTCAATAATACTATCGTTACCATCGCTGATACCGAAGGTAATGTTCTGAGCTGGGCCTCCGCAGGCGGCCTCGGTTTCCGTGGCAGCCGTAAGAGCACTCCGTTTGCTGCACAAATGGCTGCTGAAGAAGCAACCAAAGCTGCTATGGAGCATGGCTTGAAACAAGTAGAAGTATATGTAAAAGGTCCTGGCGCTGGCCGTGAAGCAGCAATTCGTGCACTTCAGGCTGCAGGTCTGGAAGTTAACTCTATTAAAGATGTTACTCCGATTCCGCATAACGGCTGCCGTCCGCCGAAACGTAGAAGAGTATAATTGGGGGTGTAAATAGATGGCAATTGATAGAACTCCTGTCCTGAAAAGATGCAGATCTTTGGGCTTAGCTCCCGCATTCATGGGCATTAGCAAGGAATCTAAACGCCAAGTTCGCCGCCAAAACAGAAAAAAGAGCGAATATGGCATTCAGTTAACTGAAAAACAAAAAGCTAAATTTATCTATGGCGTACTGGAAAAACAATTCCGTGGCTACTATGATAAAGCTAAAAAGATGGAAGGCATCACCGGTGAAAACCTGCTGATCCTCCTCGAAAGAAGAATCGACAACGTAGTTTTCCGCCTCGGCTTGGCTAACACCCGCCGTCAGGCTCGCCAAATCGTAAGACATGGCCACATTGCTGTTAACGGCAAACGTCTGGACATTCCTTCCGCATTGGTAAGAGTTGGCGATGTTGTAACCGTTATGGAAAACAGCCGTGCTAAAGAATACTTCAAAGGCATGGACGAAACTCTGGCTACCAAAGCAGTTCCGGCTTGGCTGGTACTGGACGCTGCTAACGTTAGCGGTAAGGTAGACCGTTTCCCGACTCGTGAGGAAATTGATGTTCCTATTGAAGAGCACTTCATCGTAGAGTTGTACTCCAAATAATTAGTGAATATCTTGTGCCACCCACTTATGAGACGTATTGTGGTAATACGCGATAGAAGGAGGCTTTCCGAATGATTGAAATTGAAAAACCTAAGATGGTTACATCTGATGTCAGCGAAGATGGTCGTTATGGCAAATTCGTTTGGGAGCCGCTCGAGAGAGGCTACGGCATCACGCTGGGCAACAGCCTGCGTCGTGTGCTGCTGTCCTCCCTGCCGGGTGCTGCAGTAACCTACGTCAAGATTGACGGTGTTCTGCATGAGTTTGCTACCATTCCTGGTGTTCGTGAGGATGTTGCTGATATCATCCTGAACATTAAGGCTTTGTGCCTTAAAATGGAAGGTGAAGGGGAAAAGATTCTGCGTATCGAATGTTCCGGTGAACAGGAAGTTACTGCTGCAAATATCATTGCTGATAGCGATGTTGAAATTCTGAACCCTGAGCTGCATATTGCGACTTTAGATAAAGACGCAGTTTTCAATATGGAAATCCATATTGATAAAGGCCGTGGCTATGTACCTGCGGACAAAAATAAACAGCCTGATCAGCCTATCGGCGTTATTCCGGTAGACTCCATTTACTCTCCGATTACCAGAGTAAAATTTGCTGTTAACGATACCCGCGTAGGTAATGTTACCAACTATGACAAGCTTACTTTGGAAGTTTGGACAGATGGCAGCATAAAGCCTGATGAAGCTGTTGACATGGCTTCCACCATCCTGATTGACTATCTCAAGCTGTTCCAGACCAGTGATGGCAAAGGTTCTGTAATCACTGTAGCTGGCGGTTCTGAGCCTGAAGCTCCCGAACCGAGCAAGCAAGAGGGTCAAAACACAATGTCTATCGACGATTTGGATTTGTCCGTCCGCAGCAATAACTGCCTGAGACGTGCAGGTATCAATACTGTCGAAGAATTGATCCAGAAAACAGAAGCTGATATGATTAAAGTTCGTAACTTGGGTAGTAAATCTCTGGAAGAGATTAAAAAGAAACTTGAGGATATGGGCTTGCATTTTCGTAAAAACGATGAAGAATAATTAAGGGGGTCAGAAGTACATGGCATACAGAAAACTGGGTCGTAACTCCAGCAACCGTAAGGCTCTGTTTCGCAGCATTTTAACTTCCTTCTTCAAATATGGTAAGATCGAAACCACCGTTACCAAAGCTAAAGAAGTTGCTAAGCATTCCGCTCAACTGATTACTTTGGCAAAACGCAATGACCTGCATGCTCGTCGTCAGGTTATGGCAGTTCTGGTTGACGAAACCATTACCAAAAAACTGTTTGAAGAAATTGCTCCGAAATATGAAGGCAGACAAGGCGGCTTTACTCGCATTTACAGAGTAGGTCCTCGCCGTGGCGATGCAGCTGAAATGGCTATCATCGAACTCATCTAATTTAGAGCTGTAAAAAGCAGGAACTTCGGTTCCTGCTTTTTTTGCGTTCCGGGGATTGTATGTGTATAATAATGTTATGCTAATCCTATTTCCGGATATATGATCCGAAAATACTATAGCTTTAGCATGATACAAACTATCAATATTCCAAGAGGAGGAAGATATAATGCGTTTTTATACAGTAGAGATAGCGGGACGTGAGGAAATTCTTGTTGGCTTTCGTGAGAATGAAGCAGTTTACAGACTGAATTTATTGACAAGACTTGTGCCGGAGCTGACATTTGCGGATATGAATGAATTGATATGCCGCTATACGCCTGAGGTGAAGGCAAAGCTGGAGCGCCTGGCTGATAATGAGGACGTTCTGCAGAGCGCTGCAGTCAAGCTTTCGGAAGTAAAGCTGTTAGCACCTATCGTTCATCCGCGTCAGGATGTAGTCTGCCTCGGTATTAACTATGATGCACATGCTCAGGAAGCAGGACGCTTTTCCAGCGAAGCCTTCGGTGGTGAACGTCCCTATACAATTTATTTTTCCAAGCGTGTTAACAGAGTAACCGCAAGCGGCGAGAGTGTTCCGCGTTATGAAGGCTTAGTAGACAGCCTTGACTATGAGGCAGAGCTGGGAGTAATCCTGGGACGCGATGCCAAGGGTGTCAGCAAAGAAAACGCAGGAGCTTATATTTTCGGTTATACAATTATCAATGATATCAGCGCGCGTAATCTGCAGACGCGTCATAAGCAATGGTATCTGGGAAAAAGCCTTGACGGTTTTACACCTATGGGACCGTGTATTGTTACAGCGGATGAAATCGGCGACGAGCAGGCTCTTGATATCAGCTGTACGGTTAACGGAGAGCTGCGCCAGAGCAGTAATACCCGTTATATGATTCAGAGTGTCTGTGGGGCCATTGCAGAGCTGTCAGAGGGTATGACACTAGCTGCGGGAACAATTATTGCTACCGGTACTCCGGCAGGTGTCGGTATGGGTATGAAACCGCCGACATTCTTGCAGCATGGCGATAAAATCATTTGCTCTATCGAAAAAATCGGCTCTTTAGAGAATGTTATCGATTAAAAATTGCTAAACGGTGTTGCTTTAATAAAAATACTTGTGTTTTTGTTGCTGATAGCATAAAATAAACTTATAGACCATACTAAATTTAAAGGAGGCTGCAAAATGGGTAAATTCGTAATTTCTCAGGCAAAAAATGGCGTTAAATTTAATTTAAAAGCTGCAAATGGTGAAGTCATTGCCAGCTCTCAGGTTTATAAGGACGAAAAGTATTGCCGTAAAGGTATTGCCAGCGTTATCAATAATGCTCCTGTTGCTCCGATAGAGGACCAGACGGCAGAAGGCTTTACCCCTTGTAAGCATCCGAAATTTGAAGTTTATAAGGATAAGGCAGGCGAATTCCGCTTCCGTTTGAAGGCAACAAACGGACAGATTATTGCTACCGGTGAAGGCTACAAGGTAATGGCAGGATGCAAACGCGGCATTGAGTCCATTAAGAAAAATGTTGTTGATGCCAAAATAATTGTTGAAGCACCTAAAGAAGAAAAAGCTGAATAATGTCAATCAAAAGGACCACTACGCTATAAACACGCAGTGGTCCTATTTTTTGTAACACAACAGATTATATTAGTCTGCTGTGTATTTTTTTGGAAAGCTTTATCCGGAAAAAGTTATTTTCCCCGCAGCTCCAATACAACCATTTCCGGAGCAACCTCTGTACGGACCGGCGGTCCCCAAAAGCCGTAGCCGTTATTGGTGATTGCGGTCAGATTACCAAAGTTTGTACGTCCATAATCCAATTTGTACATTTTTTTCGTTACCAGACGGTTGGGAAAAAGCTGGCCTGTATGCGTATGACCAGCCAGATAAAGATCATAGCCCGCATCTGCAGCGGCATCCATACGGCGAGGCTGATGATCGAGCAGAATACTGTAGTAGTCTTTATTTTGGGAGGAAAGATTTATAAGCTGGCTGTTGGTACGGTTTTTGCTGTAATCATCTATACCGGTTATTTTGATTTTGTTGTCGATAATGGTATCGGTATTGCGCAGGATGTAGAAGCCCTTGTCTGTGAGCATTTGTTGCCAGCGCAATGGTTCATCAAGATAATCATGGTTGCCGAAGGCCATGTAGACAGGCGCTTTGATTTGAGCCAGAGCAGAAAGCGTATCCTCCTCTTCTACATAAAAAATACGCTCGTCAAGCATATCGCCGCTGACAACAACGAAATCCGGCTGCTGCTCGTTGATGCTTGCTGCCAGACGTTCTGCGTAGTCATGGCCGAGTATTCGTCCCATATGCAGGTCGGTGAGAAAGACAATTTTATAATGAGCATTCTGCGGCAGCTTTTCCGTTACCAGCGCTTCTGTGCGTACTGTCGGGTGAAAGGCGCGCCAGCTGCCCCAGGTAATGAAGCAGCAGATAAAGGCAAGGCCGATGATACTGATTTTTGCTGAAGGCAGATGCCAACCGCCCAGCTTACTGAAAAGCAGGCAGAGAAGATGAATGATGGCCAGCAGAAGTGTGTAGTAGCAAAAAGCAATCCAAAGTCCTTCTATCCACGCAGTGAGCTTGAGCAGAAAATGAGGCGTTCCCTGTGGCAGAATGACACTGATAGCTGTACCGAGTGCCATCAGCAGATATATAAGCCCGAAGGTCAGTGTGCGGCCGAAGGGCAGATAATGGCGATAATACATATAACCGATGATACTCATGAGAGCATCAATCGTACCGACGAAAAGAAAAATACGCATATTATTCATTAAGGCTCCTTTATATAATTCTTGCTTACATTATACATGTTAGAGTGTACTTTAAGTCAAGTGCTGCGCTAAAGAAAAAGGACTGCCGAGTGCGGCAGTCCGTGAGGTATAACATTATTTGTTCGGAATATCACTGACGCCGTTTAAGATGATAGACGGACGGTAGGAGAATTCCTTAATATTTTCCAACGTACTTACGCCGCTCAGAACAAGAGCTGTCATCAGACCGCTTTCCATACCGGCAACGATATCTGTATCCATACGGTCGCCAATCATAGCTGCATCCTCTGAATGAACATCCAGCAGACGCAAGCCTGTGCGCATCATCAAGGGGTTAGGTTTGCCGACAAAGTAAGCCTTTTTGCCGGTAGCAAGCTCAATAGGTGCGACCAGTGCGCGGCAGGCGGGGATGATACCGAAATCAGAGGGGCCGGTAAGGTCGCTGTTTGTTGCAATCAGGCGTGCTCCTTGGTTAATCAGGCTTACTGCCTTGAGAATCATATTATAATTATAAGAATTTGTTTCGCCGACTACAACGTAATCGGGATTAACATCATTCATTGTGATGCCGGCATCATAAAGCGCATTGACAAGACCGGGGCCGCCGATAACGTAGGCACTGCAGCCGGGGGCCTGCGAATGGATAAATTTGGCAGTGGCGAGAGCACTGGTATAGAAATGACTTTCGTCAACCTCCAGTCCCAGACGTAAAAGCTTTTGCTGCAGTTCTTTGGGACTGCGTTCGCTGGCGTTAGTCAAAAACAAAAAGCTCTTTTTTTTCTTCATAGAGCCAGTTTACGAATTCTCTTACTCCGGGCAACAGGTTATTTCCGTGGTAGATAACACCATCCATATCGCAGATAAAGCCTTCTTTTGCGCGAAGCTGTGTTAATAATAATTCATATTTTTCGTTGCTGTCCATAATTTTTACTTCCTTTACTTGTTTTAGACACTTATATTATGCAAGAAAAAAATTATCTTTTTGCAAGAGCTTAACGGGGCAGCAGAAGCCGTAATTAGTTAACAGTTTGTAAAATATTATTCTTTTAAGTGTAGTTTTATCGCTAAATGTTAAAAGAATTCTGAAGATAGACCAACATCCTAGTTAAAGGTTGACATATTAGAAAGATAGTGGTAAAATAAAATATTTTTGACAATAAAGAAGGGGCGTGCTACAATGTATTTATCAGAATTATAATTTTAGGAGGGTTGAAGATGTTTGCGATGGGTGACAGAGTGGTATATCCGCTTCATGGTGGAGCTATTATCAAGGATATAGAAGCACATATACAGGATGGCGAGACTGTGAAGTATTACATTTTACAAATGCTTTTTGACAATATGACAGTGTCGGTACCGGTAGAAAACGCCGAAAAATTAGGTTTACGTTATATTGGCGATGATGAAACTCTGGCAATAATTCAGAATACGCTGCATGAAGTACCGGATGTACAGACGGTGAAGGCGATTTCCTGGAATCGGCGCTTTCAGTTGTATATGCAGAAGATAAAAAGCGGCAGTGTTGCTGAGGTCGCAAGAATCTTTAAAATACTGACTATTTTAGAACGCAGAAAGAAAATTTCCGTAGGTGAGCGCAGATTGCTGCACAGTACGAAGCAGATTTTGCAAAGTGAAATAATGCTGATTAAGGATGTGGACGCAGAGAAAGCGGGCAACTGGTTAGAGCGTTGCTGTAATTAGGCAGAATATAAAGACCGTTTTAAGGCTGTTGAGTTAGAAACTGCTTTAAAACGGTTTTTTTGCAAAATTTTTAGGCCTTTTTTTCATTAATGTCATATTTAAAAAAGTTATTTACTTGATTTTTTGCGGATTATAGCTGTATTATATAATTGATATAATAGTAGGATGAAATACTATGTATCAGAAATTCAGAGAAAGGAGGAATTGAAATGCTGAGAAAAATTATTAGCCTGAGCATATCGTTAATTATTATTGTAACCGGACTTATACTAACAAATTTATCTTTACCGTTTTTATCAAATTACTTGGGCTATGATTTACACGGCAATGGCTTAATGGGAATTACCTTTGCTACCATGATACTGACCTTACCAGGTCTTTTTATATCTTCCTGGCTTGGCTTAGTATTGGCACCGTTTATTACAAAATGGCTGTTCAATTACGCTGAACGTCTGACGGTTTCTCTCTCCGGCGTACCTACCAGTGATATTCTGGTAATGATTTTCGGTATCGGCATCGGTCTGATTTTAGCAAATCTGATAGGCAGTCCCTTTTTCCAGACTGCCGGTTATCGGACCGTTTATTCCCATCGTACTAAGCCTTGTACTTTCAGTTGTCGGTGCTAAGCTGGCTTTGCGTAAGCATAATGATATTGTGGAGTTTTTAACCGCATTCCTACGCGTAAGCCCGTAAAGCCTGTCGATGAAACAAAGAGCGTATTGGAGGGCCCTTTGGGGGACCGTCTTTACAGCAGCAATAAATTGCTTGATACCAGCGTCATTATTGACGGACGTGTTATGGATATTATGGCTGCAGGCTTTTTGGACGGTCAGCTGGTAGTGCCGAATTTTGTGTTGGAGGAGCTGCAGAAGCTGGCGGATTCTTCGGATAATATGAAGCGTGCCAAAGGCCGTCGCGGTCTGGACCTGGTGCATGATTTGCAGATAAGCTACAAGGGCCGTATTCTGGTCGTAGATAACGATTACGATGATCTGGAAGGCGTGGATGCTAAGCTTGTACGTTTGGCAAGACAGGCTAACGCTGACATTATTACCAATGATTATAACCTGAATAAGGTTGCAGGTATTCAGGGCGTTAAGGTATTGAATATCAATGAGCTGGCGAACGCTATTAAACCGGTAGTTGTTGCAGGCGAGGAAATGAACGTATTCCTGGTTAAGGAAGGCAAGGAGCAGGGACAGGCTGTTGCTTATCTTGATGACGGTACTATGATTGTCGTAGAAAACGGACGTCACTCTATTGGTCACAGTGCAATTGTTGTTGTAACCAGCGTGCTGCAGACTTCTGCCGGAAGAATGATTTTCGCAAAAACAAAATAGGAGCTTTGAGATGGGCAAGGATGAACTTATTGTAATTGTTCCGGCTGCAGGCGCCGGTAAGCGCCTGGGGCTGGGGATTAATAAGGCCTTTGCTATGCTGAACGGTGCACCGCTTCTGGTGCACTGTCTGCATATGCTGGAGGCAACAGGTCTGGTTAAGCGTGCCGTTGTCGTGCTGGCGCCGCAGGAGGTTGTTGAAGGCCGTGAGCTTTTGGCAGGCTATCAGAAAGATTATTTTCGGACGCTGACGTTTTGCGTAGTAGCCGGCGGCAAGGAGCGTCAGGACAGTGTTGCCAATGCGCTGGCCGCAGTAGAGGAAACAGATTGCTATATCGCTGTACACGATGGCGCGCGTCCCTTTGCGGGACGCGCTGTTTTTGAACGCACATTGGCTGCCGCTAAGGTGCATGGTGCCGCAATTGCTGCCGTTCCGGTGAAGGATACCATCAAGGTTGTCGGCACCGACGGTATTGTAACTGCTACGCCTGAGCGCAGTATGCTGATGGCAGTACAGACACCGCAGATTTTTACCGCAGAACTGCTGAAGCAGGCTTACGCGCAGCTGGCGGCACATCCCGCTGCTGTTACCGACGATGCTTCGGTAGTAGAGCTGATGGGCCATAAGGTAGCGACAGCGTTAGGACGCTACGAAAATATTAAAATTACTACGCCGGAGGATTTGCTTTTTGCAGAAAATCTGCTGGCGCAACAGGAGCAGGAAGATGGAAAATAAAATTGTAATGCCGCAATTTCGCATCGGCTGCGGCTATGATGTACATAAGCTGGCAGAAGAGCGCAAATTAATTATCTGTGGTGTTGAGGTTCCATATGAAAAAGGTCTTTTGGGACACAGTGATGCAGATGTAGCTTTGCATGCGCTGATGGATGCGCTTTTGGGCGCTGCGGCCATGGGCGATATCGGCAAGCACTTCCCTGATACGGATGAACGCTTTAAAGGAGCGGACAGCATGCAGCTGACGCTGCATGTCAAAAAGCTCTTGCAGGAGGAAGGCTGGCAGGTTAATAACGTGGATGTGACGATTATTGCCCAACGCCCAAAGCTGGCAGGCTATATTGCCGCAATGCGTACTAATGTTGCCAAGGTCTTGGATGTTGCTGAGTCCGTAGTAAATATTAAGGCGACAACAACAGAAAAGCTCGGTTTTACAGGAAGAGGCGAAGGTATTGCCGCTGAAGCTGTGGCGAGCATTGTCAAGATGTGATATAATAATTAGACTGATAAGTGTAATCTGTTTGGATATACCGGCGGAAGGAAATTTATTTTAGCCGGAGCCGGAGTGATTGTGCTTTTTTGGTAAATCTAATGTTAATAGATAAATTTGGAGGGATATATCAATGTGTAATGATGAAGTTAGAGTAAGATTTGCGCCGAGCCCGACCGGCCCGTTCCATATCGGTGGTGCGCGCAGTGCGCTGTTCAACTATCTGCTGGCCCGCAAAACCGGCGGCAAGCTGATTCTGCGTATCGAGGATACCGACCGTGAGCGTTCTACCCCGGAATCCGAGGAAAATATCAAGGCTGCTTTGAAGTGGCTAGGTATGGACTGGGATGAGGGCGTTGATGTTGGCGGCCCGAACGGACCGTATCATCAGATGGAACGTCTTGATATCTACAAAAATATACTGACAAGCTGTTGGCTGAAGGCAAGGCTTACTATTGCTACTGCACCGATGAGGAGCTGGAGGAAGAACGCCAGAGCCTGATCAAAGAAGGCAAAATGCCGCGTTATATGGGCAAATGCCGTCATCTGACCGAAGAGCAGATTGCTCAGTTTAAAGCTGAAGGCCGCAAACCGACCGTTCGCTTCCGCGTTCCTGCCGACCAGCAGATTCTCGTTCGCGACATGGTTCGTGGCGATGTAGTTTTTGATTCCAATAATATCGGTGATTTCGTTATCGTTAAATCCGACGGTATTCCGACCTATAACTATGCTGTAGTTATCGATGATGCGCTGATGCACATTACTCATGTAATCCGCGCTGAAGAGCATCTGTCCAACACTCCGCGTCAATGCCTTGTTTATGATGCACTGGCTCAAACAACCGACTTCGGTCACATTTCCCTGATTCTGGGCAAGGACCACACCAAAATGAGCAAGCGTCATGGCGCTACCAGTGTTGACCAATATCGTCAGCTGGGTTACCTGCCGGAAGCTATCAACAACTTCCTGGCACTTTTGGGTTGGGCTCCGAACAGCGAGCAGGAAATCTTCAGCATGGACGAGCTGATTCACGAATTCAGCATGGACCGTGTTGCCAAGAACCCTGCTGTTTTCGATATCGACAAGCTGAACTGGATTAACCAGCACTATATGCGTCAGCTGGATGCGGAAGCATTCTTTGAAGCTGCTAAACCGCACATGATTGCTGCAGGCTACATGACCGGCGAAGAAGAAGGCGAGAAGCTGGCTTGGCTGAAACGCGTTGTAGCAACCGCACAGGAGCACATTTCCTATGCTGCCCAAATTCCTGAATGCGTAGAAATGTACTTCAATGATGAATTCAATTTTGAAAACGAGGAAGCAGAAGCAGTTCTGAAGGCTGAAACTGTACCGACCGTTATCAATATGCTGCTGGAAGAGCTGCCGAAGGTAGAAAACCTGGACAATGCTACAGTTAAAGCTCTGTTCAAGCAGATTCAGAAAGCAACTAAGCTGAAGGGCAAGGATGTGTTCATGCCGATTCGTGTCGCTCTGACCGGTAATCAGCATGGTCCTGAGCTGGCAGCAATGGTTCCGCTGCTGGGCGTTGAGCGTACTGCAAAACGCATTAAATCCAGCTTGGCAAAAGCAGGCGTAACTCTTTGATTGATGACTGACGATAAGGCTTCAACTGCTTCGTAACGGCGTTGCTTGCATCCAAGGCCTTCTCGTCGCTCAGAGAATTTTTGCAAAGGAATAGTTATTATGAGCATTAAAGTATATAACACCTTAACCAAACAAAAAGAAGAATTCGTACCTATTCATCCGGGCAAAGCCAACATCTATGTTTGCGGTGTTACTCCGTACAACCATCCGCATGTTGGTAATGCGCGTCCGTTCGTAACCTGGGACGTTATCCGCCGCTTTCTGGAGCATGAAGGCTATGACGTAACCCATGTACAAAACTTTACCGATGTTGATGACAAGATTATCAACACTGCCAATAAAGAGGGCGTACAATGGTATGATATCTGCAACCGCTATATTGACTCCTACTTTGAAGTAATGGATAAACTCAATGTGCGCCGTGCGCATGTTTATCCGCGTGTATCCGAGCATATCGATGATATCATCAAAACTGTACAATGCCTGATTGACAATGGCTATGGCTATGTTGTTGACGGCGATGTTTTCTACAGTGTAGAAAAGTTTAAATACTATGGTCAGCTTTCCGGCCGTAACATTGAGGATATGATGGCCGGCGCGCGTGTAGACGTTGATGACCGCAAGCATAATCCGATGGATTTTGCGCTGTGGAAATCCGCTAAACCGGGCGAGCCTGCTTGGGAGAGCCCTTGGGGTCCTGGTCGTCCCGGCTGGCATATTGAATGCTCTACCATGAGCATGAAGTATCTAGGAGAAACATTTGACTTCCATGGCGGCGGCAGCGACTTGATTTTCCCGCATCATGAAAACGAGATTGCTCAATCCGAAGGCTGCACTGGAATTCATCCTTTCGTACATTACTGGCTGCATAACGGCTTTATTACCGTTAACGAAGAAAAAATGTCCAAATCTCTGGGCAACTTCTTTATGGTTATCGATATTTTAGAGCATTACGATCCGGAAACTCTGCGTTTCTTCATCGTTTCCACGCATTATCGCAGCCCGCTGGACTTCAGCGATGCACGTCTTACCGAAGCACAAAAGAGCCTTGCACGTCTGCGTCAGGCACAGGAAACCTTGGGTGAGCTGAGCGAAATGCTGAGCGCCGGCCCGACTGCCGAAAGCTTGGCACTGCGCGAGAAGGTTAAAGAGCTGCGTGAAGCATTTATGGAAGCTATGCGCGATGACTTCAATACTGCGCTGGCTATCAGCCATATGTTTGCTCTGGCTAAGGAAATCAACATTTACCATAAGGCAGTTGTTGATGCCGGCATTAAACCGGACGGTAAGCTGGTTGCTATGTTCAACGATGTCTTTGCAGAAACCTGCTCTATCATCGGTGTTCTGGAAAAAACTGCTGCTCCGGCTGCAGAAGAGGCAGGCGACAGCAAGGAAGCTGAGCTTGTGGAAATGCTTATCGCTATGCGTCAGGATGCACGTAAAAACAAAAATTACGCACTGGCAGATGAGCTGCGCAACAAGCTGAATGAAATCGGCATTGTGCTGCAGGATACTCCGCAAGGCGTAAAGTGGTCTAAGCAATAATGAAATTTGAACAATACAAAATGCTAAAGGAGCATGCCCTGGCAGCCTGTGCGGCTGCCGGTGCTCCTTTTTCCTGCAACTAAGGAAATAAATCCGATTCTGTTGGCGTATATCGGCGACGTAGTTTTTTCTATGTATGTCCGTCTGCGCCTTTTGCCGACTTCCAAGCATGTACGCATTGTACATGACATCGGTTCCAAGATGGTTTCTGCAGTGTGCCAATGTCAGGCAATGCAGCAGCTGGAGGCTGGCCTGAGCGAGGAGGAAAGCGTTATTTTCCGCCGCGGCCGTAATGCCAAGTCGATGGTGCCGAAAAGCGCCTCAGTGCATGAATACCGTATGGCAACAGCTTTTGAAGCACTTTTGGGCTGGTTGTTCCTTGAAGAACGCGAGGAGCGCCTGCAAGAGGTTATGGATCTTTCCTTTGATATTATCAGCAAATATATGCAGGAAAATCACAAAAAATAATACCCCTCTATTTGTCCGTTGAAAAGAGAGGAGATGATAAATATGATGGTAAAATTAGTACGTCATACGCCGGAGCCGGAGCGTACTGTGGCTATGAGCGCACGTCTGTGCTATTCACCGATCGGCGCTGCTCAGCTGGAAGAAAAAATCAGTGATGAGCAGGCAGCAAATCTGGTACGCAAACTGGTAAGCATGGGGCACTTGTCAACCTTGGAGCATGTTACCTTTACCTTTGCTATCGAAGGTGTATCCCGCGTTTTGACACATCAGCTGGTGCGCCACCGTATTGCTTCTTATTCCCAGCAATCTCAGCGCTATGTGAAAGAGCATGATTTTGAAACAATCGTGCCTGCTTCCATTGCTTCTAAGCCTGAGGCTAAGGCTAAATTCGACAAGCTGATGACTGAGATTCAGGCAATGTATGATGAGTTTATCGCGCTTGATATTCCGGCTGAGGATGCCCGTTATATTCTGCCTAACGCAACAGAAACGAAGATTGTCTGCACGTTTAATGCACGCTCCTTGCTGAACTTCTTCAGCCTGCGCTGCTGCACCCGTGCACAATGGGAAATCCGTGCGCTGGCTAATGAGATGCTTCGCCAATGTCAGGCTGTAGCACCGGTTATTTTTGAAAATGCAGGTCCGACCTGTGTATCTGAGGGCGTTTGTCACGAGGGCGCTATGTCCTGCGGACGTCTGCAGGCAATTTTGGCGGTAAAAGCCAAGGCAGAGCAAAAGCAGTAAGGAGAAACTATGTCTGAGCAGAATAATGATTTAATAGCTGGACGTAATGCGGTTAGTGAAGCCTTGCGCAGTCAGCGTTCAATAAACAAAATACTTTTGCAGGAAGGCGCTCATGGCGGCAGTCTGGGCGAAATCATTGCTTTGGCAAAGCAAAAGGGTGTACCTGTAGAAACAGTAAAGGCCGAAAAGCTAGATAAGCTTGCTAAAGGCCTGCGTCATCAGGGTGTAGCTGCTTTGGCGGCACCGATTGCATTCCGTACTTTGGATGATGTTTTTGTCCGTGCGGCAGAAAAAAATGAAGAGCCTTTTATTTTGCTTTTGGATGAGCTGCAGGATCCGCAGAACGTGGGCGCGCTTATCCGCAGTGCTGATGCAGCAGGTGTACATGGTGTGCTGATGCCGCGCCGTCGCAGCTGTCCGCTGAACGCTGTTGTTGCCAAGATTTCCGCAGGTGCGGTTGAATATGTACCCGTTGTGCAAATCGGCAATATCGCCCAGACTATCGAAGAGCTTAAGCAGCGCGGCTGCTGGGTTGTCGGCGCTGATATGGATGGCGTTGATTTTTATGCTGCCAATATGAGCGGTCCGATTGTACTGGTAATCGGCGCTGAGGGCAGAGGCTTAGGCCGACTGGTAAAACAAAAATGTGATGATGTTGTCAGCATTCCGATGAACGGTGGCGTTAATTCTTTGAACGCATCGGCTGCGGGAGCTGTCCTGATGTACGAGGTAGTGCGTCAACGACATCAATTCTAAAGAGGTGAAGGCATGGGCGAATATCTGATAATTGATGGGTATAATGTAATTAACGCCTGGAAGGATTTTGCCCAGCTGCGCCAGGAAAACCTGGAGCATGCACGCGAGCTGCTGGTAGCGGGTGTGGCAGAATATGCTGCCTTTAAGGGCTATCGTGCTGTCGTAGTTTTTGATGCTCAGGAGGTGGCAGGCGCTGCTGCTTCCGAAAAAATTCATGGCATTGACGTTGTATTTACCGATGAGGGAGAAACGGCAGATTCCTGGATTGAACGCAGAGCCTACGAGCTTAGACGTGTACAGGCAAAGGTTTTCGTTGTAACCAGTGACTACGCGGAGCAGATTAACATTTTGGGAGCAGGTGCGTACCGCATTTCTTCTAGGGAATTCCGCGAGCAGTATTATAAGACTAAAAAGGAAATTGCCGAGCGTCTGCATGTCCCCAGACGTGCTTTAAACCGCAATGAGCTTGGCGGCAGAGTGAGCGGACATGTTCTGGCTCATCTGGAAAAATTGCGTCGGGAGAAAAGTTGACGGAAAACACCAGGCAGGATATAATAAAAACACTGATGCTTTTATTATGAAGATATTTGCAATAACTGTTTTGCAAGACAGTGGCAGATAGATAAACAGACGGAGGATATGCTATTGATGGCTACAGATACTGTAATGCAAAACGATCCCAATGACGCTTTTGCAAAAATGACTGATGAGGAAATCGTTTTAGAATCACAACAGCATGATAATGTTTTAGCACAGGAATATCTGCTGCATAAATACAGAAACTTCGTCAGAGCCAAGGCTCGCAGCTATTTTTTAATAGGTGCCGAGCGTGAAGATATTATTCAGGAAGGCATGATCGGTCTTTATAAGGCTATCCGTGATTTCCGTGCCGATAAGCAGGCATCGTTCCGTGCGTTTGCCGAGCTGTGCGTAACAAGGCAGATTATTACGGCGATAAAGACTGCTACCAGACAGAAGCATATCCCTCTCAACTCCTATGTATCGCTTAATAAGCCAATTTATGAGGAGGACAGTGACCGCACGCTGCTGGATGTCATCAGCGGTGTGAAGGTTGCTAATCCGGAGGATATGATTATCAGCCGTGAGGAATTCAGCGATATTGAAAGCAAGATGAATGATATTCTCAGTGACCTGGAATGGAAGGTTCTGATGAGCTATCTTGATGGCAAATCCTATCAGGAAATTGCTGCTGAGCTGGGGCGTCATATCAAATCTATTGATAATGCGCTGCAGCGTGTAAAGCGTAAACTTGAAAAATATATCATCAGCAAAGGAGATATTACTGATCTGCGTACAGTTTACAGCGGACTGCTGGCTATTGATCCGTATGAGCGTTTCAAGAATAAAAATTCCTGAAAAAGCGGATAATTGATAAAACTGTAACAAAAATCTACATCATTTTGAAATTTTCAGAATGGTGTTTTTTTATTAAGAGGATTTTTGACAAGTATAGCGAATAGATATATTAACAAGTCAGTAAAGAAAAATTGACACTTCGGTGTTAGAGGAGGTTTTTCAAATGAATCAAGTTGAAGAATTAGTGAAGGTTGTAGCAGAGGCTCAGGCCGACAAAGGAAATGTTGTTATTGTTACCGGTAAACCGGGCAGTGGCAAGAGCAAAGTATTGCGTGAAGCTGCAGAATCTCAAAAATGGACCTACGTTGACTGCCGTATGCTGATCAGTGAGGAATTCCTGGCAATTCCGGCTGCTGACAGAGGCTTGTATGCTCCTGATATGTTTGCTGATATTCTGGCAAGCTACAATGCAGATGTTATCATTCTTGACAGACTGCAGACCTTGTTTGTACCTGTATTCCACATCAATACCGACAGTCTGATGCGTAAACTGAGCAAAAAGTTTACCATCGTAACCGCATGGCCCGGATACATTGATAACGGTAACCTGTGCTATGACAAATTTGACGGTACTGAAGCTATCCGTATCAGCCCCGATGGCTTTAAGATCTGGAACGTAGAAGGTTAATAGTTAATAAGCGGAGGCTTGATATGGAGCAGAAAAAACGTCGCTTTGCTGTTTTGACCGGCGGAGGTGACTGCCCGGGATTAAACGCTGTAATCCGTGCGGTTGTAAAAACCTTCCTGCAGAACGATTGTGAGGTTTATGGCGTACTCAATGGCTTTAACGGCCTGATAAACGATAATCTGAAATTAATGGATTATGCTGCAGTATCGGGTATTTTACCGCGCGGCGGAACAATTTTAGGAACCACGAATCGTGATAATCCCTTCCATTTTGCTGTTGAAGAAAATGGTGAGCTTGTATATAAGGATATGCGCGAAAAGGTTATTGAAAACCTGCGTAAATACGATATAGAAGCCTTGGTTGTTATCGGCGGTGACGGTAGCCTGAATATTGGTGCCGAGCTGGCGCGTGAATGTGATATTAAGGTTGTTGGCGTACCAAAGACCATTGATAATGATTTGCCCTGCACAGAGCGGACATTCGGCTTTGATACTGCTATGGCTATGGCTACCGAAGCGCTTGACAGACTGCATACTACAGCCGAATCACATCACCGTGTTATGGTGTTGGAGGTTATGGGCCGTTATGCCGGCTGGATTGCTTTGCACAGTGGTATTGCCGGCGGTGCGGACGTTATTTTGCTACCGGAAATTCCTTACAAGCTGGAGCCGGTGATTGCTAAGATTCAGGCACGTAAGGCTGCCGGAAAGAATTTTAGTATTGTTGTTGTTGCCGAAGGCGCACGCCCTGAGGGTGGCGAGATGTCCATCGCACGTATGGTTGAGGGCAGCTTTGAGCCAATCCGCCTTGGCGGTGCAGGCGAAAAGGTGGCACAGGCCATTGAAGAGCAGACAGGCATTGAATCACGCTGTACCGTATTAGGTTATCTGCAGCGTGGCGGTTCACCGACAGCGTTTGACCGTGTGCTGTCGACGCGTTACGGCGTGGCAGCAGCAGAGGCTTGCCTAAGACGTGAATATAATGTTATGGTTTCACTGTATCATGATCAGATTGTTACCGTCTTTATTCAAAAGGCAGCATCAAAACCGCGTCAGGTTCCTGTAGACAGCGAAATTATCCGTACAGGACGCCAGCTGGGATTGTGCTTTGGCGATTGATTTAAACTTGATTACTAGATTTAACCCCAGATTAAGATTATACACTTATATTACAGAGGGTGGTGCTTGCACCATCCTCTGTTTTTGTGTGCAGCTTTATGAACTGTGAAAAATTTAAAAAAATAGTGAGATTTCATTGCAGTTAAGCGTGATTCAGAGTATAATAAAAAGGCTTAGTGTTTGCGAAAGGGAGTAAATCATGGACTTAAATTTAATTGCCGTTATTGTGGGTATTGTCGAAGGTCTGACCGAATTTTTACCGGTTTCTTCTACCGGACATATGATTATTGTCGGTCACGTTTTGGGCTTTGAAGGCCAGCTGGCAGATGTTTTTGATGTCTTTGTACAGCTGGGTGCTATTCTATCTGTTGTTTTTATTTACAAAGAGCGCTTTGCCAGATTTTTTACTAAGGATGGCTGGGATATCAACAAGGGACTTTCTGTCTGGCATGTTGCTGCCGGTATCGTACCGGTTATGCTGGTAGCCTTCTTCCTGTATCACTATATCAAGGAGTATCTGTTTTCTCCTTTTACGGTAGCAATAGGCCTTTTCCTGGGCGGTTTGCTGCTGATGTTTGCGGAATATAGAACTAAAGGCCGTGAGGCTGAACTGGTTGATGATGTTGATAAAATTTCTATCCGTCAGGCAGTATGGGTTGGCATTTATCAATTTCTTTCCCTGTGGCCCGGCTTTTTCCCGCAGCGGCAGTACTATTGCCGGTGGTCTCTTGGTGGGTCTTACTCGCAGTGCTGCAGCAAATTATACCTTTGTGATTGCTGTACCGCTGATGTTTGTGGCCTGCATTTATGATCTGCTTAAAACCTTCAGTATCTTTCTGCAGGTGATTTGCAGGTATTGGTAATAGGCTTTGTGGTATCCTTTATCGTTGCTTATATTTCTGTATTATGGTTCCTGAAATTTTTGCAGAATTCCAAGCTGACCAGCTTTGCTGTTTACAGAATACTGTTGGCCGGTGTAACCTACTGGTATTTCTACATGTAAGCATGCTATAAAATCTTTGCTTGCGAAAGTATTGACAAAACAGGCTTTATCCTTTATAATAATAAAAGAATTTTGTGCTGGCATAGCTCAATTGGCAGAGCAGCTGATTTGTAATCAGCAGGTTGTGGGTTCGATTCCTATTGCCAGCTCCAATGATTTTTTCGCCGTTAGATGTTTATCTGACGGCGTTTTTAGTATAATTTCACGGAGGTGTGTAATATGGTATATCCTTATATGACTCTTGCTGATGGAACAGAAATTGTTTATACTAATGTATTCGAAGAGGATGGCATAAAAAAAGTAGAGGTTCATTTTGAAAGACCTACTGAAAAGGGGTTTGATACTGCCAGGTGTCAATTGCCGTCATATACTTGGCTTATACGGGAAGGCTTCTCCGATGAAGAGATGAAGATGTTTGATGAATTTATGCATAGTAATGCGCACCTATTCTATAAGTACGGTGCGAACGGAGGACTAAAGATTGCCTAATTTATTTACTATTTTAGGATATAAGGTTTATTTTTGGTCAAATGAAAATGATGAGCCGATACATGTGCATATTTCTAAAGGAATACCCAGTAAGAATGCTGCAAAAATATGGTTAACAAGAAATGGTGGCTGTATTTTAGAGAGTAATCCTGAGCGTATTCCCCGAAAAGACCTGTCTGAGCTTTTAGAAATAGTTCAAGCGCTAGTTTTTTATGATTTGTGCAGCATGGTAAAAAGCATTTTAAGGTTTGAACAGATTAAGTTTTTACTGCTAAGTCTAGGTAATATGGTTCTTATGTCAAGTTTTGGGGTCTTCAATAATTTAACACTCTGAGATTTGCAAAAATACTTTTTACAACTTAAAAGGCCTCGCTAAACAAAAAATCTAGCGAGGCATTGTTTTTTATAAAAAGAAGTGATA
>ENA-OQDC01000166-OQDC01000166.1-human-gut-metagenome-genome-assembly--contig:-NODE-166-length-52829-cov-10.713939_pt1 | contig 52829 bp, 44 predicted proteins | sample MGYA00242770_ERZ504601 | MGnify/ENA primary metagenome ERZ504601 (study PRJEB26092, sample SAMD00036305) | human gut metagenome | host: Homo sapiens | study: EMG produced TPA metagenomics assembly of...
GCGGTGTGTACAAGACCCGGGAACGTATTCACCGCGACATTCTGATTCGCGATTACTAGCGATTCCAGCTTCATGTAGTCGAGTTGCAGACTACAATCCGAACTGAGACGTTATTTTTGGGATTTGCCCACCCTCGCGGGTTCGCTTCCCTTTGTTTACGCCATTGTAGCACGTGTGTAGCCCTGCTCATAAGGGGCATGATGATTTGACGTCATCCCCACCTTCCTCCAGGTTATCCCTGGCAGTCTCTCCAGAGTGCCCGGCCTTACCGCTGGCTACTGAAGATAGGGGTTGCGCTCGTTGCGGGACTTAACCCAACATCTCACGACACGAGCTGACGACAACCATGCACCACCTGTCACCGGTGTTCCGAAGAAAAGCAGACATTACTCTGCCGTCACCGGGATGTCAAGAGCAGGTAAGGTTCTTCGCGTTGCTTCGAATTAAACCACATGCTCCACCGCTTGTGCGGGTCCCCGTCAATTCCTTTGAGTTTCATTCTTGCGAACGTACTCCCCAGGTGGACTACTTATTGCGTTGGCTGCGGCACCGAATGGCTTTGCCACCCGACACCTAGTAGTCATCGTTTACGGCGTGGACTACCAGGGTATCTAATCCTGTTTGCTCCCCACGCTTTCGAGCCTCAACGTCAGTTACCGTCCAGTAAGCCGCCTTCGCCACTGGTGTTCCTCCTAATATCTACGCATTTCACCGCTACACTAGGAATTCCGCTTACCTCTCCGGCACTCCAGATCAACAGTTTCCAATGCAGTCCCGGGGTTGAGCCCCGGGTTTTCACATCAGACTTGCTGCTCCGTCTACGCTCCCTTTACACCCAGTAAATCCGGATAACGCTTGCCCCCTACGTATTACCGCGGCTGCTGGCACGTAGTTAGCCGGGGCTTCTTAGTCAGGTACCGTCATTTTCTTCCCTGCTGATAGAGCTTTACATACCGAAATACTTCTTCGCTCACGCGGCGTCGCTGCATCAGGGTTTCCCCCATTGTGCAATATTCCCCACTGCTGCCTCCCGTAGGAGTTTGGGCCGTGTCTCAGTCCCAATGTGGCCGGTCACCCTCTCAGGTCGGCTACTGATCGTCGGCTTGGTAGGCCGTTACCCCACCAACTACCTAATCAGACGCGGGTCCATCTCATACCACCGGAGTTTTTACCACTGTACCATGCGGTACTGTGGTCTTATGCGGTATTAGCAGTCATTTCTAACTGTTATCCCCCTGTATGAGGCAGGTTACCCACGCGTTACTCACCCGTCCGCCGCTCAGTCACTAAGCTCTTCATCCCGAAGAAATCAAAGCAGAGTGCTTCGCTCGACTTGCATGTGTTAAGCACGCCGCCAGCGTTCATCCTGAGCCAGGATCAAACTCTCGTTAAAAGTGTTTATATCCAGTTCAGAACCAACTTGCTAGCTAATTCTTCCCTTTTTACTGTTGTTTTGGTTTGTTTCAAACCGTTCTTTGAATTTTTCTCTTAAAGAAATTTTCAAGGGTTGTTGTTGTCTATTGTTCAGTTATCAAGGTTCTTTTCTGCTGTTCTTTTCAAGTGACAGCTTTTGTATTTTATCAAAAGCTTTTCTCTTTGTCAAGAACTTTTTAACTTTTTTCAAAGTTTTTATTTGCTTCGTTCGTTCTCACGAGTCAGCTTAGATATAATATCATTTGTTCTTCTCAATGTCAACACTTTTTTCAAAGTTTTTTCATTTTCTTCCAAATTGATCTTATATCATTCTCGATATCACCTTATAATTCTTACATATAAAAACTACTGGCTATCCAGTATTTTTCCGGATGATATCAAACGGAGAAAGAGGGATTTGAACCCTCGCGCCGGTCACCCGACCTATACCCTTAGCAGGGGCACCTCTTCAGCCTCTTGAGTATTTCTCCTGACTGAACTCAACTGCATTTCTACAGTTATTATTCAATTAGCACTAACAGTGCGAAATTTATTATACAAAAAGATTCTATAATTGTCAATGCTTTTTTTGTTTTTTCTTATCCTTTTTGTAACAGTTCAGCCTTCCAGCTGAACCAACACCCTTACCCCGGCTAAAAAATAGCCGGGGTTCCAATAAAAAGTTTCTTTAAATTTTCTATTAATCCGAGATTTCTTCTTTTTAACGTTTCTACAATAGTGAGAATCGAACAATACATTTCGTTTCCGCTTTCTTTTCTGAAACCTCCAATGCTGCAATTCAATCATTCGACATAACCCCTTCACTGTATAACGAGACAGCCAGTGATTTTCATTGGCTCCATATAGAACATCACTACGATATTCTGACGGAATTGTCAGTTTTTCATTTTTATCTGGATAAATCCGTAATTCAATAACCTTAGGGTTCACCTCAAGATCCAGGAGATATTTTATACTTTATCTACCTGACTTTCCTGCAGATTCTTCTTTTCAAGTAAGATCCCCCTCTTATAAATGTCCACTTCACTTTCAATATAATTCTTCTTGTAAATAGCGAACTGCACCAGAACTTTACATATACTTTATATCCCCTGCTTTTCTTACAATCGATATATTTTTCATCTCTGTAAACTCCGTCCAATACTCCTAATACCTGCTCCTTTTTAATCCCATATTCTTTTTTATACTGGTTATCACCACAAAGCACATAACCATCAACATCTACTTTCAAAATACGATGAAGAACCAACTTACCGCCATTTCTCCGATACAAAATAACATCCCTGCATTCCGCTTCGCCTTCATAGTGCCTTACTACTATAATATCTCTCTGCGGTCTTATGAATGGCAACATACTTGTTCCAAAAGGCAGTGTCATCAGATAACCTTTTTCTTTCAAGACTTGCTCTATATTCATCTTATCCTGTTCTTTTTCAAATTTTATTCTTTCCATCTTTCCCCTTTGCCTGCCACTTGTACTTAGATGCCCTATCTACTATTATTATAACATATCATATATATCCGGCTGATGCAAAAGTGGTGACAGATCCACTTTACAATAAATCTGTCACCACTCCCATTTTCTTCTATTTAGCTAGTTCCTTCAAAATATTTTCTGCGTAGTCTTTCTCTCTTTGTGTTGCCTTATCAGAATTCTGAATTTCACGTGCCACCTTCTCTACCGTACGTGTATCGATAAAGGATCCCATCTTGCTATAATTTTTTCCATCCAATGTGTACTTCACTAAAACTCTCGCATACACATCACTCGCGTAATTAGCACTTCCAAGGTTCGTAAATACAATATTGGATCGGTATACTCCCTCCCCTTTATCACCAGGATTTGTAATATACTTTGTCGAAGTCGGTGCTAATTTATGGGTCAATGCAGTTGCCGTTGTTCCATAATACCACTCACAGCCTGTAAAGTCCGCTCCCTCAGGTAATGCGAAATCATATCCAAAACGCATGGACGTCTTTGTATAATCTTTTCCATAGTCCATTCTCAGTGATCCACCAATAAACAAATCTTCAAAATTATAAGAAAGCGTCAGCACTCCGTTTTCATCCACCGAACTACTTGTTACCGGAACTCCCTCTATTACATTTGTTCCATCTACATTTACATTTATTGTCTCTGGTACACTGTCTTCAATAAACACAAGCGGATCAGCCGGTGTCGCAATTGCAACAGCATTGTATTTTTTCACCGTCTTTGTGTCTGCTTTTGTGAGTTCAGTCTGACTTTCAGCATCCACCCACTTTGTAGCCAATGTATAGTTATGAGTTCTTTCTACCAAGTGTGTTTTTTTGACAATCTGTATGTTCAGAAGCTCATTTGCCTTATTAAATGCCGGTATTACTGTGCTGTTATAATTTGCATCGCTATCTACTGTTCCAATATTATTTACAATCTGGATGCTTTCAATCGATGCCGGAGATCCGGATTCCCCGATTTTTAATGCATTTGCAGCTCCGCCTCTCATCGTATAGGTAGAATCTGCATTACTATTGTGGTTTGAATAATCGGTACAGCGTTCACCATCAACCCATAATCCCATCGTTGATCCTGTATACAATGCCAAAATATCAATTTCCTGACCAATTTTATCAGTTACGCATACCTTTGTTTCATGCCACGTACCGCCCGTATCACGCATCTGGAATTTGATCCTTGAAACGGTATCATCTTTGCCATAGGCTATCTGATACGGTTCTCCGCCCCTGTTGATCAATACATGATTTCCTGTAGGGGCAGCATTTAATTTCACCTTTGCCCGTATCATAAATGGAGTATTACCCGACAGAACATCCAGCTTGCTGTCATCAACACCTGTGATCTGACCGCTAAATGTTCCGTCACTATTAACTACAGCATTTGTAGTGTCAATTGGATTGTCTGTAACATCTTCTACTACTGCCTCTTCAGCACACTCACTTGAAACTGCATTTTCAGTTTCACCTAATACCTCTCCATCTATTGGAGCTTTCACTGTAAGATTCAGTGTATCTTCTGCATAAACTTTAATATTTTCAGCACTGGTATCTCCTCCGCCATTACTTCCAGCTCCATGATAACCATTTGCCGCTGTATCGTTATTTGCCCAGTTGTTCGTATTCTCTGCCACCAGTTTGAAATGAGTCGCCTTCACTGCCTCTTCCAATACAATATCCTGTGCCTCTACAGCACTTGTAAAGTATCCGGTCTTGGCAAGTACCCAGTCACTAGATGTCGGTGTGGCTGTCGGCTCTTCCATATCCGCATAATACAGGCTGTATTTGATAATATTATTATGGTTATTTTCTGGCTGATCTGTACGACCGGTATATGTAATTTTCTTCAGCCTGATCTCCTGCCCGAATCCTGAACCAATCCACGGACGAGTAGTCTTACTTATGTTGTCTTCACCACTCTCCCGATCTCCCGCATATCTTGTATGCCACCAGTGCTTCTCTTCATCAAACGCCCAGCTTGCCAGTCCATCCTTTCCTTGTTCTGGTTTCTGCTGCGTATTGCATATCGCATTTGCCTGCAGAACCGACGGCTTCACCTGCATCAGTATCGTGCCTGCCTCTTTTGCTGCAACAAGATCGCATTTTACAGATTCCACACCATTTACCACTGCTGACACCTGATATTTTATAGTTCCAAGTGTCAGGTCTGCTGGTGTATCCATATAAGTAGTTTCTTTCACACCACTCGCAATACATTCTACACTGTTGCTTCCTACTTTACGATATACATTATAGCTCACATCGCTGCCTTCTGCTGCCGTAATTGCATTCCAGGATACTTCTACCTGAGATGTATCTTTTCTAATTGCTTCCACTCCGGTCGGAGTTTCAACATCCTTTGAACTTGGAATATCTGAAATCGTATAAGTTCCACCTTCTGTTGTCGCAATAGAAATACGATCGTTTCCATGACCTTCTACTTTTTCAAAGGTTACCGTATCTCCATTGTTGTCAGTAATTTTTGCAAGTGCTATATTTTCCGCCTGGACAACTACCGTTCCACCCTTATTAGACTTGATCGTTGCTGATCTCAGGACTTTATCGCTCCAGTTCATGCCGACTTCAAAATTGCCCTGTGTAACCAGACCACTAACACTTCCAGCTGCCCAGTCGTCCGGAACTGCCGGCAGAAAGTTAATGTATCCGGCATTACTCTGAAGCAACATTTCCGTAACACCTGATGTATAACCAAAGTTACCATCGATCTGGAAATATTGCGGTTCATGATAATCGAACAGATTCGCATAGATTCCATTACTGAACAGATTCTTAATCAGCTCATACGCCTTATTTCCCTCGCCAAGTCTTGCCCAGCTGTTGATTCTCTGTGCCATTGCCCAGCCAGTACTCACATCAGTTCGGTTCTGCATGGATACCTTTGCAGCTGCAAACCATTCTGCATTGTCCTCTGTAATCAGATCTCCCGGGAAAAGTCCCAACATATGGGAAATATGGCGATGATTATATCCATCTGTCTTACTATTACTTACGATACTATTTAATGTTGTCTCTGTATACCACTCTTTAATCTGACCTTCACTACCTATTTCAATTGGTCCCTTTAAAGCAGCCTGCTTTTCTTTCCATCCAGTTACCAGCTCAGCGTCTGTTCCGAGGATTTCTGCTGCCTTAATGGTATCCTCATACAACTGCCAGATCAGCGTCTGCTCATACGTATTTCCATTTGTGATAGGTCCATGTTCCGGTGAAAATGCAGGAGAAGAAATCAGCTTCCCATCACTATCAGGGACAAGCATCTTATCATAGAGTTTTGCTTCTTCCTTCATCATCGGATAAATATTATTTCTTAAATATTCTACGTCTCCAGTATATTCATAATAATCCCAACAGTTCTGTAAGATCCATGGTACTGCTGCCGGTGACCATCCCCAGCTGAAATTCCATCCAGGGCAGGTCCAACCAAACGGGTTGTTCTGCGTATGTGCCATGAATCCATTCTCTTCTCCCTCTGCACTAGATACCCCGCCATAAATTGCTGCAGTTATACGTCCCGGTACTCTCAGAGAATCGACATAATTGATCAGCGGTTCTGCACATTCAGCCATATTCGTAGAATAAGTCGGCCAGTAGTTCATTTGCAAATTCACATTCATATGATAATCCGAATGCCATGGAGAATTATTCGCTCCAACCCACAGTCCCTGGAGGTTGGACGGAAGCGTCTCCCTTTCATAACCGTTGGCATCTGTTCTTGTCTCTCTTGAGGACTCAATGGTCATGAATCTTCCATACTGGAACAAAAGAACTTCCAGATAACGTCTTTCAGCTTCTGTTGCACTTCCGCCATTATACGCTGACAGCAGTGTATCTGTTGTCTTTGAGGACGCACCTTGTCCAAGATCCAGATCCACACGATTAAATATCTTCTGATAATCGCTTATATGATCTGCTTTGAGCTTGTCATACCCCTTAGCCTCTGCCTGCTCCACATACCATTTCACACGGTTCTCCAGTGCCTCTTTTGATTCACCTGTTCTATACTTTGGATACTCATTCTTGTAATCTGTTCCCATGGAAGTGATAATCGTAACCTCACTTGCACCGAAAACACTCACTTTTCCATCCTCATCAGTAACTGTACCACCTTTGTCGGTAATAACTTTTGTCTGGGATGTAAATTTCATCTGATTGTCCGTGAGCGTTCCATTAACAGAAATCAATCCTTCCGATACGTCTGTTGTCCAGCTTCTTGTATACGTACTTGGCGTAGTAATATTGTTAACCGCCCCACCTTTTTCATTATCCGGTTCCACGCTGACATCCAGACTGATCTTTTCAGAACCATCTGCGGTAATATGCGTAACAATTACATTATCTGGATAGCTCGTAAAATTTTCTCTCGAATAACTTGTGCCGTTCTTATCATAATTAACTCCTGCGATCGCAGTCTTCAAATCCAGGTCACGACTGTAATTCTCCACTTCACTTTCAGATGATATATTCTTGAAATCAATATACATATTTCCAAAGCTTAAGTAATATCCATATCCATTTGATCCATTATCATCACTTACACCAATGAGATTATTATTTGCAAGATTGATCGCATTATTGTCCTGTCCATTTGAGAAATAATTGTGGATCGATGTCAGGGTCGCTCCATTATTTCCTTTAGCTGTAAGATTACCACCATTATAATCCGTTCTGCTTTCGCTTGGTCCGCCTGACCAGAGAGATTTTTCATTAAGCTGAATACGCTCTCTGGTGATCCCACCAAATACAGTTCCTCCCATCGCTCCATTACCGATTGGAAGAGACTTTTCCTGCCAGCCTTCGTAATACTTGGTGATGTCTGCCGGACTCGTATACCATAACTTCAGATCATCCGCCGTTGTCTGCTGTACTGCCGCTCCCGGCTCTGCACTGACTCTCTCTGCCATATATGGGAGAGATGTTACAGCCATTGCTGCAGCACAGATTCCCGCAAGCACACGCAATTTTCTTTTTTTCTTCATAATCCCCCTTTCCGATGTTCCCATTCCTTTCTGTCACATCTTTTAATATGGAATTCATTCACATCATCCCATATTTTTATATATTTATAATTTAGTATATCGCATTTTCACAATAAAAACTTGTGTATTCCGACTTCATTCTCCCTGTCGTTTGTACAATTCAGAATAAAAAGACACTGTATAAATAAAAAGCTGCAACAGATTCATTATTCCCCGAATCTGTTGCAGTCTGCTGCACCTCTTATTTTTTCATCAACGACATTCTATTGTTCTACAACGTCATAATCTGATACACTTTGTGTATCGTCAGAGTAAAGTGAATCTTTTATGTCATTATCTGCCGCCCCTTCACTCGCACAGATAATATCCTCTCCTACCAGTGATACTATTTCCATCTTTGGATCATTGTATGCTTTTTTCATGATCATTTCTCCTCATCCCTATTATTGTACATCTGCTGCTTCGACTAGCCTCTTTACATATTCATACGTATTACCGGTTGTATTTCCATGAGTCTCAAGATCATCTTTTATAGCCGTTGCCACTTCATACACTGTACGCGTATCTATGCCAAGTCCCATTTTGCTATAAGTATGTTCACCGTCTCCGTATTTTACCAATACTCTTGCACATGCATTTTTCTTATACGCAGATTTTGGCATATTTGTGAATACAATGTTTGAGCGATATACATCATTACCCTTTCCTCCAGGATTTGTAATATATTTTGTCGTTGTTGGTGCTAACTTCAGCGATAAGTTATCGCTAGCCGTTCCATAGTACCATTCACATCCTTTGAATGTAGTATCTGACGGGATTTTAAAATCGTATCCCAGTCGCATATTTGTCTTCACTAACGGATCCGTATTGTCAATTCTTAATGATCCACCAACAAACATGTCTTCAAATATGTATTTTACTGTTGTGCTTCCAGTATCGGTAAGGGTACTTGCTTCGCTGACCGGAACCACTTGGTTATGTGCAGTATTTCCATCGATATTGACTGTTACTGCTTCCGGTGCGACTAAAATCTCACCGTTTTCTGTCGCCGTAATCGTAGTACTTGTTGTATAAATCTTCTTCTCATTGCTCGTCTCTTCACTCGAACTTATTGCTGCTGTATAAGCCGCTTTAGATGCTGGTGTTGCTTTTAAGTTCACTGCATATGTAGCTCCACTATTTAACAGACCGTCAACAGTCGGTTTCGTATCAACATAATTGTTACTTACGCTTCCACAATTTAACACAACAAGATCCTTCACTGCTCCTGTTACTGAAGCCGATCCTCCTATTGTAAGCGGAGTACTCTCGTTATTTCCTGCATTGAAATTTTCTGCAGTCTTTTTGACTCCTGCAGTATCATTATACCATATACGAGAATCATTTCCATTTCTTACAGCTGTAATTGTTACATCTTTATTTATCCAAGCCGCCAAATCACTTACCGTAACTTTCGCCTCACACCAGTTAATCTCATCACCGTTGCTATTGTAATTAGTATATAACAGTATTAACTCTGCAGTTCCATCCGACTTATAATTAATACGCACATCATATTGTCCCTCTTTTCTTACTAATATAGATACATTGCCTTTTTTGATATTTGTAAGCCGCACCTTAAACTGTACCATATATTTTGCACCTGTACCAGTAAATTTTGCATCATCTGCCCCACCTACGGTAACTGACTCACTAAGGTCAAATGCATTGTCATCAACAACTACTCCACCAGTAATCTCTCCTTCTACCTGAGTACTTGCATCCCATTTCTTTGCTTCCACTTCGGTCGGAACACTGACCGTTGGTTCACTTCCCGTTGTTGGTGCTGTAAGTACGACATCCATATCTTTTTCTTCGTATGCATTAATTTCAGTTGCCGATACCGTATGTGCATTCGCCCCGTTGGACATCCATGTACTCGTACTTACGATTTTAAAATAATTAGCCGGTTTTGCTTCCGTCAGTATAATCTCTTGTACACTCTGATTATTACTGAGGCTACCATCCGAATTCGGTGTCGTCAAATTATTTGCATCCACCCGACTCCAATCTGTACCATTTTCGCTGATATAAAGCTCAAAGGTTTTAATATTATGAACGTTTGTCTCTCTTGTCTGATACGTAAGTTTTTTCAACATTACAGTTCTTCCAAAACCTGAGCCAATCCACGGCTGTGTTGTCTCAAAATCTGTTCCCGTTAACCACGTCGGCTCATAATGATATGAGCCGCTTGCCTCTCTCCATGCTGTACACCACTTGCTATTAAAGTTTCCATCAAATGCATTTTTAGCTGCATTTCTCTCGTTGGTAACCTCCTCTGAATTAGTCATAGCATTCGCCTTCAATATGCTCTGATCTATTTTAACTGTCACTTTCCCCTGTTCCAACTCCGTAGCAGTTTCTGCCTCCGTCTCTGCCTGTGTCGCAGTTCCCTCTTCAGCCTTCACCGCATCAGGGAAGCTGAAGGTGGTAAATACCATAGCTGCTGCCAGGCATACTGCACCAAGTCTCTGTAATTTCTTTTTGTACATTTTCCTCTTCTCCTCCTTATATTAGTTGCACTCTATTTTTCTAAGAATCCGTTCTCCCACATCTGCCCAATCAAATTCTGGACATCTGCAGTTGCCTTTTCTTCACTGACATCATAATCTTCAATCATACTGCGAATGATTTCATCCTGATCCATGCCTTTTTGCAATCTTGTCCAAATCTCTTTTCCAGTCTCATTCAGCATCACCATGCCACGAAATCTTTTTGCGGCTGCTCCTGTCGCAACCACCACTGATCTGCCTGCAACATCACGCAATACAAATCCTTTTTTTATTTTCATATCTTTCCTCCCGCAGCATCTCAGTATTTTCTTCCAGTACTCCACACTTGTTAATAAAATTCAATTGATCCGAAAGGCTATCCTGGACTTTGTAGACTTATTTTAGTAGTATCCCGTCCAATACTCACCGTTCTCATCCGGACTGGTTGGCTCTGATGGTGTATTAGGCAACTCTGTATCATTATCTGGATTTGTATTACCTCCAGTATTGGAGCCACTATTTGAACCGCCATTGCCTCCGGTATTGGAATCGGTATTGGAACCGCTATTTGATCCACCGCTATTTCCGGTATTCGATCCGCTATTTGATCCACCATTATTTCCGGCATTCGATCCGCTGTTATTTGGCTTTGAACTGCTATTCGAACCAGTATTTCCTGTATTAGATGTCGTGTTTCCTGATCCCGTATTACTATACGATGAAGAACCCTGTGTGGAGTTATGGCTCTTCTTCTGAACCGACTTCTTCGCCTGGTTCTTCGTCAGATCCAACGTAGGCAGGGTCTCTTCTTTTTGATCTTCTTTGGCAGGCTCTTCTTTCTTCGTATCAGTTTTCTGATCCGTCTTTTCTTTCTTTTCTGCCTGATCTGAATCTTTCGCTTCTTTCCTCGACTTATCCATCGTATCTGTCATCGCAACATCAAAGCCACTTCCTTTATCTGCCGTCTTATTCGATACCCGTACAATTCCATATACAGCCATCCCGACCACGCAGACAAGCACCACAGACAAAGCAATTAACTGCTTTCTCCTTGCACTCATAATGTCCTCCTCACTTCCTTTTCCATTTCATTTTAAATGAATCATTACTATATTACATAATAATTACATCTTACTTATAACTATACAATTTTATGTTACTATCTTTTTCAGCATTTTTCAATAGATTTATTATTTTTCTCTGACATTTTGTAACAGTTCAGCCTAGTGGCTGAACCAACGGGTTCTACACCGGCTAAAAAATAGCCGGTGTGCCCGCAAATAATAGTTTTATATTTTCAATGATTCCCATCTTTCTTCTCTTTAAGGTTTCAACTATGGTCAGAATGGCACAATACATTTCGTGTCCTTTTGTTTTCCGAAACCCTCCAGCCATTTTTTCGCGATTCTTTGCTTTTCTTAAATCCCGTTCACTCATATTATCATCAAATGGCACGGAAAAGTCATGAAGAAAAAGCAGATGATTGTCCATGTATTTCTCCATCCGGTTTAGAAGCTTTTTTTCGTCAGTTTTCGCATATTTATGTTTGGTATTTTTGTTTTCTTCGCGACCATACTGAATCAATTCTTTGTATTTTGTTTCATACGATTCTATTTCCTTGGTGCAAAAGGCAGTCTCTCCCCTATCCAGCAAAGCTTTCCTTGTATTATTCATTTCGCACAGGAGACTTATCATTTCGGATGACCATTTGTGTTTTGCTTCTTCCGTGTTTTTGCGAAGGTAGCGTGTGATATGAACATTACACTCTCCATGAGCTGTCCCAAAATGATATAACGCTGTTTCATGATCATGTATCAGAGTTCCACTAAATCGATTCAAAAACGATATGGAACGCATCGCTTCTATGGTTTTCTTCTGCATCGCACAATATAAAACCGTTTTTTCATTACTGAAATTTCTTATATAATTCTGTTCTCCGTTGACGGTTACTCCTGTCGCATCGGTTGCTACGACTTTTTGATTTAACAGTTCTTCTTCCAGAGTTACGAGACTATCTTTCGATTTCTCTGCAAGACTTTTACAAAAATGATATACACTTCCTTCGGAAAGCTCCAATTGATCTCCACTGGCAGCATTTAAGAAGGCCGCAATTCTATCATTAGACATGACCCCTTCACTATATAAAGTTGTAGCTAAGGCTTTTATATTTGCTCCATATACTACGTCACTGTGATATTCCGGAGGGATCGCATAATGCCCGTGTTTATCTGCATAAATGCGGATTTCTGTAATCAATGGCACAACATCCAAATCAATGCTGTATTTCGTGATATACGGCTTTTTATTCGGGGTTCCTATTTTTTGAATGATATGGCGACATTTTCCGGATTTTATCTTTTCTTCTACCATTGCTTTAGTCAGTGTTGTGCCTTTATGCCCTTTCTGACCGCCTGCTTTGCGATTTGTTTTCTTTCTTCCGTTATAAGTATTTGCTGGTTTTCCACTCTTCTGATCTGTAGATGGTGGATTGGATGTATTAGAGCTATCATTATTTAGGATGCTTTTCAGTCTTGCATTATCATCTCGTAACAGCTGATTTTCCTGCTCCAAACTATCTATTTTTTTGTTTAAACGATCAACATCGTCTTTGTGTTCTGTTTTTTCATCACGAAGGTCTTTTTCCACAGCATCAAGGCGTGACATAACTTCCATAAGTTGTCTATACATGCTTTGTTCATAGTTACCTGCCATAACTGTGAGTCCTCCTTTGGTTTCTAACAACAGTATAGCAGAATTAGCGTAAAAGAGCGAGTCTTAGGAAATCAGACATTCGTCAATATGACGGTGGAAAAGTATTGATTTTGACATAGAAAAGTGGATGTATTTTAATAAAAAGTAGGAAAAACAGAAAAATCTTACCAAGTAATCCACAATTAAGCTTCTCCCGAAACGAGTACTACACAATTCTTTAAGGAAAAACTTTTTTTTGTGGATAACACAGTAAGATTTCACTAAGAAATTTCAGCATTATCACAATGATTTTTTAGGTCAGTTCAGCTGTTAGGCTGAACTGTTACGACATTTTTTCATAAAATCATTGTAAATTTTTCAGAAATTTAACAATTAAATAAGGTGATCATCGCTACAAAAGGGAGAGTTTCATATTATTACTTAAATCATCTCTCAACATCATTGTAATTTTTTATAAAATAAGTTACTATAAGAATTATATTTCACCAGTAAAATTTTTTTAAAATAAGGAGTATCCCATGAGCAGATCGAGAAGACGAAAGAAAATGAATCCCAAAAAGAAAAAGCAACTGATCATTATATCGGTGATCGCCGTTTGTGTTCTGGCAATAGCCGCATTTGCAGCCATTCGCATTACTTCAGGAACATCCGATAAGAAGACTGAATCCACTTCTAAAGATAAAAAATCTGATAAGAAAAAGAGTGATTCAAAAGATTCCGATAATTCCTTGCCGGATCTTGACCTGACCGACGGAAAGAACGATGATTCCAACAAGGATGGACAGTCTTCAGCCTCCGGCAGCAAATCAGGTAGCAAGAGCAAAGGAAATAACAGTTCTTCCAATAATTCAAGCAACAATTCCGGTAATAGCGGAAATGCATCCAACAGTACTTCCGGCAACAAGGCCGACAATGATACTACAATCCCGGGCATTTCCGATGGTACCGATACGATCCCGGACAATTCTGTTGATGTCGACGATGACGAAGAGAGCTGGACAGGATATTATTAAAATTGGGAGTTAAATGATTCTGATTCTATTTATTCTCCTACATTCGCATCGATCGTTTCCTGGATCTGCTTTTCTACCAGTGCCGCAATCTCGGTTGTCTTCATCTCTTTGTAATCTTCATATTCCAACGGCTTAAGGAAATGTACCTGTACTGTTACAGGGCGGATCGTATTCCGGTCAAATGGCACGAAAGAATTAATCAGTGCCACCGGAACGATCGGGCATTTTGCCTTTGTTGCAGCTTTAAAACTTCCACCTTTAAATGTACCGATCTTATTTCCATTTTTAGAACGTGTACCTTCCGGGAAAATCAGGTAGTTTCTTCCTTTTTCAACTTCTTTCGATACATCTATGATCACTTTCATCGCCTGACGCACATCTTCTCTGTCCAGCAGGAATGCCTTAAGACACGAAAAGACCTGCTTTAAAAATGGAATATTTCCCACTTCTTTTTTAGCCACGACTGAAAATGGCCGTGGACACGCTTCTATCATCGCCAACACATCATACAGACCCTGATGGTTTGGGAAAAACATAAAACCATTCTCTGCCGGTATATTTTCACTTCCATGCACATCTATTTTTACATTTCCGCCTTTATTTGCATGCAGATCTACCCACCGGATAAATGAATATTGTTCTTCTTCTGTATATTTATCTGTATGAGACGCCCGATAGCACAGCTTACACCATGCCCATGGAACAAACCAGAGATTTCTGAATACCATCAAAAGGATTCTCTTCATGAATCTTATTCCTCCACTTTTCTGTATTCTTTGATCGCAGTTTCATACAGATTATTTCCCTCACTGTCGATCACAACGATCGCCGGAAAGTTTTCTACTGTGAGCTTTCTGATTGCCTCTGTTCCAAGATCGTCATAAGCGACCACCTCTGCGGAAGTAATACATTTGGAAAGAAGAGCTCCTGCTCCTCCTACCGCCGCAAAATATACTGAACCATTTCTCACGATCGCATCGATAACAGCCTGGCTTCTTTTGCCTTTTCCAACCATTGCTCCCAGTCCAAGATCCAGCAGCTGCGGTGCGTATTTATCCATTCTGCTTGCTGTTGTCGGACCTGCTGATCCGATCGGTCTGCCCTCTCTTGCCGGGGATGGTCCCATATAATAGATCACTTGATCCTTCCAGTCAACCGGCAGTTCTCCACCCTTCTGAAGAATCTCATACATTCTTTTATGTGCCGCATCTCTCGCGGTATACATCGTCCCTGTTATATATACATAGTCTCCTGCATGTAATGATCTTGCAGTTTCTTTATTGATCGGTGCTGTAATATGCCTGTCCATAAAATCTTCCTCTTTTCATCACTCTGTCCACGATGAAAGCTCGTGGAATTATATTGTTCTTATTGCATGACGATTGACATGGCAGCATATATTTACCGCAACAGGAAGTCCTGCAATATGAGTCGGATAAGTATTGATATTCACTGCCATTGCTGTCGTTGTGCCGCCAAGACCTCCCGGTCCGATTCCAAGACCGTTGATCTTTTCAAGCAGCTCTTCCTCCAGATCTTTCACATAAGGTATCTCCGAATGACTTCCTGCCTCTCTTGTCAGTGCTTCTTTTGCCATCAATGCACATTTTTCAAATGTGCCTCCGATCCCAACACCGACTACCATCGGCGGACAGGCATTCGGTCCTGCATCTTTCACCGCCGTCAGAACTGCATCTTTCACGCCTTCGATTCCCTCTGCCGGCTTCAGCATAAATACACGGCTCATATTTTCACTGCCGAACCCTTTCGGTGCAACCTTGATCTTCACCCGGTCACCTTCCACGATCCTGATATGAAGAACCGCAGGAGTATTATCTTTTGTGTTTTCGCGGATCAATGGATCCCCTACAACGGATTTACGGAGATATCCTTCCACATATCCCTGCCGTACACCTTCATTTACTGCTTCTTCCAGGCTGCCGCCTTCAAAGTGTACCTCCTGTCCGATCTCCAGAAAGACAACTGCCATTCCTGTATCCTGACAGATCGGGATCATATCCTGTGCGGCTATCTCAAGATTTTCCTGAAGCTGTCCAAGGATCTGCTTTCCAAGCGGTGACTTTTCGTTCTGCTGTGCCTGCTTCATTGCTTCTGCCATATCCGGTGACAGAAAATGATTTGCTTCAATGCACATTTCTTTGATATTTTCTGTAATTTCTGATAACTGTACTGTCCGAATCATATTGTCTCCTTTTTACGAAACAGGTACGCCCGGAAGCGTACCTGCATCATTTACAATTCAATCTCAATCTTTCTGTTCGTGCGATGATACTGATGGTATCTGACCCCTGCTGCATCCATCATTCTTTTTGATGCCATAACCGCCGGAGTATGTGCGTACTTATCACAGTCATAGATCACCTCTTTGATCCCTGACTGTATGATAGCTTTTGCACATTCGTTGCACGGGAAAAGAGACACGTAAAGTTTCGCTCCCGCAAGACTGCCGCCACTGTAGTTCAAAATTGCATTCAGCTCGCTGTGCGTCGTATAAACATACTTTGTATCCAGCGGATCTTCTCCTTCTCTCGCCCATGGGAACTCGTCATCTGAACAGCCGATCGGCAGTCCGTTGTAGCCCATGGACAAAATCTTATTATCCTGACTGACAATACAGCATCCCACCTGCGTATTCGGATCTTTTGAACGCATTCCCGAAAGCATCGCAACACCCATAAAATATTCATCCCATGATAAATAATCTGTTCTCTTATCAGACATCTGCATCAGCTCCTTCGTCTGTCCTCTTATTTTGTACCGAAGATACGGTCTCCGGCATCACCAAGTCCCGGTACGATATAACCATGATCGTTCAGTTTCTCATCCAGAGAACCGATATAGAGATCTACATCAGGATGCTCTTTTTTCATACGCTCAACACCTTCCGGTGCTGCGATAATGCATACAAAACGGATATGCTTTACGCCTTTATCTTTCAGCATCTGAATCGCTGCCACACTGGAACCGCCTGTTGCAAGCATCGGATCTACTACGAAAACTTCCCTCTCTTCACAGTCTGCCGGTAATTTGCAGTAATACTCTACCGGTTCAAGTGTCTCCGGATCACGATAAAGTCCGATATGACCTACCTTTGCTGCCGGAATCAGTGTCAGGAATCCGTCAACCATTCCAAGTCCTGCACGAAGGATCGGCACGATCGCCAGTTTCTTTCCTGTAAGAGACTTTCCTGTCATCTCACAGATCGGGGTCTTGATCTGAACATCTTCAAGTTTCAGATCTCTGGTTGCCTCATAACACATCAACTGTGCAATCTCTCCGATCATCTCGCGAAATTCTTTCGTTCCAACTTCCTCGCTGCGGATATAACTGATTTTGTGCGCGATCAACGGGTGATCCATTACATGTACTTTTGCCATTATTCTTCTCCTTTTGCAAATGAATTTAATTTTTCTTCTAATTGATCTATGAGTCTCTTCAGGACTTCAAAGCACTCACCGTATGCAGTAAGCGGCTTTCCATAAGGATCTGGAATCTCTTCTCCCTCTCCTGCAAATTCACTTAACGTATATACGTTCTCTGTGTTTTCATACTCTGAAATCATCTTTTTCTTTGTACTCTCATCTACTGTCAGAATCAGTGTATCCGGCTGCAGACTCTCACTGTCAAACTGCTTCGCCACATGACCTTCCAGCGTCATGCCTGCACTCTTCATGATTGCTTCTGCCTTTGGATTCACCGGTTCAGGGAACAAAACCACAAGTCCGCTGCAATCAACCACATACTCCTGTTCCAGCTCTTTGTTCCTCAAAAGCTCCGCTGCCATCGGTCCGATATAAGAATCTGTATTACTTACGAAAATAACTCTCCGGTATCTCTGCTGCTTTACTACTGCAGATGCACTGATTCTTAAATGTCCCGCCGCCTTTTCCAGACGGTTCATGATCGCACTTCCAATCCCCTGCATGGCAAAGGATTCACTGTAGATAATGTCAACCTTTTCGTCATCAAATTCTCTCAGAACCCGATACAGATTCCTTGCAATGGTCTTCTCATTCTCTCGGGTTCCGATATTTTTTACAATCCCATACTTATAAAATGGAAGTGTTTCCCCGGTTGCAATAATCCCAACCCGCTCTCCCTTGCGGCATGCTGCATATGCAAGCTGACGGATCGCAAGAACCTCCTCCCGGATATCTCCCTCAGCAATGATCAGCTTTGCCTTCGGGGCATAATGACGATACTTCATCCCCGGTGCTTTCGGAGCTTTATTGCTCTCACTTCCAAGGATCGTCTCATCCACACTGACCGGGCCGATCACCTCTTCAAACATATCCGCAGTGATCGCACCCGGACGCAGGATCATCGGCGGTTCTACTGTCATATCAAGAATTGTCGATTCCAGTCCGATATCCACGCTTCCGCTGTCAAGGATCATATCAATCTTTCCACTCAAATCTTCACTGACATGCTGTGCTGTTGTGGGACTCGGTCTTCCTGATGTATTGGCACTTGGTGCAGATACGAATCCACCTGCCGCCCGGATCACAGCCGCTGCCACCGGATCACTTGGCATCCTGACCGCAACAGTGTCAAGACCCCCCGTCGTTCCGTACGGTACAATCTCACTCTTCTCAAAGATCATCGTCAGTGGACCGGGCCAGAAATGAGCTGCCAGGGCATCCGTCTTCGCCGGGATATTCACCGCAACCGCCTTCAGATCTTCATAATCCGCAATATGCACGATCAACGGATTATCCGATGGACGTCCTTTTGCAGCATAAGTCTTCTTCGCTGCCTCCTCCTTCAACGCATCCGCTCCCAGTCCGTAGACTGTCTCCGTCGGAAATGCTACAAGTCCGCCATTCTTCAGAATATTTCCTGCCTCTTCAATTACTTCAGAATCCATATTATTTTTATCTATTTTTCTTATTATCGTTTCCATAAATTTTATTATAACATCTTTCTATTGAAAAAAAAACTATTTATCCCTTCTTCATTCCTTTCATCACCGATCTTTCAGATATTGCAGGATGCCTTTTGTCACTGCTTCTGCCACTTTCTTCTGATAGTCTTCTGATACCAGTTTTTCCGCCTCTGCATAATTACTTAAGAAGCCACATTCTACAATTACCGTCGGAACTTCTGTCTTCTTTAAGAGATAGTATGTATCATTTGCTTTAATTTTTTTCGTATTTTCAGGATTCACTTCCTGAAGTGCTTCCTGTATGACCGCAGCCGCCTTTTCTCCCTCGATTGAAGTCTTATAATAAAAGACCTGTGCTCCAAAAACATCTTTTTCATGATAACTGTTCTGATGAATACTGACTGCCAGTGCCGGCTTTTTTTCATTCATCAGCGAAACTCTGTATTTCAAATCTTCTACTTTACTCTTTCCAAGCTCCTCATCTTTTTCTCGGATCATAATTACTTCAATCTTTTCTTTTTCCAGCAATCTTCTGATCTCTTTTGCAATCAGCAGATTAATCTCCTTTTCTTTCGCCCCATTGATCCCGACTTTCCCGGAATCACTTCCTCCATGCCCACTGTCAAGGACTACCGTCTGTTTTCCGGTACGGACTTCTGCCGCGGTTTCCAGGCTTCTGAGAATCTTATCTTTCAGATGTTCTCCTGCCTCCCAGCACAGTAAAATGACCACTCCAAGGCAAATCATTACCAGCAATGCTCCTGCTTTTTTTCGCATTTTTTTAAGCAAAATAAATATCCTCCTCAAACTTATATTGTAGTATATGTCTGAAAAGGATATTTTTTCAAAATCATCTTAATTTAATTCAAATATTGGAGAATCAGATCCCATACACTGCTATTTTCTCTTCCAAGACTCCACTCTGCAACTCCTGCCAGTTCGTTCTGCTGGATTACTTTCATCTTTTCTTCCAATGACTGCATATCTTCCAGCCAAATCCTGTAGGTACTTCCATCTGCTTCCCACTTTGCATAATTCTGCTTCGTCTCATCATCCCATTGTGCTGTCACACCTGCATTCTGAACCACCTGCACAGCTTCATCCATACCAAGTGCCTGACTGCTTACACGGTTCGGATAATCTGCTGCCTCGGTTCCTGCTTCTGCAGCCAGCTCTTCTTCCGTCTTTGGAGTTTCTTTCCAAAGTCTTGTAAAGAACGGGATCGCAGCAACCAGCTTTTCTTTCGGGACAAGCTTCTGTGCATCTGTCACACCATTTTCCAAGTAACTGATAGATGCAACAGATCCGGCTTCATTAGAGCCGTCTGTATGCTCATCATATGCCATGATGACCACATAATCTGCTACCGCTGCCTGCTCCTTCAGATCGTACTGCGTATTGTAGGGCTTCGGAACGTAGTTATCTACTGATAATACCAGGTTGTTCTCTCTGCACTTTACTGACAGCTCTCTCACAAACTGAATATAATGCACTCCACACTTCGACGAGATCAGTTCAAAATCCAGGTTAATTCCATCTACCTGACTCTGCAATGCAGCTGCGATCACCTGATCGATCACTTTTGCTCTTTTTGAACTGTAACTTAATACTTCATAAGTCTCATCATATGAATTAATACCTCCATGGAAATCCCGGAGTACCGCCCACACTTCCAGTCCTGCCTGCTTTGCATACTGAACATAGTCTGTATCTGCAATGGATGTGATATTTCCTTCAGTATCTGCAAGACTGAACCAGGTCGGTGCAATCGTAGTCAGTCCTTTTGTAGTAGCGAGCATGGTCTGAATGCTCTGGTTGGCACTGACATTCGTAACATTATGCCATGCCATATTGATCTTATAATCTTTTGAAATACTTGTATATTCCGGCTCCGCAAAATCTCTGGAAGTTTTTTCTTTCTTCTGGTCTTTCAGCTTACTGCTTTTCAGATAACCGATAAATCCATCTGCTGTAGCTACTTTCTGCCAGTCATCCTCATCTTCCAGAACTGTAACCTTGTCGTTCTTTTTTACATCTGTGAGAACAGGACTTTTCACTCCGCCCTGATAACGAACCTGTGTATCACCTTTTACAACTGCGGTCTCTTTTTCACCCCAGTCTGCCGTGATCACGATCCTGTCCGGATCCTGATATACTTTGTACTCCATATTGGTATACGTCTGTATAAATGGAAGTGCAATATAAACTTTGTCGCCCTCCATTTTCAGAATGGTATAATCTACACTTTTCTGTTCATTGACCTCAGTATATTCATTCGTATCTGCCACGACAGAAACATTCCCTGACGGCAGTGTATATAAAAGAATCTGTTCATTTGAATCCCAGTAAAAACGCTCATTAATCTTATCTCTTACAACAGAAGCTTCAATATAATATTCACTGTCATAGACCTTTGCCGAAATTACTTTTAATCCTTCCGCTTTATCCTGTGCCAGATCTTCGCTTCGTATCACTTCATCATCAATCACTACTGCGATCTCATCTTTGCTGTCCAGGCCATAATATTGTTCCAGATCAGCCCTTTCATTCGATGGACCATATCTCTTCCAGACAACAAAAATTCCTGCTACTGCTATGATAATGACAAGTACGATGGAAATGATCAAGGCGATCCCCGGTGATCTTCTCCGTCTTCTTCTGCCTTTTCTTCTATGCCTTTTTCTTTCGTTCATGCGGCACCTCCTATCCGCAATCATTATAACATATCAGACTTTTTCTGAATATACTTTCCGCACATTGATGCATCCTTTTCTGACCTTTCTTTTCTCTGACTGCTCATCTATCTGTACTGTCCGGCATCAAGGGGTAAGCACTGACAATCCAAATTTATCTACATTCAATTCATCTACATCGGTAAATGTCAGAGATTCCAGTCTTCCATTCTGATCCATCACATAATCACGCATATAAGCACCTTCTTCTTTTGCCATATATGCGGTCACGATCTGCATCGGACTTACCTGATATCCATCCATAAGGATGTCTATCCCTCTCTTTTCATACTGCTTTAACTCAGAGTACAAACTTCTGTAACTCTCTTTATCAGTTATGTCCATCATTGGCGTATACTCTCTCCTTTCTCTGCAGATACTGATAACCTTATGTCCGCATTTTTGAAGACCCGTTGGAAGTACTGTGACATACTGTTGAGTATTTATGCGAACTGCGAAGACAGCACCACCTGCAGCAAATCAATTTCTCCATTTGAATCTTTTCCGAATCTCCTTTCTTCTGAGTCGTTATCCTGACCGCTGTCTTCTGTAAGTGCCATTATATGGGCAGAATAAAGCATTTTTCAATGTGTTTCTTGTTGATAAGCTATGTGAATTTGTTGATAACAGAAAAAGATGATGAAAGAATTATAAACTTATCTTCTTTTTCTTTACATCTTTTTGATTTTTGCTTATACTAGACAGTGAAATGATATATCTTATTGGATCAAAGTCATTCAATACTCATATTATTTTATAGATGTCAGGGTCAAAAGGTCTGAAACCACGTGTACTTGCACACTGGTGGTAGAAGGACCTTGAGACCCGCCCCGATATGAGCATAAAAGTGGGGCGTAAGCACCATGATATGCGAATAGCGGGTAGGATTGTGGGAGTGCGTAGCACGAAACAATCCGTTAGCATCATTGTTGGGGGTTTTTGACCCCAACATCTTTTATATAGAAGAGAGGGATGTGATCATATGAAAATTGAAAAAATCAATGATAATCAAATTCGTTGTACGTTGACACATGCTGATCTGGCAGCCCGCCATTTAAAGCTCAGCGAGCTGGCTTATGGTACTGAGAAAGCAAAATCTTTATTTCGGGATATGATGCAGCAGGCATCATTTGATTTCGGTTTTGATGCGGAAGATCTTCCGCTCATGATCGAGGCGATTCCTTCCTCTGCGGATTCGATCGTCCTGATTATAACGAAAGTCGAAGACCCTGAAGAGCTGGATACCCGGTTTTCAAAATTTACACCGCTTGGCGATTCAGATACAGTGAACAATGATGTGCTTGAAAAGCTGCAGGGAGCAGATGAATTTCTTGACCTGCTCAATAAAGTAAAAGAAGCAGCGGCAGGTCTTCCTTCCGCATCCCCCGAGGAGGAACAGGAGGAAGCTGTTTCCGAACCGCAGCTTACGCTTCGTCTTTTCTCATTTAGCACTTTAGATTCTGTGATTCGTGCTGCACGCCTTGCAGCTCCATTCTATAAGAATGCGAATACACTTTATAAAGATAAAGAGAATCACACTTATATCCTTGCACTTGCACCTGGTTCTTCTTCCGACCAGGAATTTAATAAGATATGTAATATGCTTTCGGAATATAGCACTCCTGAAAAAGCGGATTCTACAATCCTTGCTTTTCTTGAAGAGCATTGCGAGATCATTGTATCAGCGGATGCAGTACAGAAACTGGCAGCACTTTAACCGTATAACTGACAACGAAAAAATCCCCTGACATCAGGACTTCCTAGTGTCAGGGGATTTCAATTTTCATGAAACGTTTCCGCCTCTTTTATTATTTTCCTGCTGCTGCCATCGCTGCATTAATCTTCTCTACAAGAAGGTCACTGTCGATTCCATGAACCATTGCTGCTTCTTCCAGAGATTCCATCTGAGATGCCGGGCATCCAAGGCAGTGCATTCCAATTTCCATCAGAATCGGAGCTGCTTCTGGAAATGTAACGAGAAGCTCGCCAATTCTTGTCTCTTTAGAAATCTGTGCCATTGCTGATTCCTCCTTCTATTTTTCGTGCTTTACATTATAGTCCTTCGACCTGGTTTTATCAACTATTTTTTGAATTTTCAGATTTTTCTTTTTAAACTTCCACTGATTTTACAACTTCTTAAAAGTCAATTCTTTTCTTTCATTTTTTTCGACAATTTTCTATTTTCATAACTTCTACACAAAACGTTCGTTCTCTTTTTATTTAAAGTAATCCACCAAAAAGTGTGGATTTCGTGTGGATAATGTGGATAACTTTTTAAAAACGTTATATTTTTTCCACCTTTTTTTTAAGATTTTAATGTGGATAAGTTGAAAACTCCATTTTTGATTTATTCGACCACTTTTTACAAAATTCTACATTTTTGTGCATTTTGCTTATTTAAATTTCAGGTCGTGCCAGCTCTTGACATTTGAATTATCACTCAACTTCTACAGTACTCTTCGAACTGCCACAATATTCGTATATGTCGCACTGCAAACTCCAATGCCCTGTGCTTCATTCATGGCATTTATGATCTTTCCATCTCCCATATAAATACCAACATGACCTTCATAAAGGATCAGATCTCCCGGCTGTGCCTCTGCATAGCTGATCTCCTCCCCCGCTGTTCTCTGTTCATAGGATGTCCTTGGGAGGCTGATTCCAAAATGTGCGTAAACTGACTGGACAAACCCGGAACAGTCCGCCCCATTCGTAAGACTTGTACCTCCCCAGACATACGGATTGCCAAGGAACTGATATGCATAGTCCACTACTGACTGTCCTTTTGAAACCAGTGCGGCTGCCGCTGCCTCCTGGATTTTTTGCTCTTCTTCAGCCGCAATACGTGCCTCTTCCTGTTCTTTCGTCTCCCCATAAGAATAGGAAGTTTCCGTCGTGACATAGGCTCCATACACCCAGCCATTGATCTCTCCGACTTTCACCGGATACCAGCCATCTGCCTGTTCGCCCCGGATTTCATAAGTCTCTCCCTCACTAACCTGAGTCAGCACCTCTGTATCTGTTCCGGTTCCGGCTCTTACATTCAGTCTGTCTGCCGTCACAGTTGCCGTATTCTCTTCGTACTCCCCTGAATGAATACGGGCATCTTCTCCTGTAAACAGCTTTTCTGTGGGAACATATCCTTCTGTCTCACCTGACCGGATCTTTGTCCAGCCATCCAGATATTCCAGGACTTCGACAGTCGAATCTTTATATAATTTTCCTGTCCAGTCACTGTTCTCATCCGGTTCGCTTCTGACATAAGTGAAATCATCCGTGTCAGAAAACGCTATATTCAAATACTCACCCTCGTCTGTTGGCACAAGATAGAGCTGAAGATTTTCTTTTACTTTTGTCCTGTAACACTCTTCCAGTGCCGATTCGATTCCTGCAGTCGGTACAACAGACTGCTGTTCTTCAGTTTCTGCTGCCTGTATCCTGACTACACTCCCCGGAATCAATATCATACCTGCCAGTGCAGATACGATCATCTTTTGTCCCATATACAATTTTTTCATATAAAACCTCCTTACTTTCTCTTTTTATCTTTTGTAGGAAGTTCTAAATGTTACATATTTGTTAATTATGTTACAATCGGATTGTATCAATATCTTGCTGTAATGTCAACATAGTTTATGCTTTTTTCATTATTTTCATCCTTTTTAATCTGTCATTATTCTCTCTTTTTCGTCTATTTCCAACTTTATTTTTTAATATTTTTGTAACATTTAAAAAGATGATCTGACCACTTCTATCCGCCTATATTAAGGAAACTTTTACGATTTGAAAATATTTTTGAGTTTTTTTCAGAAATATAGTTGACAATTTTAAAAAATTGAGTTATATTCTAATCACAGTAATCATTACTGTTATTAATTTAAAGTTGATGAAGTTACTGATCCATTTCTTCATCATTAGAAAGGGGGATTCTTGTGGCAGCATTAAAATACAGCCGACAACGTGAAGCGATCAAGCACTATCTTGCATCCACAAAGGAACATCCAACAGCCGATACCGTATATATGCATGTAAAGAAGGAATTTCCCAATATCAGTCTTGGCACTGTATATCGAAACCTGAATCTGCTTACAGACATCGGTGAGGCGATCAAGATATCAACACCTGACGGAGGAGACAGATTTGATGGAACCGTACAGCCGCACAATCATTTCTTATGTACGAAATGTGGACGGTTCCTGGATCTTGAGCTGGATATGAAAAGTATTGAAGAGATGAACCGTCTTGCGAATGACTGTTTTGACGGAATGATCACTTCCAGTTCTACTTTATTTTATGGAGAATGCAGTGACTGCATTAGAAAGTCTTAACTTATATTTTATTTAAAAGAAAAGGAGATTACGATTATGAAAAAATTTGTATGTACAGTATGTGGTTATGTTTATGAGGGAGATGCTGCACCGGCTGAATGTCCAGTCTGTCATGTAGGTGCTGACAAGTTTAAAGAAGTATCCGGTGAAAAGACATGGGCTGCTGAGCATGTAGTAGGTGTTGCTAAAGGTGTCAGCGAAGATATTCTTGCTGATTTAAGAGCTAACTTCGAGGGAGAATGCTCTGAAGTAGGTATGTATCTTGCAATGGCAAGAGTTGCTCACAGAGAAGGTTATCCTGAAATCGGTCTGTACTGGGAGAAAGCAGCTTATGAAGAGGCTGAACATGCTGCCAAGTTTGCAGAACTCCTCGGTGAAGTTGTTACAGACAGCACAAAGAAGAATCTTGAGATGAGAGTAGAAGCTGAGCATGGTGCTACAGAAGGTAAATTCGACCTTGCAAAGAGAGCAAAAGCTGCAAATCTTGATGCAATCCACGATACAGTTCATGAGATGGCTAGAGATGAGGCAAGACATGGAAAGGCTTTTGAGGGACTTCTTAAGAGATACTTTGGTTAATTCCAACTTGCAGATCTTATACACCCTTCTTTGGAAATGATAGATAATGCCAGGACGAGAAGCAGAACAGCTTCTCATCCTGGCATCTTTTTATCTTCCTGTACCTGACCTTTACTTTATTTTGATCGTTACTTTATCTTTTACTTATTCGCTCCGATCATCCGCTTTTTCTTTTCTTCGAACCAGTTCTAATTTATCTTTTCTTGCCATCTGCTTAATCGCATATTCTCTTTTCATCGCCTGTTCTTTGGTTTCAAATTCTTCAAAATAAACCAACTCAACAGGACGCCTTGCTTTCGTATATTTTGCACCTTTTCCTGTATTGTGGGCAGCCACACGCTGCTCAAGATCATTTGTCCAGCCGGTATATAAACTTCCATCCTTGCATTTTAAAATGTATGTATAATTCAAAAAATCACCTCGAAGTTATTATAGCATGACATTTGTATTTGTTGGGGTGAAAATATCGCGACAGCAGGAAGTGTTTCTGACAGAAGAACGTCCATATCCACACTTGTTGTTGCATCGCAGTGCAGGACCCGCTTTACCTCAGCCCGTTGACAACTTGTTAAGGAACGTGGAAACACTCGTGCAGAAGCACTCCTGTTTACGTTCCTTAACAAGTTGGGCAAAGTGTCTTCGGAACGCTCCCTGTCAATGCACTGCTCACGCAACAGCAAGGGCGGATATTAGGCTTTTCAAATCAGAAAATTTTCCCTCATGCCAGAACAGTTTCTCCCAACAAAGACGAAATTCCAATAAGAAATAAAGAGCCGGATGGCTATCAACTAAGATGAATGATTAGTCAAATATTAAATACAATATCTACTATCTAATATTTACGATCGAATATCTTAGTCAATAGCCATCCGGCTTTTTTCTATTCTTTTTAAATTTGCATTGTTGAGTGAATACGCTGTGGAGCTAAAAACTTCTTATCGAGATGGTCAGCGGAAAGCAGGGTGTTCCTGAGCAGGTGCATTAGCAGGGAGCGTTCCGAAGACACTTTGTAGCGTTTGTTAGAGAAAGTAAATCGAGTGCCATTGCACGAAGATTTCCACTTTCGAGTTACAAACGGTCAACGGGCTGAGGTAAAGCGGGCCTGCACCGCGAAGGAATATCCCTGCTTTCTGCGTCCGATTTGTTACAAAGAAGTTTTCTGCTTTACAGGCGTATCACCACAACAATACAAATTTATATACCACGAGTATAATGACAAATGAATAGTTTTATGTTAATGTATACAGCAGAGAGGGGATAGGACTGTTATAATGGGGCTTATCAGGAAGGAGAAAAAGATGTTTACAGTCATTCGTTCAAGTTATTTAAATCTGGAAATTATAGATGATGCGGCACTCAAATGTGAAGAGTGTGGTGTCAGTTTTGTGTATTCAGATAAGAGTAAGCTTGAAGAAAATACTGTAGTCAGGGGTGTGAGGTCGTTCGGGTAGAGGATGGCAACAGATAACCATATAGATTTCAGAACCGCTTATCTTGTGTGGATGCACTGGATAGGCGGTTTTTTGATATCAGGGCATCAAAGTCGGGGACTTTTGACCTCGACATCATAAGGGAAGGAAAAAGAAAATGAGTGGATTTGAAATAAAAGGAAAAGTGAATACGGCAATCTGCTATGCGAAAGTGGTAGAGCCGGAAGCAATTGAGCAAATTCGTCGAATGTGTGATTATGTGATAACGGAAGAGACGAAAATTCGTATTATGCCGGATGTTCACGCCGGAAAAGGCTGCACGATTGGAACTACAATGACGATCAAAGATAAAGCAGTGCCGAATGTGGTAGGTGTTGATATTGGATGTGGGATGTACACTGTAAATCTCGGAAATATCAAAATTGATTTTGAAAAGGTTGATGAGGCAGCACATTTTATTCCGTCAGGGAGAAACGTCTGGGAAGGAAGACAGGAGAAATTTGATCTGACGAAACTTCGGTGTTATCGGGAGTTAAAAAATACAAAATGGTTGGAAAGATCGCTCGGTACGCTGGGGGGAGGCAATCATTTCATTGAGATTGACGAAGCAGCAGATGGTACGAAATATCTGATCATTCATTCTGGATCGAGAAATCTTGGAAAGCAGGTTGCAGAGTTTTATCAACAACTTGCAGTTAATCTTGACCGGGGATATGGAGAGTATCTTGAAAAACGTGATGAGATTATCAGAACTTACAAAGAACAGGGGCGTAGAAAAGAGATTCAACAGGCCTTAGAGAAGCTCCACTGGCAGGTATATGAATCGGAGACAAATATGCCTGAGGATTTGTGCTTTTTATCAGGAAAATATCTTGATGACTATTTGTATGATGTTGAAATCTGTCAGGCATTTGCAAAGCGAAGCAGAGAAAAAATGGCAGAGATCATTTTGGAGAGGACGGGCATGCTGGGCAGAGAGGCTTTTCATACAATCCATAATTATATTGACATAAAAGAAATGATTCTGCGGAAAGGAGCTATTGCAGCACATAAAGGAGAAAAAGTGCTGATTCCGATTAATATGAGAGATGGAAGTGTGCTTGCAATCGGAAAAGGAAATGCTGAGTGGAATTTTTCTGCACCACATGGAGCAGGAAGATTGATGTCACGGACAAAGGCAAAAACAGAGCTTAATATGAATGAGTATAAAAATGTAATGAAAGGAATTTATACAACATCGATTAATGAAAATACTTTAGATGAAGCACCAATGGCATATAAAAGACTCGACGATATCATTGATGTGATTGGAGAGTCCGTAGATGTGATTGATGTAATGAAACCAATTTATAATTTTAAAGCTTCTGAGTAGTGCATCTGCCGGCAGGGAAACCTGGCTGGGGTGATGTACTCAGACAGGAAAAATAGATGGAAAAATTTTTCCTGCCGGAAGCGGAAAGGAAGAAAAATGATGACGATACCAGCTATTGATATGGTAGCTACAGGAAGAAATATTATGAAGTTGAGAAAGGCGGCAGGCTTGTCAGTAAGAGAAATACAGAATATTTTTGGATTTACGACACCACAGGCTATTTATAAGTGGCAGCATGGGACAGCAATGCCGACGATTGACAATCTGGTTGTGCTGGCAGCAGTACTGGATGTTACGATTGATGAGATTCTTGTGGTACAAAGAGAGGACATAGTGCAGTTTGCTACATAATTCAATGATATGAAAAAGAAAAAATACGAGGAGAGAAAAATGAAAGTCTATGCAAAAATTCGACAGAATGGGGAATATCATTCGCAGAATATTTCACAGGCAGTTTATGGATTCCGTGAAATGGGAGCAGAAATAGTCAGATATCAAAAAATCAGTGATATTTATGAAAGTGTCACAAAGGAAGATATTGTACTTGATTATATTACCCAGGTGGAAATGATTCTTAAAAAATTTGGTGTAGTTCCAGCTTGCGAAGATTATCCAGTGGAGTTGAGAAAATTTATGGGAAGAAATGTCTGGAAAGATACAATCAATTCAATCAATACTCATCCGGAAAAATGGGGGGTTTTTGTAAAACCGGTAAAAAGCAAAGCATTTACCGGACATGTGATTCGCTCATCAAAGGATTTGATAGGCTGTGGAAGCTGTTATGAAAATTATGAAGTACTTTGTTGCGATGTTATCGCTCCAAAGATGGAATGGAGAGGGTTTATTATTTATGATGAATTGGTAGATATCAGACCGTATCGGGGAGACTACCATTATCATTTTGATGCGGAAGTAGTGGATCAGATAGTAGAAGCGTTTAGAACAATCCGTGAAAGACCCATGGGAGGAAGTCTGGATTTTGCTGTAATTGAAAAGAATGGAAAGCTTCAGACTGTGTTTCTGGAAATGAATGATGGTTATTCACTTGGAAGTTATGGACTCGTTCCAATCCAGTATGCAAAGCTGGTTTCGGCAAGATGGTCACAACTGTTGAATCGTACTGATGAATTTGATTTTAGAAAAATGAGATAGTGGTGAAGTGTTATAAATATTTTACATCCTCCCCGAACAGTAATATACTGGTTTTGTTGGAGGAAATTTCATGGAGAAAAAAGGAAAAGAAGCAAAAGCGAAAGTTTTATGGAAACTTTTTATTTCAACTTTATATTTAAGTGCATTTACTTTTGGTGGCGGCTATGTGATCGTCACGTTAATGAAGAAAAAATTCGTAGATGATCTGCACTGGATTGATGAGAAAGAAATGTTGGATCTTGTGGCAATCGCACAGTCTTCGCCTGGAGCGATCGCAGTGAATGGGGCAATCGTAGTGGGATATAAACTGGCAGGAATTGCAGGGGTGCTGGTGTCGATCCTGGGGACAATGCTTCCGCCATTTGTTATCATATCAGTGATCTCGGCTTTTTATCAGGCATTTCGCAGTAATTTTTTTATCAGTCAGATGCTGGAGGGGATGCAGGCAGGAGTAGGTGCTGTAATTGCGTCGGTTACATATGAGATGGGAGCGGGAATCGTAAAGGAGAAGGATGCCGTTTCGGTCGGAATCATGATCGGAGCTTTTATTGTCTCCTGTATTTTCGGAGTCAATGTAGTCCTTATCATTTTGGTCTGTGGTCTTCTGGGTGTGATTCGCACTCTTTTTGCAAAAAGGAGGGAAATGAAATGATTTACATTCAGTTATTTTTCAGCTTTTTGCAGGTGGGACTGTTCAGCTTTGGTGGAGGTTATGCCGCTATGCCGCTGATTCAGGGACAGGTTGTTACAATGCACCAGTGGCTGAGCATGTCGGAGTTTACGGATCTGATCACAATTTCGCAGATGACACCGGGACCGATTGCGGTCAATTCGGCAACTTTTGTCGGAATTAAAGTTGCGGGATTGCCCGGTGCGATAGCTGCGACAGCAGGGTGTATACTTCCATCCTGTATCCTTGTTACGGTGATTGCAAAATTGTATCTGAAATACCGGAATATGGAGCTGCTTCGGGGTGTGCTTGGCTCTCTGCGTCCTGCGGTGGTGGCGATGATCGCATCAGCAGGGATTCTGATCCTGATCTCGGCATTTTGGGGCAGTGCATCAGCAATATCCTTTGAAGAAACAAAATGGAGTATGGTTGTCATTTTTATCCTTTGTGTGATATCCTTAAGAAAGACAAAAATAAATCCTGTCTGGGTGATGGTGCTGGCAGGGTTAATGAAAGCGGGGCTGGCATTGACCGGGCAATGGGTATAAAAACTCCATTCGCTTTACCTCGCCAGTTAATGAAAACAGGACAGCAATACAGAGGCAGGATAAAAAGTAGTGAGGGACTATTTGTCACATGAAGATGGCTTCATGGATGACAGATAGTCCCTTTTATTTACTCAAGTAACAAGCCTGAATCTGTGCCGGGACAAAAAAGAGAAGCTACTTAAAAATGGAATATAGCCCCAATTCAAAAAAATATGATATAGTCCCGATTCAAAATGAAGACAATATAGCCTTAATATTTAATAATAGTAATAATTATTAATATTGACATAAGAAAAATATTACGATATAATTGGATCAGAAAGAAATAATTTTATAAATTTGGAGATTTTAGGAGAAGGAGGATACATATATGGGAATTAACAGTAGAAAAGTAGTAGTTGTAGGTTGTGGATTTGTAGGATCATCTTCTGCATTTGCTTTAATGCAGAGTCAGTTATTTTCAGAAATGGTACTGATTGATGCGGATCAGAAAAGAGCAGAGGGAGAAGCAATTGATATCAGTCACGGAATGGTATTTGCAAGTCCGATGAAAATTTACGCAGGAACGTATGATGATATCAGTGATGCTGCTGTGATCGTCATCACAGCAGGAGCAAATCAGAAACCGGATGAGACAAGGCTGGATTTGATCAAAAAAAACAGCAGGATTATGAAGTCGATCGTTGGAGAGATTAAGAAACGGGAATTTGAGGGCATTTTACTGATTGTGTCGAATCCGGTAGACATTCTTACTTATATTGCATTGAAAGAGTCAGGGTATCCGGCAAACCGGGTCATTGGTTCGGGTACAGTTCTGGATACAGGAAGATTCAGGTATGAGCTTGGTGAGCATTTAGGTGTAGACAGCCGGAGTGTGCATGCGTATATTATCGGAGAACATGGGGACAGTGAACTGGCAGCGTGGAGCGATGCAAGAGTTGGCGGACTTCCGATCAATGATTTCTGCGAGCTGCGAGGTCATTTTGACCATGATGCATCCATGGAAAAGATTTTCGATCATGTGAAGAACAGTGCTTATGAGATCATTGCCCGAAAACATGCGACTTATTATGGAATTGCGATGGCAGTGTGCAGGATTTGTGCAGCAATCGTCCGTGATGAGCAGTCCATTATGCCAGTATCAAGTCTGATGCAGGGCGAGTATGGATTGGAGGATGTGGTGTTGAGTATTCCGGCAGTGGTAGATGCAAATGGAATCGAAACGGTCGTTCCGATCGAGTTAAGTGAGAAGGAGCTGGCACAGTTAAAAAGTTCTGCGGAGATCTTAAAGAAAATCATAAAAGAAAATAGCTGAAAAGAATAAATAATTGAAGAAAGCGGCTGGGAGAATGGTGGAAAATTTGATAAAGACGTATTAAAAAAGGAACAACTGATCGGTGAAGGATCAGTTGTTCCTTTTTTGCTGTCAGGTATACGACAAGAACTTTTTCAGTTGTCTAAGAGTTTAAATTTCATATATACCGGATCATGGTCGGAATAAGAATAACCGGTATTGACATTTTCATACTGAAGACATTCTATATTATCGGAAATGATAAAGCCGTCCAGCGTTACAGTATAAGTTTCACCGGGAATGTATTCCATATCAGCATTTCTTGCACTGTTCCAGAGAGCGTTACGTTCAGTGTCAGAAAGCTGATCGATGCAGAAGGAAAGATGCTCCGGCAGTTCTTCTCTTGGGAATGGATAAGCCCAGGATTCATAATCAGCGGCATCATCATTGTCATCATTGGAGGCTTTCAGATCATGGTTGAAATCACCTCCGCAGAGAACATAATTCCCGGCTTCGTATTCTTTTTGCATATCCTGACTCAGCATACGGATCTGCCCTTCACGGATTGCATCACTGTTTCCGTAGGCCGACATATGCAGCAGAAAGATAACCAGCTCTTTTCCGTTGTCTGTAGGAACTCTGGAAATGCTGTAGCACCGGTCCAGATCAAAAAATTTACTGAAGGAGGTGGATACCGGGAAACTTCTTCTCAGAGAATCTGTAACCGGATATTTTGAAAAAAGTGCAAGTCCTGACCGACTTTTTCCATGCGGCTGATTCAATGGGTAGAAGAGAAAAGCGGAATCATAATTCTGTGCAAATACGGTATTATAACTTGGAATCGTTTCCTTGAGGATTGAATACTCGTCCACATGGTAACTCCTGGTAGAATTAAGATCCACCTCTTCGATCAGTGCAAAATCAGGATCTTTAGAAGCAACCAGCTCTCCGGCACTCTGAACGGTCTTTTTTACACTTTCCTTACTTTTGGCCCAGGAGGATTTTCCACCATCCATGAAAAAGCTGAAATCCGGGGTATAGGCACCAAAGCCGATATTGTAAGTCAGGGCAGAGTATTCTTTCTCTGTTGTCAGGGTATCTCCTGATGAAATACTCTCTTTTGTCTGTTCAACCTGAAGTGGCTGATTATCGGGAATCCGGTGGTAACTTGCAAAAAGATAGATGATGTATGCAAGGAGAAGAACCAGGACGATCAACACGATGATCCCGAGATATTTTAGTATTTTTTTCATTCCTTTTTTCATAGTCTGTACATTCCTTTTTAGTTGCTGATCACAGAGAGTGCGTAGCACGGAGCAATCCGTAGGCATCAAAGTCGGGGGCTTTTGACCCCGACATCATCATTTTATTACTATAGCATGACCGGGAAGTTTTTGCTATACTGCTTTATAAGAAATTGTTTATAGAGAAAAGAGGATGAAAATGGAATTACAAAATGGAAGACCGGACAATACAGAAGGCAGACTGGAAAAAGAACTCCGGGTATATGACCTGTTGGACAGGCTGGGAGTAGCATATCAGAGAGTTGATCATGAGGCAGCTATGACGATGGAGGCGTGTGAAGAAATTGACCGTGTACTGGGAGATGGAACAGCAATCTGTAAGAACCTGTTCTTATGTAACCGGCAGGCGACGGAATTTTATCTGCTCCTGATGCCGGGAGACAAGCCGTTTAAGACAAAAGAACTGTCGGCACAGATCGGGTCTTCAAGACTTTCATTTGCGAAATCGGAATATATGGAGAAATATCTGGACATCACACCGGGGTCGGTCAGCGTTTTGGGATTGATGAATGATATAGAGGGAAAAGTACGGCTTCTGATTGACGAAGATGTACTGACAGAAAGATATTTTGGCTGTCATCCCTGCATCAATACCTCCAGTCTGAAATTTACGACGGAAGATCTGATCGGGAAAGTGATCCCGGCACTGAAGCATGCACCAAAGATGGTGAAACTTGGGATGACAGAATCGTGAAGCTTCTGCGAAAAGAAGCTATTTTTCAAGTACTTTTACATTGGTATCCACATGATCTTCTGTGAGGGCAAAGCAGTCTTTTAATCCTTCAGTAATGTAGACTTCATGTGAATCGGTCACAAAAACAGCTTCAAAGTCATTGCTTTGCTGCCAGAGTGCTGCGGCTTTCTCAAGTCCCATAACAAAAAGAGAAGTAGAAAGAGCATCGCAGATTCCACCGTCTTTTCCAACCACCGTGACCGAACAAAGCCCGCTGTCTGCCGGGTGGCCGGTGGACGGATCCATAATGTGCCAGTAAGTCTTTCCGTCCTGTTCAAAGTAGCGTTCGTAACCACCGGAAGTGATGACTGCCTGATCGGAAACCGAAAGGACCATCATGGGAGTATCGCCGGTCGGGTCCTGGATCCCCACCTGCCATGGAGATCCATCCGGTTTACTTCCAATGGTCTGCACATTCCCGCCAAGGTTCAGGAGGGCGGAAGTCACACCTTTTTCGCGGAGCAACTGGGCAGCGAGCTGTCCACCGTATCCCTTTGCAATACTTCCAAGATCAATGGTCATTCCTTTTGGAATGGATACATTTCCTGTAGCAGTATCATATTGGATCTTTGTATAATCAACAAGCGGGAGAAGGGATTCAATCTCTGTTTCCTCAGGAACCTGATATTCTTCCGTAGTAAATCCCCATGCACGTACGATCGGATAAACAGAAATATCCAATGCACCGTCTGTGCGTCTGCACATTTCTAGAGCTTCCTGCATCAGATTGCCAGCATTCCCGGTCAGTGTACCAGTTCCATCCTGATTGATCTTATAAATTTCACTGTCAGGATCTGTGACAGAAACTTCAGATTCCAGATCGGTCAGCACATTCTGTGCCTCTTTTAACAGAGAAGCATCCCCGTAAATATTAAATTCAATCGAAGTATCCATAGCAAAAAAATTGCTTTTTTGTAGCCCGGAAGAAGAATTTGTGGAAGATTCGGAACATCCACAGAGCAAAAAGGCACAAAGAGCGGAAAAAAATAAAAGTTTTTTCATAAATGAAAGCCTCCAAATGGTAATTAATGGTAAAAATTTTTCAATAAAAAGAGAAATTTTTTTCTTTGATTGACAAAGAAAATGAATGGTGTTAGCATTGTGCAACGGTGATTAGCACAGGCTAACCGAAGAAAATCAAGTGAAAGTATAGCATGAAAGGAGGCATATTTCAATATGATATCCGGCGTTTGAAAAGAGTTGAAAAGGAAAGGCGTCAGGTATCTGATTGATGTAAAGGGGAAATTTCATAGCGAAAACCTTATCAGAAAGACAAAATTATTATCGAACTTTTAAGGAGGCATTTATGAAAAGAAATTGGAGAAAATTACTATCACTGGTTCTGTCCGTGATGGTGATCCTGACAACAGCAGGAACACCTGTCATGGCGGCGGAGAAAAAAGCAGCTCCGACGACAGTTACAAATTGTGAAGTCAGTGGTTTTTGGACAGAGGTTTTAAGTCTGGGATTTGAAGATACAGCCTGGATGGATAAGATCAGCAGTGTAACAGTTAATGAGGTTCAATATACGAAAGGAACAATCAATTCCTTTGGAAGTGATACAAATCTGTGGGAAATTGGGAATGCGACCGGAACATTTGGAAGTTATAAAGCTCTGAAGATCGTAAGTCCGGGAACTTATCCGATGACGATCGCTGTGACAGCAGACGGATATGAGGATGTGACTTTTAAGGTAACGAAAGATACATCGAGTTATCCTTATACTTATACAGCGACAGTCGTAAGTACACCGTCAGGAGAAAAAACTTATACGGCAACTGCGGCAGCAGCCACAAATGGTACCGTCAGCTTAAGTGCAACGGAAGGGATTCAGGCAGGAGCAACGGTTACTGTAACAGCTACACCGGATGCAGGATATGAAGTAGAAGCGGTGAATGTTAATGGAGTGAGCGGTGCTTCTGTAGATGTGCAGAATACAGAAGGCGTTTATACATTTACAATGCCATCTGAAAATGTAACGGTAGCGGCAACATTCAGGGAAACTGCACCGGTAGAGCCGGGCAGCATTGATTTAAGCCAGGTAAGTATGGAGACTGACTTTTTTGGAAATGAGTGGCATCTGGTCTTTGCAAATGCAGATGGTTATGTGGCAGCAGTTACCGATGTTAAAGTCAACGGAACATCCTGGGAGAAATCATCTTTCAAACCGTCGGCCGGAGGAAAATATTTTATTGATACAGAAAATAATCAGATTGTATTTTCTGCGAAAGATTTCAGTGGAAGTTCAGACTCACCGGTTTTAAAAAGCGGAGATTCTGTGGCGATCACAGCAAATGGTTATGAAGATCTTTCGTTCAAATTTGTTGTAGATCAGAATGGAACGATTTCTTTACAGCCGGATGACGGACAGGGTGATCCATATGAACTTCATGTGAAGATCGATGGCTCTTTTGAGGCAGCGATTGTAGGACAGAATGATTATGACGGAATATCCAGTGCGAGTGTTGGTGGGGCATCGGGCAATAAGAACAGTGCCGTAAAGGTTTATGGAGCAATTACGGAAAAAGGAACAGAGCCTTCAGAGAGTGACTGGGAAGAGCTGGATCATTCCTCTCAGATCAGTCTGAACGGAAGTAAGTGCAAAGTAAGCATTGTACCGGACACAGAAGCCGGAACACCGGAGAACAGTGACAGTGGTATGGAAGGTGTTTATATGACACTCAGCAGTGACCTGACACTGAATGGTACGCCAAAGGATGCAGGAACTTACAAGATTTCGGTTTCCATTACTGATATGCAGGGACGTACGGCTGTCAGCAATACACTTCCATTCCGCATTTATACAGGAGAAGAAACCCTGGCAGACCGCCTGAAAGTCGAGAATTTCAGACAGTATGAAAGTGGATTGTACGCATGGGATATCATGGAGCCATGGGCGATCAAAAATTTTGGAAGTAATGTAGACGGTGAAGAGAACAGTGTTCGTGTACCGGCAGCATTAGAAGCATGGTTCGGTTCCCATGAAAGCGGAACTTATGGATATCTTGGTTATGATCTTGCATGGAAAGAAGTGAAGAAAGGAAATATTCCTCAGACACTTTACATTCCGGCAGGATGCAGTCTGACACTGACTAATATGGAAATTCTCAGTAGTGTGCGTATTGTTGTGGAAAACGGCGGAAAGCTGACACTTTCAGATTCTGTAGTCCAGGGAATGATAGAAGTACAAAGCGGCGGTACATTTTCTATGAATTATGATTCCTTTAATCAGAAATTTACAACAGGTTCTTCAATCTGTGGACAGCTTCGTATGGAAGATGGATCGATTCTGGAAAATGCAGCAATTTATTCGCATATTAATTACCTTGCCAATGGAGATCTGACTGATCGTAGCAGTGCAGAGCCGGTTGTTACGACAACTGGAAATGTAACAGTAAAGGGACAGGTATTTATTAAAGGTGATGAGGCAGGACGTGAGGAAGGTCAGACAGCCCTTAGAGTGAAAGACGGCACATTGAATCTGGCAGACGGTGCGGTACTTGTTACTTATGGCGGTGGCGGAAATGTGCAGCTTTATGCACAGGGCGGTACAGCCATTGAACTGGATAACGGAACAATCACAGGAAATGGAAAAGTCGTTGCGATCGGTGGCGATGTACTTTGGGGTGACGGTGGAAATGCCGTGACAGGAAATGGAACTATTTCTACAAATGAAGTATTCCTTCAGGGAGCAACAGCCCGCACTTCCAATAAGGCAACACCGGGTAAGGCTCTGGAAGACGGAATCAAAGTGACCGGCTCCGGAAGACATATTGCAGATGGAACGCTGATCGGGAATGAGGTTACAAATGATCCGCTGGCAGATCTTTACTGGACAACCGGTGTAGATGCAGTTCCGCCACTGGAAAAATTTGTGACAACACCATCTACCGGTTTATTTGAGGTAACGGCAGATGTAGATTCTGTTATTTATGACGGAAATAATCAAATTCCGACTGTTACCGTAAAAGACGGAGATAAAGAGCTTGTCGCAGGAACAGATTATGTCATTACTTATGTATTTGGTGATGACGCTACAGCAAGACCGTTTGAGGGAGCAGAGTTTGTTGAAGCCGGAAAATATGTACTGACAATTACCGGAATCGGCAATTATACAGGCATGTCAAAAGAGATTATTTTCAACATTACAAAGGATTCATCCGATAATGGAAATAATTCTGGAAATGGAGATAACGGCAACAACGGAAATAATTCCGGAAATGGAGATAATGGCAATAACGGAAATAATTCCGGAAATGATAATAATTCCAATGCAGGAAATAACGGTGCCGTAGATAAGGGAAATGGTTCTGATAAGACGAATGGAAATAAAGTCAGTGCAGATGGCAAAAAGAACAGCCAGACCCAGGCAGTTACGCAGGCAAAGAGTGTGAAGACCGGAGATACTGCGGATCTTGCTCTTTGGATGACCATGCTGGTTCTTTCTCTTGGAGCAGGATCAAGCATCGTGCAGCTTACAAAAAAGCGTGAAAGATAGGGCTGTAATCTACAGGACAAAAGAGAGAAAATTTAATACAACAGGCTGAATGACAAATAGATTCAGCAGAACAGGTATGGATGCCTCCGGGGATGAGTAAAGTTTCCGGGGGTATTTTTATTCCAGATTCAGCTTGACGTATCTGTAAAATTGTATTATAGTTTCTCGTTGCTCTAGAAAAATCTGAGAAATAAAGAACTGATTTACATAGGCTGCGTATGAAATAGAAAAATAGCAGGAGGAAATGGCAGTATGACAATTTATCAGGAACTACAGCTTAGTTCGGTTGGGTCGAAGCAACTGATCCGGGCAACAGAAGATAAGAAGGAAAAAAGAAGACATATTCTGATCTATAATTTTAAGGTATATCTGGTCATGGCTTTTTGCGTGGCAGTGGTATCATTGTACAGTAGTCTGACGGGAAAAGATAACAGTGTAGTAGGAGTTACAGTCCTGTTAGCTGTGCTTGTACTGCGACAGGCAGATTTTGGAATACGGACTACACATGGTCTTGGATCGATCCTGGGAATCTTTACGATCCTGATGACAGGACCGAGGATCAGCAATCTGGTTTCTCCGGTTCCTGCATTTTTTATTAATGTAATCTGCATCTTACTTTTGATGATCCTTGGATGTCATAATGTGATCATGTATAATCATTCTACTTTTGTACTGGGGTATCTTCTGCTCCAGGGATATGACGTAACAGGCAAGATGTATGTCCGCAGAGTGGAAGGGCTGTTGGTCGGAATGATTCTCTGTATGATCATATTTTATAAAAATCAGAAGAACAGACCATATCGCAGGACATTCCTTGATCTGTTCAGGGAGTTTGATGTCCATTCCGCAAGAAGCAGATGGTATATCCGGCTGGCATTGATCGCTTCCAGTGCAATGCTGTTTATGTCGCTGGCAGGCTTGCCCAGGGCAATGTGGGCGGGAATCGCCTGTATGTCGGTATGTCTTCCATTCCCGGAGGACGGGCTGGAGAGAGCCGGAAAAAGAGCTGCATTTAATATAGTAGGATGTCTGTTATTTGCCGGACTGTATCTGCTGCTTCCCCAATCATTTTATCCATATATCGGAATGATCGGAGGAATCGGAGTAGGATATTCTGCGGGGTACGCATGGCAGACTGCATTTAACACATTTGGTGCATTGTCGATCGCTTCAGGACTTTTCGGGATGCCGTATGCGGTGGCACTCAGGATCGGAGCAAATGTATTCAGTGCAGTGTATACAGTGGTATGCAGTAAAGGTTTGGGGCTTGCTTTTACAGCCATATCAGCTTATACTGGTTCCACAGAGACTGAATGAAATGAATGGAGGATTTGTAAATGCCAGATACAGGAACAAATGAGAACACACTGACAGGACGTAATGTCGGAAAGACATGCCGTACTCATTACCGGGGAACTTTTAATGACGGAACGCAGTTTGATTCTTCTTATGACCGTGGAGAGCCACTGGAATTTGTCTGTGGAGCAGGTCAGATGATTAAAGGATTTGATGCGGCTGTAGCGGATATGGAAGTGGGACAGATTGTCGATATTCATCTGATGCCGGAAGAAGCTTATGGTATGCCGGATCCGGAGGCAATTTTTACACTTGAGATCGCACAGCTTCCGGGATCAGAGAATCTGGAAGTTGGACAGCAGGTTTATCTTTCTAATCAGTACGGACAGCCATTTCCGGTAAAAGTACTGGAAAAAGAAGAGAAGACGATCACTTTTGATGCAAACCATGAGATGGAAGGCAAAGAGCTTAACTTTAAGATTGAACTTGTAGAAGTGAAATAAAAAGTGGATAACTTTAGAGAAAAGTGAAAAAGAGACCGTTTCCGGTGGATGAATGTGGAAAAATCCGAACACCGGAGAAGGTCCTTTTTTTGTGTATTGAAAATTAAATCAGGAAATGCTATAGTTTAATAAATAGAAAATATAGTTTAAAAATTATGATTTAAAGAAAGGAAAAGGAAGCGTGTCATTCAGTGAAGAGAAGAGAAAAGCGATACAATTATATATGTTAGAAAAAATCCGTATGGATGATACACTTTTTCTGAAAAAGACAGCAGAAGTATTTTCTATTTCAGAGACATCTGTACGGCGTTATGTAAAGATGTGCATAGATAAAAAGTTGATTGAAGTATCAAATAAAAATCAGTGTGGTTATCGACTTGTAACTTATGAGAAAAAATGGAGTGTCAGTAATGATGGAACTTTAGAAGAGGATCAAATCTTTTACGCAGAGATTTTACCGGAACTGAAGGAAATTTCGAAAAATGCAAAAGATATATGGGCATATACATTTGCTGAAATCATGAATAATGCTATCGAGCATTCAGAAGCAGAAAAGATCAGTTATGCAGTAAAGAGAGATTGCCTGTATACAGAGATTTCTATTGTAGATGATGGGATTGGAGTTTTTAAGAATATACAGAAGTATCTCTTAGCTCATGGGATAAAAAATGTCAGTACAGAACAGGCAGTTCTTGAATTATATAAAGGAAAGCTTACGACAAATTTAAAAGAACATTCAGGAGAAGGCATCTTTTTTTCATCAAGGATGTTGACAGAGTTTGCAATATTATCAGATCATGCGATTTTTTCCATGAAAAGCGAAAACAGGGAAAGTTTTATCCGGTCGCATCTGATTGCATATTATACGAGGTTAGAGAAAGTGGGGACGATGGTAGTGATGAAATTGGAAAATCAGCCAGCACATACATCAAAGGATATATTTGACCGTTTTGCACCGATCGAAAGAGGGTTTGTGAGAACCGAAATCCCAATGAGAGAGATGTGTCCGCTGGGAAATCCGGTGGCACGTTCACAGGCAAGAAGGATTCTGCGTCGGCTGGATGAGTTTGAGGAGATCATTTTTGATTTTCAGGGAATTGATTTCATGGGGCAGGGGTTTGCAGATGAAATATTCCGGGTATTTCAGAATCGACATCCATCAATCCGGTTAATTCCGGTAAATGCAAATGAATCAGTTCTTGGAATGATCCATCATGTGACAGTTGGAAAAATTGAACAAAATCAGCAGAGCGAAGAGTAAAAATTTTCACTTGACTTATTTCGTGAGAGGACTATAATAATCCACGTAAAGAAAATATTGTTCACCAAATTCGTTGATGAGAACAAAGTCATATTCGAGATTATTTTCAGAGAGCCTGTGGGTGGTGTGAGCAGGTAATAACCGGATAAGGATATCCTCTCTAAGAAGCGGGCTGAAAGCGTGATGCACGTCAGTAAACCTCGCCGGTATCCACCGTTATATGGATAGCATATGCTGGTATGTGAAGAGCCGCAGATTTTTTGCGGAATCAGGGTGGTAACGCGGATTATATTCGTCCCTTTTCAGATTGATTTCTGAAAAGGGACTTTTTTATTGAGTGGACAGAAGTAAGGAGGAAATGTAATGAAAGCATTACAGAAAGTCAGCAAATTTTTATCAGATTATACTTCAATCGTAGTAATTGCGATTGCAGTCATTACGTTCTTTGTACCGGGAATGATGGGATGGGTTAATCTCCAGTTATTTACAGATCCGGTATCCAATAGGTTTACGTGCCAGTCAATCATCATCGGAGTCATTATGTTCAGTATGGGACTGACATTGACAACTGAGGATTTTAAAATTCTTGCCCAGAGACCTTTTGATATCTGTGTGGGTGCGATCGCCCAGTATCTGATCATGCCATTTCTGGCATTAGGACTGACAAAGCTTTTGAACCTTCCAGACGGAATCGCACTTGGCCTGATTCTGGTCGGATGCTGTCCAGGAGGAGTGTCATCCAATATCATGTCTTATCTGTGCGGAGGGGATGTGGCATTTTCTGTTGGAATGACAACGGTTTCCACGATCCTTTCACCAGTGATGACACCATTTTTGGTTTCATTCCTTGCCAGCGGAACGCATATTTCAATTAAGGCACTTCCAATGCTGGTGTCTATCGTAGAGACAGTCATTCTTCCGGTTGCACTTGGATTTTTGCTGAACTATTTATTCGGAAAGAAAAAGACATTTGGTGAACTGCAGAAAATAATGCCGGGAATCGCCGTACTTGGACTGGCATGTGTGGTTGGTGGAGTTGTATCTTCTCAGGGTGCAAAATTCTTTGAGTCAGGAGTTGTAATCTTTGTTGCAGTCTTCCTTCACAACGGACTTGGTTATCTGCTTGGTTACGGGGCAGGCAGACTGGTTGGCATGAATACAGCGAAGAAGAGAACGATTGCGATCGAGGTCGGTATGCAGAATGCAGGACTTGCAACCAATCTTGCTACAACGACAGCTCAGTTTGCATCTACACCGGAGTCAGCGATCATCTGTGCAGTATCCTGCACATGGCATTCAATTTCAGGAACATTACTGGCAGGAATGTTTGCATTTTATGATAAATGCAAACAGAAATAATGCTGTTGCAAAGGAAACTTAACCGGTTCTAAGCAGGAAAAAAGAATCCGAAAAATTTCTTGATAAAAGAAGATTTCCGGGTTCTTTTTTTGAAAAAATTTCAGGAAACTAACTGGAAAGCTGACCGGAAAGTGCTGTTAACACTTCACTTTATCCCGCTTTTTTGATACACTGGAAAATAGAAAAGAGGTAAGGGGAATATCATGCAGACAGAGAAAGAAAAAGGGTTATCGATCGGATCTTCAAAAAAGAAAATTCTTATAAAATATTATTACGAACGGATCAGGCGGGATGTTACTAATTTTATCAAATGGATGTTACTGGCAATTCTGACCGGACTGGTGGTCGGTGGGGCAAGCAGTGCATTTGCAGCCTGTATCAGTGCGGCAACTGAATACAGAAACAGTCATCTATGGGTATTTCTCTGCCTTCCGCTGGCAGGAATCGTGATCGTATTTATGTATGAAAGGCTGGGAAGACAGGATGGAGGAACGAACCAGGTTTTATCAACGATCAAGTCAAAAGATAATGTTCCCTTTATCTCTGCCCCACTGATTTTTATTTCTACATTACTGACGCATCTGACCGGAGGTTCTGCAGGAAGGGAAGGTGCATCGATCCAGTTTGGAGGCAGTATCGGAAGCTGGCTGGCAAAGCTGGTGCATCTGGATGAGACAGATCATCATGTGATGATCATGTGTGGAATGAGTGCGGCGTTTGCTGCAGTTTTCGGAACACCGATGGCAGCGGCAGTCTTTGCGATGGAAGTTGTCAGCGTGGGGGTGATGTATTATGCAGCATTGCTGCCGTGTGTGATCGCATCGATCATTGCCGCAGAGTTTGCGACAGGAGTTGGTCTGAACCCGGAGACATTTCCGGTTGCAAGGATTCCACAATTAAGTCTTGAGAGCGGCTTGAAGATGGCAGTGATCGCAGCCGGTTGTGGATTGCTGAGCATTTTATTCTGCGTGGCATTAAAGGCAGTATCCGGGATTTATGGAAAATATTTGAAGAACCCGTATCTTCGTGTCTGTGTGGCAGGATGTCTGGTGATCGGGATCACAATGCTTCTTGGAACAGGAGATTATATGGGAGCAGGTAATGAACTGATCGCAAAGGCAGTGGAACAGGGAAAAGCAAGACCGTTGGACTTTTTGTGGAAAATGATCCTGACAGCGATCACGATGCGGGCAGGTTATCGTGGTGGGGAGATCGTTCCGGCATTTTCAGTGGGAGCCACATTCGGTTGTGTGGCAGGTGGACTGCTTGGTTTTTCTCCGGAAGTTGCAGCAGCGGCAAGCATGGTGGCATTATTCTGCGGAGTGACGAACTGTCCGATCGCATCCATGCTGATCTCATTTGAATTATTTGGATTTTCAGGGGCAGCGTATTATCTGATCGCCATTTCGATCAGTTATGCCCTGTCGGGATATTACAGTCTGTATAAAGACCAGACGATCGTTTATTCAAAATATAAGGCAAGATATATCAATAAAAAGACACATTAAAAAGAAGTGGTATTATACAATAGAAACTTATTTGCTGACATATGGTATGATAAGATTTGTACTTGAAAATTTGTGATATGATGCGGTCAGAGGAAGTATGATGGGAATTTCAACATCTCAATGGATCAGTCTTATTATGATCATTTTGTCAATCGGCTCAGTTTGTCGCAGAAAAATAAGAAAACTGAAAGGTGAATAAATGGAATATACGATTGAAAAATTGCTGGCAGAGGAACAATGGAAGCAGTTAAATGTGATTGAGGGTAAAGAGTCCTGTAAACGAAAAATTGAAGGCATCCGCATTATAGAAGTACCGGAAATGGCAAGATATCTGACGGGAGGGGAACTGCTCCTGACCAGCCTGTATGTATACAGAGATTGCAGTGCGGAGGAATTTTATCAGTATCTGATCGCTTTTGAGGAGAAGCATATCAGTGGAATCCTTTTGAAAGAACGGGAACAGATCAGCGAAAAAGAGAAGAAAATCAAATTACTGAAAACGTATTGCGAAAGTAAAAAGATTCCATTGATTGAAATGCCAAAAAAAATCAGCTTTTGGGTAATGATCAGTTTTGTCATGAACCGGATTTTTACAAAAGATGTTGCACGGCTTAGGTATTTTAAACTGACGCAGGATAATTTCAATACACTTTCTTTTGGAAGAGATATCACATCCAGTAAGACGCAGGATATTCTGGAACTTCTCAGTGACATGGTGGATAATCCAGTTACACTTTATTACAGTAATCTCAACTGCTATGTGACCAGTGGAGGGGATCATTCGCGTCTGGAATTACGGGAAGATCTTGAAGAGTATATTCCATCTGTCATTACGAAATTTTCTTATATGCGGCAACGGAAAAAGGGGACAGGAGAAATCCAGTACGTAATCAAGATCAGTGTTATGGAAGAGGTGGAAGCTTATCTGGTGGTGACAGAGAAAAATAGAAAGTTGTCAGCAATGGATTGCATGGCGATCGAGAATGCGATTATTACACTGCAGTATGGTTTTGTTACAGAATTTGTGCAAAATGAGATTGAAAAGAAATATCACAGAGATATTGTGCATAATGTACTGAGCGGGATGCTTGGAAAAGAAGAAATGGAAGAAGCAGCAAATCTGCTGGAGATCCATTCTGAGGAATATTACCGGGTTGTGACATTTTATACTTTCCAAAAAGAACGGGGAGATATGTATACAAGTGAACAGTTGCGGGAAACCGGAATTATTGAAGGGGAGATCATGACACTTTGCCCGGGACAGCATGTATACCGGAATATAGATCAGATCGTGATGATTCAAAGAGTGGATGAAAAGCAGAAGCGCGAGGTATATCTGAATAAAATGGAAGAGATGTGTGCGGCATTGCAGAATGCGATCCGTTACCGCCATAAGACAGAGAAGATCCAGGTCGGAATCGGAAAGATGGTCAAAGGGATCTATAATCTGAAAGATTCTTATTATGAGGCAAAAAGAGCGATCTCCTATCGGGATATTGCGAAAGTTATTTCTGGAAATGAAAATCAGACAGTTACACTGTACTCAGATCTTGGATTTTTTAAACTCCTTGGAGATATTGATGATCTGAACACACTAATGGATTATATCCCGGAATCCTTGCAACGGTTATACAGTTACAATAAACCGCAGCGGAAAGATCTGATTCTGACGCTGCAAACTTACCTTGATAATAATCAAAGTCTGAATAAGACTGCACAGGCATTATTTATTCATTATAAAACTGCAACGTACAGAATTGACAAGATTGGAAAAATGACAGGAATGGATTTTAAGAATCCAAATGAAATGTTGAATGTGAGAATCGGGCTGATTCTTTATAAAATGTTGGAGAAAGCACGTTAAAGTAAAAAAGAAGATAAATGAGTTGGTACTGGTGTTTTATGAAAAGAAGACTATAATAGTCAGTATGAAAGCGATGAATAATAAAAAGAATGTTGAGCATGATTTTTCAAAAGGATCAATGATCCGGAATATTTTGTCCATGGCAGTTCCGGTCACGATTGCACAGGCGGTGCAGCTTTTATACAATCTGGTAGATCGGGTCTATTTAGGACATATCGGTCAGGGAGCAGATCAGGCTCTGACCGGTGTGGGGCTGGTATTTCCGATTATATCGATCGTGAGTGCATTTACGCAGCTTTATTCAGGCGGTGGAGCACCACTGATGTCTATCGCAAGAGGTGCAGGAGAGGAGGAAAAGGCATTAAAGCTTGAGAATGTAAGCTTTGTACTTCTTATTTTAACCGGAGTTGTATTGATGGGTGTCTTTTATATTTTTATGAAGCCGATCCTGTATCTTCTGGGAGCATCGGATGCAACTTATCCTGTGGCAGCATCCTATTTACAGATTTATCTGCTGGGGACACTTTTTATCATGATCAGTTCAGGGATGAATCTGTTCATTAATGCACAGGGGTTCGGGACAATGGGAATGATGACAGTCTGTATCGGGGCTGTTCTGAATCTCTTTCTTGACCCGCTTTTTATTTTTGTGTGGAAACTGGGAGTACGGGGAGCAGCGATCGCAACGGTTCTCAGTCAGATGGCAGGATGTATGTGGGTTCTGTGGTTTCTGACTGGGAAAAAGGTGCAGTACCCGTTGCAGAGAAAGTATATGAAGCTAAAAGACAGAAAAATGATTCTTTCCATCCTGGGTCTGGGACTGTCAGGCTTTATTATGTGCGTTACGAACAGTCTGAGTCAGATCGCCTGCAATGCAACGCTGGCACGCTGGGGTGGAGATCTGTATGTCGGTGCGATGACGATTTTAAATTCTGTGCGTGAAATTTTCAATCTTGCGGCAAACGGTGTGGCGGAAGGTGCAAAACCGGTGCTTGGCTATAATTTCGGAGCAAAGGAATATGAGAGGGTCAGGAAAGGAATTTTTGTTACGTGCGGTATGATTATGAGCTATATGGTGCTGGCATGGCTGACGGTTCATTTCTTCCCGTCTTTCCTGGTGGGATTTTTTACGTCTGACAAAGCACTGGCTGAGATTGCAGCACCGGCACTGAAACTCTTTTTTGCAGGATTTTTTATGATGGGATTTATGTTCTGCGGACAGGCGACATTCGTGGGGCTGGGATTCCCGAAGCAGGCAATTTTTTTCAGTCTGTTGAGAAAAGTTGTGATCGTTGTGCCATTGACGATATTACTCCCATATTTTATGGGAGTTGAGGGAGTCTTTGTTGCAGAGCCGGTCAGCAATTATATTGGTGGGATCGCAAGCTTTGGAACAATGCTTCTGACGGTGATGCCGATCCTCTTAGGTAAAAAGCAAAAAATTTAAGAAATGTTTAGAAAGTCCGGGCTGGTACTTCTGACTGCAGGAACGATTGCTATGACGAGATTATAACTTGTAAAGGAGAGAAAAGGGATGGAAAAGAAAGAAACTTTTCGTTTTGGCGTTATGGGTGCCGGAAATATTTCAAATAAATTTTGCGATGCAGCAGAGAAGACAGAAGAGGTCTGTGTGACTGCTGTAGCAGCGAGATCAGAAGAAAGAGCCAGAGAGTTTGCAGAGAAATATGAAATACATACCTATTATGGAAATTATGAAGAAATGCTTCAGAAAGAAAAGCTGGATGGGGTCTATATTGGTGTGGTTACCGGAATGCATGTGCAGTTGACAGAATTATGTATCAGATACGGGATTCCGGTTTTGTGTGAAAAGGCATTGACAGGAAGTTCGGAGGAGGCAGAAAGAATTTTCAGGCTGGCAGAAGAAAAGAAAATTTTTGTTATGGAGGGAGTATGGAGTCTTTTTCTTCCTGCAAATAGAAAAGCCAGAGAATGGTTGCAGGAAGGGCGTATCGGTAAACTTGCAGTCAGTAATGTTGAAATCGGATTTACAGCTCCGAAGAATAAAGAAAATCGCTATTTTAACAAAGAAGCCGGTGGAGGGGCGGCATTGGATCTGTTAATTTATGCGTTGGCACTGACGATGTATTTTTGTGGTGAAGACTGGAAGGAAGAACAGATTCAGGTAATCTACAATGAAGATCAGGTGGATGTGACGGAACATGTTATACTTCGGTATGAGGAGCATCTTTCGTTTATGACTGCCACGTATCTGGCAAATGTAGATGAAAGACTGGAACTGACAGGATCAGAAGGAAAAATAATGATCCGACATCCGCATTATGCAGATCAGATCGTTTTGTACGATGGGCAGGGAAAGCTGATAGAGCAATATTCCGATCAGGTGACGGAAAATGGGTTTGTGTATGAAATCAAAGAAATGGTTGACTGTGTACGAAATGGTAAGACTGAAAGCAGCATAGTTCCACATCGGATGACATTGGAATGTGCCAAAATATTTGATAGGATTGTGAGAGTGAGTAGCACGGAGCAATCCGTGGGCATCAAAGTCGGGGGCTTTTGACCCCGACATCATATATAAAAATGAAAAATTCAGTCAGAGTGTATTTTAGGAAAGGAAATAAAAGAATATGAGTCAGGAGCAGCAGACACCGCACAAAAGGCGTGTGCGGTATAAAGGAAAATATCCGAAGAAATTCGAGGAAAAATACAAAGAGCTTCAGCCGGAAAAATATCAGGAGACCGTGGAGCATGTGATACGTAAGGGAAATACTCCTGCCGGGATGCATATTTCAATTATGGTAAAGGAAATACTGGATTTCCTGGATATTCAGCCGGGACAGACCGGATTTGATGCAACATTAGGATATGGCGGGCATACAAAAGCCATGCTGGAATGTTTGAAAGGACAGGGGCATATCTATGCTACAGATGTAGACCCGGAGGAATCGGCAAAGACGAAGAAACGACTGGAAGAGCAGGGATTCGGAGAGGAAATCCTGACGGTCTGCCTTCAGAATTTCTGCACGATTGATGAAATTGCAGAGAAAGTGGGTGGATTCGATTTTATTTTGGCAGATCTTGGCGTATCGTCCATGCAGATTGACAATCCCAAAAGAGGATTTTCATTTAAAGCCGATGGGCCTCTGGATTTGCGGCTGAATCAGGAAAAGGGAATCAGTGCAGCAGAGCGTCTGGATACCATCTCAAGAGAAGAACTTGCGGGAATGTTATATGAAAATTCTGATGAACCATATTGTGAAGAACTGGCAAAAGCGATCACGGATGAGATTCGCAGAGGAAACCGGATTGATACAACGACAAAGCTCAGGAACGTGATCGAGAAGACACTTTCTTTTCTTCCAGACAATAAAGAGAAAAAGGATATCGTAAAGAAAACCTGTCAGAGAACATTTCAGGCTCTGCGAATCGATGTGAATAATGAGTTTGAAGTTTTGTATGAGTTTATGGAGAAATTGCCGGATGCACTGCGTCCGGGCGGAAGAGTTGCAATCCTGACGTTTCATTCCGGTGAGGACAAGCTGGTAAAGAAAGCATTAAAAGCAGGTTATAAAGCAGGCATCTATTCTGATTATGCGAAGGATGTGATCCGCCCGTCCGCACAGGAATGTGCAAAGAATGGGCGTGCAAGATCGACGAAGATGCGTTGGGCGGTCAAGGCGTAACGTTGACTTTCCTATGGCATCATGCTATAGTAGCGAAGAACAAAGTAAATAAAGCGTTCGGTGCTGTTCTATATAGGAAGATATAGCAACAGGTAAAAGGGAAGCAGGTGCAATTCCTGCACGAACTCGTCACTGTAAGCAAATGTGACCGGCAGGCGTGAAGACGCAGCCACTGGGAGACCGGGAAGGCGTTCGGGCATAAGATTTGTAAGTCAGGAAACCTGCCGGTCGCTGGTGCGGGGAATGTACATTCCAGATCACGAGTAATTGATTGTACCGAAAAGTAATGGATCCGGGAGCTTTTCTTAAAAGAAATTCTTTTCTGACTCAGACAGCTCAAAGAAACCGGTTTATTTTCATTGTCTTTCTGACGTTTCTTACTTACTTTTAGATAAGTTCAGCTTATTTCCCGTATTATTCAAGACAGGAGGAAAAATGAAGAACAAAAAGGTTAAATATCTTGCCATGTTGCTTGCGTTTTCTATGGCAGTTTCACCGATGTCTTATACGAAAGCATACGCAGAAAATGCGGAGACCGCACAGGCGGCAGGAGCGGTGAATGCAGGAGAAAATTTGGCAGACGGAGCAGGCATTCAGGAAGGAACAGATACTTCCGGTGGAACAGATACCTCTGGTGGAACCAATACATCCGATGGATCGCAGTCCGCTGATGCAGATCATACCGGAAACGGATCAAAAGAAAATGGTTCTGAGAATGCAGGTTCAGAAAATACAGGTTCACAGGATCAGAATACACCGTCACAGGATTCCGGCAGTACCGGTGAAAATTCGGGAGAAGATCAGAATACTTCTGATGAGACGGGAGAAGGAAAAGATTCTGAAAAAATGAATGAAAAATCAGATGATCCGTCTGACAAAGCTGATGCGGAGAAAAAGGATGCAGAAGAGAAATCTTCGGAAGAAACTGCAAAGCAGGCCGATGAGACAACTGCAAAAGAGACACTTGTAACACCGACGAAAGAGATCACAGGGGTTGAAGTTCTGAAAAATGATGGAACTTCTTATGGAATGTTCCCGATCACAGATGCAACGTGTACCGTAAAAGGGGATAAGATTGAGATTTCCTTTAGTACCGGTACAAAGACTGTGTTTGACCGTCTGTATCTCGGTGCAGCGACAGACGAGGATAAGAGCAATTATGTTCAGGGTACGAATACCGGAAGTACCTGCCAGTTTACGATCCAGGTTCCGATTTCCGCAAAGAACAGTTGGATTCCGGTTTCGGTAGGACGTTCAGATAAAGGAACATGGTCTGAAAATCTGCTGTGGATGAGTATCCCGGATGTGCAGACATCAGGAGAAAAAGAAGATTATCAGGCAAATGACGGAGTTACGGCAATTTATGGTTCTGATGATGCAAAGAAGCCGGGACAGGCTTACAGTATGATCAAGATCGCTGCATCTAAAGTGGTTGTAAAAGGCGGGGCATTGCAGGTTTCGGTCTGGATACAGCCGGCAAGCAGTGGCAGTTTTACTTATGATGCAATCTATATCGGAAATAGAAATGATGAGACAAAAGAACCGATCATTTTAGGTGAAGTCGATACAGAAAAAAATCTTGAAAAATTTACCTTTACCGTGCCACTTGAAAAAGCAGGCGGAGAAGTCTCTTTTGTACCAAGAAA
>ENA-OQDC01000167-OQDC01000167.1-human-gut-metagenome-genome-assembly--contig:-NODE-167-length-52468-cov-5.470625_pt1 | contig 52468 bp, 51 predicted proteins | sample MGYA00242770_ERZ504601 | MGnify/ENA primary metagenome ERZ504601 (study PRJEB26092, sample SAMD00036305) | human gut metagenome | host: Homo sapiens | study: EMG produced TPA metagenomics assembly of...
TTAATGATCTCTACATTCTGATGCTTCGTGTTATAGAAATAATCTTTTGCAATATTCGGATATTTTGTTGCTACCCGGATCAGTTCATGATGCTGCAGAAGTGGTGCGGCATCTTTGTATCCGCATACACACATCTTACATTTTCCATATCCAAGATCCAGTACTTCATGTACCTTACGTCCTTCTTCCAGGATTGTATCTTTCCCAACGACTCCGATATCCGCTGCGCCATATTCTACATATGTCGGAACATCCGGTCCTTTTGCAAGAAAGAAACGGAGTTTCAATTCTTCATTGGTGAAAATCAGCTTCCTGGAATCTTTATCTTTCATCTCTTCACAGGTAATCCCGATTTTCTCAAATAATTCTAATGTCTGTTTTGCCAGACGTCCTTTCCCCAGGGCAAATGTCAGGTATCTCATAATGTCTAACTCCTATCTGTACTATTCACGATCTTCTGCTCTCCGGTAACGAGATTGACCATCGTTACTTCTCCGGTCTCCTCGATATATACCAGACTTCCGGCATAATAATCATTTCCGTAACGGATATAATCTTCCAATCCACTGTTTTCATCCTTCTTCAGAAGTTCTGCATTCTTGGCTTTTCTACGGAAATCCTTCGCAAGGCGGATTGCTTCAAGCTGTCTTCCTTCCGCATATATGATGATCGTATTCTTTCTTGGATATACGATGCGGATCTTCTGACGGGTCAGTGCACTCACCAGTTCATCAATTACAATCGCAAAACCGATAGATGGTGATTTCTTACCGAACTTTTCGATCAGATGGTCATAACGTCCGCCCTTTACAACTGCATCCCCGGTTCCGTAAGTATAACCACGGAACACGATTCCTGTATAGTATCCATAGGTTCCTGTCATGCTCAGGTCAAAAGTGACAAATTTTTCCACTCCGTAATAGCGCAGGATGTGGTATATCTTCTCCAGGCGTCTGATTGCCATCACACCTTTGGAGTTCGGCGCAAGGTTTTCCGCTTTTTCCAGGATATCAATTCCTCCGATCAGTTCATTCAATGCTGAAAATGCTTCTTTGGAGCTTCTCTTTGCCTGAATACTGTCCAGAAATTCTTCTACACCGAAATAATTGCGGTTACCGATCAGTTCTCTTACTCTTTCTTCCGCCTCTTCATCCAGACTTGCGTCTTCGATCAGACTCTGGAAGAAATCAACATTACCGACACAGAGCTGGAATTCTTTCAGCCCGATCGTCAACATAGATTCAATCACCAGGGCAAGCATCTCTGCATCTGCCTCTACCGAATCATCCCCGACAAATTCTGCTCCCATCTGCGTCGTCTCTCTTAAGCGTCCCTGATAACTGGAATGGTTCACAAATGTATTGCCTGTATAACACAGACGGATCGGAAGATTTTCATCTTTAAATAAAGTTGCCGATGCTCTTGCAATAGACGGGGTAATATCGGGTCTTAAGACAAGTGTATTGCCATCTTTGTCAAAAAATTTATACAGATCGTTGGCCGGTGTCGTTCCAATCTCCTCGCGGAACACATCAAAATATTCAATCGTCGGAGTCTGGATATCATGATATCCATATAAATGAAATACTTTTTTCAATCTGCTTTCCAACGCAAGTTTTTTTCCGCATTCTACGTTGTATATATCCCGTACTCCTTCCGGAGTGTGTAATTTTTTCTTCATATGTCCTCCAGGTAGTAATATTTTTCTTCCAGCACTTTAGTGTGCTACCATGTTAAAAAATCACTTTGCATTATACGCAGTTTCATCCGTTTTGTCAAGTTCATCACGAAGTTCCAGATCGAGATTCAAGGCATCCAGGTATGGAACATAACATCCATGGAAGAATTTCATAAAAAACCGTTCGTCCAGTTCATCAAAACGGAAGCTTTTTCTTCCTCCGTTCTGTGCACGCATCCAGAACCTGTACAGTTCCTCAAAACGCATATAATATAAGATATTTCTAGATGAATAATAAATCAGGACAAATGCAACCCCCTGCTGCTTTTCAAAATTCTTCATAAATTCCACCTGATGTTCATGAATATTCTGAAGCGGAAATGTCTCTGCCACACATTCCTTCGCATCAAAACACACCGGAATCCCCTGCACTGCACCGATATAATCGATCGTACTGCGCTGATCAAAATAAGCCAGCGTGATCTGTCTGTGTTCTTTATCCATACGTACCGGCGTGATCGGGGTCGGGATCTTCTGCATAAGTGCCAGATTCTTTTCCAGATACCACTCATTGGTACGATTCACCATATCTTCTAATGTAGAACCTCTAAGGCCTCTTGAGTTCCATGTTCCCATGCCGTCTCCTTTATCAGTTTCCAGAATGTCTCCGGAACTTTTGCGTAAAATGTCTTTTCAGAAAGATTCTCCAGTTCTTTTTCATACCGGGCATTGTAAGCTGATAGGCATGCAATACCTGGTCTTTAATCTTCCATTCTTTTTTATAACGGTCATTCCATTTCTTAGAACCGTATTTATAATCTCCGAGAAGCGGATGTCCGGTGCCTGCCAGATGTGCACGAATCTGATGGGTACGTCCAGTGATCAGATGTACTTTCAGAAGCGTCATCTCCTGATTCCATGCGATTGGAAGATATTCCGTCTCGATCGGCAGGCCATTCGCCTCTTTTGAAGAAGTTCCATTTGAAAAACTGACGCGGTTCGTCTTCTCATCTTTTACAAGATATCCACTGATATGTGCCGGTTCCGTGATCCTGCCTTTTACGATACAGAGATAATACTTTTTCAGTGTACGTTCTTTGAATAATTCTCCCATTTGCTGCAGGCCTGCAAGACTCTTTCCCGCAACGATCAACCCGCTGGTATTCCGGTCAAGACGGTTGCAGATGGACGGGCGGAAAGTCTGAAGATTCTCCTTTGTCAGCTGTCCGGATTCCAAAAGATATGCTGTCACATTCTCTACCACTGATACATCTGTCTCCTTCGCTTTCTGCGACAACATCCCCGACGGCTTGTTAATAAATATTACATTCTGATCTTCATAGATCACATCCAGCTTTACCGTATTCTTTATGTTTTCTTCTACTGTCTTTCCCGCCGCCTGGAATTTGGCAATTGTATCATCCGCCAGGAACAGTTTCACACTATCTCCCTTTCTCAGATGTTCATTTCCGGTCGCTTTCTTTCCGTTCAGCACAATATTCTTTTTACGCAGCATTTTATAAATAAAGCTTCCAGGCGCTTCACTCAAATATTTGCGCAACAGCTTATCCAGGCGCTGTCCTGCCTCATTGTCATGAATGATCAGTTCTTTCATATACTTTTCTAACTCCCGCTAATCTTCTACATGGAAATGTTTAAGATAATCTTCCGGATCTTTTTTTCTCTCCGTAAAGATTCTTTCTGTTCTACTTCTGCCATATTATTCATGCCCTCCGCACGCGCTAAAAATGCAGTATAATCATGGAAAATCTTCACCGTCATCTTATCATAATGATTGTCTTTCAAAATGTCTTTGATATGACGGGCAAGTGCTGTCTCATCGGTCTTCGGATTGCTGGCATATCCGCAGACAATGTGTCCGGATACTACCACAGCATCCAGCGGCATGATCTTCTGTGAACTGGTAATGATCATATCATATGCCTTCAGTATCAGAGGTGCTTTTTCCTCCAGTTCCTGATATTTTGCTTCTTCGATACTCTCGTAAGGTGCCATTGTGATAAATTCAACCAGCATCTTTGCTGCCGGAAGGCATCCGACTACCGCTACAACGGTAAGCAGATTCAGTCTGGATCCGGTCTGAATATATCCGGTTACAAAGATTGCGATCACAATTGCAAATTCTACGACCGCTCCCAGAAGATATTTCTGTTTTCTTGCCTTTACATATCCCGGCTGTCCTTTTTCTGTTCTCATATTGTCTGTCCTTTTTGTTTTCTATTTATAATTTTTCTGTAATCGTCTTTTTCTATCATGAAAAAACATTTTCCCAAGCTCATAGACATTCCGTATATGCCTTTATCTATCCGCATGGTTGATCTTCATCATCCCCCATACAAGCAGGCGATCCGGAAGGATCTTGGAAAGGATTCTGGAACCTTTCATTGCTGCTCCATATACCGAAACGCGTCTTCCACGCACACTGTCTGTAAGTGCCTGTGTCACCACCGCTTCCGGTTCGGCACAGAGTGCTTCTTTTCACTTGCCGCAAGTGTACCGGCCCGGTCAAAGAATTCTGTACGTACCGGTCCCGGACACACTGCCGTTACCAGGATTCCCCGTTTCTTCAATTCTGCTGCCAGTCCCTGTGAAAAACGCAGTACATATGCTTTGGAAGCCGCATATACACAGAATCCCGGCTGTGCACAGAACGAAGCTGCCGAAGCCAGATTGACAATCCGGCTGCCTTTCGACAGATATGGCAGGCAGATTCCTGTCATTCTGGTGAGTGCTGTACAATTCAGATCAACCATGCCGCACTGTTCTTTCAGATCAATGTCACTGACGTTACCGATCTTTCCATATCCTGCCGCATTTACAAGCATCCTTACATCTGCCTGCCGGCGATCCAGTTCTCTTTGCAGTTTTTCCGAAAATATAGTCTCTCTGCATATCCCCCGTCGAAGATCCTGACCGGGATCTTTACCTGTTCCTTCAGACTTTTCAGACGGTCTGTCCGTCTTGCCACTACCCATAATTCATCCAGGTTCTTATACAGCTGCGGGATCTGAAGCGCAAATTCCCTGTCCCATTCCCGACGATGCTCCTGTAACGATCGCTATTTTCAACTTTAACACCTCTCTACATCCATCCGGCTGCCGGTTTTTCATCATTTCTCCTTTATGCTATTTCTCTTGCTGTTATTTCTTCTTATGCACATTTCGGATCGATTTCTTTTTCTGTCTGCTTCTATCCGTTCCTGTATTCTGTCTGCTGTTCTGTCTGTCACTTTGCACAGTATTTCTTCTGGAATGCTCGTTTTTGTTTTTCCTACGGTCATTCTGTCCCGGTTTTCCGGAAGACTTCTGATTCTGCATTTTCTGTCCCGGTACTTTCTGCTGTGATCTGCCTTCGAATTTTCTCGGGCGTATCAGACAGTGTTTATCAAATCCTACCAGATCCATGCGGTGTGCCTTCTTCAGTGCCTCCATGACCAGATCATAATTCTTCGGATCCCGGTACTGGATCAGAGCTCTCTGCATTGCCTTTTCATGCGGATTCTTCGGCACATAGACCGGCTGCATCGTTCTTGGATCCACGCCTGTATAATACATACACGTCGAGATCGTTGACGGTGTCGGATAGAAATCCTGTACCTGTTCCGGCATATATCCAAGATCCCGGATATGCTCTGCAAGTTCTACCGCATCTTTCATTCTGGATCCCGGATGCGAAGACATCAGATACGGCACAAGATACTGATCTTTGTGGATCTTCTGATTCATCTTATTGTACTTTTTCACAAATTCCTGATATACACTGTTCTCTGGTTTTCCCATCAGTGTAAGAACATCATCCGATACATGCTCCGGTGCAACCTTTAACTGTCCGCTTACATGATAACGGCAGAGTTCCTCCAGAAATGCATCACTTTTATCCGCAACAACATAATCGAACCGGATTCCCGAACGGATGAATACCTTCTTCACTTTTGGAATGTCACGCAGTTCTTTCAGAAGTTTGATATAGTCTCTGTGATCTACTTTCAGATTCGGACACGGCTTCGGGAACAGGCACTGGCGGTTCTTACACACGCCACGTGTAAGCTGTTTTTCGCAGGATGGCTGGCGGAAGTTCGCCGTCGGACCTCCTACGTCGTGGATATAGCCTTTGAAGTCCTTTTCCTGCGTAATCATCTTCGCCTCATCTAACAGCGACTCATGGCTTCTCACCTGCATGATCCTTCCCTGATGGAAGGTAAGTGCACAGAAGCTGCAGCCGCCAAAGCAGCCACGGTTGCTGATCAGGCTGAACTTTACCTCAGAGATTGCCGGTACGCCGCCGTCCTTCTCATAAGAAGGATGGTAGGTACGCATATAAGGCAGTCCGTAGACATCGTCCATTTCTCCTTCCGAAAGCGGAAGTGCCGGTGGATTCTGTACTACATACAGATGAGCATTATATGGCTCTACCAGCCTTTTCCCGGCAAATGGATCGGTATTGCAGTACTGTGTATAAAAGCTTCTTGCATACTCCAGCTTATCCTGCTTCATATCTTCGTATCCCGGAAGAATCTCCGCATCATAGACACTGTCCAGACTCTTCGTCTTATAAACCGTTCCAGCGATAAATGTGATATCACTGACCGCAATACCGCTGTCCAGAGCTTCTGCGATCTCAATGATCGAATGTTCTCCCATTCCATAAGATATCAGATCTGCACCGGAATCCAGCAGGATCGAACGTTTTAATTTGTCTGACCAGTAATCATAATGTGCCAGTCGTCTGAGACTTGCCTCGATCCCTCCGAGGATGATCGGTGTCTTCTTATATACCTGACGGATCAGGTTACTGTATACAACCGCTGCGTAATCCGGACGCTTTCCCATCACGCCTCCCGGCGTATAAGCATCCGTTCTGCGGTGCTTTTTCGACACGGAATAATGATTCACCATCGAATCCATATTTCCCGCAGAAACAAGGAATCCCAGTCTCGGTTCTCCAAGGATCGTAATGCTGTTCTTATCTTTCCAGTCCGGCTGCGCAATGATACCGACTTTAAATCCATGCGCTTCCAAAAGTCTCGTAATGATCGCATGTCCGAAAGACGGATGGTCTACATAAGCATCTCCGGAAATATAGACAAAATCCAGCTGTTCCCATCCCCGTTCTTCCATATCCTTTTTGCAAATCGGTAAAAATTTATTTTCTGACATTCTCTATCTCCTCTTCTGTCAGCAGCCGGTATTCTCCGGGCTTTCAAATTTTCATCCAGGCACAGGGTTCCCATGCGTTCTCGCTTCAGATAAGTAACTTCTTTACCCACTGCAAGGAACATCCTCTTCACCTGATGGAACTTTCCTTCATGGATCGTAAGGCGGATCTCAGATTCTTCCGCGCTCTTCATAATGTCAAGTTTTGCAGGTCTTGTCATCTCTTCTTCCTCTGCGCCGATATCGATTCCTTCTGCGAACCGCTTTACATCCTCTTCTGTAACCATTCCATCTATTTTTGCATAATAGACTTTATCCACATGCTTTTTCGGTGCCAGCAGACGGTGTGCCAGATCTCCGTCATTCGTGATCAGAAGTAATCCTTCCGTATCTTTATCCAGTCGTCCGACCGGGAAAAGATCCTTTCGTTTCTTGTCTTTGATCAGATCGATCACCGTAGTATCTCTCCGGTCCTCGGTCGCCGATACCACGCCGCCCGGCTTGTTCAGCATATAATATTCATACGACACATAGGAAATGTTACGGCCGCCTATTGTAACTTCATCGCATGTCTCATCAATCTTCGTATCTGCTGCTTTTACCACCGTCCCGTTAACGGTAACTTTCCCCTGACGGATCTGCTTTTTTACCTCCTGGCGGGTTCCCACACCCATCTCTGCCAGATATTTATCCAGACGCATCATCTTAACACAGCCTCCATCCCGGCAGATATTTGTTCTTCAATGTACCATTGGATACCTTCCCCCATCCAAGCGGGAACCCATCCACACATACAAGATACCAGCCTTTTGCTTTTCTCTCCGTCAGATCGTCCACATCCAGTGTCTCCCCTTTCAGGTATCGTCTGACTCGTTCATCTTCACACGGGAGATCAATGATCTGTGCATATTCGTCTTTCTTCAGACACATGGCAAATGCCTGGCTTGGTTCAAAACGGTTCTTCTTCAGTTCTCCAAGCAGCAGTCCAGTTCTTAAGAAACGGATTCCTCTCACATCCGGAAGTCCCTCCGGCATATAGTAAATGCGCTCACCATGGATATCCAGTCTGGAACCGTCCAGTTTCCAGGTTACCTGCTTCATAAACTCTTCCAGGTCGGCCGGAATCTTTCCCGCCTTCTTTTTTGTTTTCAGTTCTTTTGCAGGCAGTGGTTCACCCTTTTGCAGAAGGGCTACATAATGGCCTTCTCCTTTCATCTTATGTGGGAAAATGCGGACTGTCTTTTTCAGTTCTTCGTCTTTTTCCTCTGTCACTTCCGGTATTCCCGGACAGAATCCCTCATAACTTTCCATCGGAAGCACATGGAATTCAGGATATTCTTTCTTCAGATGTTCAATGATACGCTCATTTTCACCCGGGTCAAATGTACACGTCGAATATAGCATAAGGCCACCCGGCTTTAACATTCTTGCTGCCTGCAGAATGATATTCCGCTGCAGATTGCTGAAGAATTCCGGGCCATGTTCCTCCCATGCTTTTACCATCTTTTTATCTTTCCGGAACATTCCCTCTCCGGAACACGGTGCATCGATCAGGATCTTGTCAAAATATTCCGTAAAATAATTCTCCAGACGTCCCGGTTCCTCACTCAATACAAGGACGTTCCCGATTCCGAACACCTCTATATTCTTAAGCAGGCCCTTTGCCCTTGAGCTGCTGATATCGTTAGCGATCAGCACTCCCTCTCCCTGTAATTTTGCTCCTAATTCCGTTGCTTTTCCTCCCGGAGCTGCACATACATCCAGAACCTTGTCTCCCGGTTCTACCGGAAGGCGGTTCGCAGGTGTCATGGCACTTGGCTCCTGAAGATAATAAAGGCCGGCAAAATAGTACGGATGCTTTGCAGGAGACACTTTGTCCCCGTCATAATAGAAACCATTTTCGATCCATGGAATTTTTTTAATCTCAAACGGACATATCTTTTCAAATTCTTCCACAGATATCTTACCTGTATTTACACGCATGCCATAGTATCTTGGTTCTTTATAGCAGGCAATATAGTCATCGAACTCTTCTTGCAGAAGTGCCCGCATCTTCTCCTCAAATGCTGCTGGCAGTTCCATATATTTATCCTCCGTCATCTTTTTCTTGTTCTGACTGTCTTACTGTCGTCATTATGAATGTTGTTATTATTTCCTGTTATTTGCAGTTCTTAAGTACCAGTTTCAGGAATTCCCAGCTTCTCTGCGTAGATGCAATATCCAGACGTTCATTATATGAATGAATATCCAGAACATCCGGTCCGCAAGATACACAATCCAGATCCGGCCGTTTTCCAAGGAAGATTCCGCACTCCAGTCCGCCATGGATAATGCATATCTCCGGTTCTTTTCCGTAGATTTCTTTATATGCTTCTATCATGACCGGACGGAGCTCTGACTTTGGTTTGTATTGCCATGCCTGATATGCACTGGAAATTGTTCCTGTTCCTCCGAACGCTTTTGTCACAGCATCGACTTCTTCCAATACCTGCTGCTTTCTGCTGTCCACGGCGCTTCTGATCAGGAAAGCAGCTTCCACACCGTTTTCTTTCATAGATACAACACCAAGATTTAAGGAAGTTTCTGTCGCGCCGGCAACCTTACGGCTGTATTCTTTTAATCCATTTGGACTCGCCTTCAGATACCCTACTACTTTTTGCGTAGTATCTTTTGAGAACACTACTGTATCTGTATTTTTTTCTGTTTCTGTTTTTACTGTCAGACCAGGTTCTTCTCCCATGAATTCCGCATTCCATATATCCTCCATATTCCGGATCATGGCCAGTATCTGTTCGGTATCTTCCGGTGCTGCTACGAGAGATGCATGTGCTTCCATTGCGATCACGTTGTCTTTAGAGCCGCCGTAAATCTCACTTAAGCGGTAACTCTTTTCTTCTGCAATGTGATACAACAGACGTGCCATCATCTTATTTGCATTGCCACGCTGTCTGTGGATTTCTTCTCCGGAATGTCCTCCAAGAAGTCCCTGGATGGTAATCTTGATCTCATCACCGGATGCCGTCTCTTTTTCTACCGGAATCAGTCCCTGATAGCGGACTCCGCCCGCACATCCAACCGTCAGGGTCTTCTCTTCTTCTGAATCCAGATTGATGAGTTTTTTCCCTTTTAGTACAGTCAGGTCGATAGCTTCCGCACCTTCCATTCCAAGTTCTTCGTCCACGGTAAATACTGCCTCAATTGGCGGATGTGGAATCTCTCTGCTATCCAGCAGTGCAAGTGCCATTGCGACAGCAACTCCGTCATCTCCCCCAAGAGTGGTATCTTTTGCCTTTAAAAATCCATCTTCCACATACAATTCCAATCCGTCATTTTCAAAATCATGTGTGGATTCCGATGTCTTTTCACATACCATATCCATATGCCCCTGCAAGATTACAGGTTCGCTTTCCTCATATCCGGGTGTTCCTGGCTGAAATATGATTACATTATTCACTTCGTCCTGAATCACTTTCAAGTCTCTTTCTTTTGCAAATGCGACCAGATAATCACTGATGCGCTTTGTATCGCGGCTTCCTCTCGGGATTGCACTTATTTCTTCAAAAAAGCGAAAGACTTCTTTCGGTTCTAATTCATTTAATACTGCCATTTTCCTACATTCCTCCTATGTTACACTGATATCTATTATCTAACAGTCTTCATAAAAAATCAACCTTATCCATACAATGAATTAACAAGGTTCTCCGGGTGATCACATGTCCAGACATCCTGCCCTTACCATTCCGATATTGATTCTGTTTTTTAGCATGCTGTCATTTCCGCAGACAGTCTTTACCGGTGCCAGTTACGGACTTGTTCTGTGGTTCCGGCATGTCCTTCCCACATTGCTTCCTTATATGATATTGATCAATGTTCTGATCTGCACACCTGCACTTCACTGGATCTGCCGTATCACATCCACTTTTTTATGTCCGCTTCTCGGCACCTCTTATTATGGCACATTCGCAGTACTCACCGGATTCTTATGTGGATATCCGATGGGTGCGAAGACCACCTCTGATCTTCTGAATGTCAATAAAATCTCGCGTTCGGAAGCCTCTTACCTTTTATCTTTCTGCAACAATACAAGCCCTGCTTTTATCTTAAGCTATGTAGTGGCCCAAAATATGAAGGAACGTAATCTTTGCATTCCTTTTTTCCTGATTCTACATTTACACCGCTTATGTTGAGTTTTATCTTCCGCCTTCTTCTACCGCTGCCAGAATCCTCTTATTCCTTTCCGCTAGGTAACTACCCGGTTCTTTCCTTCCAATCCAATCTGAAAGTATTCTCTGACAGCTTTCTTGACCGTTGTATCTTGAATGCATTCGAATCCGTCACAAAAGTTCGGAGGATATATGATGATGTTCTCTGTCCTGATACAACTGCTTGCTTCGGTTCTTCCAAACACTATCTTTTCGCTTCTTCTGTATTCCAGTCTGGAGATCAGCACCGGAATCAGACTGCTCTTTTCATCTGCGTTATATACAACTGAGAAGATTATCCTCTGCGCTTTCCTGACCTCTTTCGGCGGATGGTGTTGCATCGCCCAAACATATTCCATGATCTCCAGCAGCCAATTACCGATTCTTCCCTATATAACAGCAAAACTGGTCACCGCATTGGTAACCAGTCTTCTTATCTCCGCTTACATATATGCTATTTGATTGTATCTTAATCCAATGTATCGTCTTCCTGAATATCATAATCAGAAATCGGCATATCATCCGGATATGAATTTCCATCATCCAGATAATCATCCTGTCCGTACGTATCCTGCTCATAAGTATCCTGCGGATATTCTTCTGCCGGATATTGATCCTGCGGATACTCCTGCTGTACATTCTGTTCTGTCTCCGGCGGAACATCAAGCTCTGCTCTGTTGTTACGTACCATGTCGTAACATTCCTGAAGAGAATTTACAAGACTGTCATACTTCGATGTATATGTATCCAGTGTGCGTCCGATCGCACTCTCCGCCTGAGAAAGGAGATCATCTGTATAATGAATGGCTCCGACACGGATCTGGTTTGCATCGTTCGTTGCATTGTCCAGTATCTGCTGTGCCTGTGCAGTTGCTGCGGTTACGATCTCGTTTGCCTGTGCATATGCCTGCTGCATAATCTCATGCTCACTTACCAGCTCATTTGTCTGAATCTGTGCTTCCTGAATCATGCCGTCTGCTTTTGCCTGTGCATCAGCCAGAATCGCATCCTTGTTCGCAATGATCTTCTGGTAACGCTTGATCTCATCCGGTGTTTTCATACGAAGCTCTCTTAACAGTTCGTCCATCTGATCTTTATTTACAATTATTTTTGTTGTCGACAACGGCTGGAATTTACAGCTGTCGATATACTCTTCAATTTCCTCTATGATCTGCTCAATACGGCTGCTCATAATATTTACACTCTCCTTCTATGTTTCATTTTCTCCCAGACTTTCTGCTCTATGTATTCCGGCACAAATTGGGATATATCTCCTCCGAAGGCCGCTACTTCTTTCACTGTAGTAGAGCTTAAATATGAATACTGCAGATTCGTTGTCAGAAAAACTGTCTCAACATCCGACGCAAGCTTATGATTTGTCTGCGCCATCTGTAACTCATATTCAAAATCGGTGATTGCCCGCAGTCCCCTTATTACAATCTTCGCATCCAGCTTATGGGCAAAATCCACCAGCAGTCCTTCAAATGGAATAATCTTAACATTTGCTATGTCTTTCGTTACTTCCTCTAACATTTTAACACGTTCTTCTACGGAAAACAACGGGGTTTTTGCTTTATTATTCAACACTCCGACTATCAGTTCATCCACCATTCCGGCAGATCTTCTGATGATATCCAGATGTCCGTATGTAACCGGGTCAAAGCTTCCCGGATAGATTCCAGTTAACATATTTCTTTCCTTCCCGCAGGTTCCAAAAATACATGCTTGTTTGTTTTATATTCTTTTTCTTTGATGATGTGATATCCGAGATCTTCCGCGTAATCAAATTCTGTCTCTTTGGAAGCTTCTACAATGATGATTCCTTCCTCTGACAAAAGCGATGATTCCGCAAGATAAGTCAGCACGCTTTTTTCTAATTCATGATTATACGGTGGATCCATAAATATATAATCGAACTGCTTTTCTCCCTCTAATTTATAGAGAGCTGTCATCACATCCATCTGCATGGTCATCCCTTTTCTTTCAAAATGTGTCTTCTGAAGGTTCTCTTTGACACATGCCATAGCTTTTGGATTTTTCTCTACAAATACAGATTCCATTGCTCCCCTGCTCAGAGCTTCAATCCCGATTCCGCCGCTTCCGGCAAACAGATCCAGAAAGATGCTGTCATATAAATATGGAGCGATCATGTTAAACAATGTCTCCTTGATCCTATCTGTCGTCGGTCTGGTATCCATGCCTTCTAACGTCTTTAACTGTGTTCTTCTTGCACTTCCGGCAATGACTCTCATATTCTATCCCCTCTCTTTCCTGTGGTGTTCCAAGCTTTCTGTAACGGTTCATACAGGCATAAATCTCCTGTATACGCGGTCTTGCAAGATTGCCCGGTACAATGTTTCCTTCACACATTCCGGCAGGTCCCCTTTTATCCAACAGCTTCTCCGCCTGTTCCACAGCCTGTCCAAGCGTCTTCTTTCCATCAAATATCTCCTCTTCCAGAAAGCGCACAATCTGCCCCAGCGTATTCAACTGTTCACTGTCCACGAGCTGTTCCACATACCGCAGATCGATCGTCTCATGACCGATCATGATTGCATCACGCCCCATTGTTTTCAATTTTACTCTGCCTTTCTGTCGAATACCCGGATTTCTGCGTACTTTCCGGTCATAGGATGGCTCTTTTGGCTTTTCTTCCGGGAACTTCAATGCCGGATAGTCTGCAGCTGCTTTCTTTGCAAATTCCGTAATTTCTTTCGGAACATACTTATCCATCTGAACGATCTGATCCGCAATCTGGAAATAGGATCCGGAACTTCCCGCTACCAGCACGGTCGATATTCCATATTCCCGATAAAGCTCCCTCACTCGCTCAATAAATGGTGTGATCGGCTCCATATCACGGTGGATCACCTGCTGCATCAGTTCATCCCTGACCATAAAGTTCGTTGCACTTGTATCTTCATCAATCAGGAACACCTGTGTTCCCGCTTCCATGCTTTCTATGACATTTGCCGCCTGTGATGTACTTCCGCTCGCATCTTCTGTATCGAACGCATAAGTATCTTTTCCATTTGGCAGATCATTGATAAACATGGAAATATCTGTATGCCGGATACTTCTTCCGTCTTCCGCACGGATCTTCATTGCCGTATCATCCGTGACCACATATTCTCTTCCGTCTCCCGCAACATGTGGATATACACCACTTTCTAATGCTTTCAAAAGTGTAGATTTGCCATGGTAGCCGCCACCTACGATCAAGGTAACCCCCTTTCGGATCCCCATTCCGGTAAGCATACCTTTATATGGAAGCTTCATAGTAATTCTCATAGAATCCGGTGAAGCAAACGGTACCGCATCCTTCATCGGTCTCTGGGAAACCCCCGATTCTCTCGGAAGTATAGATCCGTCAGCAACAAATGCGACCAGTCCTTCTTTTTTCAACTGTTCACGGATATATTCCTGATCCACGGAAAGTTCTGCTGCCTGCTTTACTGCATTGCGGTCCATATTTTTATAATATAATGCTTTTTCCACACATGCCGGGAGATATTGATAAAGAATTTTAACCAGCTCTCCTGCCTGTATCGTACGTCCTCTTGCCGGAAATCCGACTTCAAAGCGGACAGTCACATCCCCTGTCTTTTCATCTATCTCACACGCCGTACGTTCCAGCACTTCCTGACCACATCTCGTCACCTGAATAATTCCGCTTTTTCCGGAACCATGTGCCTGAAACGAATGCCGTTCCAGCTGCTTTGCAAAATTTCGCAGCAGATAATCTGCCACCGCCGTCTTTTTATGTTTGCTGTCATATAGTTCTTTCGGAATCCGTACTGCTCTTCCGGCCACCTGTATATGTAACCTGGACGGTGCTGCAAACGGATCTCCCTGTACATGATCAATTCCCAGTATATATGTTCCAAACTGGTATACGCCTCTTGTATCCTTATATGCCGGATATCCCCTGTGATCAATGCGTTCCAATATCTGTTTTAAATCTTCTGATGTCTTCATATTTTTGTAACTGCTACTATTCCTTTTTATTTTCTTCTCTTTCTTTTAGAAGTCTGCTTTTGCGTTTTTTCTGCACTCTACAGATCCACAATCCTTGCTCTGTGATGAATCGCCGGAAGATATTTCTGAAGCAGATCTTTTGTCTTGAATTTCAAATGGCTGGTATTGATCCCCGGATTGCATCCGAACCATTCTGCCTCTGCAACTTCCTTATCTATGATCACCTGCACATAATCATCTTCATCCGTCAGAAGTCCCGCAACACTTGCAGATCCCGGTGTTGTACCAAGATGTTCCAGCATCTTCTCCGGTGGTGCGAATGACATATGGGATACGCCCAGCTTCTTACTGAAAGAAGACGTGTCAAACGCTTTATCGGCCGGCATCACCAGCAAGAAGAATGTCGTCTTCTTCTGATTACATAGGAACACATTCTTCCGTATCTCCGTTCCGATCGCCTTGTCTACTTCCGCACATTCTTCCATAGAAGATGCCGGATCATTGTCTACCTGTTCATATGGGATTTTTAATTTTTCCAATGTATCGTAAAATTTACGCTCTAACGGCATTCTCTCGTCTGCCGGTGCTTTTGTCCTTATTTCACTGATATACATAACACTAAACCTCCGTTTCTGATACTTATACTTGTTAACATTATATCGAATCTGCACAGCGATTGCAATTTTTACATTACAAATTTATTTCTTATAAATTTCTGTTTTTTTCATTTTATGCTATACTATAATTGATGTTGTCGGGGATCTCTGCCTCTGACACCTTTATATCTAAAAAGTCACAAGGAGAAAAAGTCATGAAATACGTATTAGCCTCAGCTTCTCCCAGACGGCAGGAGCTGCTTACCCAGGCAGGATTTTCTTTTGATGTTATCCCGTCTGCAGTTAAAGAAAAGATTACAAAAGATATTCCATCCGATGTCGTGATGGAACTGGCACACCAAAAAGCTCTTGATGTATACGAATCACGGATAAAAGATAATCCTGCATATCAGACAGAAGACTGTATCGTGATCGGTGCCGACACCATTGTATCTTATCGCGGTGAGATTCTCGGAAAACCGGCTGATAACGAGGAAGCCTTTGATATGCTTTCCATGCTCGCGGACCGCACACATCAAGTCTATACCGGAGTCACATTCGCAGGACATATCAGCGGGAAGCAGATCCTACATACATTTTACGAAAAAAACGGATGTTACATTTTATCCAGTCACAAAAGAGGATCTTCATACTTATGTTGACAGCGGTGATTCTCTTGACAAAGCCGGCGCTTACGGCATCCAGGGCGCATTTGCCATCCACGTAAAAGGGATCGAAGGTGATTATAATAATGTAGTCGGCCTTCCGATCGCACGACTCTACCATGAACTTGATTCCATTTTGCCAAAGGAGAAGATACATTATGCATTCTAGCCGGAATAAACAGAAATACGAAAAATCCGCACTCCGTATCTCCATCACAGGAAGTACGATTTTCGTAATCCTGGAGATCGTTATGGCGGTCATCACAAGGTCGCAGGCCGTCCTTCTGGACAGTGTCTATGACGGCGTCGAGATTCTGATGGTATTCGTATCACTTTCACTGGTTCCGCTGATGTACAAGCCGTCCAGCGAAAGCCACCCATTTGGTTACCAGCAGATTGAATCCTTATTTGTTGTTGTAAAAGGTGCGATCATGATTGCTGTTACCGTCGGACTGATCATTAACAACATCCAGATCATCTTCCACGGCGGCCAGCATGTCAACTTTTCCATGGTTGCGTATTTTGAAATGAGTGCCACCTTAGTCAGTATTGCTGTGATCTTCCTGCTTCGCAGGATGAACAGTAAACTGACTTCACCGATCGTGATCATGGAGATCCAGGAATGGCAGATCGACTCTGTTGCATCGTTTGGTATGTGCATCGCATTCTTTCTGCCGCAGATCATAACCGGAGAATGGTTCCAGCCTTTGATTCCTTATCTCGATCCGATACTGGCGATCATCCTGTCCCTTTTTATGCTTCCGGTTCCGATAAAAACCGTGATCACGGGACTTCGGGACCTGTTCTTACTCCCTCCGGAGGAAGAAACGGTCCAGGAGATCAAAGATATCGTATCTCCGATCCTTGCCACATACGGGGACACAAAATTATATTATGATATCCTGCGTACCGGACGAAAATTATGGATCAGCGTGTATATCACCATGAACCGTGATATGATTTCTATTTCCAAATTCAAATCTGTGCAGAAAGAGATTATCCAGGCGCTTTCAAAAGAATATCAGGATTTTTATTTTGAACTACTTCCGGACATTGAATACAACGGGGATACAGAGGTTCCCGAACCCGTTCCCGATGAAGAAGAAGCATAATACGTAAGAGGCTGCCAGCATAATTGCCGGCAGCCTCTTTTTAAAGGTAGTTTTATGAATCAAAATTGTGGTATTGTCTGAATTAGTATTTTGCAGCTGCATCTTCGATAGACGCTCTCATGATCAACATCAACTCATCAATCTGTTTCTTTGTTACGATAAGTGGCGGGATCATACGGTTTACACTGTCTCCGATTGCTGTGATCAGTGCCATTCTGTCAAGGCATCCGTGTTTTACCTCTACAGCGATCGGAATATCATATTCGCATCCGACCAGCAGTCCACGTCCTCTTGCTTCTTTCACATGCGGGAGTTTTGCAAGTTCCTGTTTCATGTATTCTCCCATTTCTTTTGCATTTTCACTTAAGTTATTATCAAGAATTTCTGTTACAGATGCAAGACCTGCTGCACATGTTACACAGTGTCCGCCATATGTAGAACCATGTGTTCCTGCCGTAAATTCTTTTGCCACTTTCTCTGTTGCACAGCATGCTGCTAATGGCATTCCGCCTCCGACTGCTTTTGCCATGGACACTGCATCTGGTTTCACGCCATATCCCATGTACGCCATCGGTGCTCCGGTACGTCCCCATCCTGTCTGAACCTCATCAAACAGGAGCAACATATCTTTTTCATCACATAATTTACGAAGTCCTTCAATGAATTCCTGTGTTGCAGGATGCACACCACCTTCACCCTGTACAGGCTCAATCATGATTGCGATCGTATTCTCTGTTACCTTAGATTTGAAATCTTCAAGGTTATTATATTCTGCATAATCGAATCCCGGAAGCATTGGTTTGAATCCCATCTGGATGGCATTGTCCGGCTGTCCTGTTGCAGACATTGCTCCGTATGTTCTTCCGTGGAAACCATGTTTTGCTGTAATGATGTGATATCTTTCCGGTCCAAAGTTATCCACACCGTATTTTCTTGCCATCTTGATCATGCACTCATTGGCTTCTGTTCCGGAGTTCTGATAAAAGATCTTATCCATTCCAATCGTATCACAGATCTTCTTAGCCAGTAATGCCTGTGGAATTGTGTATGGGTAGTTAAATGTATGCATGATATCATCTAACTGATCCTTGATTGCTGCAATGACTTTTGGATTTCTGTTACCACAGCTGTTAACGGCAACTCCACCGTAGAAATCAAGATATGCATTTCCCTCTTCATCATACAGATACATGCCCTCTGCTCTCTCTGCAATGAAATCATATCTTTCATAAGTCTCCACCATATACTTATTGACCATGTCCTTCAACTCTTGTGCTGTAAGTCCCGTATCCTTTAATCTCATAATAAAACTCCTCACTTTCATTCATTTTCGAATTTGTTGAATTATGATCTCGTTCGTTTTCCTATCCTTTTATCACTCTGTCATTAGACGAAAAAAGGCACCACACCCAAACGGGTATGGCGCCTTTGCCTTTCAACGATTCACAGTATATACCTGTGTTTTTGAAACGTCAATATGTTTTTTGAAATTTTTTTTTAAATATTTTTATCATGAACTTTTCCGACATACACAGGTATAAAAAATAGAGTGTCATACGACACTCTATTTCTGCACATATTAGTTATACTTACGTTTTCTAGCAGCTTCAGATTTCTTTTTGCGTCTTACGCTTGGTTTTTCGTAATGTTCTCTTTTACGAATTTCCTGCTGAATACCAGCCTTTGCACAGTTTCTTTTGAATCTGCGTAAAGCGCTATCTAACGATTCGTTTTCTTTAACGATTACATTTGACATAGTCTCACACCTAACCTCCCCTCCAGTCCTATATTGTGCATCATACGACTGTTCGGGTATTTTTATTGCACTACATATGATTATAACATATTTTTTTCTCACGTCAACAACTTTCTTCCACTTTGGAAAAAATTGCAAAATTTCGCGAATTGACAGTAAAATTTTATGCAAGCTGTCCTTCTAATGCTTCTTTTGCAGCCTTCAGAGCATCCTCTACACCTGCCGGATTCTTACCGCCGGCCTGCGCCATATTCGGACGTCCGCCGCCACCGCCGCCAACTAATTTGGCAACTGCTTTGATCAGGTTACCTGCATGAGCTCCCTGTTTCATAGCTCCGTCTGTAGCTGTAGCCATCAGGCTTACTTTACCATCATTAACAGAAGCAAGCAGGATCACACCTTCGCCCAACTTCTCTTTTAACTGGTCTCCAAGATCACGAAGGCCGTTCATATCTACACCTTCCAGGCTTGTAGCAAGGAATTTCACACCTTTTACTTCTTCTACCTGGTTCATTACATCACCCATGGCATCTTTTGCAAGTTTGCTCTTCAGGCTCTCTACTTCGCCCTTTAATACCTTATTTTCATTCATCAGATGAGAAACCTTCTCTTCGATGTTTTCCGGTGTTGCTTTCAGTAATTTTGCAGTCTCATGAAGCTTCTTCTCCTGAGCGCTATAGTAATCCAGAAGTCCTTTGGATGTCAGGGCTTCAATACGGCGTACTCCGGCAGCCACACCTGTCTCGGACAGGATCTTAAATGCCATGATGTTTCCTGTATTCTTTACATGTGTACCACCACAGAATTCGATAGAGAAATCACCCATACTTACAACACGTACAATGTCTCCGTATTTTTCTCCGAACAGAGCTGCAGCTCCCGTCTTCTTAGCCTCTTCGATCGGCATATTTTTAATTACAACCGGAAGATTCTCACGGATCTTCTCATTTACGATATCTTCAACCTTCTGCAGTTCTTCTGCTGTCATGGCAGAGAAGTGTGTAAAGTCGAAACGCAGTCTCTGTGCATTGTTCAGAGACCCTGCCTGTTCTACATGATTTCCGAGTACCATGCGAAGAGCTTTCTGAAGCAGATGGGTTGCACTGTGGTTGTTCTCAGCAAGTGCACGGTTCTCTTTGTCAACCTTCAGAGTCACCTTGTCGCCGACTTTGATCATACCCTTTGTAACTTGTCCTACATGGCCGAATTTGCCGCCCGCAAGCTTCACAACATCTTCTACGACAAATTCACCGTCTTCGGTACAGATGATACCTTTATCGGCTTCCTGTCCACCCATTGTTGCATAGAATGGAGTCTTGGCAACGATGATCGTACCCTTATCTCCGTCTGTCAGTGCATCTACAACTTCTGTCTCGCTTGTCATAGCTGCCACATCAGATTCAACCTCTAACTGATCATATCCGACGAACTCAGAAGATAATTCTGCATCCAGCTCATCATATACACTGGCATCTTTACCACTGTAGTTGTGTGTACCGAATGTTCCTTCGGATTTTGCACGCTGTTCTTTCTGTGCTTCTTCGAATCCTTTTTCGTCATAAGTCAGACCCTTTTCTTCCAGAATCTCACTTGTCAGATCGATCGGAAATCCATAAGTATCATACAGCTTAAATGCATTCTTTCCGGAAAGAACCGTCTCTCCGTTCTTCTTCATCTCTTCTTCCATGTCTGCAAGAATAGAAAGTCCCTGGTCAATTGTCTTGTTGAACTGAGCTTCTTCTTTGGCGATTACGTTAAAGATAAAGTCTTTCTTTTCTTCCAGTTCCGGATATCCGTCTTTAGATCCGTCAATAACTGTCTGTGCCAGTTCTACAAGGAATGCTCCCTTGATTCCAAGAAGTCTTCCGTGACGACATGCGCGGCGGAGAAGACGTCTTAATACATATCCACGTCCGCTGTTTGATGGAAGGATACCATCAGAGATCATAAATGTTACAGAACGGATATGGTCTGTCAGTACTCGGATCGATGTATCTGTATTATCATCCTTCTGATACTCTACTCCTGCCATGTTACATACATGGTCTCTTAAAGCCTTTAATGTATCGATATCGAACATGGAATCAACATCCTGCACGATACATGCCAGACGTTCCAGTCCCATACCTGTATCGATGTTCTTCTGCTCTAATTCTGTATAGTTGTTATGTCCGTCGTTGTCAAACTGTGTAAATACGTTGTTCCAGATCTCCATGTAACGGTCACATTCACATCCGACTGTACATCCTGGCTCTCCGCATCCATATTTTTCTCCACGGTCATAATATACTTCTGAACACGGTCCGCAAGGTCCTGCTCCATGCTCCCAGAAGTTATCTTCCTTTCCGAAACGGAAGATTCTCTCCTCCGGAATTCCAATCTCTTTATTCCAGATCTCGAAGGCCTCATCGTCATCCTGGTAAATGGATGGATATAATCTATCTGGATCCAGTCCCACTACTTCTGTAAGGAACTCCCATGTCCAGTGAATTGCTTCGTTTTTAAAATAGTCTCCAAATGAGAAGTTACCAAGCATTTCGAAAAATGTACCATGTCTGGCTGTCTTTCCTACGTTCTCGATATCTCCTGTACGGATACATTTCTGACAGGTGGTAACTCGTCTTCTCGGTGGTATCTCCTGTCCTGTAAAATATGGTTTCAATGGTGCCATACCAGAGTTGATCAGTAACAGACTCTTATCGTTATGAGGCACTAACGAGAAACTCTTCATTGCCAGATGTCCCTTACTTTCAAAAAACTCAAGAAACATTCTTCTTAATTCGTTTACGCCATACTTCTGCATAATTTCCTCCTGCTCTACATTCATGTATCTAATCAGTATAAATATTTTTATCAATACTAACTTTTAATTATAAAGAGAGACAGGCGTTTTGTCAATCTTTACGCCTGTCTCTTTTTTGGTCTCTTTTTTACTTATTTCAGCTCGATTTCACCGAGTTCTTTTGGCGGAAGCTGCTTGCTGGATGCTTTTACAAATTCTTTCACTTTCTTCTGTGCTTTTGGCACCGGGATGTTCGTTCCCGCACCGGCTACACATCCGCCCGGACAGCCCATTCCTTCGATCAGACATCCGTTCATTCTTCCGATCTTCGCCATAGAAAGAATCTTCTTACAATCCGCAAGACCTTCTGCATGCTCAATCTTTACTTCCACACCCGGATAGTACTCATTTACACATTTTTCAATTGCAGATGCCACGCCGCCTGCAACCGCATAGCCGCGTCCCGCACCTGTTGCATTGTGGAAGGAGGACTCTGCCTCATATTCGGAAAGGTCGATTCCTTTCGCATCAAACATTCCCTGCAGTTCTTCAAATGTCACTACAAAATCAACATCACTTCTTACGGTTCTGCGCATCGCTTCCAGTTTCTTAGCCGCACATGGTCCGATGAATACTACTTTAGCATTCGGATGTTCTTTCTTGATCGTACGTGCAGTAGCAACCATAGGAGTCAGTTCCTGAGACACTTCATCGATCATATCCGGGAAATATTTCTTTGCCAGCATTGCCCATGACGGACAGCAGGATGTCAAAAGGAACGGTAATTCTCCTGTCACAACCTTCTCTACATAATGATGTGCCTCCGCAACAGCTCCGATATCTGCACCAAGCGCCACTTCATACACCTGTGAAAATCCAAGTTCTTCCAGTGCTGCTTTTAAGTTTCTCGCATTGATATTATCTCCGAACTGTCCGGTAAATGCCGGTGCGATCTCAGCAATAATCTGCTCGCCTTCCGACAATGCTCTTGCAAGCTGGAAGATCTGGGATTTGTCTGAAATTGCTCCAAACGGACAGCTTACCATACACATACCACAGGATACGCATTTGTCCGGATTGACATAGGCGCGTCCCATTTTATCCGATTCAATTGCATTTACACCGCATGCTTTTGCACACGGACGCTCTTTTTTGGAAATTGCATCATATGGGCAGACACTCTTGCACTTTCCACATTTGATACATTTTTCCTGATCAATATGGGATTTGCCGTTTATCATGGAAATCGCACCCTTCGGACAGACTTCCATACAAGGATGTGCCAGACATCCTTTGCACATGTTGCTGACCTCATATCCTTTCGCTTCGCATCTCATGCATGCGGATGGAATCACCTGCATAAGCGGCGGTTCATAATACTTATCTGATATGTTACTTGCTTCCACCCCCGCTGTCAGATGTACCGGTTTGTCTTCCGGCCGGAGTGAAAGTCCCATTGCAAGTCTTACCTGTTCTCGTACAACTGCTCTTGCGCGGTAAACACTGTCACGGTACTGCTCTGTCTCATCATTCACCAGTGCATATGGGATTGCTTCCATATCATCGCACAGAGTATCTGCATCTGCTTTGAAGCCAAGTGCTGCAACTTCTTCAAAAACTTTTCTTCTCAACCGTCTTACGGTTGTATTAATGCCTCTCATCATAGTTGGAGTTCCTCCTGTTTTTCCTTTGTCATTTTTATAACAGTCTATAGTTCTATTATAGACACTTGAGAAAATGTTATCAACTAATTTTGAAAATCAATTTAAAGCAGAATCATATTGTGTTCTTTGCAGGTTTTCCGCATCTGCTCCGGCCACAAACTTGCCTGTACTTCACCGACATGTGCGCGGTCGAGAAGCAGCATGCACAGTCTGGACTGTCCGATACCACCTCCGATGGTGTACGGAAGTTCGCCGTTTAACAGCATTTTGTGATATGGAAGATTCTTTCTCTCTTCGCAGCCGGCTTTTACAAGCTGCTCTTCCAGCGCTTTTTCATCTACACGGATACCCATGCTGGAGATCTCAAGTGCACAGTTCAGTGTCTCGAACCAGAACAGGATATCTCCGTTTAACTGCCAGTCATCGTAGTCCGGTGCACGTCCGTCGTGCGGTTCGCCGCTTGCGAGTTTGTCACCGATCTTCATCAGGAATACACAGCCGTGTTCTTTTGTGATCAGGTTTTCTCTTTCCTTCGGAGTCTTATCCGGATACATATCTTCCAGTTCCTGGGAAGTGATGAAATAGATGTCCTCCGGAAGTTTCTTTACTGCCTGTGGATATTTGTACCATACTTCATGTTCCATATGTTTGATGATCTTGAAGATATTGCGTACGGTAGCTTCCAGTGTCTCAACGGTACGTTCTTCTTTTTTGATCACTTTTTCCCAGTCCCACTGATCCACGTAGCAGGAATGTAAGTTGTCAAGTTCTTCATCTCTACGGATCGCGTTCATATTTGTATAAAGTCCCTCACCCGGCTGGAATCCATATTTGTATAATGCCATACGTTTCCATTTTGCAAGGGAATGTACAACTTCTATTGTCTCTCCCGGAACGCCTGCGATATCAAACTGTACCGGTCTTTCCACACCGTTCAGGTCATCGTTCAGACCACTGCTTTTTTCTACGAATAACGGTGCAGAGATTCTCTCCAGATTCATCTCTTTTCCGAATTCCTTCTGGAACGTGTCACGAATGTACTTGATTGCTTCCTGTGTCTCTCTTACGCTTAAGCGAGGGTCATAATGTTCTGGTAATATTAATCCCATTTTTTCTGTCTCCTTTTTGTCTGCTGTATATTTTTATGAAATTCTTTGCTCACTGATTACTCTTCTTCAAATACTCTCTGTGCATAATATACGGACTGCATTGCATCTTTGCCGTAAAAATCTGCCCCGATCATATCTGCATAATCCTGATTCAGCACAGCTCCCCCTACCATGACTTTACATTCAGGTTTACGTTCTCTCAATAACTTGATGGTCTCTTCCATGCTTACAACCGTTGTCGTCATAAGCGCGCTTAGACCTACCAGCCGGATATCCTGCTCCACTGCAGTATCTACGATCACTTCCGGTGGTACATCTTTCCCCAGATCGATCACATCAAAACTGTAATTCTCCAGAAGGACTTTTACAATGTTCTTACCAATATCGTGAATATCTCCTTTTACCGTTGCGAGAATGACCTTATTCTTCGCCTGGACTTCCCCGCCTTCCTGTGCGAGTACATCCTTGATCACTGCAAATGCGATCTTTGCCGCATCGGCACTCATCAGAAGCTGCGGCAGGAAGACAGTTCCCTTTTCAAATCCTTTTCCTACCGTATCCAGTGCTGGGATCAGATGTTCATTGATGATCTCCAGCGGTGCCTGTTCCTTTAACAGTTCTCCTGTTGCATGATGTGCTTCTTCTTTCAGACCTTTTTCGATGGCCTCTTTTAAAGTCAGTTCTGCCTTGGCTGCCGGTGCAGGTGTTCCTGCTTTCTGACTGCCATATACACGGATATACTCCTCGCAGTTCTTATCGTAATTCATCAGCGCACAGAATGAATAATACGAGCGCATCATATCCTCAGAAGAAGGATTAATGATCCCCGCACTTAATCCATTCTGCATGGCCATCGTATAGAAATTTGAATTAACTGCCGGACGGTACGGAAGACCGAACGAAATGTTCGATACACCAAGAACCGTACAGACACCATAAATCTCCCTGACTTTTTTGAGTGCTTCCAGCGTGACCTTCGCACCTTCCGGTTCAGAACTGATCGTCATTGCCAGCACATCGATCACGATGTCTTTTTTGTCAATGCCGTATTTCTTCGCTTCTTCGATGATTTTTCCTGCCACACGGACTCTTCCGTCTGCGGTTGCCGGGATTCCGTCCTCATCGATCGTAAGACCGATCACAACACCTCCGTAACGCTTAATAAGCGGGAAGACAGCATCCATATTTTCCTGTTTTCCATTTACAGAGTTCACCATCGGCTTACCGTTATAGATACGCATCGCCGCTTCCATTGCTGTGATATCAACGGTATCGATCTGAAGCGGCAGGCTTGATACGCTTTGCAGCTCCATGATGACTTCTTTCATCATCGCCGGTTCGTCAATATCCGGAAGTCCTACGTTGACATCCAGAATATGTGCTCCCTTATCCTGCTGCGTAATCCCCTCTTTCAGGATATAATCCATGTCGTGGTCTTTTAATGCCTGTTTGAATTTCTTCTTACCGGTCGGATTGATTCTCTCTCCGATGATCATCGGCTTGCCGCCAAGGATGACCGCATGTCCGTAAGAAGATACCATTGTGATATCTTTCTTTGTTGCCGGCTTTACGCTCATCTCTCTGGTCGTCTCAACCATCTTCTGGATATGTGCAGGTGTTGTTCCACAACATCCGCCGATCACATGCGCTCCCATCTCTACGATTTTTGCCATATATCCGGCAAACTGTTCCGGTTCTACATCATAATAGACTTCCCCGTCACGCTGCTTCGGAAGTCCTGCATTCGGTTTTACGATGATCGGAACCGATGCGTATTTCAGAATATCCTCCAGGATCGGAAGCATCTGTTCCGGTCCCATACCACAGTTGATTCCAAGTGCATCCACGCGGAGTCCCTCCAGCATGGCAATCACTGCCGGGACATCTCCACCTGTCAGAAGTTTTCCCTTTTCATCAAAGATCATGGTTGCAAATACCGGAAGTGACGTATTCTCTTTTGCTGCAAGTACTGCTGCTTTCACTTCGTAACTGTCACTCATGGTCTCGATATGGATCAGATCTGCTCCTGCTTCTTCTCCATAGATCATGGTCTCTTTAAATGCCTCATATGCATCTTCAAAAGAAAGATCACCCATTGGTTTTAATAATTTACCCGTCGGGCCCACATCTAACGCTACATAAGTCGTTCTTCCATCATGCACGCCGAGCTCTGCGGCCTTTTTCGCATTTTGGATCCCGGCCGTCACGATTTCTTTCAGTCCATACTTGGAATCATGAAATTTGATCGCATTGGCACCAAATGTATTGCTAAGCACGATATCACTGCCGGCTTCGAAATATGACTTATGAATATCAACGATCTCTTCTGCATGCTCCAGATTCCAGACTTCCGGAAGTTCTCCTGGCTGCAATCCTTTTGACTGCAGAAGCGTTCCCATGCCGCCATCAAAGTATAATAATTCTTTTCCCAGTCGTTCTAATAACATCTGTCTGCTCCTATCCTTTTCCTGTATCTTATGACCTGCGATATGCGCAGTCCTTCTTCTGACACACTTCACAACCTTTGATATGGCAGGAAGTCTCTGTTTCACTGAGACCGATCACTGCCGTCACCGATTTTGACGGTGTCAGCATATTGCCGCCGGTAAGTGTCAGCCCGATCTTCTTTGCCGTATCCAGCATACGGAGGATTATATCCTGATGTGCAATATCAAAGTCTCCATATCCAGGACTGAATCTCGGTCTGATATAATAACCCTCTTTCTTCATATCTGCTTCCAGAGCAGTCTGCCATTTATCCAAATATTCTTCCAGCATAGCAGCCGCACACGCCTGAAGTGTTACCACTCTTGCCATATCTCCGATGGAATATTTCCGCAATAGCAGATCAACTTTCGGTCCAAGCGTTGCACCTAGCAGCACTGCTTTTTTACATCCCGTCAGATTTTTATAAAGATTTTTACTGTGGATATCCAGATTTCCCAGAAGGATTCTTCCACTCTCCGGGAATTCTAATTCAAAAATGCGGTAGACGATCCTGCCGCACGCCTCCTGGGAAAGTTCTTCAAAACAGCTTTCCACAAGCTTCAGCGTATGATCATCTACCGCATGTCTGCCATATCCCAAGTAACGAATTGCTTCTTTCGTTCTTGCGTCCATTTTGCTTCCTCTATTTATTCAGAATCTCTGAAAGATTTGCCTGGATTGCCGCAGCAACCTCCGGTTTATTCATAGAATATACGTGAACATGGTTAATGCCATTTGCGAACAGATCGATGATCTGGTCTGTCGCATACGCAATACCTGCCTGCTGCATTGCTTTCGGATTATCTCCAAAGCGATCTACGATTGCTTTGAATCTCTCCGGAAGGTTGGTTCCGGACATAGACAGGATTCTCTTTACCTGATTTGCATTTGTTACCGGCATGATTCCCGGAATAACCGGAACGGTAACACCCTTTTCTCTCGCTCTATAGAGGAAATTATAAAGAATATTGTTATCAAAAAACATCTGTGTAGTCAGGAAATCTACACCACAGTCTACTTTCTGTTTCAGATGTGCAATATCATCCTTCTTATGTTCGGACTCTACATGTCCTTCCGGATAACATGCAGCCCCGATGCAGAAATCTCCCTGACTCTTGATATCCTCGATCAGCTCATATGCATACTGATAATGATTCGGAAGTGGGAATTCACTCTCTTGTGGAATATCTCCTCTGAGAGCAAGGATATTCTCAATTCCTGATGCCTTTAACTGATCGATTACCTGATGTACTTCTTCTTTTGTTGATGATACACAAGTAAGATGTGCAAGGCTTGGTACATTATATTTATCTTTGATATGTGATGCAATCTTTACAGTATTCTTACTGGTACCGCCGCCTGCACCATATGTAACACTCATATATGACGGTTTCAATTCTGCAATTGCTTCTGTCGCCTTTAATACTCCTTCATATGCTGCATCTGTCTTCGGAGGAAATACCTCAAAAGAAAGATGCGGTGTCTTTTCTACTAATATATCACTGATTTTCATATTTTTTCTGTCGTTCTCCTTTAGTCTGTTTTTACATTCCTTCGTATAATTCTTCGTACTGTTTTGCAGAATTCTTCCATGAGAAGTCTTTATTCATGGCACGTTCAACAATCTTGTTCCAGTCACGCTTCTTATCGTAATAGATCTGTTCTGCATAACGTACAGTTGCCAGCATCTCATGTGCATTGTAGTTCATGAAGCTGAATCCTGTACCGGTCTTTTCATACTCATTGTATGGCTCTACCGTATCTTTTAATCCACCTGTCTCGCGTACAATCGGGACTGTTCCGTAACGCAGACTCATCAACTGGCTGAGTCCGCATGGTTCAAACAGAGATGGCATAAGAAATGCATCACAGGATGCATAGATCTTATGGGACATTGCTTCTGAATAATAAATGTTTGCAGATACTTTTCCCGGATATTTCCAGGCAAAATGACGGAACATATTCTCATACTGCTCTTCCCCTGTACCAAGAACTACGATCTGTACTGCATCCTGACACAGTTCATCCATTACATAGGCAACAAGATCAAAGCCTTTCTGATCTGTCAGTCTGGAAACCACACCGATCATCATGGTCTTCTGGTTTTCCTCCAGACCAAGTTCTTTCTGAAGTGCGATCTTATTCTTGATTTTTTCTTTACGGAAATTGCTGACATCATAATTTCTCTCAATCTTATTATCTGTCAGCGGATTATAATCTTCGTAGTCAATTCCATTTACAATTCCTGACAGACAATTTGCCCTTGCATTCATAAGACCATCCAGCTTTTCACCATAGAATGGTGTCTTGATCTCTTCTGCATAGGAATTACTTACCGTCGTCACTCTGTCTGCATATACAATTCCACCCTTCAGGTAGTTTGCATCCTTATATGCCTCCAGTTTATCCGGTGCGAAATAATACTGAGGTAATCCGGTAATATCTCTGACACGCTTCGGATCCCATGTTCCCTGGAATTTCAGATTATGTATGGTCATGACCGTCTTGATTCCACGGTAAAATTCATTGCCATATCTGAAATTATCCAGATAGATTGGAACCAGCCCTGTCTGCCAGTCGTGACAGTGAATGATATCTGGTCTGAAATCAATCAATGGAAGTGCGCTTAATACAGCTTTTGAGAAGAATGCAAATTTTTCAATATCCGCATATATATCACCGTACGGTGCATATCCGTTAAAGTAATACTCGTTATCTATAAAATAAAACCTGATTCCGTCGTATTCCATTTCAAGAACACCTACATACTGCTTTCTCCAGTTCAGATCCATATAAAAATGTGTGTGATACTGAAGTTTTTCTTTCCATTCATCTTTCATGCACATATACTTCGGAAGCATTACACGCACATCGAATTTTTCTTTATCAAAATATTTTGGTAATGAGCCGACAACATCAGCAAGTCCTCCTGTCTTGATAAATGGGACTGACTCAGATGCCGCAAATAATATTTTCTTCATTGCATTTTCCTCCCAACCTTAGAATACTTTATCATTATAACGTATTTTTATTCAGAATAAAAGGGTTGTTTACCGGTTTTTATTTTCCAGACGGATCGTATCTGCGATCAGTGCAATAAATTCCGAGTTTGTCGGCTTACCTTTTCCGTTGCTTACTGTATATCCAAAGAGTTCATCCAGTGTATCCAGTTTTCCTCTGCTCCATGCAACTTCGATTGCATGGCGGATTGCTCTTTCTACTCTGCTTGCCGTCGTCTGGTGCATCTTAGCGATCGTCGGATACAGAACTTTTGTGATTGCATTTAATACATCCATATCATCCACTGCCATGATGATCGCATCTCTCAGGTAATGATATCCTTTGATGTGTGCCGGTATTCCGATCTCATGGATCATATCTGTCACCCTCGTCTCCAGATTATACTCCGGCTTCTTCTGCACTGTGCTTCCGGGTATTGCTTCAGAACTATTCCGCCTCTCTCCTTTTCCTGCATCTTTGATCCGGCTTAAGATCATATCATTGTGAAATGGTTTCATCACATAATAACTTGCTCCTTTTCGGAAAGCATCTTCTGTGATCCGTTCCTGTCCAACAGCCGTTACTATGATAAATTCCGGACGCTTGGTGATCTGGTCATCTGCATTTATTTTTTCCATCACACTTAAACCATCGAGCTTAGGCATGATCAGATCCAGTAGTACTACATCCGGTTCTTTTTCTTTGATCAGATGATACATATCTTCTCCATTATTGGCTTTGCCTATCAGATTCAGATCATGATCCTGCTCTATGATTTCCCCCAGCATATCCAAAATTCTCTCATTGTCGTCAGCGATTGCTACATTAACTTCTCTCATTTTACGTTATGCCTCCTTGTCCCTTAATAATCATGTCGAGTTTTATTATATAATTCCTGCAATTTCCGAACAAGAAAATGTTGTCGTAAAAACCTGACCTGCATCGACAATATTCTGATTATTCTACATGTTTCAGCATATTTTCGATAAAAATCCCATATCCCCTTGCAGGATCATTGACGAATACATGGGTGACTGCACCAGCGATTTTCCCGTTCTGAAGGATTGGTGCCCCGGACATTCCCTGTATGATTCCGCCTGTAATCTCAAGAAGTTCCGGATCTGTCACCTTGATCTCCAGACCTTTATTTTCTTCTTTTGTATGTTTGTCGGTTTTTGTTATACGAATTTTGTATTCTTTTACTTTTCCTTCTACACAGCATCGTATAACCGCATCTCCTTTTTTGATCTCATCCGTTGCCATAATGCCGACCGGCTCTGTATTCCGGAACAGGTTGTCTGTACGTTCAAGGGTTCCGAATATCCCACAATCTGTATTTTTATCAATAGTTCCCAGAACATTATACCGGTTATAGACGATGATTCCTTCTATCCCGCCCGGTTCCCCTCCTGCTCCTTTCTGGATACTGCGAATGCTGGTCTCGTAGACCCTTCCGTCTTTAATCTCCATCAGAGTGTTCGTATCTGTGTCATGGATTCCATGCCCCAATGCTCCAAAACGACTGTCCGTGTTCAGAAATGTCACAGTTCCAAGCCCCTGTGCATTGTCCCTTACCCATATTCCCAGCATGTACTGATTCTTTTTATTCCGCACCGGTTTTATCTTCACATCCAGATATCCGGAATCTCTCCTGAGCTTTAGGACCACCTCTTCCGCATCCAGCTTTTTTAATGTGTCCTGCAGCCTCTTTTTATCGGCAATCTTCTTTCCGTTACATTCCACTATATAATCCCCGGCTTTCACAAGATGCCTGGCCGGTTCTGTCATTTCCCCATCCGCTCCGGTAATCTTCTCTGTACCTAAGACCATGACACCTTCCGTCTCCAGATAGATTCCAACCGGCATTCCTCCCGGGATCACAGTGTCCGAAGAAACCGTATCTGCACTTACTTCTTTTTTTCTCCCCTGTTCCTGCCGCTTTGTAATTTCATATCCTGCATAACCAAGGATAGATAACACAAGCAGCACAAGCAGGAATCTACGATACCAGTATTTTCTCATATCCCACACTCCATCCTGTCTTTTGTCTGCACAGCAATAAAAAAAGCAGACACTCTGTTACAAATGTCTGTCTTAGTATATGGTATTTCAGAAAAAATACTCTGGATCTTTACGTTTTTATTTCATCTGTGATGCCAGATTTTTCATCTCTCTGGCACTTTGCATCACCGTATCTGTGATCCTGGCTCCGCCAAGGATCCTTGCAAGTTCTTCCACGGAATTTTCTTCATTCAATGGATAGATCTGCGTTCGTGTCACGGCATCTTCTGTCTTTTTTTCAATCAAAAAATGCCGGTCTGCCATAGCTGCGATCTGCGCCAGATGCGTAATACAGATCACCTGGTGTTCTTTTCCGATCAGTGCCATTTTTTCCGAAACCTTCTGAGCAGTACGTCCACTGATCCCGACATCGATCTCATCAAAGATCAACGTCTCGATCTCATCTTTGTCTGCCATTACCGCTTTGATCGCCAGCATAATTCTGGAAAGTTCCCCGCCGGATGCCACTTCTGTCAGCGGCTTCACCGGCTGTCCCTGGTTAAGCGAGATCCTGAATTCCACATCATCAATGCCATCTTTGGCATATTCTTTCTTTTCCGCAAAATGTATCTCAAACTGTACCTGTTCAAAATTCAGATCTTCAAGACCTTTCTGAATCTTTTTTTCAAGCATTTTAGCCTTCTTCTGCCGCAGTGCCGAAAGCTTTCCTGCCAGTTCCAGATACTTCTGCGACAACTGCTCACAGGATTTCTCCAGTTCCTGCATATAAGTATCATAATTTTCCAGAATCCCGATTCGTTCTTCCTGCTTCTTACAGTATGCCATGATCTCTTCATAAGAATTCCCATACTTTGTCTTCAGATGATTGATCTCGTTCAGCCGCTTTTCTGTCTCATAGAATTCTTCATCCGAAAATTCACAGTTTTTCTGATATTCTGCCAGTTCATGATTAAAATCATTCAGCAGATTGTCTACATCCGCCAACTGGGTATATAACTGTGACAGCTGTTCATCGGCATCCACAGCTTCCGACAGTGTTCGGAGTGCCCTTCCAAGCTTTTCGCTCGCACTTTCCCCATCTTCGCCCGTATACTGGTAGCATTCCGCAACACTTTGGGCAATCTTCTTTCCGTTACACATGCGCCGGTAACATGATTCCAGTTCTTCATCTTCGTGCTCTTTTAATTCTGCCCGGACGATCTCATCCACTTCAAACTTAAGAAAAGCCAGTTCCTTTGCCCTCTCGGATCCATTTGTTCCTGCTTCCGACAGTTCTCTTATTTTTCCTTTATACTGCTGCCATGTTTCCGCCACTTTTTCTTTCTGCTTTTTCGTTTCTTCTCCGGCAAATGCATCCACTATTGCCAGATGATTCTTTTTATAAAGCAATGACTGATGTTCGTGCTGTCCGTGAATATCGATCAGGATGGCGGATACTGCTTTAAGCGTCGCCATCTGCACCGTCTCTCCATTGATCTTGCTGACACTTCTTCCTTCCATCAGCCTTCTCTGAAGCGTAACAAACCCGTCCTCCGGGTAAACATCCAGTTCTTTTAATCTGCGGATCTGTCGTTCACTTTCTACCGAAAATGTCAGTTCTACCAGTCCGTATCTCGTTCCCTGTCGGAGGATATCTTTCGTGTATCTCCCGCCAAGAGCAAGATTGACCGAGCCAAGAATGATCGACTTCCCGGCACCGGTCTCTCCAGTTAATATGTTCAGTCCTCTGCCGAACTCTACTTCGATCTCATCGATCAAAGCCAGGTTTTTCACATGTAAATACTGTAACATGCATCCTCCTATAAGATAATCTTGCTGATCTTGTCCATTACTTTTACCGTGTCATCCACACTTCGGATCGCACACATGATCGTATCATCCCCTGCAATACTTCCGACAATCTCATTCCATTTCATTGCATCCAGTGCCGCACATACCGCACTTGCCATTCCCGCTACTGTCTTGATCACCAGGATATTCTGCGCCATATCCATAGACAGATATCCTTCTCTTAAGACACGGATATATTTTTCACTCATTGCACTCTCATGATGCTGATGCAATGCATATCTCTGCTTGCCGTTCTCAGACGGTATCTTTGTAAGCTTCAGGTCCCGGATATCTCTGGATACCGTTGCCTGTGTTACTTTAAACCCTTCCTGGTTCAGATATTCTGCCAGTTCTTCCTGCGTTTCAATATGATATTTGTTGATCAGTTCTATGATCTTCGCATGTCTGTTTACTTTCATCTCATCAATTTCCCTTCATCTTTCTCCGTAATATTTCCAAAAAACTGATTTTATTGATCTTCATTATCTTTGTCGTCTTTTCCGCCTTACAGATTGTCAGCTTATCCCCGGTCTGGATCGGCACACTGGTCGCACCGTCAAACGTGACCAGTACTTTTTCGATATTTCCTCTTCGTCCTTCCCCGATCTCAATTACGATCTCATCGTCTGAAGACAGAACAATACTTCTTGTATTCAACGCATGAGAGCAGATTGGTGTGATCACGGTAAGTGACGCTGTCGGTTCCACGACCGGACCTCCGGCCGACAGATTGTATGCCGTAGATCCGGTCGGTGTGGATATGATAATTCCATCCGCTTCGTAAGAATTCAAAAGTTCCCCGTTTACAAACAATTTGAAATAAATAATGCGCAGGTCATCGCCCCTTCGCGACACAACAATATCATTTAGCGCGACATCCTTTTTCCCATCCTGAAATGTTCCTTCTAACATCATGCGTTCTTCATACAGATAATCACCCTGCAGCATCTGCGTGATATCTTCTTCCAGATTATTCACTTCTACTTCTGTAAGATACCCAAGCGTTCCCATATTGATACCCAAAATCGGAACATCTCTTTTCCAAAGTGTTCTTGCCACTTCAATCAGACTTCCGTCACCGCCGATCACGATCGCACAGTCTATCATGTCCGGAATCCGTTCCCTGATAATATTCTTTTCTGCATCCTTTTCACACAATGCACAGTTTCTTCCTGCTATCTCCAGCAATTCTTTTACTTTTCCTGTCACCGCATGATTCGTATCTTTCCCGTCATTGGTAACGATCCAAAACTTTTTTAACATCTGCCTCTAACCTTTCGCAAGTGTAGCAAACGACAGATCTACCGTCTTTTCGACATCGATCTGCGGCGAGATTCTGTCAGTCGCTTCACATTTCTGTAAGTGGACCAGATATTCGATATTGCCTTCCGGTCCTTTGATCGGAGAAAATTCCAGATTCAGCACTTCAAATCCAATAGACATTGCATAATCGATCACTTTATGAATCACTTCTATATGTGTACTCTTCTCACGTACAACGCCTTTCTTTCCAACCTTTTCCCTGCCTGCTTCGAACTGCGGCTTGATCAATGCTACGATCTGTCCTTCATCCGTCAGATAATTACGGATGGGAAGCAGTACTTTCGTAAGTGAGATGAAGGATACGTCAATGGATGAAAACTGCACCGGTTCCCCTATATCTTCCGGTGTCACATAACGGATATTCGTCTTTTCCATACACACTACGCGTGGATCCTGTCTTAATTTCCAGTCAAGCTGTCCGCGTCCCACATCAATCGCAAATACCTTTACCGCGCCATTCTGCAGCATGCAGTCTGTGAATCCACCCGTAGAAGAACCTACATCCGTACATACTTTTCCTTCTACGTTCACATCAAAGTTCTTAATTGCTTTTTCCAGTTTCAGTCCTCCGCGGCTGACATACGGAAGCGTATGTCCGCGTACTTCGATCATAGCTTCTTCCGGAAAAGTAGTCCCGGCCTTGTCTTCTTTTTGCCCATCTACATATACGATTCCGGACATAATGATGGCTTTTGCCTTTTCTCTGGAAGCTGCCAGATTTCTCTTTACCAGTAATACGTCTAATCGTTCTTTCATAATCTCTCCTGTTATCTATCGTGTCACATATCTATAATGTCTCATATAACTTACGGATCTTCGCTGTCATGGTCTCTACATCCAGACCAGTCTCTTTGCGCAGAACCTCCACATTGCCATGCTCTATATATTCATCCGGAAGTGCCAGGATCTGCACTCTCGCATCCGAACCCGTCCTCATCAGATACTCTGTTACATGTTCACCGAATCCGCCGGATCTTACATTTTCTTCGATCGTAACGATCAGCTTGTGCTGCTCTGTCAGGTGATCCAGCATCTCTGTATCCAGTGGTTTTACAAATCTTGCATTGACCAGTGTGCAGTGATATCCGGCTTCTTTTAACTGTTTTCTGACCTCCAGCGCCTCGCCAAACATATGTCCGACAAAGATCACTGCAATCTCCCGTTCTTCGTATAGCATTTCACTCTTTCCGTATACTACCGGACTTCTGAATTCCGGACAGGCATCGCATGCACTGCCTCTAGGATACCTGATGGCTACCGGACCATCATATGCGATACCGAATCTTATCATATCAGCCAGTTCCCATTTATGCTTCGGCGACAGTACAACCATATTAGGGATAGTGCTTAAGTAGGACAGATCAAAGATTCCCTGATGGGTTTCCCCGTCGTTTCCCACCAGACCTGCACGGTCTACTGCAAACATTACCGGAAGATTCTGAAGTGCCACGTCATGAATCATCTGGTCATATGCCCTCTGTAAAAATGACGAATACACGGCGAATACCGGCTTTATTCCACCTGCTGCGAGTCCCGCCGCAAATGTCACTGCATGTTCTTCTGCAATTCCCACATCAAAAAAGCGATCCGGATATTTTTTCCGGAATCTTGCAAGTCCCGTGCCGTCTTCCATTGCTGCTGTGATCGCTGCCAGCTTATCATTTCTTGCCGCCTCATCGCACATTACTTTACAAAAAATATCTGTATACGTATCTTTCTTTTTCGGGTTTTCCGGTTCTCCCGTCTCTACCCGGAACGGTCCGATTCCATGGAATTTTTCCGGCTTTTCTTCCGCCGGCCCGTATCCTTTTCCTTTTTTGGTAATTACATGAAGCAATACCGGTCCTTCAATCTTTCTTGCCTCTTTAAATGCACGTACCATCGTCGGGATATTATGCCCCTGGATCGGCCCTAGATAGGTGATCCCCATGTCTTCAAAGAACATCCCCGGAACGATCAGCTGTTTGAGACTGCTCTTGGTCTTGCGGATACGCTCGATCACAGGATCTCCCACGACCGGAACGTTATGCAGTACAGTTGTTACACCTTTTTTCAGATCTGTATAGAAGTCCGCCGTACGCAGCTTTGCCAGATAATCCGACATTCCTCCAACGTTTTCCGAAATAGACATATGATTATCATTCAATACAATGATAAAATTCTTTTTAAGCGTGGATGCATTATTCAGTGCTTCATATGCCATCCCACCTGTCAGCGACCCATCTCCGATTACCGAGATCACACTGTAATCTTCCCTCTGCAGATCTCTTGCGCACACATACCCAAGCCCCGCCGAGATAGAAGTAGAGCTGTGTCCGGTGTCAAATGCATCGCATGCACTTTCTTTTCTCTTCGGGAATCCGCTCATCCCGCCATATTTTCTCAGATCATCAAATCCGTCTTTTCTTCCGGTCAGGATCTTATGTGTATAGGACTGATGTCCTACATCCCATATGATTTTATCCTTCGGCAGATCAAAGACCAGATGCATTGCCATTGTAAGTTCTACTACGCCGAGATTCGATGCCAGATGTCCTCCGGTTTTACTGATCTTCTCGACCAGGAACTTTCGGATCTCCTGTGCCAGTTCCGGAAGTTCTTCTGGCTTCAGATCTTTTATATCATTTGCTTTTTGAATTCTTTCTAACATAACAAGGTATCCCCTTTATCTGTCTCTGTGAATCAGCTGTATCAGTAACTGTTCCAGATACGCATTCTCCCCTGTAAACTGATGAAGCAGTGCAATTGCTTCATTCGATAATTCTTCCACTTTCTTCTGTGCCTGTTCAATTCCCAGAAGTGTTACATAAGTGGTCTTCTGATTCTTCTCATCACTGTGGATCGGCTTTCCAAGTACCTCTTCTGTACTCGTCACATCCAGAATGTCATCCTGGATCTGGAATGCAACACCTACATAATGTGCAATCTTTTCTACGCTCTGTATTTCTGCATCCGAAGCACCACCGAGGATTGCGCCGATCATCATTGCACATTCGATCAGAGCGCCCGTCTTCAGCTCATATATGGTATCCAGCACATCTTTTGAAACCGCATGTCCGGTCTCTTTTACATCGATCACCTGCCCGCCGATCATTCCATAGATACCTGCTTTTCTCCCAAGGACAGTAAGTGCACGCCCGATCTTAAGACTGTCTTCCGGAGACTGCTCAAATGCCCGGAATGCTGTCTCAAATGCGTAATTCAAAAGTGCATCTCCTGCCAGGATTCCCATATCTTCCCCGTATACAATGTGTGTCGTCTTTCTGCCTCTGCGGTACTCATCATTATCCATTGCCGGAAGATCATCATGCACCAGTGAATATGTATGGATCATCTCAAGTGCTGCCATAAAAGGCTTTAATGTCTCCGGTTCTTCTCCAAAAAGTCTGCAGGTCTCCTGCATCAGCATCGGTCGGAGTCTTTTCCCGCCTGCCATCAGACTGTACTCCATTGCCTCCATGATCACCTTCTGATATCCTTCTGCCTCCGGAAGATATCGTTTCAGGATTTCTTCGATCTCTGCCACTTTCATTTTCATCTGTATTGTAAATTCTTCTTTAGAATTCATGTTCCTCACCCTCTTCATCTAATAACAGCATCTTCTTTTCTACTTTATCGATCTTGCTGTTACAGGCTTTCAGCATATCCATACCCTGATGATACAGCTGAAAAGATTCCTCCAGTGAAATCTCTCCTTCTTCCATCTTTTTTATCGTCTGTTCCAGATCTGAGAATATCTCCTCAAGGCTCTGTTCTTCCAAAGATTGTCCTTTTTTTTCCGCCATTTGTTTCTCCTGGTATCTGTCTGTTCTATTTGTTTCCGTGCTTTGCACCGGCATCATTTATATCTCATACGTCTTATTCCGCACAGCTTCTACGGATGTCTGAATCAGTCCGTCTGTCACATACACCGTCAGTTCATCACCTTTTTTTACTTGCCGGATACTCTTTATCACACTGCCATCCGCTTCTTCTACATAAGAAAATCCCTGATTCAGCTTCCGGATCGGAGACAATCCATTCATCTTCTCGATCTGGATCGCCAGACGGTATCTTGCTTCCTTCACACGGTCATTCATCATCTGACGGAGTTCATCTTCCAGCTCAGCCAGCCTCTGCTGCTGTTCCTGTAACTTATGACGCGGATGCAGATAAGAAAGTCTGGTCTCCATCTCTTTCAGCCGCAGCCGGTTCATACGGACGGCTCCTGCTACACTCCGATTCATGCGCAGACGGCATTCTGCCAAATAATTCTCCACCTGTCTGTAATCCCACACTGCAAGCTCCGCAGCCGCCGAAGGTGTCGGAGCACGTAAGTCTGCCACGTAATCTGCGATTGTCACGTCTGTCTCATGACCTACCGCCGATATCACCGGAACCGTACAGTCGAAGATTGCCCTTGCCACTTCTTCTTCATTGAAGGCCCACAGATCTTCGATCGAGCCGCCGCCTCTTCCAATGATAATCACATCTACTTCTTTCATCTCCAGCATACGGATTCCCCGCACAATGGACTCTTTGGCGCCTTCTCCCTGCACCTGAGCCGGATAAAGAATCAGCTGTACATACGGATTGCGTCTCGCAGATATATTCATGATATCCCGGACTGCAGCTCCCGTCGGCGCAGTCACAACACCGATCCGCTTTGCATATGCCGGAATCTGTTGCTTATATTCGGGTGCGAACATTCCCATCTCTTCGAGTTCCTGCTTCAGCATCTGGTACTTCTCATAAAGTGCTCCTTCTCCATCCAGCCGGATCTCATTCGCATAAAGCTGGTAAGCGCCGGTTCTTTCATAGACATTTACGGAACCAAACACAATGATCTGCTGTCCTTCTCTCATATGAAAAGAGAGCCCGCCTCGCTGCCCCGCAAACATGACACAGGCAATCGTTCCGGACTCATCCTTTAATGAAAAATATATATGTCCCGATGTGTGATACTTACAGTTAGAAACTTCTCCCTTTACATAGATACGGTTCAGCATAAAGTCCTGGGTGAACATATTCTTGATATATGCATTCACCTGTTTTACTGTATATACATTTCGAGCCATTTCCTACCTCTGATTAATCTGCAAGCTTTGCCAGTACTCCATTTACAAATGATGCACCGTCTTCACTGCTGTATTTCTTCGCAAGATTGACAGCTTCGTTGATTGCAACACCTGTCGGGACATCCTCGTCCCACTTCATCTCATAAACCGCAAGTCTCAGGATTGTAAGATCTACCTTGTTCATACGTCCTGTCTTCCATCCGGTCGTATGCTCATTGATCATTGCATCGATTTCATCAATCTTCTCTACAACTTTCTGCGCTTTTTCACTGATATACTGCATATCTTTTTCTGTGGCGCCTTCGATCTGTTCAAAATACAGTTCTGCCTGTGTTCCCTGTTCTGCTTCTTCGTTAAAATCAGCACCAAATATCAACTTAAAGATATGTTCTCTCTGCTCTGTTCTCTTCACTTATGCTTCCTCCGGTATCTCGACTCCGGCAACGCGGATGTTCACATCTGCCACCTCAAGTCCTGTCATATTCTCAATTGCAGTTTTTACCTTTTCCTGCACTTTAGAAGTGATGTCTTTGATGCTGTAACCATAATTCAGGTTCAATGCCAGGGATACCGTTACGATCCCGTCCAGCACATCTACTTTTACACCTTTGGATAGAGACTTCATTCCAAGCTTGCTGATCAGTTCTCTTGTCGCATTTCCCGCCATAGAAGCAACACCTTCTACTTCCATTGCAGCAAGACCTGCGATGATCGCTACAACTTCATCTGCAATCTTGATCTCTCCAAGATTTTCATCTGTTTTTATTGTATACGTATTTTTTTCTTCTTTACTCATATTCTAAGCGACCTCCCGTCTGGTTTTTCACTGTCTTTTATTATAACAAACTTATATACATTTGAAAACCCCCAGTCATCCCGGGAGTTTTATTTCTGCTGATATTTTTATGATCTGCCGAACTCGGTCAGTTTCAGTCCTTCATTTCTGTCTACCGTCATACGGATGCTCCATTCATTGACAAATAACAGAAGCGGACGTCCCTTCAGATCTTTTACCTTTTTCATATCCGAAGTTCCGGTCAGTTTATCCAGATCAATTTCTTCATTTTCAATCCAGCGGATGTACTCATATGGCAGATTTTCCAGACGGATCTCCACGTTATATTCGTTCTCCAGACGGTATTTTAACACATCAAACTGAAGCACTCCGACAACACCGACAATGATCTCTTCCATACCGGTATTGTACTCCTGGAATATCTGTATTGCACCTTCCTGGGCAATCTGGTTGATTCCCTTAATGAACTGCTTTCTCTTCATAGTATCAACCTGGCGCACACGTGCAAAATGCTCCGGCGCAAATGTCGGGATCCCTTCATATGTGAATTTATCCTGTGCGGTCGTCAGTGTATCTCCGATTGAAAAGATTCCCGGATCAAATACACCGATGATATCTCCGCCGTAAGCTTTACTGATCATCTTACGCTCGCTTGCCATCATCTGCTGCGGCTGGGAAAGACGTACTTTCTTTCCGCCCTGCATATGATATACATCCATACCGGCTTCGAATTCTCCGGAGCAGATACGCATAAATGCAATCCTGTCCCGGTGCGCTTTATTCATATTCGCCTGAATCTTAAATACAAATGCCGAGAAATCTCCTTCTTCCATCGGATCGATCGGACCTCTGTCAGATGTTCTCGGAAGCGGTGATGTCGTCATCTGAAGGAAATGCTGGAGGAATGTCTCCACTCCAAAGTTGGTAAGCGCGGATCCAAAGAAGACCGGTGAAAGTTCCCCCTTGCTTACCAGTTCCTGGTCGAATTCTGCTCCGGCACCATCCTGAAGTTCAATCTCTTCTTCCAGCTGCACTCTCTGATCATCTGTGATCAGCCACGAGATCTCCGGATCATTGATATCTACCTTCTTTACTTCTCCCTGCGTCGTTCCCTTTTTTGTATCCGAGAAGATTTCCACCTTTTTACTTGCTCTGTCATATACACCTCTGAACTCTTTACCTGAACCGATCGGCCAGTTGATCGGGCATGTTGCGATTCCAAGTTCATTTTCAATATCATCCAGAAGTTCAAATGTATCCATTGCTTCACGGTCCATCTTATTGATGAATGTAAAGATCGGGATATGGCGCATCGTACATACTTTAAACAGCTTTCTCGTCTGTGCCTCGACACCCTTGGATGCATCGATAACCATCACCGCAGAATCTGCTGCCATCAGGGTACGGTAAGTATCCTCCGAAAAGTCCTGATGTCCCGGTGTGTCCAGGATATTGATACAGTATCCGTCATAATTAAACTGCAATACGGAAGAAGTAACCGAGATACCTCTTTCTTTCTCAATCTCCATCCAGTCAGAAACCGCATGTTTTGCAGTTGCCTTTCCTTTTACACTTCCCGCCTGATTGATCGCTCCTCCGTAGAGAAGGAACTTCTCTGTCAGTGTCGTCTTACCTGCATCGGGATGTGAGATAATTGCAAATGTTCTTCTTTTCTTTATCTGATTCTTTACTTCATTCGTAATCTGTGACATATATTATACACTCCTAATTTATAGTATATCCGTTTATAGGCACTATTAATCAGTATAACATATGTCTTTAAAATGCTCAAACATATTTTTCCTGTATTTTCAAGGTTTTCCCTTGTTTTCTGCAGCTTACTTCGAATCCGCATTCACCGGATTGATCACAATATTCTGTGCTGCCACCCCCGTCTTTCTGGTCACAATATCTTCGATCTGCGCACGGTTTGCATCACTTAACTCGGAAGCTCCTACGATCACATCTGCCTGATCATCCGTGATGCTCACAACGGAATTATGAAATCCTTTGGCTGCCAGGAGTGACTCTGCAGCCGATTCTTTTTCTGCGGTCTCCGTCATCTGTACCATCTGGTTCACGGCTTTTTCTTTTTCTTCGGCGCTGAGATTCTTATTATCGATAATATTCTGTAATGTTTCTTTATTCTTAGAGCGCACCTGTTCCCTGCTCACCTTTGCCTGCGACACAACCGAACTTACCGATCCATTTGTAAGGACTGCTTCTCCGGGTGTTCCGTCTACACTTCCGTCATCTGTGCTTCCGGCATTGCTGTCTGCGCCGCTGCCGGAATCCCCCTCCTGACTTTTCATATCTCCGGATGACACCGATGCATCTTCATCGGAAATATCCAGCAATTCCTTGTTCGCAAGTTCAGAATTGGTCTCCTGTGTCTTCGTCTTGTTCGGAAATAATTTGCCCGAGTAATTCATATACCCTGCGGCTGCGATCATCACTGCCAGTGTTGCGATCACAATCTGATTCTTCTTTGCAATCTTTTTCAATGTTATGCCCTCCTGTCCGTTTTACACTGCTTTAATTCATCTGCTTTTTCATTATTCTAATCTTATGCGGTTCGATATCAAATAATGCCTGGACCGCACTGCTGATATTTTCTTTCACCACTGCATTCCCGCCGCCATCTGCGATCACGACCACACCTTCGATTTCGGGACTTAATTCTTTGCTTACATATGGAGATCCGCTACCCTGAGTAGCGCTGTCACTGTCACTTGCATATACCGTATTTTCTTTTTTGGATGCCTTTGACGACTGTCTGGTTCCTCCCTGACTGTCTTCTTCCGTCACCGTTTCCTGATCCGATTCTGTATCCTTATCCAGCACCTTTTCTGCTGAAGATTTCAGTGTGATCATCACCTTTACTTCTCCGGCTCCTTCAATCTGCGATAAGATCCGGCTCAGGCGGTCTTCCAGATAGGTAGTATACGCTTCTTCGTCTGTCCCATCAGATGTCCCCCTTACAGTTTTTCCTGTATTGCCGTCTGATGCGGACGAAGCATGTTCTTTCGTCTTTCCTGCCGGAACTGCGATCACCATCAGAAGAATTCCTGCAAGAAGCAGAATCAGGAGCTGATCTTTTTTTAGATTTTTAAACGAAAACTTTTTCCAGTTTGTAAGTTTGTTCGGAAACAATTCACTCAGATTCTTTGCCGATTTCAATCTGCTCCACCTCAATTCTTCTGTTCTGGCTTGTATTTTCATCATTCTGTCCGTCTATCCTGAGAATCTCTTCCTGAACTTTCTGACTTTTTTCTTCCAGTTCACTGACCTGAATCTTATATACACTGTTATGATAAATTTCTTCAAATGCGGTTCTCTTATCCAATAATTCCAATACCGGAACAACCAACATTGCTGTCAGAATCAGTCCCAGAACGAAACGGACATATTTTTGGAACCCATGATCCGGCAGCATCTGTAAGATCATGCTTCCAAGCACTGTAAAAAATGATAACTTTAAGATCCAGTTATAGATAAACTCCATCTGTCCCGCTCCTTTTTGGTCATGCATTCGTCACCGCCGCCACGATTGCGATCGTCAGCAGAAATAACACTCCCACAGTAAATACAATCTGCATCAGTATCTGACATCCTTCTCCTACCGCTTCTACGCAGCCCGTGACACGTTCATCCGACACCGGCTGGATCATGGCAGCCGCAAGCTTATAAAGAAGAGCTGTTCCCGCAGTCTGGACTAACGGTATGACACACAGGGCAATACAGATCACCGCTCCTGCCATCCCGATTCCATTCTTTACCAGTACTGCCGTTCCAAGCGCCACCTCCGTCATTCCGCCCAGGAGATTGCCTATTCCCGGGATTGCCTCTGCACCTTTCAGTACGGTGCTTCTTTTCACCGTATCGATCGCAGGACTGATCATTCCCTGGATCAGGTTCGCACCGATGACACACGCAAGTGCTGTCTTAAGCGTCCAGCGGATGACAATTTCCAGAAATTCCGATAATTTCTCCAACATATCTTCCGGTCCCAGAAAATTCAGGATACGGATGATCATATATACTCTCACCATCGGTAACAGTACATTTTCGATTATGATCTCAACCGCATAGATTAAAAACAGAACAAGATTGTAAAATGCCACCCCTGTCACACTTCCCTTCGCCACCGCAACCGCCAGAAAATAAACCGGATAGAATACTCCCATAAAAGCAGTGATATTCCGTATCCCGGATTCCACCCACTTAAGAACCACATCAAAAGCAGCGACCGTCAGTGCCGCCAATAACATGTAAATCATATAGAATCCGACACTTGCCACCTGTCGGTTCTGAAGGGTACCTGCAAACTGATTCATGAATGCTGCAATCATTGCAATCAGCAAAATATGTATCAAATTCTTTTTGCCCGTCTGAAGCAGATAAAACATCTGCTCCCTGACGAATTCTGAAAGAAGCTTTGCAGATGCTTTCAGATTTCCGGTTAAGATTTCCGATATTACTTCTTTAAATATGATCCGTTTTTCAGGGAACAGAGACTGTAAGGAATCGTCAATTTTGCCGTATTCAAATTCTGAGAGGATGCTTTCTTTTATTTTCTGTTGTTCCTGTTCTGGATCCGCCGCATAACAATATGTAACTCCGATATGCCCCACTACCGGAAACAATAGCAAAAATATCAAAACACACCCTATATAAACGCCCGTTATTTTTTTATATCCCGCACTACATCTCATACCAGAAATCCCCGTATCGTCTGCAAAAGCGCACTTAACACCGGAAGACTTAACACCAGGATCGTAATCTTGGCGAACACTTCGATCTGTAATGCAATCGTCTGATACCCCGCATCTTTACATATTGCCGAAGAAAATTCGGCCGCATATGTGATCCCAAGAATCTTCCACAATGTTTTCCAATAATCATTGCCAGACCCGGCAACGCCGTTGATCTCATTCAGTACATCTTTGATCAGGCTGATCTTCCCAAGCAAAGTGGCAAAGATCAAAAGACCAAGGACAATACTGATATAGATGCCATATTCGGATTTACCACTTTTGAACTGCAAAGCCAGAAGAACTCCTGCCACTCCCAGTATTCCGATCTGCAGCATACTCATATGTTCCGCCTCCCATCCCATATAGCACATACTTCTCAGACATCACACATTTTATAACGAGAACAGATCCTGGATGGATTCAAACAGATCATAGATATATGGCACAATCCAGAATAAAACCAGTAAAAGTCCTGCCAGACTGGTCAAGAATGCCTGTTCTTCTCTTCCGCTGTGCTTTAACACCTGACAAAGTATGGATACAAGAATCCCTACCGCCGCAATTTTAAATATCAGATTCACACTCATATACTGCCTCCTATTTTTTACAGGAGGATAATTGCCAGAAATATGCCTCCGGTCACTCCGACACATTGGTACAGACGGATTCTCTCCTTCTGCTCCGTTCTCATGTCCTCCATTTTCTGTTCCATTTGTTCCAGGTACAGATCCAATGTCTTCACCTGCATCTCGATATCGATCGTTCCCAATTCACTGCCCAGGCGTATCAGACTCTCCATCATATCCTGTGGGATTCCGGTTTCCGCAAGATATTTCCTCGTCTCTTCTTCCCATATTCCCGCCAGACTTGTACCCTGTCTTTTCGTCAGCCTCTCGCACAAAGAAAGCAGCCACATCTTATACGGTTCCTGCGCTTCGCTCCCTACATGCAGAAACGCTTCCGGAAGTACCTGTCTGGAATAACGGATCTCACTTCTGATCCGAAAAATCAGTTTTCTCAGATATCGCATCTGTCTGTAACACTCTTCTATTTTTGCAGCCTGCAACATTCCCCAGCCCCCGCCTGCAAGAATGACCATGACTGCCCCGATTCCTTTTATCATTTCGCCATTTCCATCATTTCTTTGTATAGAAGGCTTCCCCTGTTATCAAAGATTCCTTCGATCTGTCCCACGTGTGCGTCATTTCCAAGTAAAATATACCGTTCGAACCTTCCTTCTCCGATCATCCGGTTGAACAGTGGTTTTTTCCTAAGTTCTTCCATTGACTCTGCATGTACGGTCGCCAGCATCTTACACCCACAGTGCATGGCATATTCTATGGCATGTACATCTTCCGGTGTCCCAATCTCATCCACAGCGATCACCTGCGGTCCCATTGAACGGATCAGCATAATCATCCCTTCTGCTTTCGGGCACCCATCCAGAATATCCGTACGGATTCCAAGATGATTCTGCGCCACACCCATATAGCAGCCGCCAATCTCCGAACGTTCATCCACCACACCTACCGCAAGTCCCGGAAGCCAGGAATTTCCTTCCGATATCTGACGGATCAGATCTCTTAACAGTGTCGTCTTTCCGCATCCCGGCGGCGATACGATCAATGTATGACATAACATCCGGTTACATACAATATAGGGAAATACCGCATCGGCGCATCCGATCATCTCATGTGCCACACGGATATTCACCGAAGAAATGTATTTCAGATTCTTTACCTTCCCATTTTCCATAATAGCCTGTCCCGACAATCCCACTCTGTGTCCCCTTCGATCGTGATAAATCCCTGCCGCATCTCCTGCTCACACGCATACAGGGAATAATTACTGATGTATTCCAGCATTTCGCGGATATTATCTTTTGTCACCAGGTATGGCCGTCTGGCTTTCGCTCCGGGGATAACTTCTGTGTCATGATACAGGAAGATCAGCGGCTTTCCCTCCCGGAGACGGATCTCCTGTAAGTATTCGAACTCCAGCTTTTCCTTTTGTATAATACTTCTGACATCCCATGGCAGGACTTTTAAGATTGTATCTTCTTTCATGTTCATCACCTCTTTACACCCATGTATATGTGGATGGGCGGAGATTATGACTGGTATTTTTCCAGAAACACAAAAAGCCTCGGGTTTTCACTACCGGAAATCCGAGGCTTTCACATAACATCTGATATTAAATTATAATCTTATTCCGCTACGTCCTTCATAGAGAATGAGATTCTTCCCATCTTGTCCTTGCCAAGGCATACAACCTTAACAACATCGCCAAGTGTGAGAACGTCTTCTACACGGTTTACTCTTTCTTTGGAAAGCTTGGAAATGTGTACCATTCCTTCTTTTCCAGGTGCGAACTCAAGGAAAGCACCGAAGTCTTTGATGCTGACAACTTTTCCTTCCAGAACCTGTCCGGCCTCAAAATCTGTGACGATGATGTGGATCATCTTCTGTGCTTCTTCCATACCTTTGGCATCTGTTCCGCAGATAGATACGGCACCATCATCTGTAATGTCGATCTTCACACCTGTCTGCTCGATGATCGCATTGATTGTCTTTCCACGCTGTCCAACAACATCACCGATCTTCTGTGGATCGATCTGCATCTGAATGATCTTCGGAGCGAATTCTCCAACCTCTGCTCTTGGAGCATCGATTGCTTTATTCATAACTTCATCAATGATGTAAAGTCTTGCTTTTCTTGTCTTAGCAATAGCTTCTTCAATGATCGGTCTTGTCAGTCCGTGGATCTTGATATCCATCTGGATTGCTGTGATACCTTTATGTGTACCGGCTACCTTGAAGTCCATGTCTCCGAAGAAATCTTCCAGTCCCTGGATATCTGTAAGCACCAGATAATCATCGTCTGTATCACCGGTAACAAGTCCACATGAGATACCTGCTACTGCAGCCTTGATTGGTACACCTGCTGACATCAGTGACATAGAAGATGCACATACACTTGCCTGAGATGTAGAACCGTTAGATTCGAATGTCTCAGATACAGTACGGATCGCATACGGGAATTCTGCTTCGCTTGGAAGTACCGGAAGCAGCGCACGCTCTGCCAGTGCTCCATGTCCGATCTCGCGGCGTCCCGGTCCTCTGGATGGCTTTGTCTCACCTACAGAGTATGATGGGAAGTTGTAATGATGCATATATCTTTTGACTGTCTCTGCTTCATCCAGACCATCCAGTTTCTGAGCTTCAGAAAGTGGTGCTAATGTACAGATATTGCAGATCTGTGTCTGTCCACGAGTGAACATTGCTGAACCATGTACTCTAGGGATCAGGTCAACTTCTGCCGCAAGTGGTCTGATCTGGTCGATCTCTCTTCCGTCCGGACGTTTGTGGTCTTTTAAGATCATCTTACGTACCGTCTTCTTCTGATACTGGTATACAGCTTCCGGAAGAACTGCAAGCCACTCTTCATTTTCAGCAAATGCTTCCTCTAATTTTTCTGTTACGGCACGGATATTCTCTTCTCTTGTCTGTTTATCATCGGAGAATACTGCTACTTCCATCTCTTCCGGAGTAACAATCTCCTTGATTGCTGCAAAGAGTTCTTCCGGAACTGCACAGCTTTCATATTCGTGTTTTGGTTTTCCGCATTCTGCCACGATTGTGTCAATGAATGCGATTACTTTCTGGTTTAATTCATGCGCTGCAAAGATTGCATCGATCATCTGCTGCTCTGGAACTTCGTTTGCTCCGGCTTCGATCATAATGACTTTCTCTCTTGTAGAAGCAACCGTTAAAGCCATGTCAGATACTGCCTTCTGAGCTGCTGTAGGGTTGAATACGAATTCTCCGTCAACCAGACCTACCTGTGTAGTAGAGATCGGGCCGTCAAACGGGATATCGGAAATTGTTGTTGCGATTGCCGCACCAAGCATAGCTGTAAGCTCCGGTGAACAGTCCTGATCGACAGATAATACAAGGTTCTCCAGTGTGACATCGTTACGGTAATCCTTCGGGAACAGTGGTCTCATCGGACGGTCGATCACACGGCATGTAAGGATAGCATTCTCAGATGCTTTTCCTTCTCTCTTATTAAATCCTCCTGGAATCTTTCCTACCGCATACATTCTTTCATTGTATTCAACGCTCAGTGGGAAGAAATCAATTCCGTCTCTTGGCTTCTCTGAAGCTGTTGCTGTACACAGTACAGTTGTATCACCATAATGCATTAACACAGCACCATTTGCCTGTTTTGCAACTCTGCCGACATCAACTCTTAAGGTTCTTCCGGCGAGTTCCATCTCAAATGTTTTATACATAAATGTGTTCTCCTTTATTTTTTCTTTTGTGGTTCAAGATCACCCCGAAACTACTGAAAAACACATTTTTATATCAAATATACTTTTCAGTGGTCTCGGTGAAGTTTTCCCAATCCACAATCTTACTTATTATAGCATACACTTTCACAAAAAGCTATACCTAAAATCGTTCACATGCTCTGTCACTGATGACTAACTGATGACTTTTATTGCTTATTCCGATAATAGAAAAGGGACATCCTTCCGAATGTCCCATAAAATCATGAATTATTTTCTTAATCCAAGTTTCTCGATCAGTGCACGATATCTTTCGATGTCTGTCTTCTTCAGGTATGCAAGAAGTCCTCTTCTCTGTCCTACCATCTTAAGAAGTCCTCTTCTTGAGTGGTGATCCTTTGGATTAGCTTTGAAATGATCTGTAAGATCATTGATTCTTGCTGTCAGGATAGCGATCTGTACTTCCGGTGATCCTGTATCTCCTGCTGTTCTACCATACTGTGCTACAATCTGTTCTTTCTGTTCTTTAGAAATCATGTTTGTTTCCTCCTGTATTCTCTTAAATTAAAACGCCTGATATTAAGTAACGGTTGGAGTTTCCAGTTACCGAACACCGGCTTCAACGTTGCTTAGTATATCATATGAACTTCCCTGTGTAAAGAGAAATTTATACAATTCCAAAATATTCCATTCCCTTTGCAATATCCTTATCAATCTGTTCTTTCAGTGCTCCGATTCCATTGAATTTTTGTTCCGATCTCCGGAATTCCATCAGACTGATCCGGACTTTTTCTCCGTATGCATTTCCCGAATATCCAAAAAGAAACGCTTCGATCAACAGCTTCTTCTCTTCCGTTACAGTGGGCTTAATACCGACATTTGCAATTCCCGGATAGGTCTTGCCCTGTACATCGATCTTACAGAAATAGACTCCGTGTGCCGGCACGATCTTTCCGTCAGGCCATGCAACATTCAGTGTCGGAAATCCGAGCGTACGGCCAAGCTGCCTGCCATGTTCGACCATCCCCTCTACTTCAAATGGATAACCAAGCAGTTTTTCTGCCAGTCCCACATCTCCGGCTTTTACCACTTCTTTTACATAAGTACTGCTGATGATCCGGTCATGATAACATTCTTTTTCTATGACGATCAGCTGATAGTCATATTGATCTGCATATTCCGCCAGCATATGCACATCCCCGCGTTTCTCACATCCGAATGTAAAGTCTGTTCCTACCACAACATATTTGGCATGAAAAAGATCATGAATGATCTGGAAGAGGCAAAAGACAGAGTCAGAAAGATCGGGTCCATGGAGAAAAAGCAGATCCGCATCGGATGTTTTGACGGCATCATTGTAGATGATTTTCTGCCGGATATACTGGAAAAGATAAAAGGTTCAGACAAGGAGATTTTTCTGGAACTGGAAAGAGGAACTTTTCAGGAAATCCGCAAAAAACTGGCAGAAGACAAGGTGGATATTATATTTACCATGGGCTTTGAAAAAGATTCCCTGTATGCTTACTGCTGCAGGGATATCGTAGCCCGCAGAGGCGGTCTGATCTATTCTGAGATACTGGAAGACGGAAAACGCAAAACCATAGATGATTTTAAAAATATGGCCCTGCTCCTTATGGATCCGGCTGTCAGTCCCGGAGGCTATCATCAGCAGCTGAAGTTCGCCGGGGAACTGGGCCTGGATCCTGTGACTGTTAAACCTATGAAAGATATGATGACGCTGATCACTTATCTGGAAATGGGAAAGGGATTTGCCTTTCTGGATGAAAATGATGGCTTGATCTTATTAGAAGCAGAAAAGATCCACAACAGCACACTCTGGACCAAAGACACAACCACGGATTTATTAAAAGAATTCCAAAGATACATCGGATTAAAATTTGCCGATATGAGACTGGAATTTGGAATCTGTCAGGAAGAAAAGACACTGTTAGAAGTCAGAGAATGTGTCAAGAAATGCCAGAAAGTATTAAAGATGGGAAGCATTATCTTCCCTGAAAATGATATCTGGGAATACGAAATGTTAGGACCATTAACATGGATTGAGATTCCTGAGAATGAGTTAAAAGAAATGTTAAGGAAATATCGGGAGATGATGGAAGAAGAGAAGAATATTGAGTTGTTAAAGACATTAAAGATTTATCTGGAAAATAATATGAACTACAGCGTGA
>ENA-OQDC01000168-OQDC01000168.1-human-gut-metagenome-genome-assembly--contig:-NODE-168-length-52464-cov-5.998834_pt1 | contig 52464 bp, 47 predicted proteins | sample MGYA00242770_ERZ504601 | MGnify/ENA primary metagenome ERZ504601 (study PRJEB26092, sample SAMD00036305) | human gut metagenome | host: Homo sapiens | study: EMG produced TPA metagenomics assembly of...
GTCGTGACTAGCAGCGGATGTTAATAAATGAAATGCCCGGAAGTGTAACCCGGTGGAGACCACTACGATTACGCATTTGTCATTCATTCGTAAGGCATTGATACCCACGGAATAAAAGTAGGAAGCCGTTCCAGTGAATGTGGAGAAGGTGTTGGAAATAGTTAAGCGTCAAAATTATGCGTTGGGTTTTCGAAATTTGCCTGTTTAAGCCGAATGGCGAGTTGCCAAAATTTTCGGAAGCCCGTTTTTAGCATAAATTTTGACGCTTTAGTATTTCCCACCGACGGAACCTGAACAGGAACGGCTTCCTACTTTTTATGCAGGTCCGGGTAATCATGCCTTCCTGAATTAAATCCCAATTAAATTAACATCCCTCTCTCTTCCGCAATCTTAAGCAGTTCCCCTGCTTTCTGATTCATCTTTCCGGTTTTTACTCCGGCATTGATCACTTTTTTGCATTGTTCCATCATTTCTAATGCTTTTCGGTAGGTCTCGCAGGATATTGGCTCGTATGGTTCTTCACTGATGATCTCGGATGCGAGCAGTCTTGCGAGCTGATAGTCGCACTCGCCCGGATATAGGATTCCGGCAGCAAATGGGATTCCGGCTTTCTGAAGTTTCCGGTAAACCGGAATTCCGGTTCCACAGGATGAGAGAACGAAAACTTCCGGTTTTCCCACTACCCTTGGAAGCTCCACACTTCCAAAGCATGGATCATAATAACCATTATCAATCCCATACAGCTCCCTTATTTTTTCTTCCGTAAATATTTCTTCCGGGTTTCCAAAGCCTGCAATCCTGTCTCCTTTTACGCAGACTACTTTATCTGAAATTTTCTGTGCCAGATCGATCTCATGCAGGGACATGATCACTGTTATTTCTTTTTCTTTTGCCATCTTTCTTAAGATTTCCAGCAGTTCCAATTTATGCCGGATGTCCAGATAGGATGTCGGCTCATCTAAGATCATGACTTCCGGTTCCTGACAGATGGCTCTTGCCAGTAATATACGCTGTCTCTGTCCATCACTGATTTCCAGAAAATTCCGGATTCCTAATTCCTGAGCATGCACAGCCATCAATGCTTCATCCACCTTGTTTTCGTCTTCCCCGGAAAGGACTCCCAATCTTCCGGTATACGGGTAGCGCCCTGTCGCCACTACATCGTGACAGGTCATCATTTCCGGTTTCATCCGTTCCGTCAGCATTACTGCCACCTTCCTGGCCATACTCTTATAAGAAAGCTTTCGTATCTCATCTGAATCTAGATAGACTTCGCCTCCGATCAGTTTCAACTGTCTGGTAATGCTCTTTAATATGGTGGATTTTCCCGCACCATTTGGTCCGATCAGGGTAACGATCTCCCCCTTTTTTATATCCAGATTGATATCACGGATCAACACCTTTCCCTGATATCCTACAGAAAGGTCTTTCGTCTTTATATAATAATCTTTCATTTCCTACCTGCCTTTCTGTCCGTGTACCATCATAAATATGACTATCGGTGCACCGAATATCGATGTCACCGTACTGATATTCAGTTCCATCGGTGCAAATGCCATCCTTGCAATCAGATCACAGATCATACAAAATACTGCACCTCCGATAAATGTTCCCGGTATCACAACCAACGGTTTCGATGTCTGTAGCGCATGCTTTATCAGGTATGGAACAGCAATTCCCACGAATGAGATCGGACCTGCGAAAGCTGTCACACTGGCAGAAAGCACACTGGACAAAAGGATCAATGCTACCCTGAAAAATCTGATATTTACGCCCATGCTCTGTGCGTATGCTTCCCCCAGCTGATATGCCCCGATTGGTTTTGACAGAAAAAATGTAAGTACCACCGTCACACCGATTACAGTAGCGGCAACCTCTACATTACTCCAGCTCATTCCCGAAAAGCTTCCCTGTGACCATCCATGCAGATTGACAATATCGGAATCTTCCGCAAAGGTTACAACAAAATCAGTAATTGCCGAGCAGATATATCCAATCATGATCCCACCCACAAGAAGGGTTGCCATATGTGCCATTTTTCTGGACAACAACAGGATAAATCCAGTGGAAATAAGTGCACCCGCAAATGCAGCAATGATCAACGTATAAGAAGATACAAACGCATATCTCTCCAGGAAAAATATCATTACCAGCGCTACCATCATCTTCGCCCCGGAAGAAATTCCCAAAACAAACGGACCTGCAATCGGATTTGAGAAAAATGTCTGAAGCAGGAACCCGGATAATGACAATGCGCCTCCCAGGATTGCCGCCATCAGTACTCTCGGAAGTCGTATCTTCCATATAATGTTTGCCTCTGTTCCTTCTCCGCCTCTTCGAATCAGTATCTTGCATATTTCTGCTATTGAAATATGGACATTTCCCGTATTAATATTTAAAACTGTTACAACACAGAACGCCGCTGCCAGAACCCCGAATACCAGGATGTATCTGGAACGCCGCCTGAAATTCTCTTTCTCCATCGTTTCTCCTTTAAAAAAAATCAGGTGAACACATCCAAACGCCCACCTGATTATTATACTGTATTATTTTACCCGATACAAGAATGTCATACCACTCTCATCTCCATCTGTCAACATCAGATTGATATCCGTAATCAGATTTCCCACAATGTCCGTTGCCTGATACAGTGATTTTCCGGTGCACCACACATTTCCGTTCTTCACTGCCTTAAAATCTGCGAACAATTCACTCTTCGCTGTCAGATCTGCAATGCTATTGATCGGACTGTCGATCGATGCATTATAGATCAGATAATCTGCATTCTTTGCTTTTGCATAAAACTCTTCCATCGACAGTTCCACAGAAGCACTCTTGCTTTTTGTGTTCTTAAGATCCTGAAAAATGTATTTTCCTCCGGCAATATCGATCATCTTCGGAATATAATCACTACTGCTTCTTACGACCACTGTTCCATCTGTATTCACAAAGAAATAAGCAACTGTTTTTCCTGTATTCTTAAAATCTTTCAGACTGCCGATCACTTCTGTCTGTGTATCAAAAAATGTATCTGCTGCATCTTCTTTGTTCAGCATTGCTGCATATGCTTTGATCCACTCCGTCCTTCCAAGCGGATGACTTTCATAACTGGAACGGTCAATAAACACCGGAATATCCAGATCTTCGATCATCTCCTGAACCTTTGGTGTATGCAGGATCATCGTGGATTCAATTGCAAGATCACAGTCCTCATCTATCAGCATTTCATAATCCGGTTCGCTGTATTTTCCTGCAAACAGGATCTTGCCGTCTTCCATTGCTTTCTTCGCATGATCAATATACCAGTCCGAAGCCTGTGCTCCCGACATCCGGATACTGTCCAGCCCATCCATCGCATCAAACAATGCCATTGCCGATGTTGCTGCAAGATAAATGTGCTCCAATGGCTGTTTTAATACCACAATTTCTTTATCCAGATCTGCCGGTTTCTTCTTACCTTCCGGTACGATCAGATACTGCCTGTCTTCGTGTACGTCCAGTAATTTATATCCTTCTTTATAATAATAGACATCAAAACCCGTAGCATATTTCAGCTTCATTGTTTTCTTATACTCAAGACCGTCTATCTTCGGAGCATGTTTTTCTGCCGCCCCTGCTTCTTCCGTCTGCTGTATTCCGTCACCTTTCAATACACCCGATTTGCCTGAGGTGCTGCACCCGGTCAGTGCTCCTGTTACCAGAAGCACTGTACCTGCAAGTACACACAACAGCCGATATGTTCTCTTTTTCATCCTTTTCTCCACTTTTTCTGATCACAAGAGCATTGTCCACACTCTGCTATCTTACGCAATCTCTATTCTGCACTTTGGCCGTCACATCCCAAAATCACCTTGTAGACTTTTTCCCATTCTTTCTGTGCATCTTTTCCTTTTTCATCTTTTGCACGGTCAACGATCACCGGAATCTGAAGAAGCGTCATCTTCTCTGTCATCTTTCGATAAGCTGTCATTTTTTTCTTTGCCGCTTTTTTGCTGCTTCTTTTTTCCGGCAGCACGCTGGATGAAAGGAGTGCAAGATTACATTTGTTTTTTACAAGTTTCTTATAATTTAATTTGCCGGACGTTCCCGCATAAATGACTTCTTTCTCAGCCATCTTTTCTTTGATAGTTTCATTCTTGCATTTATTTTTCTTCACACCGACTGTTGTCACTTTATCAAGCTGTCCCAGTTCTTCCATCAGGGAAATCGTCTTATTCGATCCTGCATAAACATGATCTGCCGGCTGTCTTACCACAATGACTTCCTTATCCAGCCCCGCCGGAATCTCTACATTTTCCGGAACAATCAGATATTTGATCACTTTGTTCAGGTACAGTGCTGCCTGCTCCTGCTCTGCCGGATTCAGTCCGCTTATTTCTGATGCTTCTTTCCATTTCTTACCGGCTGCTTTTCTTCCGGTCTTTTTATTCATATCGATCTCCAACAATGTGATTCCCTGATCATAATGATATATCTTGAAATATTTCGCATACTCGGCTTTTGTTTCAGACTGATACTCCAGGCCGATGATCTCCGGTGCTACCTCGTCCATTTTTTTGTTTGCTGTTGCCGTCTTGCTGCTGTCACTTCCGTTTGCACCGATTACCGTTACTTCTTTTCCGTTGGCTCTCGCTGATGCATTGGCTTTTGCTGCTTCGGCAATGTATACAAAAATCGTATATTTAATCTCATGTGCCGTAGACATCGCCGTTGTCATACCCACAACCGAGTTATTCTTATTCAGTTCTACCGGAATTACAAAGGATGTAGAACTTCCTGTTTTCGCACTCGGATAATATACATTTCCATTCGCTTTTACATACTGGTAATGCGGACTGCTGAATGTGATCGTTGCATATGCCTGACCGCCTGTAACCGTTACCTTGCTGCAAGTGATGCTTACCTTTCCGGTTCCGCCTGACCATGAGAAGCTGTCCGGTGTGTATACACCGTCTTTTAATCCTGTGGTACTATTGACTCTGGCTGTTGACTTATTCAGATCAGACTCGTATTTTGATTCCTGATCCGGTTTTCCATTGTTTGTCGTATTATTTCCTGTAGTTCCACTGTTTCCATTATTGTTTTCTGCATTTCCCTGGTTATTTCCGTTGGAACCATTTCCCGGATTGTTATTATTTCCGCCCGGTTTCAATGAGCCGTTGCTTCCGTTATTACCATTCGAAGCATTTCCATTATTGCTGTCCGCAATCTTAGTCATGCCTTCTGAATGAAATGTCAGTGTTCTGGTGTCCCACTTATTACTCTTTGTCGTATGAACGGCAATTGTCATTACCTCATCCAGTTTCTCCACCGGAATCTGAAATGTATACTGCTCTGCAAGAAGCGAATCCGGAAGGATCCAGTTCTTTTCATCATCCGATGCGTTATTTACATCGCCCAGATAGATTCTGTTATACCCCTGACCGCTTAATGTAACTGCCGCCGTCATCTGTCCATTCTTTACAGTCATAACACAATCCGTAACACGGAACATCTTTCCGCCGGCTTCAGCATTCACCTGATAGGTTCCGTCTGCTATGATACGTTTTGCAGAGGCAGATGAAAATATAAGTGTACGGTCATACCATTTATCTTTTTTAATGGAATGTGCCGCAACTGCAATTCCTTTATCCAGACTTTCTACCGGAACTTTGTATGTATATTTTCCTGCCTCATCAGCCACATATGAAATGTAGTCTTTTGCTGCAGCTTCTGCCGCATCGGCTGCTGATCCCATATAAAGATAATCATATCCGGTTCCGCTTAATGTGATTACAGCATACATCTTACCTTTTTCAGATGTCAGGATACAATTCGTAACTTTGAACATCTTATTTCCAGTATCCACATCTACCTGATAATTTCCATCTGTCAGGGTTTTATTTTCTGTTTCCGATGCTGTTACCGTTACCTTGCATGTGGCTTTAAGCTCTGTTCCTTCCGCATTCTTAATAGACACAGTCACCTCAGCAGTTCCTGCTTTCACTGCGGTCAGCTCAGCCTGTGTTCCGGATTTTGCAACGGTTACAACCTCTGGATCAGAAGAAGTCCATGTCATATCCGGTGCTGTCTCAGATGCTGATAATGCCGGTGTGAACTGAGGTGTCAGTTCCTGAACTTCTCCCTCTTTCATGCTGAGTTCAGATCCCTCTTTGAAACTTAATTCCGTAATAACGGTCTGATCCGGTGTGGATGGTGTCGACGGAACTGTATCTTCCGGGATTGCAATATTGATCGTATATGCAATATTTTTTCCACTCATGGAACTGGTATGTGCCATAAAAGTCATTGAACTATTTAAATTAACAGGAATCTCAAATGTAACTCCGGCCTCGCCTTCTCTCGGTTTTGCATGATATATGTTCTGGGTTCCATTCACTTTCACCCATACTTTATCATACTTAGAACTACTAAAATTTATCCAGGCTGTTGCTTTTCCATTCTTTACGATTACTTTTTGACACTCAATCTTCATCTTGCTTGAACCACCCGAAGTCAGTTTTGCCGAAAAATGATCCGCATCAACACCATATTCTCCGTCTTTCAAAGCACCTGCCATACCGCTGATATCAGTAATGTTCTCAAATATTTCGTCTTCGCCGATTGGTTCCGTCTGTGGAGCGGTTCCGTCTTCCTGCGTATTCTGTACCTTTTCAACAGCTACCTGATTTTTCCCGGCTTCTTTTGTGACTTCCTGACTTGTATCTGTCGTCACACTGCTTTCTGTCTGTCCGGCAGCGGCTTCTGTCTCAGTCTGTCCGGCAGCGGCTTCCGACTCTGTCTGTCCGGCAGCGGCTTCCGGCTCTGTCTGTCCAGCTTCATCACTATCCTGTTTATTCTCACTCAATGTATCTTCTACGGCTGCATTCTGATCTTCCGCATACACTCCCGATACCGGTGCAACTGCCATAGACACAGCCATAAATAAGGCCAAAAATTGCTTGGAATTATGTTTCATCTTATACTCTCTCCCTACTACTTTTCTGTCAACCAAAATACCCTTCCACGAAATCATCCGTAAAAGGGTACAAAATGGCCTTGTTAATTTATTATAATTTTCTTCCATTTTTGTACAACCAATTACTCGTGGTCCGGATTTACTTCCATGTACACTACAGGCAGGTCTCCTGACTCACAGATCCATACATCAGAATCTTGTCTTCCCGTTATCCAGTGACTTTTTTCTTTTCTGATATTCCCTGCTCACAGTGACGAGTTCGCACAGGACTTGCACCTGTTTCCCTTTTCACCGGCTCTATCAATCTTATCCAGCCGGCACCTGCAGTTTTCATTCTATTTTTCTCATCTTGACTACGATACCATAAGTACCTGTAAAATGCAATTGTTAACCCAGATTCTGCTTCTGTACTGCCTCTTCGGTGCGGAATTTTTCAAATGTATGAACTACCCCTTCCGCATCAGAACCATCTACTACAAAAATCATCTTCTGATTCAGCGTAACTGTCATCATTCCCATAACTGATTTTCCATCAATGATAAGTTTATGTGCTGTATCTTCAATCAAGGTATCAGCCTCTACTTTCTGACACATTCTTGAAAATTCTACAAGCTGTTCCGGTGTTTCAAATTTTACATTCATTTTTATCATAATTAAGTCTCTCCTCTCAGGTGTATCCATCATTTTCATTACAAACACATCTGTTTATAAGAAAAATATAAATCAGTATACTACGTTTTTTTCTACTATGTAATATAATTTTTTTAATTTCTTAACATTGTCATTTTCACCTACATAATATATTATACTTATCTTGGCATCACCGTATTAAAGATAACTAACTATATTATATATATCAATTTTATATATTATTTGGATGGATAATTATGAGTACATACGATTATTACCGTAGTTTTTACCATGTTGCACAACATCACAGTTTTACAAAAGCGGCAGAGGTATTACACAATAACCAGCCGAACATTACCCGTTGTATGAATAATCTTGAGACAGAACTTGGCTGTCACCTTTTTGTCCGTTCGAACCGCGGAGTCTCACTGACGCCTGAAGGCCAGAAGCTTTTTAACCACGTTGCGATTGCTTTCGAACAGCTTGAACTCGGAGAAGCCGAGCTCAAGCGTGACCAGAGTCTTACAAGCGGACTCATCTCCATCGGAGTCAGTGAAAATGCACTTCGTATTATGCTTCTGTCCAAATTAGAAGCATTTCACAATCATTATCCACATGTAAGGCTTAAGATATCCAACCATTCCACTCCGCAGGCGATTGCTTCCCTGGAAAGCGGACTGGTGGATTTTGCAATTGTAACAACTCCACTTTCTGTTCAAAAACAGTTTCAGAAAATCTCCCTGGGTTCTTTCCGGGAAATTCTGATCGCCGGCCCGAAATACAAAGAACCGGCTTCCCGCATCTGCTCACTGGAAGAACTTACGGACTACCCTTTCGTCTCGCTGGAAAATAACACCAGCACCAGAGATCTTCATATTCAATACTTTTCTTCTCACGGGCTTCCGTTCCGTCCGGATCTTGAAGTTACATCCACCGACCAGTGCCTGGCTTTGATCCAGCACAATCTTGGTATCGGCTTCTATCCTGAGAAGCTTGCAGAAGAACCGCTCAAGCGTGGAGAAATTCTTCAGATCCATCTGAAAGAATCCCTTCCTGCGAGACAAATCTGTCTTATACAGAATGCTTCCAGACCACAGAGCATTGCAGCGCAAAAACTAATCGAGACACTGATCCGTATCTGATGACGGATCAATGTCTCTTTTTTGTCCCTTTTTTATCTTTCGTTTCTCCGGGATTCTATATCCAGGAACATCAACAGGAAGCTGACGATCAAAAGTCCGCAGGATACCCAGATCATATGGATTCCATAATTGGCTGAAAGATTGCCTCCGATTCCGGCTCCTACCGCAAAAAGAACTATAATTCCAAAATAATACATTGCCTGCCGCAATTGTTCCGGCTTTTTCTCTCTCAGATAGAAGGATAATGCCGCCGTTCCACTCCGTAAGTTTCCGATACACATAGTACTTGCATATGAAAATCCATTTACCTTCCGGAAACTCTGCACCTGCATCGCACAGGCAAAGGATACCAGAACAGTCGCGATCATATTTCCCCGCTGCGGAATAAATCCTACAACAAACAAAATGAGGATCTCTGCTCCCAGTATTCCCTGTCTCCAGTGCAGGCGCCTGGCATATTTGTACTTATTCTGGATCTGCTCCGCAATCAGAACACCTAAAGCAAATGCAAAAAGCGGAAATAAATATTTCAGTCCAGCCTCCCATTTTCCCGTCATGAAATTCTGGCTCATCAGCACCACATTACCTGTCTGTGCATTCGAGAATACTTCATTCCTCGTATTATAGGTATACGCATCCTGAAATCCACCCGACAAGGCCAGAAATGCACTACAGATGAATGCCTCCGACATCTGCTTCCCGGAAAATAAACTTTTCATTACTCTCATGTTTTCATCTCCTTAGAATAAAAACGGAGGATGATTCTCATACGTTCTTACGTTTTCCGATCCATCCCCCTCAGCAGACTATTATACGAAAGAATATCAAAAATGTGAAACGTATATTTGATATATCTTCCATATCTTTTTTATATATTCAATTTTATATTAAACATTTCAGACTTCTTCCGCAACTTCTTTTACAAATGAAACCTTTCTCCACTGCTTTTCTTCTTTTTTTACAATCCGCCTGTATATTTTTTCAATGCTTCCATATATGCTTTTCCATACCTGCTCAATGCCACATCTTTCCGCACAATCGTTCCGATCCGCATATATTCATCCACCAGAAGCGGCTTCCCGATGATATTCTCACCGTTCAGTTCTTTACTGATCACGCCGGAGCTTACCGTATACCCGTCCAGGCCGACCGCCAGATTGAAAAGCGTTGCCCGGTCTCTGACTTTGATGTTCTTATTCCGATCAAGTGTACTTAATATCTCTTCGGAAAAATAAAAGGAATTATAATCCCCCTGCTCAAATGACAAATACGGATACTCCTCCAGATCTTCCAGTGTCAGTGCTTCCTTATCTGCCAACGGATGCTTTGAACTGATAAATACATGTGGCTTTGCTACGAATAACTCTTCGAATTTCAGATCATTCTGACGGATCAGTTTCATGATGATCGTCTCATTCTGTGAAGAAGTATACAGAATACCTATCTCACTTTTCAGCTTCGCCACATCTTCGATGATCTCATAAGTCTGTGTCTCCCGCAGTGTGAAATCATATTTTCTCGCATCAAATTTACGGATCACATCTACAAATGCATTGACCGCAAAAGAATAATGCTGGCAGGATACGGAAAATCTCGGGTTCCGTTCATTTACATTCAGATACCTCTCCTGCATAAGGCCGACCTGATCCAGAATCTGTCTTGCATAGGCGAGAAATTCATCTCCCTCTGCGGTGATCGTCACCCCTTTATTCGTCCGGTGAAAAATCGTCACCTGCATCTCCTGCTCCAGTTCCCGAATCGCATTGGTAAGACTCGGCTGGGAAATGAACAGCTCTTTTGCCGCCTCACTTATCGTCCCCTTCTCCGCAACCATGGTAATATACCTTAACTGCTGTAATGTCATAAATTCTTCCTCCCTACAGCATATAGATCAGTGCGTTACAGATACATGCCGCAATATTACTTCCGCCTTTTCTCCCCCTCGCTACAATATACGGGGTATCTTCCAGAGTCAGGATCAGTTCTTTGGACTGTACCACATTTACAAAGCCGACCGGTACACCGATCACGAGCTCCGGACGGATTCTTCCGTCTTTGATCAGTTCATACAGGTGAATTAGTGCTGTCGGTGCATTTCCGATGGCAAAGATCAGTTTTTCGTTCAGTTCACACGCCTTTTTCATACTGGCAACAGCTCTTGTGGTTCCATTCTTCTTTGCCGCCTGTGCCACATCTTCATCTGACATGAAGCAGTATACCTGACCGCCGTACTGTGCCAGTCTCTTTTTGTTAATTCCGGAACGCCCCATCTGTGTATCGGTTACGATGGAAGCACCGCCTCTGATCGCTTCGAGTGCTTTCTCCACCGCATGCTCGGAATACACCAGATTCTTCGCATAATCAAAATCCGCACTGGTATGTATGCAGCGCTTTGTAATTGGTGCCTGAATCTCAGGAAGCACGATGCCTTCCTGCTCCAGTTCTTCCGTAATGATCTCAAAGCTTCGCTTTTCGATCTCTGTCGGAAGGACATTTTCTATCTCTATTTTTGTATGTGCCGCGTGATTATTTTTCTGTATATTCAACGTTTTCTTCCTTTCTCTTCATAGTCCGTCATAGCCCACATCTCATCTTTTCTAACTACAAAACTTGCCATCGGCAACTTCTCTTGCATACTTTGGTATCTACAGCTCCTTACGAATACATAGTAATCCCGAAAAATTATTTCTGCATTCCCATGATCTGATAGATTGCCTTCATGTCCAGATGTTTTCTGAGTGTATCTGCCAGAAGATCATACTGGCTTTCTTTGAATGCTTTCAGGTCTACACCTTCCACTTCTTCCATTGAAAGTCCTTTCTTTTCTGCCAGGGATTTTACGATCTCCGATACAATTTTCTCCTTATCAAAAATGCCGTGGATGTATGTTCCGTATACATTTCCATGCGAGATTCCGTCTGTACTGTTCTCTATTCTGTTTTCCGGCTCCATATCCGGAATCTGTCTGTCCTTTTTCTTCACCGTATCGTGAATCTGATTCATCGGACATCCTTCCAGAAGTTCGGTCTTTCCCATATGGATCTCGTATCCTTCAAACTTCAGATTCTCAAGTGCTTTCAGATTCCCCTCCACATGAAGGAGTGTTCCATTCACCCTTGTTCTGGTCTTTTCTGTGGTAAATGTAGTCGTTACCGGCAAAAGGCCGAGTCCTTTCATACTGCCGCCATCTTCCACGCCTTCCGGATCACTGAGCGACTGCCCCAGCATCTGATAGCCGCCGCAGATTCCCCAGACCACACAGCCGCCGGCATGCGCCTTCAGAATCTTCGCTTCCATTCCGCTCTGTCTTAACCATTTCAGATCTCCCATCGTATTTTTTGTTCCCGGAAGGATAATCATATCAGGATTTTCCAGTTCTCTTGGATTCTTTACATAACGCAGATTCACTCCCGGAGCATTTTCCAACAGCATGAAATCCGTAAAGTTCGAAATTCTCGGTGTCCGGATGACTGCGATATCCACCAGACCGATCCTTTCTTCTGCACCTTTTCCACCCTTTGTCATGTTAAAACGCTCTGTCAGACTGTCTTCATCTTCAATCTCGACCTGCATATACGGTGTAACTCCGACTACCGGAATGCCGCCTCTTTCTTCCAACATAACAATACCGGGATCCAGGATTGTCTTATCCCCGCGGAATTTGTTGATGACCAGTCCCTTTACACGTTCTTTCTCATCATCTTCCAGGAGCATAAGCGTCCCCAGAAGCTGGGCAAATACTCCTCCGCGGTCAATATCTCCGACCAGAAGCACCGGCGCATCTACCATCTTCGCCAGCCCCATATTTACAATATCATCTTTCTTCAGGTTGATCTCTGCCGGACTTCCCGCTCCTTCGATCACAATGATGTCATTCTCTTCTTCTAATTTGTGAAATGCTTTCATAATGTCCGGTATGAGCTGCTTTTTATAAGCAAAATATTCTCTTGCACTCATATTCTTCAAGACTTCACCATTTACGATCACCTGTGATCCTACATCGTTGGTCGGCTTTAACAGGATCGGATTCATCTCTACCTGCGGCGCCACGCCTGCTGCCTCTGCCTGCACAACCTGTGCACGTCCCATCTCCAGTCCATCCTCTGTAATAAAGGAATTCAGTGCCATATTCTGGGATTTGAACGGAGCCACCCGGTATCCGTCCTGTTTGAATATTCTGCAAAGTCCCGCACACAGAAGACTCTTTCCTGCGTTGGACATTGTCCCCTGTATCATAATTTTTCCAGCCATGTTATCAACCTTTCATTCTCTTCTTCAGATCTTATTGCAATCCGGTAATGCCCTTCTGTCAGTCCTTCATAGTTACTGCAGTCCCGGATCAACAGTCCGCTTTTCAGTGCCTTCTCATACAGCCCTGCTTTTCCTTTAAAAAATATATAGTTTGCTTCCGATCCCCATACATTCAGACCAAGCTTTCTCATCCGCTCTGTCATCCAGAACTTTTCTTTTTTTATATATTCTCTCGTTCTCTTTAAATATGCTTCGCAATCAACAAGTGCTGCCACACCTGCTTCCTGTGCCGTTACCGACACATTCCACGGCTGGAGCATTGCCCTCATTCGTTTCCTAAGAGCTGCATTCTCACACAATGCATATCCAAGTCTTACACCCGGCATACAGAATATTTTCGTAAATGCTTTGATAATGACCACATTCGGATACTGTGTCAGATACCCCCGGCATTCATATCTTTCTGGTTCTTCCAGAAACTCTATAAAACACTCATCCAGGACCAGTATCGTACCGCATTTATTACACCTGTTCATCACACGAATCAGCAGTTCTTTTTCCGTTGTCTGTCCGGTCGGATTATTGGGATTGCACAGAAATATCATATCTGTATCTTCCGTAATCTGTTCCAGTATATCCTCCTGTATCCGGAAATCCTGTTCTTCTTTTAATCTGTAATATTGTACCTCTGCTCCAACTGTGCCAAGTGCCCGCTCATACTCGGAAAAAGCTGGTGCCGTCACCAGTGCTTTTTTCGGTCTCACTGCCATTACGACAGCAAAAAAAAGCTCTGCAGCACCATTGCCGCAGAGTATCTTTTCTTTTTCTATTCTCTCAAAATCACTGATCGACTCCCGAAGTCTGTCGCATCTGACATCCGGATAATACATGATCCTGTCTGCACTTTCCTGTACGCTCTTTCGTACCGCTTCGGGAACTCCCAGCGGGTTACTGTTTACAGAATAATCTGTAACAGATGGATTCCGGTAAATGTCTCCACCGTGAACTGTCTCTTTTGGTTCTGCCAACGTTCCTTCACCTGTGCGGATAAACCGCTCTCTCTGCTATCTTGCTACAACCATCTTACTCACTTTGCAGAAAATAGTCAACCGGAATCTTATACCTGAATTCTTGTTGCCGCATCGCTGCTCATTGCGATCCGCTTCTCACCACTCCTGATGATCAGGTCTCTTCCGGAATTCTGAATGACTGTGATCTCACTGCCTTCATCAATCTTGCATTTTCGGATCTTATCCAGAACTTCCGGGATGCCAAACATCCACTTGATGGTGTAGCTTTTTCCAGCCGCCGCCTTTGACAATGCCTGCATAACTAACACCTTCTTTACCTCTTTTTATATTGTAAGTTGCACTGACTATGTTAGTCAACAGGAACATTGTTTGCACAATTCTAACTTTTTATTCATAATTTGCAGATAATATTATTTGTTTTTTGATTTTTATTATCAATATCATCTACAGAACCAGAATCCGGAGGATGATTCCAAGTATCAGACCAAGCATTGCCGTCCCATATAACAGCTTATGCGATCTCCGGATATCCAGTAGTTCCATCTCCCGGACCGGATCTCCGATCGTCGGCTTCTTATGCAGCTTTCCAAAATACCACGCATCTCCTGCAAGCTGCACATCCAGCGCCCCCGCCATGACTGCTTCTGTCTGTGCCGAGTTCGGACTTTTATGATTAAAGCGGTCTCTTCGGAAGATACGTGCTGCATTCTTTCCATCCATTCCGGTCAGATATGACGCCACGATCATCAGTACTGCCGATACCCTCGCCGGAATAAAATTCACCACATCATCCAGCTTCGCGGCAGCCGTTCCAAACCACTGATACCGGTCGTTCTTATAACCGACCATCGAATCCATCGTATTAATTGCCTTATAAGCAAATCCCAAAACAGCTCCGCCGATCAACATATAAAATAACGGTGCGATCACACCATCCGATGTATTCTCTGCCACCGTCTCTACGGCCGCCTTGGTCACACCTTCTTCTGTCAGATTCTGTGTATCTCTTCCGACGATCATGGACACGGCCTTTCTCCCGGCCTCCAGGCCCTTGTCTTTCAGTGCTATGTAGACCCTGTCACTTTCTACTTTCAGGGATTTCGTTGCAAGGATCTGATAACACCAGAAGCTTTCCAGTGCAAGTCCAAGCTGCCAGAAATACTTATATGCAACCGATAAGATCACCGCCGGAACTCCTGTACTGACCGTCACAACCACCAGCACCAGAATCCCTCCACCGATGCGTTCCCCTGTCTTATTCGCCGGCAGACAGTTTCTGATAATTCTTTCGGTTCCCGATATCAGATGCCCGATCAGCCTCACCGGATGATACAGCCATCTTGGATCCCCGAAGATCAGATCCAGAACAAAGCCCGCCACGATCGCGATCGTCATATATGTCATTCTCTGAAATTCTAAGTTCATATCCTTCTCCATTCTTTATCTGATAATCATAATAACTTCCTGCTGATGTCCCGTCTTCCTTTACTGCATACCGTTCCATGATACTCATGATCGTTCCGCCATGTGCCACAACCGCAATCTTCTCCCGGTCATGTGCCTGCGCATCCCGTACGACTTCCCGGAACCCTTCCAGTGTCCGCCGGATGAACGCTTCCCTGCTTTCCCCTTCCGGAAATGGCAGCTTCCCACCACTATCTATCCATGCCTGATACTCCGGGCAGCCGGAAAGTTCGATATAATTATGATTTTCAAACAGGCCAAAATCACACTCCCGTAACTTTTCATTACAGCTATATGCTCCTGCTTTCATCATCTCCGGATAAATGATCTCTGCCGTCTGCACGCACCGCTTCATCGGACTTACATAGACATATGTAACCTCAGGATACATTCCTTTTCTCTCTTCCAAAAGCTGTATTCCTTCCAGACATAAAGATTCATCCGTCGTTCCGATATAGCGTTTTTCTTTATTTCCTTTCGTCATCGAATGACGTATCAGATAAATCCTCATACTTCCTTTATCACCTGTCCGATTCCGCACATCACACGGTATACTTTCTCCGAATATGCCGCAAGGTGCGTGCACACTCTTCCGGTCTGCTCTCTGTATTCCCGTTCCATCCAGTCAACCGGCACGATCCCGTATCCGATCTCATCTGTGATCAGGATCAGTTCCGGATTCTTCCGAATCAGTTCTTCTGCAAGATCATCTATCGGTTCTCCTTCCTTTATCTTTCTTTCGATATACTGATGGAAATGATATATCCCTTCGCAGCTATATAGTTCTTCTTCCGTACATACCGCACCGTCTGCCCATGTGACATCTGGGTAAATTTTCTTTGCGAATGCAAGTTTTCCCTGATATGCGCCGCCTATTATCATGATCATGACTTCTTTTCCTTCCTCCAATCCTGTATTTTCATCTTTCTGTTATTTTCTACTATTTCTCTGCTGTTTTCTTTCTGCCACTTGTTTTCTTCATTCTTTTCACACTTTTATCCAGCCTGTTCATCATTTGATGATTCCGCTTTTTACTACGATATCCACTACTACCACGACAAGCGCCATCACAAGTTCACATACCTGCAGGAAATATCCACACAGATCCCCGGTCACACCACCGAAATTCTTCATCGCCATCCGGTAATAATATCCAAATACCACGCCTGCCGAGATCACACATCCGATTCCGCAGATCCCTCCGGTCAGTGGAATCAGGAAACACAGTACAATCAGATAAATGCCCAATACCATTCTTGTAATTCTGGTCGATGCACTTTCCGAAAAATCTGCCACCATACCTTTCTTCCTTGCCTGTGGAAATGTAACTACAGACAGTCCACTCAATGTTCTCGATAGCATGAAGCTATATGCGATCACTTCCATACTCCGTACACTCAGACAAGAATACACGCCAATATACATCAGAAAATAGATGGTACATGAAATGATAGCAAATGCTCCTGCGTGGGAATCTTTCAGTATTTCCAGACGCCGCTCTTTCGTCTGCCAGGAACTCAGCGCATCCTGTGTATCCAGAAATCCGTCCAGATGAATTCCTCCCGTAATAAATACCGGGATCAGGATCAGAAATATTACAAAAAATAAGGAATAATTTCCTCCTCCATTCCCATCAAACCATTTTGAAAACCGAAACACTCCATAAGACAAAAGTCCGATCACCGCACCGATCCATGGAAAAAAAACACATTGCATACGATTTATTTTCATCTGTCCATTCGCTGCGCGGCATCGGAATCCTGCTGTACATGGAAAACGCAATTTTGAAACTATTCCATATTCTTTTTATACTCTTCATACTTCTTTTGCTCCTTACGAATGCATACCGGAATTCCATACACAACTTCCGTTACTATATCTGCAAGCTCTGCAAGACTTTGATTCACCATTCCGATGCATTCCCGATATTTTTCCGTCTCTTCGCTATAGCCGTTTATATCTGCGTTCACTTCATTTGTAACAATTACAAGACGTGTCGTAGAATTGCTCAGTCTGCGTACTCCTGCCAATACTTTTTCTTTTGTTTCTTTTAAATCATTCAATGTACCATCTTCTCTGTAAAGCTCATTGGCCACCAGATTCGATATGCACTCCAGAAGGATTCCCTGATTCTTTGGTATCTCAAGTTCTGATAGATCTGTATATTTTTCCAATGTCCGGAATCCTTTTCCGGCTCTCAGCCTGTGATGTCTTTCAATCTTTTTCATCGTTTCTTCTGTGTATGGCTGCATGGTTGCAATATATATGTAAGTACCATCCTTCTTATTTCTGCCTGTCAGCCAGTTCTCCGCATACTCAGATTTACCGCTTCCGCTTCCGCCTGTCACCAGATGTATCATTCTTTCTCACCTAATTCTTTATAATCTTCGATGTCATTTTCTGAAAATGTACTCATCCGTCCATACACTTCTGCCGCAAGATCCAGCACCGGAAGATATGCCACAGCTCCGGTTCCCTCACCCAGGCACATATCTGCATGCAATGGTGCATCCATGTGTAACTCTTTCAGGATCTTCTGCATTCCAGGTTCTTTCGAGACATGTGACACAATCATCGCATCTTTGACCCACTCACAGATTCTGACGGCCGCAAGTGCCGCAACCGCTGAGATAAATCCATCAACTACAATCGGGATTCGATATACAGCACCTCCCAGATAGAGTCCGGTGATTCCCGCCAGATCGAATCCGCCTACTTTTGCCAGTACATCCACCGGATCATCCCATTTCGGACGATTGACCGCTATCGCCTTCTCGATCGCGTGTATTTTTCTTTCCAATCCTTCGTTCGTCAGTCCTGCTCCCCGTCCCGTTATCTCTGCCGGTTCGTCTCCCAGAAGTACGGAAGCCACGGCACTGCTGGTCGTCGTATTTCCGATTCCCATCTCTCCGCTAGCAATGATCTTATATCCGGCTTCCTTCTTTTCCTTCACCTGATGAATCCCGGTTAAGATTGCCTGTAACGCCTGCATTCTTGTCATAGCCGGACCTTTGGTCATATTTGCGGTTCCATTTGCCGTTTTATATCTTGGGACTTTTGTATCCGCTGCCATACCGATATCGATGGGAAAGATGTCTACACCGGCTTTTTTACACATGATCGCCGCACTGGTATTACATGTCAAAAAATTCTCTGCAACAATTGCAGTTACTTCCTGTCCTGTCTGCGTTACACCTTCTTCTACCACTCCGTTATCCGCACACATCACGATCAGCGCCTTCCGGTTCAGATTCACGTCTGTATCGCCGGTCAGTGCCGCAATCTGCATAATATGATCTTCTAGTTTTCCCAGACTGTGTAACGGTTTCGCAATGGAGTTCCACTTTTTCTGCGCATTTCCTTTCGTTACTACATCTGCCGGATGAATGCCAGATACGATCTGATGGAATTCCTGTTCCAGTTGTTCTAAACTTTGCTCTGCCATGCTTTTTATCCTCTCTGTTCTCTATGTTCTATCTCTTTCCCCGGCTCTTTTCTCTTGTTCCCTGCATCTTCTGCATTGTTCCAGAAAGTTCTCCGGAATCTTTTCATTTCCATAATAATGAATATGCGGATATCCTGCCAGTACCGTATCGGTACTGATCATGCATTTCCACGAACGGTTTGACATTGGTTTTTCCGCCAGAAATGCTTCCCCGCATACTTCTGAATCATAATAATGAAATTCATGTGCCGGGATACCTCCTGCTTCTTTACCGAATATTCTTCCCCCTGTCAGGGTAACATAGCCGAATCGCTTTAAGGAACCTGTCGGATAACTTTTCCCTTCTAAAAATCCAACCATTGGAAATTCTGTGCCGCTTTCATCTCTGATATATTCCTGCAGGTACATGAATCCTCCACACTCCGCGATACATGGCATTCCGCCGTTCAATGCTTTTTTAATACTCGTCTTCATTGACTCATTTTTACTTAGTTCTTCTGCATATAGTTCCGGATAACCGCCATAGAACAAAAGTCCCGACAGATTTTCCGGAATCTGCTTATCGTAAAGAGGAGAAAAAGGAATCAGTTCCGCTCCCATCTCCTGCAGCAGTTCCAGATTATCCTGATAGAAAAAACAGAATGCATCGTCACTTGCAAGCCCGATCCGTACCGTATCTTTTGTTCTAACCGATTCTGTACTATACTGTGCATTTTCTGCCAAATTTTCTACCATTTCTGATGTATATCCTTGCGTTTTCTTTTCCTGCAGCTCCGGTGCATTTTCTGCCAGTTCCAGAAGGCCTGCGATATCTACACTTTTCAGAATCTGTTCTCCCAGTCTTGTGAGTTTGTCTTCCGTATCTTTTCGTTCTTTTGGAAGCTTCAGTCCCAGATAACGGCTCTCCAGTGCACAATCTTTCATAACCGGAACATAGCCGTAGACTTTGATTCCTGTCTGCACCTCGATCATCTCTTTCATTCTTCCATACATCATCGGAGACAAACGGTTCAGAATTACGCCTTTGATACGGCTGTCTTCTTTATAATGCAAAAACCCCTGGATACACGGCACTGCAGACACGCTTAGTCCTTTACAGTCCAGGATCATCACAGCCGGGGTATCGGTAATTCTGGCAATGTCATAAGCACTCGCCTCTGAAGAGATCCCTGCGATCCCATCATAGTATCCCATAACACCTTCCATTACGGAAATATCTGCTCCGGCACCATTTTTTTTCAGGATCTCTCTGACTCCATTTTCTCCACACAAAAAGGAATCCAGATTATAGCTGCTGATGCCGATCACAGTCTTGTGGAACATTGGATCAATGTAATCCGGCCCGCACTTAAAAGACGCAGGATTTATCTCCTGCATCTTCATTGCTTTCAATATTCCGCAGGTCAGCATGGTTTTAACCTGCGCCACTTCTCATCGCAGTAATCAGAATTCTAGGAAGTTTCATTACTCAGATTCCTCCATTTCTTCCCGGATTTTCTCCGGTGTCAGATCCCCTACAGAGATCACTTTCGTAATATCCTCCACAATATCTCCGGTCATATCTTCCGGTTCCACCTCGTCCAGATTGATTTCTTCCAGAACGAAATCGTCTTCATTTTCCGGATCTGCTTCCTTTTTTGCCGGTCTGCTCGTAAAGCTGATCACATAGATCGGATTCTGTCCATTCATCATATGATAACTGCCCACTTTTTTCGCACGGCTTACCGCTACCTGAATGACTTCTGCCTCTTCTATCTCATTCTCTTCCGTATATTTTAACACCTGCATCATCGTCTCGAGTGAGATTGCATTGAGCACCACCCGTACAAATGGGTTCTTCTTCCGGATAGCATCCAGGATTTCATACAACTTTCCTTTACTGCCCCCGATAAATACGCAATCAGGTGCCGGCAGTTCTTCCAGTGCCTCCGGCGCCATACCTTCTATCACATGCAGATTATCCACGTGCATCCGCCTTGCATTTTCACGGATCAGTTCCTGCGCCTCCACTTTCTGTTCGATTGCATAGACGTTACCTTGCGTTGCAACCATGGCGGCCTCTACGGAAATAGAGCCTGTTCCTGCTCCGACATCATATACAACTGCATCCTTCTTAATCTTAAGTTTAGCAATCGAAATGCTTCTTACTTCTTCCTTGGTCATCGGTACATCGCCACGTACAAATGTATCATCCGGAATTGCCGGAATCACCGGGCTTTCGCCGCCGGATTCATTTTCAATATAAAGGACCGCCAGATTCTCTCCTTTGTAATGAAGCAGTGATCTTGCTGTTCCTGTCTGAATCTCTTCATTCTTATAAGAAAGTTCTGTCCCGATCCTGACTGTTACTTCGCCCATTCCATATTCCGTCATTTTTGTCAGGATCTGACGAATCTCTTCTGCATTACTTACAAGGGCGAATACCTTTTTATTCTCCTTAATGACCGCCATCAGATTTTCTTTTCTTCCATGCAGGCTTACTAGTGCCGCATCCTCCCATGTTACGCCAAGCTTTGATGCAAAATATATGATGGATGATACTCCAGGCACCACTTTTGTCTCAATCTGTGGGTCATCTTTCGTCAATTCCAGAATCTTCTTCGCACCGCTGTAAAATCCTGTATCACCGGACAACGCAATCGTTACATTTTCATATTCCGGATTTTCTTTGATATAAGAAATGATCTCATCTGGGCGGTATGCTTCATATATGGTCTGTCCGACTTCTGCCACTGCCTCGATCATCCTACCTGCTCCGATCAGAAGTTCTGCTTCCTGACAGCATCTTTTTGCTTCCAGTGTAACCTGGTCTCTGGCACCTGCACCGATTCCCACCAGTGTAACTTTCCAGTGATTATCCAGTTCCAGTTCTTTCTGAAGGAATTTGGACATTTCTTCAAAATTCATTCCCTCTTCTTCTTCCGGCCTTCCGATCACAACCATTTTCACACCGGCTTCTAGTGCAGCCTGACATTTCTGCGGGTATCCGCCTGCAAGTCCTGATTCTTTCGTTACCATATAAGCAATATCATATTCCTTTAACATGGCACGATTCATTTCCGTAGAAAACGGTCCCTGCATACAGATGAGATGACGTCCGGAGAATCCAAGTTCTTCACAATTAACTGCCACCTGGCCAATAGACAGAACGCGCGCATATACCCGGCTTTCGTAATCCGTCAGTCTTGTATAGGATTCCAGCTCCTTGCTTCCTGTTGTTACCAGAATATTTCCTTCTGTTTTTTCCAGATACTTTATCGCTTCATCCATATTTTCCACACAGATGCTTTCTTTGGTCTCTTCACTTCCCCTGACCAGTCTTAAATACGGAACCTGCATAACCTCACAGGCACTTTTCAAGTTTTTGGTCACTTCTTTGGCATATGGATGTGTTGCATCGATCACATAATCCGGCTCAAACACCCTCATAAACTCGCCCATCTGCCCACTGTCCATCCGGTCGTGTGTCACCGTTATATTCTTCTCTTCCGGAAGCAGACTCTCCCCATAAGCGGTTGCCACACAGACGTGCAGTCTTACGCCTCTTCTTCCGAGATAAGATGCTAATTTTCTTCCTTCTGTTGTCCCTGCATATAATAGAATCTTTTTGTCTTTCATATACGATATCCCCTTGGTGTAACCATTTTTTCCCGAATTACTTTTGTCTGTTTATTTCCGATAAATACAGTAGAGAACATATCTACTGTTGTCTCTTTTAATTCTTTCAGTGTCAGTGTCTGCATTGTTTCTCCCTCGCGGGCAATGTTTTTCACTATTCCACAGACGGTATCTTCCGCCTTATATTCCAGCATGATCTCACATGCTTTTGCAAGATAGGTACTGCGTTTCCTGCTGGACGGATTATAAAGGCAGATCACAAAATCAGCTTTTGCCGCACAGCGAAGCCTTTCTTCGATCAATTCCCACGGTGTCAGAAGATCACTTAAACTGATCAGACTGACATCATGTCCGACTGCTGCTCCAAGTACCGCAGAACCTCCCAGTGCCGCTGTCACTCCCGGGATTACTTCGATCGCGACTTCCGGATATTCCTCACCGATTTCATACATCAGTCCTGCCATTCCGTATATCCCGGCATCTCCGCTGCATACCATTGCCGTTACAGCTCCTTTTGCTGCCTCTTCGAATGCCATCCTGCACCGTGCTGCCTCCTGTCTCATGGACGTTGTCAGATATCTCTTATCCGGAAAATATTCTTTTAATAATTCGATATATACGGTATATCCGACGATCACATCACATTTTTCCAGCGTCCGGACTGCTTTCACCGTCATCTGTTCATATGCCCCCGGTCCCATTCCTATCACATATACCTTATTCAAACTTCACCCTCCAATTATCCCAGGCAAATGCTGCTGTCACACCATTTTCTGCCTGTTTTCTGATCCGCAGTGTACCACCTGTATATACAGCACTTCTTTCACATACATTATCCACTCCGGTAACCTTTTTTACAAATGTAGAAACACTGAATTCTCCTTCTACTTTTTTTAATTCTTCTGCCGGATAAAATTCCGGCTCTATGTTATATTTGTTGCAAAATGTTAAGCAATCCCTCTTCGTCTTTTTTTAGATCAATGCTTGCGATCCTGCCAATACTTTTCTTATTAATATGTGATTCTTTCAGTATCTTATCCACCAGCTGTTCTATCTGCTCTGCGGATGTCCCCCGTCTGCAGCCGATTCCCACCGTGATCCGTTGTGGTATCAGCCTTAATACATGACTGCTTAATTTTCGTTCATATATCCCGATATAGATATCTGGATTCTCATAGGTTTCCGGTACGATCTTCACTTCTTCCGGCACAGTACCCTCTATCGAATCTCTTCCGCTCTCAATCGCGGCCACGACTGTCTTTCCTTCCAGAATCTTTGCCGAAATTTGCTTTGCCTTCTGCATATCTTCTATATAAAGATGATTCTTTCTGGCAAATACATCTATTGCCCATTTTCCCCGGATATCTGTAGCTGTTGTGATCACAGGCAGTGCTCCTGCCATCTCTGCAATTCTTTCAGCCATCTCATTTGCTCCGCCAATGTGCCCGGACAGGATCGGGATACAATATTGTCCTTTCTCATCCAGTACCAGTACCGCCGGATCTGTTGTCTTTGATCCTATAAAAGATGCGATCAAGCGCACGGCAATCTGTACTGCTCCAATAAAGATCAGTACATCCCGCGTCCGGAACTGTTCACCTGTCCATTCTCTGGCACTGCATTTTACCGCATCCTTGTCCGATTCCAGTTCTTTGCATTTTACCGCCTGCAGCACCTGGTGTCCTTCTTTTTCCAGTTCATGTGCTAAAGATCTCTCCAGTCTTCTTCCATTTCCGGTAAAACTGATCATTGCAATCTTCATCTTATTTTACTCCCTGACGGAACTCGGTGGTGAATTCCGGATCATACAGTTTCGAACGTTCATACGCATGATGTGTCACCACATCCCCAACGATAATCAATGCTGTCTTTGTAATTCCATGTGCTTTCGCAGTCTCTGCCAGTGTACTGACAGTACAGATGTAACTTTCTTCCTCCGGCCATGTTGCCTTGTATACAATTGCTGCCGGCGTATCTTCTTTATAACCGCCTTCTATCAACTGGCCTTCCAGCTTTTCCAGAAGTCCTGTACTTAAGAAAAGTACCATCGTCGCATTATGACTTGCAAACGCTGCAACCTTTTCCTTCGCCGGAACCGGTGTTCTTCCTTCCATACGTGTGATGACAACACTCTGTGACACCTCCGGAAGTGTATATTCCAGATTCAGTGCCGCTGCTGCCCCGCAGAAGGAACTGACACCCGGGCAGGAATCATACGCAATTCCCAGTTCATCCAGATGATCCATCTGTTCCCGGATTGCACCGTACAGACACGGATCACCTGTATGCAGCCGAACCGTCATCTTCTGTTCCCGTTCTGCCTGTTCCATCACTTCCAGAACTTCTTCCAGTGTCATCTTCGCACTGTTATATATCTCGCATGTCTCCTTTGTACTCTTTAACAGCCCCGGATTCACCAGTGATCCCGCATAGATCACCACATCAGCCTGCTCCAGATAACGCTGTCCACGAACCGTGATCAGATCTTCGGCTCCCGGACCTGCTCCCACAAAATGTATCATTTTCCGACTCCTTCCTGTCCTGCAAAGAACCTGCCACCAGCAACTTCTCCTGCATACTCTGGTATCTATTGTATATGTCGTTCTTTTCTGAATCTTTCTATCAGTTCTTCTGCTTTTTCTGTCTTTCCAAGGATTCCGTATACATTGGAAAACGTGACCGCTCCCACCTGTATCTCTCCTTTCCCCCGGTAGTTCAGATATTCCTCCATACGCATCATGATTTTTTCCATAATGCGTGTTCGTTCTTCCTCGCTGCATTTCTCCAATGCATCATCCGTCGTCACACAGTCAAGAAATTCGACTGCCTTCTCTCCGGCAATTCCCGCTCTCAATGCGGCCGTGGCGAATAAATCCATCCGACAGTCTGCCCATCTGGAATGGGTATTCATGATTCCTCCGGATACTTTGATCAGTTTCCCGATATGTCCGACCAGCAGAACACCTTTACAATCCTGTCCCACCGCCATATCTATGGTCTGACCAATATAGTTACTACATTTTACCACATCATTTTCTTCTATACTATACTGTTCTTTCAGAAAATCCAATCCGTAATTACCCGGTGCAATGATCAGATACCTGTACTTTTCCGCAAGGCATACCTTCATCTCTACTTCAATGGTATCGATCAGCGCCTGTTCACTCATCGGATTCACAATACCGGTTGTCCCAAGTATTGAAAGTCCTCCTTCTATTCCAAGTCTTGGATTAAATGTTTCTTTTGCCAGTCTTGCCCCTTCCGGAATCGAAATCTCTACATCAATTCCACCGGTATAGCCAACCTCTTCACAGGCTTCTTCTACTTCTTTTCTTATCATCTGCCTTGGCACACGGTTAATTGCGGCTTCTCCCACCGGCTGATTCAGTCCGGGCCTGGTCACTCTTCCTACCCCGATCCCGCCATCAATATGAATCTGTCCTGTTTCAGAAAGCCTTACCTGACTGTAAACCAGTACTCCATTCGTGATATCCGGATCATCTCCGCTGTTTTTTTTGACCGCACAGGATACCATATCCGGCAATTCCCTGTCTGTATATTTTCTCTGTATATCCGTGATATCCAACTGCAGCTTTTCTCCCTGCGGCAGTTCTACCGACACCTGCTCTACTTTTTCACCTGTAAAAAGCATCTGCATTGCTGCCCTCGTTGCAGCCTGTGCACAGGTTCCGGTTGTATACCCTTTTGCTAATTCTTTTTTCGGCATATGGACTCCTTTCCATCAGGGAGCGAGGTTTTGGCTTTTTTAATATCCCCTGACGCAAAAATGGAGGACTGCAGTTTTCTACATTCCTCCACCAATTTTAGCGTTTTCATACTTACATGTCAAATTATCTGTATGACGGTTCTCCACTTATTCGTTACCATTTTTGTTCTTACATTCTTGTTCCCATGCTTTGATTTCACCGCATGCAATCTTCATTCCCGAATCTCCGGACGGCTGGGTCTTGAAGTCATCCGGCATCTCATGAAGTACGATTGTCCTGCCGACAACATCCATTGGATAGAATCTTCCAGTATAAATCTCCATCCATGCAGTTCCATCATTACTTAATACCGGCTGCAGATCTCCTTCATGTCTGGGATGTTCTTCTCCAGTTCCTCCGGGATTCCCATCAGTTCTCCTAAAAGAACTGTGCCATTATACACTTCATAGAGATATACATTTCCACGAATATCAGGGTATTCTTTGCCCCCTTTTATCCTGGCATGGGCCTGCGGAAGTCCCTGGATTGCTTTATAGATCATATTATCACGCTCCTTCGCATTTATGGTATGCAAAAGAGTATAAATATGTGCGGCTTTTTTCTATTTAATTCACTAGGCCAAATCCCCGAACCCTAATAAAAGCTTACAGTTCTCCATTTAATTATTATGGCATGCGAAACCGCAGGAATAAACTTACAAGGTCCTATTCTGTGCATACGGACTCATGGTTGGTAATTCTTAAGTAAAAAAGTTGACCGTTTGCTCACAAAAAATCCACTGTCTGAGACGAATGTCGAGTTTGGATTTTTTGTGAGCTCGTTTTTAGGTCAACTTTTTTGCTTTAGAATTTCCCCATGTTGGAGTCAGCACAGGATAGGACCTTGTAAGTTTATTCCGATCGGTGACAGCCGACATGATAAATTAAATAGCAACTCTACTGAATAAACATCGCATCCCCAAATGAAAAGAACCGGTACCTCTCCTTCACAGCCTCTTCATAAGCCGCAAGCACGTGCTCCCGTCCTGCAAGCGCAGATACCAGCATGATTAATGTAGATTCTGGAAGATGGAAGTTCGTGATCAGACAATCCAGTACTTTGAATTTATAGCCCGGATAGATGAATATCTGTGTCCATCCACTCTTCGCTTCCAGATGTCCATTCTCATCTGCTGCCGATTCTACCGTTCTGCAGCTTGTCGTTCCGACGCAGATAACACGGTGTCCCGTCTCTTTTGCACGATTGATCTTCTCAGCCGCTTCTTCATCGATCATGAAGAATTCCGAATGCATATGATGCTCGGTAATCTCATCCACTTTTACCGGACGGAATGTTCCAAGCCCCACATGAAGTGTAACTCTCGCAATATCCACACCTTTTGCCTTAATCTCTTCCAGAAGTTCCGGTGTAAAATGCAGTCCTGCCGTCGGTGCTGCTGCCGAACCTGTGTGAGTTGCATATACCGTCTGGTAACGGTTCTTATCCTCCAGCTGGTGTGTGATATATGGAGGCAGCGGCATCTGGCCAAGCTGGTCTAAGATTTCTTCAAAAATTCCGTCGAAATCGAATTTGATCAGACGGTTTCCTTCTTCTACCACATCAATGACTTCTCCCATCAGAAGGCCATCACCGAAACTAATCTTTGCTCCGACTTTTGCTTTCTTACCTGGTTTTACCAGCGTCTCCCATACGTTGTTTTCTTTTCTCTTCAATAATAATACTTCGATTTTGGCATTGGTCTCTACTTTGGAACCAATCAGTCTTGCCGGAATAACCTTTGTATCATTGATTACCAGACAGTCTCCCTCATGCAGATACTCTGTGATTTCTTTAAATACATGATGGGAAAAAGCCCCGGTCTCCTTGTCAAGGACAAGAAGTCTGGAGCTCGAACGATCCTCAAGCGGATCCTGTGCAATCAGTTCTTCCGGCAATTCATAATAAAAATCCTGACGTTTCATAATTATGAATTCCTTTCCCTTTTATTCTTTACGTATCTTTTTCTGATATGTTTTCATTTACAGTTGCATTTGAAGCTATTTCTTTTTCTGATTTATTTTCTACCAGACGATAGCCATTATACACTGGTTTTCCCAGTTTCTCAACTACAGAACTCTGTGTATTTTCTATTTTTTTCAATTCCTGTATCCCAGACTCTTTCATTTGGACATTTTCCTGCGTTTTTGACAGCTCACCCTCTGATGTCTGCTGTTTCTGCTCTTCTACATTTGGCTTTTCACATTCTGGTACAACTGTTCCCGGTTGCGCCATCCATGCTTTTATCTTCTTCTGATAGACCACTCTGGTATCACAAAGCAGGTCATGAAATCCACGTTTTTCCGAATCAATTCCTGCAACAATATAACCGATATTCACCGGAAGGCTACATAAGAATCTTCCAACCGTCTCGCGGTACACCACATTGAACAGAGTCAGCTTCTCTTCCGGATTTTTTGAAACTACCCGGAGATTCATCGCTTTCTTTCCAAGTGTCGTTCCTGTCAGATAGGTAAATGCAATAAAATATAACACTTTCAAAGCATACAGTATGATATCTTTCAACGAATAATGAAACAGGATATCCGTTCCCGTTATCGCACCACCGCCAGCCAGTGAGATACCTGCAAATATCAGCCGCACGATCAGGAGGCCTGCAAATACTACCACACTGTCGATCATATAAGCCGCCATCCGCACCCAGAACCCTGCATACTCCAGATTCCCACTGGCACAGCAACTGTTCTGTCTGGCTAACTTCTCCTGATTATCGTAACTGTTCTGCATAGTACATCGGCACCCCGCTTTCTACACTTTTGGCGGTTTCCGTCAGAACCTGCGCTTCTGACTTCGGAACTAATGATTCTGCTTTGGAAAACAGCGACTGCAAAAGTCCTTCATCTGATTCCATCTCATAAAATGTAGATGTTCCAAGTTTTTTGCTCATTGCATCTTTCATATCCGGATACAGACTGATCTCATCGATCAGACCGTTGTTCTTCGCCTGCTTTGCAGTATAAGTTCTTCCGTCTGCCAGTTTCTTTACATCCTCCACTAACATATCACGGCCGTCTGCCACGATATTCACGAATTTCTCATAAGCTTCATTGATCTGATCCTGATAAATAGCAATCTGCTCGTCCGTAAATTTGCTGCTGTCCTTATTCTTTCCGCTCGTGATACTTACATAACGGATTCCAAGCTTTTTATACAGCCCGGACATATCATATCCTGACATGATCACACCGATGGAACCGGTCGTTGTATTCGAATTTGCATAGATTTTATCCGATGCCATAGACACCATATATCCACCGGATGCCGCATAATGTGCCATATAATCCCAGATCGGACGTTTTGTTGTCTCTTTATATTCTTTCAGTTTCTGATACAGTTCTTCGGATTCATAGACAGTTCCTCCCGGAGAATCTACATACAGAAGAATTCCTTTATTGTTAGAATCATCCATCAATTCATCGATATAATTCATCGTTGAATCATGCTGATATCCACTGGATGCCTCTAGTGTACTGCTTCCACTCTGTTCCTGGATCGTACCTTCTACTCTTACGATTGCAATATAATCTTCAGACGGTGGATTAAACTGATACGAACCTCCGAGATTAATTATATCATCTGCACTGTTCTGAAGCAGATTTTTTGAAATTGTATTGGTAAATACGCTGGCAGCACTGACTCCAACGAACAGTGCTGCCGCTACTACCAGACCTATGATCTGTTTTTTCTTCATACGTAATCCTCTTGCTCTTTTTACCGAGCTTTTATCTGATATGAATGCTTTTTTTATTTACGAAGTTCGATTCCCATACCCTCGAGTGCCTTTAAGATACGGTCCATAGCTGCAGATACATCTGCATCTTCCAGAGTCTTATCCTTTGCACGGAATACGATAGAATATGCAACGGATTTGAATCCAGCCTTGATCTGTGCTCCTTCGTAAATATCAAACAGGGAATAACTTTCCAGATATTCGCCGCCCTTGCTTTCGATCACATCTTCAATCTGTCCTACCAGAATCTCTTTTGGCATTACCATACTGATGTCACGTGTAACTGCAGGGAATTTTGCAATTCCTGTGTACTTACGGTCAAATGTAGCTCTTGCTACAATCTCCGGCATATCAATAACGGCAATGTAAGCTCTTGTTCCGATTCCGTAGTTATCTGCGACCTCCGGATGAACTTCTCCGAGGTATCCTACAACCACACCATCGTAGATGATGTTCGCCTGACGTCCCGGGTGAAGGAATGATTTTCCTGCATTTGGATCGTATTTTTCTTTCTTATGAAGGCCAACCTTGTCAAAGAACTCTTCTACCACACCCTTCATAGTGAAGAAATCGCCTTCTCCATACATACCGAGTGTAAACTGTACTCTTTCATCCGGCAGTTCTGTAAGTGGAAGTGCCTTTGGAAGGTAAATATTAGCCAGTTCATATAATTTTACATCTTTATTTCTTCTGTTATAGTTTGTTGCAAGTGATGACAACATACCATTTAAAGAAGATGTACGCATAATACTGTAATCTTCTCCCAGTGGGTTCATGATCGGAATAGCCTTACGAAGATCAGAATCTTCCGGAATCAGAAGCTTGTCAAATACCTTCGGGCTTTCGAATGAATATGTCATTCCCTGGCTGAATCCGCAGAACTCAGCGATATCACGGGCAACCTGCTCTACTCTTAACTTAAATGATAATTTTCCTGTTGTAGCTTCTCCGCTTGGAAGTGTGGTCGGAATGTTATCATATCCATAGAATCTTGCAACTTCTTCTGCAAGATCAGCAATACGGAATAAGTCATGACGGAAAGTAGGAGCGATGACTTCGCTTGTCTCTTCGTCGAATTCCAGATCAATCTTCCTGAAATATCCAAGCATCTCTTCTTTGGAAATGTCTGTTCCGAGAAGTTTATTGATCTTATCTGCATCAAATGGTACTCTTACAGGTTCTTTCTTCTTGCTGTATACATCGACCATTCCTCCGACAACTTCACCGGCTCCGAGTTCTTCGATCAGCTGACATGCACGGTCGATGGCCGCTTCTGCATTGTTCGGATCCAGTCCTTTTTCAAATTTACCGGAGGCATCGGTACGAAGTCCGATCTTCTTGCTTGATTTACGGATGTTGGTTCCATCAAAGCAAGCTGCTTCGAATAACATTGTCTGAACATCGTCTGTGATCATAGAGTTTTCTCCACCCATGATACCTGCGATACCGATGGATTTCTTGCCGTCACAGATCATCAGTACAGATTCATCCATCTCTCTTTCCTGTCCGTCAAGAGTTGTGAATTTCTCACCTTTTTCTGCAGTACGCACTACAATTTCTTTTCCTTCGATCGTATCAAGGTCATATGCATGCATTGGCTGTCCGTATTCTTCCATTACATAGTTTGTAATATCAACCAGGTTGTTGATCGGGCGGATTCCTACAGAAGCCAGACGTCTCTGCATCCATTTTGGAGATGGTCCGATCTTAATGTTCTTTACGATTCTTGCACAATATCTTGGGCAAAGTTCCGGATTCTTAACGGTTACTTTGATATAATCTGCTGCATTCTCATCATTTCCTGTTGGTGTGACAACAGGTGGATAGAACGCTTTATTAAATGTAGCTGCTGCCTCTCTTGCAATACCTACAACACTGAAGCAATCTACACGGTTAGATGTGATCTCATATTCTACAACGACATCATCGAGGCCAAGTGATTTGATCGCACTCTCGCCTACAACGGCATCATCGTCGAAGATATAGATTCCGTATTCCGGAGCTTCCGGATACATCTCTCTGTTTGAACCAAGTTCTTCGATGGAACACATCATACCATCGCTTTCTACGCCGCGGAGCTTTCCTTTTTTAATCTTGATCCCGCCTTCTACGCGCTGTCCAGGTTCATGTCCGCCTGCCACACGTCCGCCTGCTAATACAACCGGCACTTTGTCTCCTTCTTTCACATTCGGAGCACCTGTTACGATCTGAATCGTCTCTGTTCCGATATTTACCTGACAGATGATCAGCTTATCTGCGTCCGGATGTTTCTCAATCTTGTCAATCTGTCCGATCACGATCTTATCAAGATCCGCATCTAATTTTTCAAAACCTTCGACTTTTGTACCAGACAAAGTCATTGCATCTGTATATTCCTGAGCTGTTACATCAAGATCCGGAACATACGCTTTTATCCATGATAATGAAGTATTCATTTATAAATCTCCTTTTCGTATTATTACTTGTGCTCGCTAGAACTGTTTTAAGAATCTGATATCATTTTCGTATAACAGTCTCATGTCATCGATCTCGTACTTCAGAAGTGCGATACGTTCCAGTCCTACACCAAACGCGAATCCTGTATATTCTTCCGGGTCGATTCCGCACATTTCCAGCACATGTGGATGTACCATTCCGCATCCAAGAATCTCAATCCATCCGGATCCTTTACAGAAACGGCATCCTTTTCCACCGCATTTGAAGCAGCTTACATCCATCTCTGCACTTGGCTCTGTGAATGGAAAATGATGTGGTCTGAATTTTGTCTTTGTATCTTCCCCGAATAATTCTTTTGCAAATACTTCCAGTGTTCCCTTTAAGTCGGCAAACGAGATATTCTTATCAATGATCAATCCTTCAATCTGATGGAAGGATGGAGAATGTGTCGCATCAACTTCATCTGAACGGAATACACGTCCCGGTGACAGAATACAGATTGGGAGCTTGCCCTGTTCCATAATACGAGCCTGTACAGGAGATGTCTGTGTTCGAAGCACGATATCTTTATTGATATAGAATGTATCCTGCTCATCCTTTGCCGGATGTCCGTCCGGAATGTTCAGTTTGCGGAAGTTATACTCATCATACTCAAGCTCCGGCCCTTCTACGACTTCATATCCCATACCGGTGAATACACGTTCTACTTCTTCGAGTGCAATTGTATTCGGATGACGGTGTCCGACACAATTTTTCTTAGCCGGAAGTGTAACATCGATCACTTCTTTTTTCAGCTTTTCTGCACGGATTGCCTTTTCCATCTTTTCTTTATTTTCTTCCAGAACAGCTTCAATTGCCGCCCTTGTCTCGTTTACCATCTGTCCGACCTTCGGTCTGTCCTCCGGTGCAACGTCTTTCATACCTTTTAATACAGCGGTAAGTTCTCCCTTTTTACCAAGGAACTTTACACGCACATCATTCAGTTTTTCCGGCATATCGGCAGCTTCAATTGCCTTCAATGCTTCATCTTTGATGTTCTGCAGTCTTTCTTTCATCATTTTCTTCCTTTCTCCGCATATCTTTATATCAGCGTATGCTTTTTGGTATTAAAAAAGCCCCGCCCCAAAAGGGACGAGACATATAACCCGTGGTACCACCCTGATTCCCGTAAAAACTTTTACGGACACTCATTATTGCGTAACGTGCATCATACGGTGTTCTCTACTGTTATTTCAAGAACACAGCTCACGCGGGAAATTCATTTACCATCTGAACCCAAGGGAACTTTCAGCCTGTTGATTCCCTCTCTCTATCGGAAAATGGCTCACTACTTACACGGTCATTGCCTTTATCTCATAATACCTAATTATTGTATCATATGGCTCAGAGTTGTCAAGTCAGAAATTCTACCCCTGCTCCATATCCCGCAAAATCATATTTACTTCTCCGCCCAGCAGTAAAATATACATACAAAAATACAGCCACAACATGATCAATACAATCGTTGTCAGACTCCCATACATTGATGAAAATCCTTTAAAAATATCCAGATAGACCGAGAAAATCCAGGATACGATCATCCATCCGACTGCTGAAAATGCAGCTCCCATCAGCTGGATTCTCAACTGTACAATGTGGTTCGGCAGGAATTTATAGATCATCATCGTAAATACAAACAGTAATACCGGCGTGATGATTCCACGAATCCGCATGATCTGATCCACAAAGCGTTCCATCACCGGATAGTGTTCCGTTACAAACAGATTCAACGTATTACCGAACACCGATAATACCAGTAGAAAAATGATCACAATTATAAATGCCACTGTATAAAAGGTTGCACGTATTCGCAAAATAATATAATTACGTGTCTCTTTACAGTCATAGACACAGTTCAAACCTGTCGTCAGTGCCAGCACCCCTTTCCCGGCTGACCAGAGTGCAACAATAATAGTCAGCGAGATGATTCCGCCGGACTGATTATAAACCTGATTAACGATCGACGTGATCAGACTGTCTACGGATTTTGGAAACACCTGAAGAACCGCTGTCATAACATCTGCCTTCGTAACCGGTGTATACTGTACCAATGTGATCAGCAGTAAAATGATCGGAATCATACTGAGCATAAAGAAATACGCTGCCTGTGCAGCATAGGCACCTACATGATCTTTTCCGACCTGTCCGGTTATTTCCATTACTTTATCATATAGAAACTTAACTTTTTTCATTCTTATCTCCCAAAATATTCGTCTCTATATTCTACCCGATTTTCATTTATTTGTCTATTAGAAATTATTCTGTTTCTTGTTATGTTTTTTCAAATACTTTTTCATTGATTATACTTATCATTCAATTGTCGTTCCGGGATAGAACATTTGCAGTATTTGCTGATAATTCTTTCCTTTTTTTGCCATTTCATTTGCTCCGTTCTGACTCATGCCAATACCGTGTCCATATCCACCGCCCTTAATCTTGAAGGTGTTTCCTTTTTTTTCTACTTTAAAAAAGGCACTCGGAAGAAGTCTGCTTCCCTTTACAGCTGTCCCGTCCTGTTTCTTTATCTCATATCCGCTTCCCCCCAGTGCTCTGCGGATCTTATTTTCCGTATCAACAACAACTGTTCCCAGATCTCCTGATACTTTTATCTGTAACGCTGCACCGCCCGGTCCGCTTTTCGTCACCTCCAGTAACTGCACAGTTCCTATATTCTCTTTTGTATTCTCTGCGATCATTTTGGACAATGTATTCTGATCTATATCTGCTTCCCACCGGTACCATGGAAGATTTCTCTCATAATCACCTGTCGGATCTTTCACTTCTACAGACTGAAGATATGCATTTTCTGCCTTCTCTTTCGTTCCCCACGCAGCCATCGTTGTTGTCTTTCCGCAGGAAGTCGAATAGTAATAGGCGGTTATAATATTTCCATTATATTTCAATACTTTTCCTGCCGTCTCCTGTACAGCCTCTGTTGCAGCTTGCTGCGATGCCGAATTATTATACACCTGGTAATCCGTACTGTCATTCACATGAGCCTGATATTCCGGATATGCATAATCCATAATCTGCCGGTATGCATAACTTCTTGCGCATATCGCCTGGGCCTTCAATGCTTCCTTCTGATATGATGCGGGCATCTCACTCGGAACCACTTTACACAGATAATTCTCCAGCGGAAGTTCATTTACCATCACAACCCCTTCTGATGTGGCATACAGATCCAACGCACCTGCATAAGACGGATTCCCGTAGCCCCGCCTGATACTGCGAACGGTTATCTCTCCGCCATCAATTGCCTGTATACGGATCTTTCCGTTTTGAAATCCCGTATCTTCTTTTGTGATCTTAATTTTTTCATTTCCTGCAGTTTCTTCCAGGCCATCCTTCTTTTCAATTCTTAAGCCTCCCGCTGCACTGATTTCTACCTCTCTATGTACGATCTGCTGGTATCCATCTGTCATGATCAATACCCGGATATTTCTCTGAGGATCCGCATCCTTTTCCGGGGTCTTGTCTTTACTTTCACTTTCTTCCTCTCTGTCTTTCGATGATACTGTTTTCCACAATTCTTCCCACCGGCTCTGAATCGATATTCCCGGATAGGACTCCTTCTTTCCGGCTGCATTTTTTTCTAACCCGGATTTCAACCCTGTAATCAGACACAGCAGCAATAAAATCCATGCAATGTAGATGCTATAATGCCTGTTGTTCCGTTTCCGCACTTTATTTTCCTTTCTTTGACTGTCTTTCTCAGATCCGCTTACCTGAACCTGATGGCGATTTCAAAAAAAGACAGCCGTTAAAACGACTGTCTTTTATCTTTTGTATATTCCCCAAAATGCCGGTTCCTGTATTCTGACTCCTAGCACCCGCTAGGTGGGTATCCGCATCTGCTTTTCTGCCTTCCACTGCAAAGTCGATGGCCTGACATATTACAGAGATGTAAGACTCCCGTTTAAAGTATTGTAGGTTCAAAACTACAAGAGTATCGAACATTTCAGGTTTCCACTGCACTTATTATAACCCATTTACATGGATTTTACAACCCTTTACAATTCTCTGATTTTAATCAGATAGATAAGTGTCTCTTATAACTGTGGTCCTGCTGAAACTAAAGCTTTACCAGCTTCATTTCCTTCATATTTAGCAAAGTTCTTGATGAATCTTGCAGCAAGATCTTTTGCTTTTTCATCCCACTCAGCTGCATCGGCATATGTGTCACGAGGATCAAGGATTCCTGTGTCAACACCGGTAAGTTCTGTAGGTACTTCGAAGTTGAAGTATGGAATTGTCTTTGTTGGAGCATTCTTGATGTCTCCATTCAGGATGGCATCAATGATTCCACGTGTATCCTTGATAGAGATACGTTTTCCTGTTCCGTTCCATCCTGTGTTAACCAGGTATGCTTTTGCACCGCTCTTCTCCATCTTCTTAACAAGTTCCTCTGCATATTTTGTAGGATGCAGTTCCAGGAATGCCTGTCCGAAGCAAGCTGAGAATGTAGGTGTAGGCTCTGTGATTCCACGCTCTGTACCTGCAAGTTTTGCTGTAAATCCTGACAGGAAGTAGTACTGTGTCTGCTCTGGTGTCAGTACAGATACCGGTGGAAGTACTCCGAATGCATCAGCTGACAGGAAGATTACATTTTTAGCAGCAGGTGCTGAAGATACAGGACGCACGATATTTTCAATATGATTGATCGGGTAAGATACACGTGTATTCTCTGTCACACTCTTATCTGCGAAATCAATCTTTCCATTTTCATCAAGTGATACGTTCTCAAGAAGTGCGTTACGCTTGATTGCATTGTAGATATCCGGCTCAGACTCTTTGTCAAGGTTAATAACCTTAGCATAGCATCCGCCTTCAAAGTTAAATACTCCGTTGTCATCCCATCCGTGCTCGTCATCACCGATCAGAAGACGCTTAGGATCTGTAGAAAGTGTTGTCTTTCCTGTTCCTGAAAGTCCGAAGAAGATTGCTGTATTCTCTCCGTTCAGATCTGTATTGGCTGAGCAGTGCATAGAAGCCATTCCCTTAAGCGGAAGGAAGTAGTTCATCATAGAGAACATACCTTTCTTCATCTCTCCGCCGTACCATGTATTCACGATAACCTGCTCTTTGCTTGTGATGTTGAACATTACTGCTGTCTCTGAGTTCAGTCCTAATTCTTTGTAATTTTCAACTTTTGCTTTAGAAGCATTGTATACTACGAAGTCTGGCTCAAAATTCTCAAGTTCTTCTTCTGAAGGTTTGATGAACATATTTGTTACAAAATGAGCCTGCCATGCAACTTCTACGATGAAACGGATTGCCATACGTGTATCTTTGTTTGCTCCGCAGAATGCATCTACAACATAAAGTTTTTTGTTAGAAAGTTCTTTGATTGCAATATCTTTTACTGCGTTCCAAGCTTCCTGTGTTGCAGGATGGTTATCATTCTTATATTCATCAGATGTCCACCATACAGTATCTTTTGAATTCTCATCAACTACGATGAACTTATCTTTAGGAGAACGTCCAGTATAGATACCTGTCATTACATTGACTGCACCAAGTTCACTTTCCTGTCCTTTTTCAAAACCTTCCAGTTCCGGTTTTGTCTCTTCCTCAAATAATAATTCATAAGAAGGATTGTGCACGATTTCCGTCGTTCCTGAAATGCCATACTTACTTAAATCGATTTTAGCCATCTTCATTTAACCTCTTTTCTTTTATTTACTGCTGTATATTTATAAATTCTGGTTTTTCATACTCTTCCACAACAGCATTTGCCTTATTATTGCATTTTTCCGCGCAAAAGTCAACACTTTAACAATCTTTTCAAAGCACTATTTTGCAACTTCTATATCTTAATCCGTTATTTTTTCTACTTTTATTCTTTTATATAGTTCAAAAATGCAAGATTTTTATAGAAACCTTGCATTTAGTAATTTTTATCGATTATGAATTTTATTTATTTTTAATATAAAGTTTTATACTTCTAAAATATTCTTTACTGTGTCTTTCATTTTATCTGCATCACATTCCAGATCATGCAGGATATTAGCATTCAGAATATCTTTGATTGCCTGTGGCATCTCACGTCCGGATGTTTCTTCCAAAACACTCAGAAGGCTGAATTCATCCTGATCAGCATACTTCGGATCGATTGCGCTCATCACACTCTTCACGAATTTGTACGGACTTGCAGTCGATGCGATCACACATTTCTTATCGTCGCCACTGTTCTTCTGATAACAGCCGCATACATACGACGCTACACTTGTATGCGTGTCCATAACATATCCTGTCTTATTGTATACTTTTTTAATATTCTCTGCGCACTCTTCTTCTGTTGCGTACCCTTGCTGCGAAATCAGCAAGACGCTCCTTCATATCTTCTGTGATCGTATATTTTCCGGCGGATTTTAATGCTTCCATCATATCCTTCGTCTTCTGATCATCATCCCCGCTGATTCTGTAGATCAGACGTTCCAGATTGCTGGAGATCAGAATATCCATGGATGGGGATGTAGTGAGGATAAACTCACGGTTTCTGTCATAATCTCCTGTCTGGAAGAAGTCAAACAATACCTTATTGTCATTTGAAGCACATACCAGCTTATCAATCGGTACTCCCATCTGTTTTGCATAATATGCAGCCAGGATATTTCCAAAGTTACCTGTCGGTACTACCACATTGATCTTTTCACCATCTTCAATCTCTTCATTTTCCAGAAGTTTTGCATATGCATTGACGTAATATACCACCTGTGGAACCAGACGTCCGATATTGATAGAGTTGGCTGATGAAAACTGATAGCCTTTCTTTGCGAGTTCTTCCGCCAGTTCTGTATCTTCGAACATCGCTTTCACACCACTCTGTGCATTATCGAAATTGCCATGGATCGCTACTACGTTTACATTCTCTCCTCTCTGTGTCACCATCTGGAGTTCCTGTACCTTGCTGACACCATTCTTTGGATAGAATACGATGATCCTCGTTCCTTCCACATCCGCAAAGCCTGCAAGTGCGGCTTTTCCTGTATCTCCGGATGTTGCAGTCAGAATCACGATCTCATTTTTAACGTCGTTCTTCTTTGCCGAAGTTGTCATCAGATGCGGCAGGATTGATAATGCCATATCTTTGAATGCGATTGTTGCACCATGGAACAATTCCATGTAATAAGTATCATCTACTTTTACGAGCGGCGCAATTTCTTCTGTGTCAAATTTGCTGTCATATGCTTTATCAATACAGTTTTTCAGTTCCTCTTCTGTAAAATCTGTCAGGAACTGCTTCATTACGAGATATGCGATCTCCTGATATGTCTTTCCTTTCAGATCTGACATTGTTACATCCAGCTTTGGAAGTTCCGATGGTACAAAAAGTCCGCCATCCGGAGCAAGTCCTTTCAGAATTGCCTCTGATGCTGTTACTTTCAGATTAGAATTTCTTGTACTTTTGTAATATAAACCCATGCCAACGCTCTCCTTATTATGATTACTTTCTCTTACTGTTTGTATATTTTACCAGTCCGCCTGCTGCGATCAGTTTCTGCATGAACTCTGGAAACGGCTGTCCCTTGAATTCTGTTCCTTTTGTTCTGTCATAGATCTTACCGCTGTCAAAATCAATCTCTACTTCATCACCTGCTTCAATTGCTTTTGCAGCCTCCGGACACTCAATGATCGGAAGTCCGATGTTGATCGCATTGCGATAGAAAATTCTTGCAAATGTCTCTGCAATAACGCAACTGACACCTGCTGTCTTAAGACATAACGGTGCATGTTCCCTGGAAGAACCACATCCAAAGTTCTTGTTGGCAACAATGATATCTCCAGGCTGTACCTTATTGACGAATTCAGGATCGATATCTGCCATTGCATGGCTCGCAAGCTCCTGTGCATCATAAGAATTCAGATATCTTGCCGGGATGATTACGTCTGTATCTACGTTATCGCCGTATTTAAAAACATGTCCTAAAGCTTTCATTATTTGTCACCTACTTTCTCTGGATTTGCGATGTATCCTGCGATCGCACTTGCTGCTGCTACTTCCGGTGATGCCAGATAAATCAGAGAATCTACATGTCCCATTCTTCCTACAAAGTTACGGTTTGTTGTAGATACACATTTTTCTCCTGCTGCCATAACGCCCATATGTCCACCCATACAAGGTCCGCAGCTTGGTGTATTGACTGCACATCCTGCGTCTACGAAAATTTCCAGAAGACCTTCTCTGATACACTGTTTGTATATCTTCTGTGTAGCCGGAATGACCATAACACGTACATCCGGATGAACCGTATGTCCCTGAAGAATGGCAGCTGCTTTTCTCATATCTGCCATTCTTCCGTTTGTACAGGATCCTATCACAACCTGATCGATTTTGATCGGTTCCATTGCCTCGATCTCGTCAATTGTCTTCGCATTTCCCGGAAGATGTGGAAATGCAACGGTTGGACGGACTTCTGAAAGATCAATCTCTACAATACTTTCGTATTCCGCATCTTCGTCCGCTTCATATACATGATAATCTTTCTTTGTATGTTCTTTTAAATATTCTTCTGTCTTCTCATCTACCGGGAAGATTCCGTTCTTGGCTCCGGCTTCGATCGCCATATTTGCCATTGTGAATCTGTCTGCCATAGAAAGATTCCTGATTCCGTCTCCGGTAAATTCCATAGATTTATAAAGTGCACCATCTACACCGATCTTGCCGATGATATGAATGATGATATCTTTACCGCTAACATATCTGCCCGGCTTCCCTGTCAGTACGAACTTGATCGCACTCGGAACTTTGAACCACAGTTCTCCCATTGCCATACCTGTTGCAATATCCGTCGTTCCGACACCTGTCGAAAATGCACCAAGTGCACCATATGTGCAAGTATGCGAATCTGCTCCGATGATACATTCACCTGCTGCAACCACTCCTGCTTCCGGAAGAATTGCATGTTCTACTCCTGATTTTCCCTGTTCAAAATACCAGCTGAGCCCCTGATCTTTGGCAAACTCACGGATTGCTTTTGAGTTCTCCGCAGACTTGATGTCTTTGTTCGGTGTAAAATGGTCCGGAACAAGAACTACTTTATCTTTATCAAATACTTTATCTGCCATCTGTCTGAAGATTGGTAATGCCATAGGACCTGTAATATCATTTGCCATGACTACATCTAATTTTGCTTCTATTAACTGACCGGCTGTCACGCTGTCGAGCCCAGCATGTGCTGCCAATATCTTCTGTGTCATCGTCATTCCCATAACGAATCTTTACCTCCTTGATTCTCATAATTTTATACTGTATTTTAGCACAGTAAAAAAGGGCATGCAAGAAATTATAAATTTTAATGCATAATTTTTCAAAAATACATCTTCTTTTTATTTCTGCTTTTTTTATATTATGCAGGTATGGAATTTCAATCGGATCAATCGGTGTTGCCGGATTTTCAATCTTTCCTTTCAAGGTTCTTTTCCGTTTTTTCAGAAGTGCCCCGCCCTTATTATAGAACCAGAATGAATACGTCAGGATCTTATGCGCTGGTCCCATCTTGTCTTTGGCTGTCTTTCCGTACAACACGCCTCCGGCCTCGATTGCCGCTTTACTTCGTATCAGGGCGATCAGTTCCGTCTCACAGGTCACTCTTTTCCGGAAGAATGGTATAGCCTGTCCCTATGCAGTCCGGTCTGTGTGCGTCACTTCCGCCGATTCCGGCTTTTTGTATTTCTCTGCAAGCTTCCTTGCTCCTTCATTCGATTCTGCTGATTCACATGCATTAAACGCCTCAATGAAATCAAACCTTTTGATCAGTTCCGGTGATTTATAAAACCTTCCCGTATTAGTAAAACTCAGATACTTTTCCCCGCATGGATGTGCCGGTCCGAGGATTCCTCCGTGTCTGTGCACAAAGTCAATCAGAACAGACACCGGGAGTCCCTTTACTTCCAGAAGACGCATCTTTACACCTTCCGGCATAATGCAAATGATATGTCCCGCATCCAGAGTATCATACTCGATTCCTTTCAACACAACAAAATCTTCATGTACCTTGCCTTTCATATGATATTTCCAATGACGATAACCATGATACGTATCGTGATCTGTGATCAGCATTCCGTCAAATCCTTTTTCCTTCAGGGTTGTGATGTATTCGTCCAAGCTTACCCTGCTGTCTACTGAGCCTTCCCGCACATGGCAATGCATATCCAATTTCATAAGTAAGCCTCCTTAACTTTATTCTTAACAACATTATAGCACATCCCTTATAACAAAAATACCCGTTGCAGATCTTAATTTTCTGCAACGGGTATATATTTTTGCTTTAGTCAATATCATCCGCATGAAGAACTACGACATCCGAATCGTCTGTCTCGAATATCTCGACATCATCTTCATCCAGGAATCCGCCTTCCGGCACATCCGTCATTTTGGCATCTACATTTTCCTCATCATCTGTATCTTCCGGCTCCGGCTTATCATCGTCTATGTCAAATATCTCTGTCACCGTCTCTTCCGGTTCTGCCTGATCTCCTTGATCTCCCTGATCTCCGTCTTTCGTTTCTTCCTCCGGAGATTCTTCCACATCTCCATCATCGAGAAGCATTCTGGCCTTTTCTACTTCCGATTCCATCGAAACCTGTTCTTTGATCTTTTTCGAAAATATTTTTTCCCTCTTTCCGATCTTTCTCGACTGCATCATTGTCTGAACCGTGATGCCAATTACTGCGATCGCTGCACTCATTACATATCCGATCCAGCCAATCTTTGTCATCCCAAGAAGAAACGGAAGTGCCATTCCTGCTTCCACTCCTCCTACAATACCGGTTACAAAGATGACCAGGAATTCCGCAAAGATGACTGTCAGTATTGCGATGACCAGTGCAACCGCTGCGCAGATTCCAAGTACTATAACTGACCGCGCTTCCACAAGGGTAACAAATGTCCCCCATGATCCAAAGAAAGTCATAACAAATATTCCGAATTTTCGTAGTACTGCACACATGATACACAATACCACTCCGCACACGGCAATTGTCGCAACCATCTTTGTCGTATCAAGACCTGCCACTGTTCCGATCACTGCTCCAATCACTGCTCCGGTTCCAAGTCCCATCATCGCCGAAAGTACTCTTACAAGCTTCAGACCAAACAATGAAATAATCACACCCACTACAACAATCGCAATCAGCACACCCATTATCTCCGGTGTCTTCCCTGCAACAAATATACTCGTGGGCCCATCTGCCGAATTAAAAACTGATGTAAAGTTCTCCATATTCATACCCGTTTCTCCTTTGCCCCTTATTATGCTTTAAGAATAGAAAAGACTGTGCCTCCGAAGATTCACAGCCTTTGGTTCATTATATCCGCCTCTAGAATGCTACTGCTCCTGTCTCTGTTCCATTAATAACATAGTATACTGCAGATTCTTCTGGTTTTATGTATAACTCCATCGTCTTGATATCTCCGATTTTCTTTCCAGAAGATGTCCATGCCTTCTTTACTCTTGCGATCATATCTTTTTCTTCTACCTGTTTTCCAAAGTATTCTACAAACGCACTTACTTTGATTTCTTTTTTTGCTGTTGTTTTTCTCGCAGTTGTCTTCTTTGCAGTCGTCTTCTTTGTGGTCGTCTTCTTTGCTGCTGTCTTTGTCTCAGCTTCAGCTTTCTTGACAGATTCTGTCTTTACAGCTTTGTCTTCAACTTTTTTCTCGGCCTTCTTTGCTTCCGGCTTAGCTGTTTCTTCTTTTGTAGTCGGTTTTACTGGCTCGGTCTTTGGAGCTGCTGTTTTTACCGGCTCCTTCTCTATCTTCTTCGGCTCTGTTGCTGCCACTGCCTTTACTGTCTCTGCTTTCTTCGTTGTCTCTGCTTTTTCTGATGTCTTTGTCACTGGTGCAGTTACTTTTGCAGTTACATCCTTTGTGGTTGCTGTTGTTACTTTTTTTGTAGCCATTTCATTTCCTCCTAAATCTCTCTAAGCCTCATCACCTAGTTGTCAATATTATAACACATTCTTCCAAAAATGCAATTCTATGCCACAGACAGCATTCTACACTCCGGTCAGCTCCAGGATCAGACCTGCGATCACAGCAATCACATACAATACTGCTATAAGTTTTATATTTTCCTTCTTATCCGGATTCACTTTGAACAATACTACAAGCCCGATACCGGCTCCCGTGCAAAGTCCCGCGATCACAGAGGAAAAAGAAATTGCCCCGCTCAGATACAGCTGTGTCAGAATCACGGACGCCGCACAATTTGGGATCAGGCCGATCAAAGCCGCAATTGCCGGCTGGAACACAGTATCTCCAAGCATCATAGCTGAAATCTTGTCAATTCCAAGTATGTCAATACACAGATTTAAAATAAACGTAAATACAAACAGATACAAAAAAATCTTTCCCGTATGGCGAAGTGCAGGTTTTACTATTCCAGCCGAATGATTGTGACATCCACAGTCATGACAGAGTTCTCCTTCATGATGCGGCACTGCAATTTCTTTTTTAAAGAAAATATCTACCAGATATCCTGCAATAATTGCTATGATCACTTTTGCCAGAAGCAGCACACCGATCTTTCCTGCATGTTCCGGATTTCCCATTATAATAAGTATTGCCTCATCCGATGTGGCCAGAAACACTGCGATCAATGTTCCGACCGTAATGATTCCGCCTGAATACAGATTTGCTGCCATAACCGAAAATCCACACTGAGGGACACATCCTACGATTGCTCCTACAACCGGTCCTGCCTTATCTACTTTCACCATGAGTTTTTTTGTAAAATCACTGGAATAATGCTCCAGTGCCTCTATCAGCAGAAATGCAAGAAACAGGAATGGAAGCATCTTCACACAATCGATTGCCGCATCCAGTAATATATCAATAAACATTTCCATATCTACCGTCTCTCCTTTATTTTTTTCATAACATTTTTATTCTAGATGTTATGGTCGTATTTTTCAAGCAAAATATGTAGTCTTACTTTGTATATTTTTCTCATTTATCCTGTAATTTTCAATCTTTTTTCTGTATAACACATTATATATAGACTATTTTTGCAGAAAGGCTGTGGCCATATGAGTACTTTTGAACGATCCCTGTCTGGTCTTCCGGGTCTTGACTCCATGCTTGATTCCATCCCTCTGAAGGATTTGAAGCTTTTACAATGAATGTCAGACGCCGGATCAAAGCAGAAGGCCGCGATGCTTTTTATGGATTTAAATCATAATATTTAAGGGCAATAAGAAATGAGCGGCCTACACCGCTCATTTCTTATTACATCTTTCATTTCATTGTCCGTTATCTTTTATAGATTCCTTCCAGCACATTAACCGTTCCTTCGATTCCAAGAAGGCTTGCATTCAGTAATATGTCATGAGAACTGATGCTTCCCCATTCCTGTCCTGTATGAGTTTCATAATAATATTTTCGTTCTCTGTCCATACGTTTGATGCGATCCAGAGCTTTCTTCTCAGACACATCGTATCTTTCCGCTATACGTTTGATGCGGTCAGCCCGGTCAGCACAGATGAATACGTTAATGCAGTTTGGATTGTCCTTCAGGATATAGTCTGCACATCTGCCCACGATCACACATGGCCCACGTTCTGCAAGATTTTTTGATGATCTCCGTCTGCAGTTCATACATCTGCTCAGATAACGGCTGCACATATTCTTCCGAATTAATATAGGAAGAATATCCCATTGGTGTGATCAGATAACTGGATACGAAACTGTTCAGGGATGTCTCATCAATCGCCTTTGCTGTCTCTTCTCTGATATCCATCTTCTCTGCTGCCATTCTGACAAGATTGTTATCATATAACGGAATATCCAGTCTTGTTGCAAGAAGATTGCCAATCTCATGTCCGCCGCTTCCAAACTGTCTGCCTATTGTTATAATCTTATGTGTCGTCATAGGTATCCCTCCTTTGGATGAAAGTATCACGATTTCTTTGTCCCTATTATACCTGTTTCCGTCAGAAAATACCATATGTTTCATTCGATTATTCTGTCAATTTTACACTACCTGTCGTCTTTCCTCTACCAGAAATCCTTTTTCCCTCAGTTCCTGCTCGATCAGATCCAGCGTCTCTTCGCTGTCGGCACTGACCTTATGATAATGATAATTAGATGTGATATTCTTAAGCGGACTTGACTTTCCGCTCCGGATATCTTCCATAAATGCGCCAACCTTTCTTCTGGAATTTAAGACCAGTTCCGCTTCCATTTTTCCATAGACTCTGTGATGGATCATTACATTATCCACACATCCTCCCAGATCAACGATCGTATTCAGTTCTTCTTCCAGTTGTTCATCCGTATGCTGGACTTTAAATATCCGGCACACTGTCTTCGGCTGATTCAATATATAGCCGCGGTTTGTAGATATGATCTCATATCCTGCTGCCCGGATCAGTGCAATATCCTGTACAATCACCTGACGGCTGACATTATAAAAGGAAGCAAGCTTTGTTCCGGATACCGGGGCTTTACTTTCCTGAATCTGTCTGATTATCTGCTCTCTTCTTTCAGATCCATGCATTTCCTGTTGCCACCTCCCATGTTCTTTTTCTAAATGATCTGCCTGTCCATGTATTTTCTCTATACACAGTAACTACATTATGATACCGCATGAAGATGCTTTAAGGAAATGTCTAAAATTGGAGCAGAGTGTGTCAATGCCCCGCTGGAAATATAATCTACACCAAGCGCAGTCAGTCTGCCGATATTCTCTTTTGTTACATTACCGGAACACTCGGTCTCCGCGCGTCCATCGATGATGCGGATTGCCTCCTGCATCTCCTCTGTGGACATATTATCGAGCATGATAATATCTGCCCCCGCTTCTACCGCTTCTTTTACCATATCCAGATTCTCCACTTCTACTTCAATCTTGCGTACAAATGGTGCATATTCTTTAGCCATCTGAATAGCCTTTGCTACACTTCCCGCTGCTCCGATATGATTATCCTTTAACAGAACACCGTCAGACAGATTATAACGGTGATTATATCCGCCGCCTGCTCTGACTGCATATTTTTCAAAAATTCTCATATTCGGAGTTGTCTTTCTGGTATCTAAAAGTTTTGTCTTGCTCTCTCCCAGAAGTGAAACCACCGAACGTGTATAACTTGCAATCCCGCTCATTCTCTGCAGATAATTCAGTGCAACCCGCTCTCCGGAAAGAAGGACACGGATATCTCCGGTTACTTTTCCCATTAACTGCCCGTTCTTTACTTCATCACCGTCTTTGCAGAAAAAATCTATTTTCGTGTCTTTATCTAACAATTCGAAAACTCTCTGAAATACCTGTAACCCTGCAATCACTCCATCCTGCTTGCAGATCAGATCTACTTCTCCTGTTACAGCTTCATGCATGACCGCATTGGTGGTCACGTCCTCGCTTGAAATATCTTCTCTTAATGCTTCCATGATCAGATGATCTACCTGTAATGTCATTGTTATATTATTCATGTTGTGCTCCTTTACCCTGCTTTGTATTTATCTCTTTCATATCCGTGCATTCACACGCTGCACTCATTATACCATCTTACACTACTTTTCGTTCAGACAAATTTTTCTTAGTTTCTTCCTTTTTGATCTTTGTTGCTGCACGTTTTGCAAATACAAGACTTTCCAAAAGGGAATTACTTGCCAAGCGGTTCGCACCATGAACACCATTGCAGCTTGTCTCTCCAACTGCATACAAATGCTCCATAGACGTCCTGCTATCCGAATCAACCCAGATTCCACCCATGAAATAATGCTGTGCCGGTACGACCGGAATGTATTCCTTTGTTACATCATAGCCTTCTTCCAGACAGTGTTCATAAATGTTCGGGAAATGATTTAAAATAGTTTCTTTCGGTATATGTTCCATAGAAAGCCATACATAATCGGTCCCATCCTTTTTCATCTCTTCTTTAATTGCTTTTGTCACCACGTCTCTCGGCAGCAACTCATCTACAAAACGCTCTTTATTCTTATTATAAAGAACCGCACCTTCTCCACGTACAGACTCTGAGATCAGGAAACGTCTTCCCGGTTTCTTCGAATATAATGTCGTTGGATGAATCTGTACATAATCCAGATGTTCCAGACGAATGTTGTGTTTCTTTGCTATTTCAATCGCATCTCCTGTCAGATGTGGAAAATTTGTCGAATGCTGGTATGTTCCACCGATTCCGCCGCTTGCAAGGATTGTATTCTCCGCATAGATTTCGTATGTTCCGTTTTCATTCTCTGCTTTGATTCCCACACATTTCCCATTTTCGATGATTACATCCGTCATCTCTGTATATTCATATATCTTTACATTCTCAAGCTTTTTCACCTGCGCAAGCAGCTTGCTGGTGATCTCTTTTCCCGTCACATCTTCATGAAACAGGATTCTAGGTCTGGAATGTGCGCCTTCTCTTGTATAGGCAAATTTTCCGTCCTTCTTTTCAAATTCTACACCGTATTTCACAAGATCATTAATAATATCTCTGGAATTGCGGATCATAATATCCACAGATTCTTTCCGGTTCTCATAATGTCCGGCCTTCATCGTGTCTTCGAAATAACTGTCATAGTCTTTTTCATCTCTTAATACACAGATTCCCCCCTGCGCAAGGAAAGAATCACTGCTTTCCAGATCCGATTTGGTAATTAATATGATCTCCTGTTCTTCAGGTAAATTCAAGGCACTGAAAAGTCCGGCAACCCCACTTCCAACTATTACTACATCTGCATTCAGTTTCATAATACAACATCCTCTTTTCTATACTGCTTTCCGTTTACGGACAGTCCCTCCACATATATTCTTCTGACTGCTTAAACTTTTCACATTATACCACTGTTATTTACATGTGACAAGACAGTTGTTGCATTTATTCTTTACACATACAAGCCGGCTTTGATTTCATGCCTTCTGCTTTTTCCTATTCTACATTCTTCAACGCTTCATCCATCGGAACCTTTTTGATCTTCCGATATTCCAGAAGTGCTACCGCCACATAGGTAATAAATCCAACCAGGAACATTTCCACATATATTTTCGGATTGATCCACAATGTGATCCAACCTGTCATACTTGACATCATCATTGCACGGAAGATCACATTCATCACTGCCTTTTCAATCGGAAGACTTATAAGCAGTTCTATGATAACCACAAGCATTGTCGACATAATATACAGCCTGCTGATCTCTCCGTTCGTATATCCAAGTATCTTTGTCATAGAGATAGACTGTGCATTTTTCTCGATAATGATCTTTGACAACAGATAGATGACAATCATATAGATCATGACTGCAAATCCATTGACCAGTCCCATCATATTTCCCATAGATACGTCCAGCTGTCTCGAAACCTTCGTCAATGCCTCCAGATCAATCACGGTGCCGATGTATTTCTCATCAATATCCCTGATCTTTGTATTTGAAAAATACCCTGCATAATAATCATTTCCAAGATCAAATGTCCTGTTCAGCTTATCACGACTCATAAATACACTGACAGCTCCGCTGTAATTATAGATTCCGTCTACTTTAAATGTATAACGTTTCCGCTCGTATTTTTCTTTTAACGTGATCTTATCTCCCGGTTCCACCTGATATTTGTCTGCATATGCAGCTGATACATAGACTCCTTTCCCCAGATCTGCCTTGATATATCTGCTGTCCGGTTCTACTCCGTACAGCATCACTTCTTCACTCTTCGCCTGTCCCGGAATTGTATTTAATGTATATGCGCTGAATTTTTCTGCAGTTTTATTCTCTGTCTCTGTCCCGTTGGAATACTGCATCAGCGCCAGTAAACTTTCCAGTTTACTTCCACTCATTGCCTCTGTCGGAACCTCAAGTATATACTGATATTTCGCCAGCATATTTCCCTGAATTTCTTCCTGATAATGATCCAATACGGATGGCAGCAACAATCCGAAGAATAATAACAGATTGGCAAACAGGATTCCTACAAACAGCACCATATAATTACTGATATTCTGGAAAATAACTCTCAGACGGAATCTTCGGAAAATTCCAAGCTTTGTGCTCAAATGTACCGCTCTCTTCTGTTTTCGGGAAGAAAGATCTCTTCTTATAAACTTAAGTGGTGACAGCCTTAATTTGTAATATAAAATACCAGAGTTAATGGTCAGCATAATAATAACCGGCACAACCGTCGTCATCCAGAATGCTTCCGCATTCCAGATCGTTACGTATGTCGGAAGGCTGTAACTTCCATAGTACATACCGGCACATACCTGCTTTAATAACGTATATCCAAGAATATTTCCAACCAGCGCACCGATCAACGTGATCACAACCGGAAGCGACATATAATGTATGATCAGTTCACGTCTTGTATACCCGGATGCACGAAGCGTACCGATAACTCCGGCTTCTTTTCTTATCGTATTACTGATCGTAATTCCAAAGACAAATGCAAGAATTGCCATTACGATGTAAAGCAGCATAACCATCATCGCACGGTCACTTCCCATATCATCCCCGGTAAAACAGATCGACTGATTCTGAAATTGCGGCACAAAACTTTCCAGAGTCACAACACCAGTCATGTCTTCCATCAGATCTTCTGCCATTCTTTTGGTCAGAGTTGTGATCAAAACCTTATGCTTCTTTGCCGTCTCTTTATTCACTTCTCCGATCAGATCATCAATCTGTCCCTCTACCGGCCGGACTACCACCTCAGGATCAAGCAGACCGGTTGGCCGGATAATCTGCTCTGCACGGAGTAACTCATGCTCATCTTCATACGTATTTGGTGTCGCGGAAACAAAAGCATCTGGTCAATTTTACTCTCAAACTCTTCAAAATTCAAAGGTCTGTTATCTTTTGCAGAAGGAAGTCTGAATCCGTAATCAACAAGCGTTGATTTTCTGGACTGGTCACCCGCATACATTCCTCCGATCTGTGGAATCGTGATATGCGACTCATCCACAATGATCAGGAAGTCGTCCTTAAAATAGTCCATTAATGTATGTGGCGTTGCTCCCGCCGGAAGTCCTGCAAGATGTCTGGAATAATTTTCAATGCCGCTGCAAAATCCTGTTTCTTTCAACATCTCAATGTCAAAATTGGTTCTCTCTGCAATACGCTGTGCCTCCAGCAGCTTGTCCTCTCCCTTGAAATACTTTACGCGCTCTTCCATTTCCGCTTCGATATTCACACATGCCTTCTGAATCTTTTCCATCGGAACAACATAGTGTGAAGCAGGAAAAACTGCAAATGCTCCAGACTGCACTTGACTTCCCCTGTCAGCACATCGATCTCGGTGATCCGGTCAATCTCATCTCCGAAAAAATTTCCACCCGGATCGCCGTATCGCTGTAGTTTGCCGGAAAAATCTCTACCGTGTCACCGCGCACCCGGAATGTACCACGGTGAAAATCCATGTCATTTCTTGTGTACTGGATATCGACCAGTGCACGGATGACCTCATCTCTGTCCTTCTCCATTCCCGGACGCAGAGAAACCATCATTCCAAGGTAGTCCTCCGGGCTGCCCAGACCATAGATACAGGAAACCGAGGCGATCACGATTACATCTTTACGCTCTACAAGTGCTGCCGTGGCAGACAAGCGCAATTTATCAATCTCCTCATTGATCGCAGAATCCTTGGCAATATAAGTGTCCGTCTGTGGCACATATGCCTCCGGCTGATAATAATCGTAATAAGAAACAAAATATTCCACTGCATTCTCCGGGAAGAATTCCTTGAATTCACCGTAAAGCTGAGCCGCCAGTGTCTTATTGTGCGAAATGATCAACGTTGGCTTATTAAGCTGTGCGATGACGTTCGCCATCGTAAAGGTCTTACCGGAACCGGTCACACCGAGCAAAGTCTCGAACTGGTTGCCTTCCTTGAAGCCTCTTACCAGTTCTTCGATTGCCTGTGGCTGGTCACCGTGGGCTGGTATGGGGCATGTAGTTTGAAGATTTGGTTGTTCCTTTTGGCACAAAATGTC
>ENA-OQDC01000169-OQDC01000169.1-human-gut-metagenome-genome-assembly--contig:-NODE-169-length-52449-cov-4.694966_pt1 | contig 52449 bp, 56 predicted proteins | sample MGYA00242770_ERZ504601 | MGnify/ENA primary metagenome ERZ504601 (study PRJEB26092, sample SAMD00036305) | human gut metagenome | host: Homo sapiens | study: EMG produced TPA metagenomics assembly of...
ATATTTTGAGGGACTTGCCATAGCAAGTAGAAAATACTTAGATAGTGAACACAGAATTATAAACTCTAAAATCAAAGTGACATGAAAGCAAAGAACTTATGTGGAATACTGATGCTATTCTCTTTTTTAGTGTCGTGTACAGAACAGCAATGTATAATTCATGGTACAACTACTGGTGTAAAAGATGGTGATTATATGTATATAACTGAATATCTTGACAATACATATCTTGATTCAGCTGTAGTTATGAATGGCAAATTTACATTCAAGTTACCGAAGGCTTCAGAAGAAGATTTTTTGCCTAAAGTTATAGTTCCTGCTGTGGGCAATGAGCCAAGTGTAGCTATGGTTTTTACACAAGATTCTGAAGTGAAATACATAAGAGATAGCAATAAAGATATATTCGATATATATGGTTCTCCATATAATGATTTGTTCCGTATAGAAGGTTTTAAAATAGATTCAATAAGTCATGTGTTGGGACATCTTGATAATCTATGTTTGAAGGATTCTACTTTGACGCAAGAACAGAAGGATTCAATAACATTAGAAATGAATGAACTCATAAAAGAAGACTCCATTCTCAATATTCAAAGTATAGAACGTAATATTGATAATCTTGTGGGGGCTTATTGCTTATACATAAACAGACATCGATTAGACAAAGAAACATTTCAGAAACTTTTTGAAAGACTGCCCAAGAAATTTGCATCATCAAAGCATTTTGATGATGTTAGGAAATAACTTCTCTTAATGGTTGATTATGAGGGTATTTTTTATTATTCCTATACTTTTTACTTTTGTCTGTAAGCCTTCTTTCGGACAACGATTAAGTCCCGCTCAGCAAATGGCTGATTTTGACACTTTATGTGCAAAATTGGAATGTGTGCATCCGGACCTTTATCTCTATCAGTCAAATGAAGAGTATGAAAGCCGTAAAGCAAAGATGAAGGCATCTTTGACTGATTCTATCAGCATATCCGACTTTTATCTGAAAATAGCTCCTTTTATGGCTAATATTAAGGACGGTCATAGCATGATGCTGCCGCCTATTACAGACGACCTTATTTCGCATGCAAAGAGGGATGGCAGAACAATGCCATTGCGAATTAAAGTGACAGGAGATGCCTTTACTGTAGAATATCCGGTGATTGATAACTCCGAAATTTGCGAAGGTGATACGATTCTCAGCATAAATGGTGTCAAGTCAGCAGATATACTTGAACGGATGTATGGCCTTTGGGGAGCAGAGAAGGATAATGGCATCAAGGAAGGCAGTGTAAACGCTTATTGGTCTCCGTTGTTATGGTACATGTACAGATGGAGTGAGTCGTATGTATTTACGGTAAAACGTGGTGACAAAATAGAAAAGATATGTTTGGAAGGAGTCCCGCAAAGCGTGGCTTTGAAGGCCATCAAGGAAAGGCAATCCAAAGCTAAGCCTGAAAGTTTCAGCTGTAAGTTTTCTGCAGATTATACAAGGGCGACTCTTACTATTCGCAATGTGTTTCAGGAAACGGAGCTGAAGTTGTTCTGTGATTCTGTCTTTAAGGAAATAAACCGCAGAAAAGTACCGGAGGTAATCATTGATATGCGAAATAATACAGGCGGTTCAAGCCAGTGTGTGGAAAGACTGATTTCCTATTTTCCACATCCAGACTATTCGTTGTATTCTAAAAGCCAGTTAAAGGTCAGTGCATACTCTAAGGCCTATAATAAAGACAGGCATCCGGAGATATACCGTGAAGTTTGCGGTTTGCCGGATGGAGAACTTTTTGTGATGAAAGACACTCCAGTCAAAGACAATTTGGAAGATGCCAATCTATATCGTGGAAAGATAACTATTCTTGTGAACAACAAGACGTATTCCGGTGCCTCTACTTTTGCGCATATAATGAGAAAGTTAGGCATTGCGAGTATGGAGGGGGAAACAGGTTGTCCAGATGTGTATTTCGGGAATTTTCTGCCTTTCATATTGCCTCATTCAAAAATAAATTATTATATCACTTTTGCTAAGTTTTATGAATACCAACAGTTTACGATATGAAAAATACGTGATATTTTTAGTCCTGTTCATCGCAGCTTTTTGTGTAAAGGCACAGCCTATTACTCCGCAGGTGAATGAAAATGTGGAGCTTATGAGTATCTTGTCGCGTATGGCCGGTTTCCCGGAATATCACATGGATATGGCGGGCCAATATATAAAGGATATGGACAGCTATTTTAAGGAGAGTACTGGCCATCCGGCTGTGCAGTATATGAAAGAACTCAGGAATAAGTATGGCATAGCTTATGATGCCGTTATGTCAATGGCCGTACATCTGGATAACCGGAACGGTATTTTTTCATTGATAGAGGAAGATGCTTCTACTTTAGAGAAAAGATGGAAGAAGGTGGATAAGGATGAATTTCTGTCTTATCTCAGCAGCTTTTATAGGGATACAAAATTCAATGAATTTTTTCTGGCCCATAAAGACCTTTATGAAAGGGGCATCAAGTCTTATCAGGATAATGTCATCAGTCATTTTGATATAGACTGGTATGCTGATTTCTATGGAAATGAACCTCAGGAAACTTTTTCTGTGATAATCGGTTTCTGCAATGGAGCAGACCGGCAAATAAAAGGACACAAGAAGGAGGTTTTTGCTATTGTGGGTTATTACGTGAATAAAGAAGGTATGCCCATGTATAGCAAAGAATATTTGCCGACGTTGATTCATGAATTTAATCATTCTTTTATCAATCATTTTCTGGATGAAAACAAATATCCAGATTATGTAAAAGAACTGGAACCGGCTGCCACGGATTTGTTTAATTCTTCACGTTGGAGTATGGCGAAACAGGCGTATGGCAATTGGAAGACCGTGATAAACGAATCGCTTGTCCGTGCGGCGGTTATCTGTTATATGCTGGACAAAGACTACAAGCCGGAAGAAATAAAAAAATTGAACTGTTGGAGCAGGTGCAACGAAATTTCAGATGGATGCCGGAACTGGTAAGCCTGCTGAGAAAATATGAAAAAAGACAGGCAAAATATGGTAGTTTTGAGAATTTCTATCCGGATGTAATAAGGTTCTTCAAAGAATATAGCCAAAAGGAAAATGAAAGACTGGATGTACTTAAATAAAAGATGTATATCTTGATTGTCCATTATCGTACAGGTTGTTAGATATTTTCTGGCAATAACCGATTTAATGAATAAGGATTGTATTTGTATGTATGTCTTATCAAAATTGTGAAGTATGAAAATATCGTTAGCCATAGTAACTTCTAGAGAGCTTTCAAGTTTTAGCTTCTATGTTGATGCTCTCTATGCATTTGAGAGCGTACTGTCAAAAGGGTTACGTGGATTTAACTCTGATTTAGTGGAAAAAAATTATGTATAGGGCTTATATGCTGTTCACCGATGTTTGCTAAATTCTTTCAACCACGTCGCCCTAAATATTATGAGGATAAAACTTTGAAATATAGAGGTTCTGTAACTCCTGAGGTAAGAATGTATAAATGTCTCACGGCAGATTTTGTGGTGAATTTCGAAGGTTATTTTAAGTTGACTACGAAAGAAGAATGTCTCACATATTTAGCCCTTTCATTCATAGATTTTTTTAAAGACCTTAAAAATAATCCGGGGCAAATTGAAGAAATTTGAAAAAAGGATAAATTACTTCAGGCAGTAAAAGACATTTTTATAGAGAACTCCATCATATCAGCGCATGATGATCATTATAATTCATACTGAACTATTATCTACAAAATCAAAGTAAAAAGTTAATATGAGAACAAAGAATTTATTTTGGTATACAGGTGCTATTTTTTTTGTGCCTTTGTTTTATGAGTTGTCTTTAAGAAAGACGAAGAAGGCAGAAAAATAACGGACTACAAGGAGTATGTGCTGACTGTCGCTTCGGAAATGACCAGGTGTAATATGGTCAGAAGGGAATGTTAACGGATCTATGATGGGGTGGTCATTCTTAGACGAAGAAGGTAACGAAACAAACTATCCTTCGTTTTACGTATTTGTAGGTCGTTCAGCTAAATCAAAATTTGTCGATTTAATGTCTAATACAGTGTATCTATATAAAGATTTTACTGAACATTATAAGAACAAATACCCCGAAGCAGGTGTAAAAACGGTTGTGGTTTCTTATATTGTTGGCATCAACTAAATATAACATCCGGCTGTGTAATTTGTCGGTGGTATCATATAGCTATAAAAAAAGAATATTTGTAAGGAAAAGGCACACCGGGAACTATGCCGGGTACGTGGTGGACAGAAAACGATAGGGAAAATAAAAGTAATTACGGAACTATAAAATTATTTGAATGTATGAAAAAGATGAATTTCATTAAAACTCTTTTATTGTCTGTTTGGTCAATTAGTATTATCGGTTGTAACAACGCAACAACGAATGATAAAGACATTAAGCCAACAACTGAAAGCGTTACTAATAACAATATACCTGCCGATTCTTTGGTTTATGTCGTTAATGATGTTAAATTACCCTTTGAAATCTATTCTGCACTTGATAGGAATAAAATAGAATTAAAGATAGTACCACTATTCAAAAATATTGGGAGAAAGAAAAAAAAGGAGTTTTATATATCACCCTAAAAAAATAAGATAAAGGAGCAATACACGAGAAGACTAAAACAGTCGGGTATCCTAATGCATGCCATCAGGGCAAATATTACCATTTTAAGGACCTTGATTAATTTTTCTCTCTCTTAGGCTGAAGTTCTTCCTCCAGCTGCTTTTTTTGTAGCCATCAACCGTAAGAACAGCCACAACACTATAATGGTAGCTGTATAGAGGGCACCACAGTCAAGTTTTGGCATCTCAGATGCGAACACATCAGCAAGTAGTACACTACCAATCTCGATGATGTCATCCTTGTAAAGTAAAGAAGATAAGTTATTGATAATAGATGATTCCTTTTTTTAATACATTGATAATCAATTTTAATACCTACATTTGTACTGTTTTTATTAGTAATAATTATGCTATATGTATGAAAATGAAATTTTAAAAAGAATATCTTCTGATTTGAACATTGAAGATGTTATTGAGAAATTAAGTTCTTTACCTATGTCTGATTTAAATACTCTTTTATTGGAAGTATTCAAGCGCAAAGGTGATTTAATTGGTTCTGCTTGTCTTTATAAAAACTTCAAATCAAATCGGTTTTCCTTACCAAGTAAAATCAATTGTTTGGATTATCATAAAACTGAAGTAAAATTATTTGAAATAGCCAAGAAATTTAATATTAGCCAAATATTGCTATCTCCAGTTGTACCTTTTGGGACAGGTAATATTTCAAAATGTGTTAGTCAGAATAATATATTAACTACTTTACGAAATACAGAAGTTCTTTCAGATCCTACTAATATGCTGTGTCTTATAATAGCTGATAAAATTAATCGTATTGAAAACGATAACTGTATTTATAATTTATGTACTTCATCTAGATGTTTACGCACTCAAAAATATCATAATCAAGATTTCTCCTCTCATTTTTGGTGTTTTTGGTATTGTCTCTACAGGTAAAGATGGCGGTTCTTACTTGTGCGAAAAAGAACTTCTTAAATTTCATATAGATTTTTATATTGAGTTCCTTCAAAAAGTTCTTCATAAAAATATATGTATTGAATTGAGTAAGCGAAAAGGTTATAAGGATTCGGAGGGATTCTTTTCAAGAATAAATGATTTCTTAAATGATTCGTATCCTAATATTGTTATTATAAATTCGATTGATTTAGATAACAATTACTATAAGGGTATAAATTTTAAAATATATATTCTAGAAGGCTCTCAAAGACGAGAGGTTGTTGGGGGTGGATTTGTTGACTGGGTTACAAAACTTACTACGAATAATAAAATAAGATGTTTGACTAGCGGTATAAGTATTGATTCTGTAGCATTAATATAAAATAGCATAGAATATTACTAATTATGATGTATCATACTTTTTATCTCTTAATGGTTGCGGTTCTTTTTACTGTTGCTTCTTTTTTGTAGCTATTAATTCAAAACCATAAAGGTAGCTGTCCAGGGAACTACAGACAAGTCCTGGCTTCTCAGATGCGAACACATCAGCAAGTAGTACACTACCAATCTCGATGATGTCATCCTTGTGAAGTAATCTTTTTTAGCAATATACCCCGTTTAATATTATAAGTTGCTGAATAATAGAATTCCTTTATTACAAAATATTATTTTAATAATTATATTTAACTGATTATTAATACTATATTAGCATATTCGTATTACAAGAATAATAATAAAGTGCAGAAAGTTTGAGTTAATACAGAACTATAAATGAAAAGACTTATTTATAGTTTCCTTTTTAATCTCCTCTTAATGTGGTAAAACTACAACACTATCTACTTTAAACTTAATTAATGGAGAATCACAAACTTTTCTCTTGAACTCTGCGATATCACTATCCAAACACCTTTCCAACATTACATAAATGCAATTTTCTTGTTGGTCAATATACTGCCCAACCCATCCTAAATTCTCAATCATGGCTTCTTGACTTTCATCCCCAAATTTTTCCCGAAGAACTTTTCGAACTGCATTCAACTGATTATAAGAATAACTACAAGTTTCAATTGAAAAGTAATCACTATTAACTCTTTTCTTTATATCCAGTTTTGCTATATTTTCAAACCCCTTTACTACCAAGAAAACCGGCTTTCTGTCGGAGCCAATATAATATCCTCCATAATAGTCTGGATAAATTGGTGTAGATTCGTTAGAAAGAGTTGAAATAAAAGAATTTTCAAGATTTAAAGAAGCTTGAAATCCTGTTTCTGATTTGATATTTGGATTTAAAGACATATTTGGTGCTTTTTTTAATTTGTCAGTGCAAGAACTTAACGCCGTTCCACACATTAGGATAGCCCATATTAAAAGATTTTTTCTCATAAACACTCAATTTAAATGTCACATGTCATAAAGGTAAGGAATATTCCGTTACGTTATTCTCCGAATTTGGATTTTAAGCTGGACAGTTCAGGAGCTTGTAAGCACCGCAGTCCGGGCACTCCGCATGGTTTTCCGCAAGGAGGGCAGTTACCAGTACAAGAAAGCCAGTGTCATTGTCTGGAACATAGTTCCTGACTCTACCATCCAGACCAACCTGTTTGATAACATTGACCGTGACACACTGTCACGTCTGTCCGCTGCCATAGATGCCATCAATCGCAAGAACGGCCACAACACCATAAAGGTAGCTGTCCAGGGAACTACAGAAAAGTCTTGGCACCTCAAATGCGAACACATCAGCAAGCAGTACACCACCAACCTTGATGATATCATTATCGTGAAGTAAACATTTTTAAGCAATAAACCTCTTTTAATGTTGTAAGTTGCTGAATATTAGAATATATTTATTACAAATTATTACTTCTAAAATTATATTTATCTGATTATAATAACTATATTTGCGATATTCGCATTATTAGAATAATAAAGTGCAGAAAATAAGAGTTAATACAGAACTATTAATTATAGTATTATGAAAACAAAAAAATTATTCGGAATACTAATATTATTCCTTAGTGTGCTTTGCTTTACAAGTTGCAACAAAGACGAAGAGGGATTTTCTAAAGAAGAAATACAGCAAGCTCTATTTGACCTGAAAGGAACCTATCATGGCACTGTACAAGTAGCCTATTATCACGGCTCAGATATAACAGAACTTCAGAATGCAATAGCTGTTTCACGTGATTCACTCAAATTCAATATGTCATTACTGCCCCTATCGGAGCTGATTTCAGATGAAACTATCGCAGAGCGTTTGCGTGAAATAGGTGAAGTGTCTGTTATGGCCGGATATGAATTTTTACAGATGGACTATGGTGCTATCCACTTTATGTTATATCCCAAAGATATTACTATATTAGGTGGATATGGAGCGCCTCCTTCCATTCGTCTTGTATTTGCTCAGACTTTTGGTGGGGACGCTGAAGTAGGAAATAATTTCATAATGTTTAATATCTCTCCTCTGGAATTATGGGTTAATGGAAAGAAATATGAAGATTTTCCACGTTTAGTTTACCACTTTAGAGGTAATTATGAATAGTAATTAATAGAAAAACATGTAAATACATAACTTTAAATTTCAAATATGATGAATACAATATTATACATAAATTGGGATATAGATCCTGTTATATTTAGCCTTGGTCCGGTTAAGATTCAATATTATGGTTTGATTTTTATCACTGGTCTTGTCATTTGCTATTACATTATTGGTCATATATACAAGAAAGAGAAGATTTATACTCCTGAAGCAATGGAGAACCTTTTTATATATGCGGTTATTGGCATTTTTGGAGGTGCAAGACTTGGGCATTGTCTATTTTATGATTTTGAATATTTTTCTTCTCATATAATTGAAATATTCATTCCATTCAGAGAAAATGCTAATGGTGTTTACGAGTTTATAGGATACAAGGGGCTGGCAAGCCACGGAGGTGCAATAGGTTTATTCCTTGCTATGTTATTATACTCACGGAAAGTTCACATTCCATTCCCGAAGATAATAGACATCATAGCTATCTTGGCTCCATTAGGAGGAGCTTTTATAAGAATCTCAAATTTAATGAACTCTGAAATTATTGGACGTCCGACAGATTTGCCTTGGGCTTTTATATTCAGGTATGTTGATGATTTACCAAGACATCCTTCACAGCTTTATGAGTCAATAAGCTATTTTATTATTTTCCTGATTGCTTATTCTTTATACAAATATAAAAGACAGTTGTTTAAAGTCGGAAGTTATTTCTATTTTGGCTTTAGTATTTTTGCCATTTTTCTCATGCGATTCCTTTTAGAATACACAAAGGAAAATCAAAAAGGTTTCGAAGATTCGATGTTTTTCAATATGGGGCAAGTTTTGAGTATCCCTTTTATTGTATTAGGGCTATACCTAATTTTACGTAGTTATATGCAGTCATCAAAAATAACAACTAAGGTAGCCGATAAACAGTGCAGAAAATAAGAGTTATTGCACGACTATAAACTCCTATAATCAAAGTAATATGAAAACAAAGAATTTATTTGGAATACTGATGCTATTCCTGTTTACATTTACCTTTATCAGTTGTGATAAAGAAGATGAAGAAGGTAGAAAAATTACTGACTACAAAGAGTATGTTTTAACTGTTGCATCGGAAATGAAACCAGGTGTAATGTCGTCAGATGGGTATAATTATCTTAATGATGTGTATCCTGTCAAAAAAAGAAAATACCGAAGACTGGGAAGCTATGGGGTATATTGATGGGTTTGAATTTGAAAAAGGATATGAATATAAAATAAAAATCAGCGAAACAAGTTATTTGGATTATAGAATGGGACAACCTGCTTGGACAGAATATGATTTGCTTGACGTTCTGTCAAAGGAAAAAAAAATTCGGAAGGTCTTCCGTTGCATTTCATACCTGAATGGTTTTATGAAGAACATGTTTTACCTAAGTATCAATATGCCGTTGAAACCGACAACAAAGAAGTAATAGAAGAGGATTTAAGGACGAATTCTATTCTGCCATTGGACTATCATTATATGCTTTATCGAGGAGAAGACAGTTCTTTAAGATGGATTGCGATAAAAGATGATAGTAATACTCTTGGGCCGTGTATTATAAAAAGCGAAAACAAAGATCCGGAGAAAATGCCTGAATCCTACAAATTACTACCTTGGGAAGGAAATGTTTACGGATTTATGGGGTGGCAATTCTTGGACGAAGAAGGAAATGAAACAAACTATCCTTCGTTTGACGTATTTGCAAGTCGTTCAACCAAATCAAGAACTTTCAATCCTGCTCCCAATACAGTGTGTCTATATAAAGACCTTACTGAATACTATAAGAACAAATATCCCGAAGCTGGAGTAAAAGCGGTTGTAGTTTCTTATGCCATTGAAATAAACTGACCAATGGTCAAGACTCCACTTCCACCTTCACTTCCTGAATGTTCCGAAGCTCATCGCTGAAGTTGACTCCAATCTTGTAGACTGTACGGCTGTCCTTGGCAAAAGGTGCGGCATAGCCTTTCTCCCGAATCTGGGCCAGGGCTTCGTCCGCGCTGCCGTTCAGCTTGAATTCCATGATGTACACGTAGTCCTGTGTCTGGAGCACCAGGTCAATCCGACCGCGACTGGTGTGGTATTCCACCTGCACGTAGAAGCCCATCAGCTTGAAGATGATGTAGAGGATATTCTGGTAGTGCACTTCGCGGTCGCGTGCCAGCTCGTATGGAATGTCGGCAAACATGGTCTTCAACCGTTCGAAGAAATCATCTACTTTGCCCGCCATTACTTCCTCCACAAAACACTGAATCTGGTAGGGTGACTTGCTTACGCTTACCGATGCGTAGTTGGGCAGCAGAAACTTGAAGAACCCTTGTTCCACTTCGCGGTTGGGGAAGCCTAACGTGTAGTTCTCGAACATCTTGTTGTAACCCTTGATGGTGAGATAGCCGCTCTGGTAGATAACCGGAATCGGGTCGGTTGAGGCCGTATCGATGCTGTCCAGTACAGGCTGGCTGGTGACGATATGTTCCAGTTCTTCTATCGGATAGTGATGGAGCTTGAGTAGTTCGACGAGGTAGGTCGGTGTGCCTGTCTCAAACCAGTAGCTGCCGAACTTTTTCTTTGCAAATGTATTGAGCAGACTGAACGGATTGTACATGCCCACGGCATTTTCCGTGAAGTGATAACCGTCATAATTGGATTTCAGCTCTGCACAAGTCTCTTCATAAGTCAGGCCCGTAGCTGTAGACAGCGCATGAATGTCTTCCTCAAAATACGTATGGATTTCCTTCTCGCTGATGCCGCAGATTTCCACGTAGCGGTCGTCCATGGAGATGTCCATCAGGTTGTTCAAATCGCTGAACACGCTGACCTTGCCGAACTTGGTCACTCCTGTGAGCAGGGCAAAGCGGATACAGCCGTCCATGGATTTTAATGCTCCGTAGAAGGCTTTCAGGGTACTGCGGTATTCGTTCTGCAAAGCTTCATTGCCGATGGCCTGAAGCATGGGCTTGTCGTATTCGTCGATGAGAATCACCACACGGCGGCCTGTCTGCTCGCAGGCACGGCGGATGATACCTTGAAAACGAAGGGAAAGACTTGTCTCACTTTCCCGTGCGCCGTATCGACTTTCCCAAATACATAGATTATCATTCAAAATGCTGGTCAGCGATTCCGGCGTATCGTATTTCTGTGTATTCAAATCCAGGTGCAGCACCGGATATACTGTCCAGTCCTTCTCCAGCTTCTCCAGTGCCAGTCCCTTGAAAAGCTCTTTCTTTCCTTGTGCATAGGCTTCAAGGGTCGACAATAGCAGGCTTTTTCCGAAGCGTCGCGGACGGCTCAGAAAATAGTAACTTCCTGTATTGAACAACTGATAAATCAAGGCGGTCTTATCGACGTATTCATAACCACCCAATATCACTTTCTCAAAGTTCTGCACTCCTACCGGATATAGCTTGCTCATAACCACTGGATTTAGATTCTACTGCGAATGTAGTAATTTTCAGCGAACATTCAAACAGGCAGGAAACAGGAAACGGAAAAGTTGGCCGGAAATGTTGTTGAGTGTGGTAGCGGCTTCGGGGAAAAAGGAAAGGAACCGACCTATTTAAGAGGCGATTCCTTTTTCGTGAGAGTTATTTTTCAGCTTATTCAGCTACTTTCTTTACCACCAGCGTATGGTTATTGGTATCTCTCCATTCTGCCAGGAGGGCATACAGTTCCTTGTAGCTCGACGGAGTCTGCAACTGGCGGCTGATGCGCAGGCTGCGGGTCACTTTCATGCCTTCTTTCGTGGGCTGGTAGCTGAATACTACTTTTCCGCAGGCATTGCTGATTTCCTTGTTGGTGCGGGGAGCCACTTTCATTCCTTCCGGCAGACAGACAATGGTCTCCAGCGTGCAGTTCATAGTTCTCGGCAGAAGGATATTCTCGGGAATGGTTGTATTGGTAGCATACGCATAGAGCGTGCGGGCCGGTGTCGGGTCGTTCAGTGTCACGATTCCCCATCCTTCGGCAGGCTGCTGCAACTTCTTTTCGTCCACTTTCAGGGTGTCGGTCTGCTGCATTTCCTTGGCTCCTAAGTAAGCTTCCATTGTCAGCGGTTTTCCATCCAGGTCGCTCACTGTCAGGAAGGGTTGCAGGCTGGCTTCTTCGGTGCCTGTCAGGGCGACCTTTTCGGGCATTAGCTTGCTTTGGGCTACCAGCGATACGATGGTAGACAAACCTTGGTTTTCAGCCTTCGACGGACGCAAGGCACATACGGCTACTTCCGCTTCCAGTCCGGCTGCCTGCTGCAGGGTGACATCCAGGTTCACTAATTCTGCCTGGGTGCCGTAAGCCGAACGGATGATTTCCGATGCCGGACGGAGACGGTAGCCGGCATCCTGCAGTGATACGCCGCAACGGCCCAATTGATACAGTTCGGTCATGTAGCGGGCAATAGCATTACGGACAGCCTGCGGATTGCCTTGGATGCCTCGGGTTAGTTCGGCTACCTTTGCTTCGATAACGGAGCGGTTGCCGGGCTGGAACTGTGCTTTCAGGCTTTTCAGGGCTTCATCGTATCGTGACCAGGTTGAGGCCACGAAGACGGGCATCATACCGCTGGCTACTGCTTGTGCTTGTCCCATACTTCCTCTTGCAGAAGGATAGGCGTAAGGGCGGGGCTTCACTTCCTTTAGTGTCCAGGTGAAGGATTTCATTCCGTCTCTCTGGGCAATGGACGGCTGGGCAGAGGCGTTCAGCAGTTCATAGTGTACCGATTTTCCAGCCGGTACGTTCAGGCGGAAGGTGAATTCCTTGATGGGAGAAAGTTCTTTGACCGGACAGCAGACATCAAGTTCCGGCAGGTAACCGACTTTGCTCACAATGGAATAATCCAGCACGATGGTGGCACCTAATTCAAGTCCGGTGTGCACCACGACCATTTCTTTCAGCTGGTTGTAGGCCGGTGCGTTGGCGGCTGCGGCAGGCAATACCTCTACGAAGGCATTGGCGGGTGTCTGAACCACGGTGCCATCTTTCTGACGGGTGTAGGATTCGTGAATCTCCAACTTCTGGAAGTCGGGGTCATACACGATAAAATGTTTCTCCGTACAGGCCGTTCATGGCAGCATGGGTGAACAGGGTGAGTTCCTTTTGCACCCGCATCTCCTGGCTGCCGTCGGCACGCAGGGTGTACGTTTTCGAGAGTTTGCGGAATTCTGCTTCCGATGCGGCTCTGGCCGGCAGTACAGCCAGCAAAAGCATTCCTATGATTCCTATGTAGATTGATAATGTTTTCATTACGCTTCGTTTCTTGTTAAATCCTCGTATGAGTGGTTATTTCTTTACTACAATATATTCTCCATATCCCTTGGCTGTGTTCACCGCATTTCGGAAACTTTCCCAGTCGGATGCTTCGTAGACCCGCTTCTTCAGGCGCAAGGATGTTTTCACCTGCAACTGGTTGCCGTTTTGGCCCATGTATCCGGTGAATCCGGCACCTGGCCCGTCCATCTGGTCCTGCTTTTCCTTTCCTTGCCATTCGTATCCTGCAGGAAGTTTCAGGTTTTCTTCCATTTCCACCAGACGGGAGCAGCCGTCCTTGAAGCCGTAGGCCCGTTTCTCCAGGCTGGTATCTATCCGCAGGTAGGAGAGGACTTGCGTGTAGAGGTTATTCAGCACGAAAGGTTTGAAAACCATTTCTCCCTGGTCGTCTTTCAGTGCATATTCCGGAATCTCGTAGCGGAACGTAATCTGGATGGGAGCGCGCTGGTAGTCTTTCGGTGTCCGTCCGTAGTCCACACTTTTCAATCGGGCTTTGGGCGATACGTTCAGCAACTGGCGTTCCATGGTATGTGCCCATTCGCTCTGAAATCCGGTGGTGAAGATGCGGCGGATGTTGCTGTCGCTCTGTCCCTCGGCTTCGATGGTGAAGGTGCCTTTCAGCGTGCCTTTTTCATCGAGGGTATTCTGTGCCTTGATGCGTACGTAATGGTTTTCCGGGTCGGAGATGGGAGTCAGGCACAGGTCGGTACCTTCCGGTGTGCCCGGCAGGTAATTCTGCTGCTGTTCGGCACTGCTCCACAATTCCCGGCAGAAAGGTACCCATGTGGGGTCGAGCGGCATCATCGTGCCGTCACTGAGTTTCACTACAGTCACGCAGTGGTTGAAATGGTCGGCTGGAATAGTTTCCACCCGGCTGCCAGCCATGGTCATGGCCGGAAAGGCTTCGAATCCTGCCATTCGCAGGAAGGCAATTAGCGTGCCGGCAATGTCCTTGCATACACCGCAGCGGTCGGTATAGTTCATCTTCAGGTTGTGCAGGGTGAATCCTTCTCCCTTTCCCATGGAGATACCTGCATAACGGATGTTGTCGGCCACCCAGTGGGTGAGTACCGCCACTTTTTCCAGTTCGGTCTTTTTACCCCGAATGAGTTCGTCTACTTTCTTCTGAGCTTCCGGAATGGCGGTGAAACTGCCGTAGTCTTCGTTGACTCCGTAGAACCAGCGTGACTTCTCTTTCCAGTCGGCAGTGGTAGACATCATCAGCTTCGGTGCGGCATCATAGAAGTCGACCATGTTCGGTTCCCGACGGAAGGGCATGATGGCATCTTTGGCGAAAGTATAGACTTTCCGTCCGTCTTCGTAGCGCATGGAAGAAGCGCAGCTACCCTGATAGAACTGGAATTGCATTTCTTTTTCGGCCGGCAGACTGACGCGGTACACTTTCCGCAGGGTAGGGTCGTCCGACCAGAAGGGCACGATGTCGTAGAACTGTCCGGGCATGGGCGGGATAAAGCGGGAGTCGTCGCCTGACTGGGGTGCATCACTCAGCAGGGCATACGTGAATCCTTTCTTATCGATTTCATAGTCGATGATGTCGCCCGGTTGCAGTGCACCCAGTTCCAGCATAATCTGGCGGGCTCCCCAGTAGATAGCTCTGGCTGGAGCGGCGTAGTCGCAGGCCTTGCTCACATCGACCGATGTATAGGTTCCGTCGGCATGGTAAATGGTCACTCGCTTGAAGGTGGCGGCTGCCGTCAACGGGTCGTAATCGTATTTCAGTACCCGTTGCTGCAAGGCTCCGGCAGTTGTCTGCACCCGTACGGCCCGGCAGACCGCAAACGAACCTTGTCCGGTGGGTTCTACCGTCACACTGGTACTGTCCAGTAAATTCACACAAGGATAATCAGCATATTGCTTATCCAAAGAAACTGCCCCGCCGTTTCTCCACGACTGGGCATGCACGGCCGTCCCTCCCCATATCAGGATGGCAGCACCTGCAAAAAATAGTTTTGTCTTTTTCATATTTTTCTGATAGATTGCCTGGTAAAAAATAACGGTCTTAAAGGTAGGTATTCTTGTGTAGCTGACCTAACGATTGAGGAATTTATTTTTCATCGATTTCTTCGTAATTGGTCAGGTTTTGGTATATTTGTGGGAGATACAACCTTTGAACTTAAAAAATACACGTTATGAAACACATCCTGATTTTTCTGTGTGCCCTGTTAGGGTTTGGCAGTTGCCAAAGCAGCAACAATACTGAGATAGACAACCGGACGGTGCAGACGTTCGACGTATCGCGTTTTATGGGGAAGTGGTACGAGATAGCCCGCTATGACCATCGTTTTGAAAAGGACATGACCCGTGTAACGGCCACATATACCTTACTTCCCAACGGGCGCATTAAGGTGCTGAACGCGGGATACAAGGATGGAAAGTACAAGGAAATCAAGGGAAAGGCGAAACAGCCCGATCCGAACGACCCCGGCAAACTGAAAGTGTCGTTCTTCCTGTGGTTCTATGCCGACTATTACGTGCTCGATATTGACCCGGACTATCGCTACGTGCTGATAGGCAGTAGCAGCGACAAGTATCTTTGGATTATGAGCCGCGAAGAAACCCTGCCCGACGAAGTACTTCAGGAACTCCTGGATAAACTTCGAAAGCGCGGGTATGATACGGAAAGACTGGTGTTCAACAAATGAGAGGATATTGGAAATATAAAGAATCCCTCTGCTTCACTTCGAGCGAAAGCAGGGGGATTTTTAGCGATTGGTCGGTAATTTTTTTCAGGCCCTGAACCCGATGCGACGGATGGGTTGCGGTTCCAGTTTCACCACCTGCTTGCCGCGGAGACGATTACCTGCTTTTACGACATCTTCCTGGGTGATGGTACGGAACAGGAAAGTGTTATCGGGAATGGAAGGTTGCGACATGATACGCTGGGCCATGCATTTGATGATACCCTGCTCAATCAGGTTGTGCAGCCAGCGTCCGTTGCCGAAATACTCATCACGCTGGGAAGTGGCTTCCGTAATCAGAGCGTACAGTTCCTTGTCCGCTTCGGGAGTAAGCTGGAAATTGCGTTTCTGCAAGAGACGGTGCGCCATTTCTATCAGCTCGTCCGCATTGTAATCGTCAAAGTAGAACTGGAGAGGGAAACGTTCCTGCAAGCCGGGGTTGGTACGGAGCATCTGCTGCATCTTGTCCTCGTAGCCGGCCAAGATGATAATCATATCAGGGTTGGGTTCCGAGAGCACGGTGAGCAGGGCGTGAATCACCTCTTTCCCGAAATCTTTCGTTTCTTGTTTCGTGGTAATCAGGGTGTAGGCTTCGTCGATGAAAAGTACGCCGCCCCGGGCTTCCTCGATGGTCTGCCTGATGTGCTTTTCTGTTTCACCGATGTATTCGCCCACCAACTTGGTGCGGCATGTTTCTATGGTATGTCCGCTGGAAAGGAGTCCCATCTGGTGATACAGCTGTCCGATGAGTTTGGCCACCGTCGTCTTTCCTGTACCGGGATTGCCTAAGAACAGCATGTGGTGGCGGTTGTCCAGTTCCGTGTCGAGCCCTAATTCCATACGCCGCTTCATGAAGGCGGCCATCATCCGGGCTTCCTGCAAGTCTTCCTTCAGGCGGGTCAGTCCCACCATCTCCTGCAAGGCCTGTTCGGCATCCGATGGCATGTTGTCTTCGGGCAGGGGACTATCTTCTTCGGTATGCGGAAGCGGCTGTTCTTCATCAAACGGTAAAGGAAGATCATCTACCGGAAAGGCTTCGCCTGGGTCATCGGTTTCCACCTTGTCGGGTGTATAGATGGTGTTCTCTTCCGTAAAGATGCGGCTCATTGCTGTGCTGCATCTGCGCAACTGATAGGTACTGTCCATTGTGCCGTAGAAGATGAAGATAGGGCCGGAAGAAACCTTCTGTTCCATCAGGTTTCCTAACAGGTCGAGCAGGTTGGATTCCTGTCGGGTGTACTCCTTGTAGGGTACTTCCACCAGCACTACTTTTCGGGTATCCACTTCTCTTGCAGGACTTTCCATTGCAGGGAACCTTCCAGCAATTCCTGTAGGGAGAAATGGCTGCAAAGAGCGGTCTGCTTTTCACAAAAATGGCGGGCCAGCAGGCGGGCGGCATATTTGCGGGCCTGATTGCCTGAAACAAGCAGGTGAGGTACGGCAAGCTGGTGGCTGTCGAGCGCATACAATGTTTCGAGGAACTGCCGGATGAGGTTCGAGTCACACTGTTCCTGGTGCATCCAGGAGAACAGGGGCAGGAAACAGAAGGTCTCGGCAAAGTATTTTTCTTCAGGGCGGGTCTGGAAATCCTCCACCTCGGTCTTGTCCCAGCATTCGTAGCCGGAATAGAGTTCTAAGAGTGTCCATCCCACCGGGCGTCCGTTGCGGTAGATGTAGATACGGTAGAGTCCGGCTTCCCATTCTTCTTCAGAGAGTATGTCGAACCGTACTTTTCGGGGCCTTTTCCCTTTCAGTGAACGGGTGTCACAGCCCAACAGGCGGTATTCGCTGGAATACACCCGGATAGAGAGTTCCTGAGCATCGGTAAAACCATCGGGATGAGAGATTTTCACGGCGAGGTGGTTGTGAGCGTATTCGGGAGCACAGAGATCTTCAATAAAGGTGCGTGTAGCACGTAACATGACATTTTTCATATACAACAAACGAATTTTAAAATGAGAAAATAGAAATAGATAAAGATAGAAGCTTACGGACACTGAAGGTCCGTAGCAGCGTAAATTCCCTCTCGTTTCCCCATCGAAAGAGAGGTGCGTGGCTAGTACGTCAAAGAGCACAACAATCCCGGCCTCCTTGTCGGAAGCAATAATTCATTCGATTCCTATGTTGAGAAAAATCCGGTCAGGACCTCAGCGGAACGTAACGAAAACTTTGTGTGACATCTTTAACGATCATTTGTTGTATCTAAAATCAATGTGCGATGAAATCCGCCTTATGCGGATTTTCGGAACAAATATAAGCATAACTCTTTAATTAACGAAGAATTAGGGAGGAAAATCGTGCTTGTGACCAAAATAATTCTCCTTGCGACCGTTGGCTCATTAAGGGATTATCCTTACATTTGAGTAAAGATAAAAAATGAAGGAATATGTCGCACACGAAATTTAATCTGCAACGGTTTCTGGATGCGCAGGAAGGCGTGTATCCCGTGGCATTGAAGGAAATCAGGAATGGCGGTAAGCGTAGCCATTGGATTTGGTATATCTTCCCTCAGCAGAAGGGCTTAGGATATAGTTACAACTCGGAGTTCTACGGACTGGACGGGAAGAAGAGGCCCGGGCTTATTTGGCACATCCCATATTGGGTGCCCGCTTGCGGGAAATCTCTCATGCCTTGTTAGGTCATCGTGGTCATCGTACGGTGCGGCAACTGATGGGGTCGGAGGTGGATGTACTGAAACTGCATACCTCGATGAAGCTGTTCGATAAGATTGCACCGGGAGAGGTGTTCGGAGAAGTGCTGAAGGCGTATTTTGCGGACTGAAAAATTCGTGTACGGCGATAATCGGTCGGATCGGGAGGACAGGAGTGAGGCTTTTATATGTTTCTTAGCATAGGGGTGTACGATTGTTAGATAAAATAGTAAATATTGTAATAATTTGTTTACCTTTACTTTCGCTGTTTTTAAAACTTGCCGTATGAAATTCAATAAAACTCTATCTACTGTCCTGATACTTGCTCTTATCCTCCTTTTATTGTTTCTTTTTCTTTTCAGGAACTATCAGATGGTACAGTCGGGCGATGTCCTGATTCCTCGTGCGTGGGAGAACCACATTTTGTTAGAAGGCGGTGATTACCTGCGCCATTATTTTTATACTTTGACAGGACTTTATAAGGAGTTGCCCTGGGCGGTACGTATTTCGTACATCATCATTCAGTTGTCGTGTGTGGCGATGCTGCTTTTGATTTATACTTTATTATGGGATGTACACAAGCGCCGTCAGGATGCCCGCATATATCATGCGTTGAAGGAAAAGTATTATCCACGTTTTCGGGAGGTGGCTCAGGCAGAGGAGGTGTTACCGGAGAATCGCTTACTGGAAATGATGGGTATGGATAAGGATACGCATTTTTCTTATCGTGAGAACATGGCTTTGATTGACATTCTGTTGGAATTTCATGTGGAAGTGGAACTTAGTCCGTCTGCCATAACCAATATGCAGTCGGTGATGCACCTGATGGGGCTGGTTCGCTTTATGGAAGACCGGATGGTGAAGGGAAAGGAAAAAGAGATTGAAAATGTGATAGAGGCCATTCGTATCTTGCACATAGAATTGCCGGACAGTTTTGTGACGGGACTGGTGAATCATCGGGATGTGCGATTGAGAAAAGCAGCCCGTCTGTATTATATCATCAGTAACATGGAAGATCCGTTTCTGTATTTTGAAGACAATCGGCAGAAGGTGAGTTTTGTGCCATGGGATATGCTGGAAACGCACCAGATATTTTCGGTATGCCACTCCATGCAGAAACAGCTTCCTTCCTTTATCCCGGTGATGGACCGGCTGGACGGCCATGAGATAAAGGAGTTTTTTATTAAGGAAACGGCATACTGGGGAAATTCGCGTGACATGGAACACCTGTTGCATTTCTTGCAGCATCCGGAACTTTCGGTGCGCCAGGCTGCGATAGAGAGTGTAGCTATTCGCCGGATGGAGGAAGCAGAGAGTACGCTGAAGGAGATGTATTATATGCAGACGGAAGAACTGAAACGTGAAATCCTGCATACGTTGTATGTAGTGGCACCTCGTTCTTCAGACGAGTTTTTTGCACAGGCTTATCGTGATACTTCTTCCATGCTGACTAAACGGGTGGCGTTGCGCTGTTTGCTGAAATCGGGTGACGGAGGTGTAACCTTGTTTCATGCCTTGAAGGAGAAGGCAGGACCGGCGGAACTGATACTTTTCCAGCATGTGGAAGACCGTCTGATAGACCGTGAAGTCTCTGCCGGAATCTCTGTAGTGAACTGATTAGCTGATACAATTTAAAACGACGAACAAAATGAAAGAATTTATATTGAACTTCTACGGACATGCCGTATTCATTTATTCCTTGGCTCTTATCCTTTCGTATGTGGCACTGATGTGGCTGGCGGAAATCTCCATTCTGAGAAACAAACGGCGCAACCTGGAGTCGTATGCTCGCAATCTGCTCCATAAGAGCCCCTTTACGCCAGGGGTCTCCATCGTGGCACCTGCGTACAACGAAGAAACGACTATTGTAGAGAATGTTCATTCGCTTCTGTCACAAGACTATCCTCTTTTTGAGGTAATTATTGTGAACGACGGAAGTAAGGACCGTACGCTGGAGCGACTGATTGAGAACTTTGACCTGGTGGAGGTTCCTTATGCCTACGTGGCCCAGTTGAAGACAAAGCCCTACCGGAGGATGTTTAAGTCTACCCGTCCCGAGTTTGCTCGCTTGAAAGTAGTGGATAAGGTGAACGGGGGTACGAAGGCGGATGCGGTAAATGCAGGGCTGAATGCAGCGGTATTCCCTTATTTCATCAATACGGATGTGGACTGTATCTTAGCGAAGGATGCCATTTTTCGATGTGTGTTGCCGTTGCTGAAACAGGAAAACATCATTGCGGTGAGTGGAGCCATGGCCTTGTCGAATGGTTGTAAGGTAGAGAAAGGACAGATTGTGGAAGCGTATCCGCCGCACGCTCCGGTTCCGTTGTTTCAGACATTGGAGTACATGCGCTCGTTCTTGATTGGAAAGATGGGATGGTCTGCCATCAACGCCATGCCTAACGTGTCGGGAGGCTACGGACTCTTCAACCGTGAGGTGGTGATGGCGGCTGGCGGATACAGTCCGGATTCTTTTGCTGAGGACATGGATATGCTGATTCGTATGGTGGCCTACTGCTGTGAGACCAAGCGTCCGTATCGGGTGGTGCAGATTCCTTATACTTGCTGCTGGACCGAAGGACCGGCCACGCTGAAAGTACTTTCCCGACAGCGCATCCGCTGGGGAAGAGGACTTATCCAGACTTTCTACAAGCATCGCAGGCTGATTGGGAATCCCCGTTATCGTCAGTTGGGAATGGTGACCCTGCCTTATCTGTTAGTGTTTGAACTGACGGCTCCTTTAATTGAGTTTCTGGGTATGCTGACACTGATTTTCTTAGGTATTACGGGAGGCGTGAACTGGGGCTATGCTCTGGTGATGTTCCTGGCTATCTATACATTTTGTATTTTGCTCTCCTTGTTCCTGATTTCGTTTGACTATGCAATAGGCGGCTCGTATAAGAAGATAAAATCCTATCTATGGATATTCCTTGCGGCGCTGACCGAACCGTTCTTCTACCATCCAATGGTCGTGTTTTTCTCCTTAAGGGGATACTTGAACTATCTGACCGGACAAAAGGCCGTGTGGGGAGAAATGACCCGAAAAGGATTCAGTAAAAAAGAGAGTACAACTAAATAAGAGTATAAATGAAAACAAAAATAAAAAAATGGGCATTGATGTGGCTGGTGGGCTGTTGCTGTATGGGACCGATGTATGCCGGAACGATTACTGCCGATGATTACGATAAACAGCTCAAGGCCTTGTATGAGAAAAAGTCCTGGAACGACATGAAACCATTGCTTGAGGAAGCTTTGAAACGATATCCCAATGACTCAGACTTGAACCGTTGGGCGGGAATGTATTTCTGGCAGCAGAAAGATACCGATAATGCCCGCTATTTCCTGATAAAGGCTGTACGGCAGGATGGGGAAAGTTATCAAGCCAAATGGCAGTTAGCTACACTGGAAGAGGAAATCGGACAGCTCTCGAGTGCCATTTGTTATGTCAACGAATTGCTGGAACTCTATCCGTACGATCAGGCTTTGTGGAAAAAGAAAATCGGCCTGTATCGCAAGCAGGGAAACCAGATTGAAGCCGACCGGTTACTGGAACGACTGTATGTCATTTATCCTACCGACAGTGTGGTACGGAAAGATTATGTGAACCGGCTGGAAGAAAAGTATATGGCTGAGCAGAAACGGGGAGAATATGAAAAGGCAATGAGTAATCTCCGCACACTGTTGAAATACAAGCCAGGAGAACGGGATTATTATTTAGCGTTGAGCAATATGCTGCTTCGGGAAGGGCGTTCGGAAGAGGCGGTAGCTGCCTTGTCGGAGGGGTTGATACATCTTCCGGGTGATGAGGCGCTGCTCAGAAAGAAGGCTTCCATTTTAGCGGAACGAGGGAATGATAAGGAGGCGGTGGATTTGCTGCAAAAGAGCAGGTCAGGCGGACTGCAGCGGGAGGCTGCGGAACTAATGCTCGAAGCTGCCCGGAAAGAAAGTTGGAAAGACCCATATCTGCTGTATGGACGGGTGTATGATGCCCAGCGGTCTGAGGAAGCCTTGGATTACTTGATTCGTACGTCCATCTCCAGAGGATATGATGAAGATGCGTTGTTCTATCTGAATGAATATAAACGGTTGCACGGTGAAGATGAGTTTGTTTTATACCGTCAGTACCGCTTGCACCGTCGGATGGGGAATATGCCTGCTGCCGTGTCTGCATTGGAGAAACTGGTACGTATGAAGCCGACGGATACCGACGGGGTACAGGAACTGGTGTCACTGAAACTGGAAAGGGCAGACCAGGCTATGGCAAGAGGAAATTATGCCGATGCTTTAACCGATTTGGATGCGGCCTGGTTGCTTTCCGAAGGAACGGAGCTGGAGGGAGTAGCTACGCGAAAACGCTTGGATTGCTTGTCGGCCATGAACCGACACGGACAGGTGGCGGCAACGGTGGATTCTTTGCGCAGAGTTAAGGGTGACCAGTCTCTTTATGTATCGCAAAAAGCGTGGGCACTTAGTCGGAGCGGCCGTTCGGTAGAGGCGCTGGAGGAACTGGAGCGCAATCGGATGGCAGATTCGGAATTGTATGAGGAGATAGCCGTGGCTTATCTTCGGCAGTTGCTGGAAGAGGGAGCCGACCGGGAGGCATACCGTATGTCTACACACTGGACGGCAGTGGCACCGGAGTCAAAAACAGCATTGATGTATGCGGTACGTACGTCAGAAAAGATGGAAGCCTACGATGAGACAGAAGGCTATGTGAATTCAGGTTTACAGCGCTATCCTCAAGAACCTTTCTTTGTCGTGAAGCGGGCGGCTGCCTTGTATCGTGACAAGCGGTATACGGAAGGCATTGATTTGCTGACTCCCTGGGCGGAATCATTGTCGGGGAATAAGGAAATCGTACAGGCCTATTCAGCCCATGCACAGGGAAAGGCCGAAGCACAGTTAAAGGAGAAACAGACATCGCAGGCACTTGCTACGGTGGACAAGGCTTTGTCGCTTGATGCAGCCAATCCGGAGTTGTGGAATTTGAAGGGACGCATACAGGAGCAGGCTGGCGATTACCAAGGAGCTTATCGGTCGTATGTGCGTTACACGCCTCCGGTGTGGCAGGAAGCGGAATACCGGCAGATGTTGAAAGGGGTGCAACGGAAAGGATACCGCAATCGGCTGGAGACGGATTTGCTGTTAGGGTGGTATGCCGATGGAGGTCGGTCGAACACGGTGTCATCAATCTCTTACACGCGTTTGCAGAAAAGAGATACATTTACAGGTACGGTCAATTTAGCTTCCCGCCGTGTGGATGTGGAAGAAGGAGAGGTGTCGGCGACAGACAATTCCGGTGTACAGTTACGCTTGGACTGGGCGCATCGGTTCGGTACCCGATGGACCGGAAACCTGGCCTTTGCCGGAGCGGACCATATTTTCCCTTCCTGGCTGGGAGAGGCTGGCATCAGTTACTATTTCCCGAAAGATGTGGAATTGGGTGTTTCCGTAGGCTACAAGAAAAATTATGTACCGGCTGTTGAGACCGGAGAGGGAGTTTCGGGTAACATGTACAACCTGCGACTGACCAGTGCCCTTTATCGGGAGCAGTGGACTGTCCGGTTGAATGGCGACGGGTATCTGCTTCAGAAGAAGCCGTACTTCAACCTGAATGCACAGGCCCGCTTCTATCCGCTTCAGGATGGACATACTCATCTGTTGGGTACTGTAGGAGCTGGTACGGCTCCTGAATCGGAATTTGTGGACAAACTGATGCCGGGCAGTTTTGAAAAATGGAATTTTATGGTGGGAGTAGGTGGTGTATACATGGTGAGCAAGCATGTATCCTTAGGACTGATGGCTACATACTATCATTTCTACAACCAGTCTTCTTTAGCCGTGGAAGAGGATGCGTCATACTCCCGTTACAAAGATTTATATAATGTCTATGCGCAACTCATTTTTAGTTTCTAAGTTTGTCCGTCTGTTGTGCCTGACCGTGGTGTGGGGCTGTAGTGTGACGACATACGGCTGTCATCCGGCAGGAGGATTTGGCTTATACAAAGAGTTTGCCATCTTGCCTTTGCAAGAGGAACAGAAGGTAGACTCCAAATGGGCTTCCTATCTGTGGAGGCAGTCGGCCCGCAGGGTAACAGACAAGAATAGCCTGACGGAAGTGGAAAAGCCGGACGGGCAGTTCCGAGTGTATGTGCATATCGACCCGTCTTTGCATGCGGACTATGCCGTTCGGACAGAAGGTGGAAAAAACCATTCTTACGGCACCCACGGAAGAAAATATGCTTTGGCTCGTATATCAGTGGATAGCCCGGATGGCAGAGGAAGATGATCGTTGGCAGGCCAATGATTTAGAACCGGCAATTATCGGACTGAATGACGGGGCAAGGAGTTTTGATTTCGCTTACCGGAGCATTTATTCTCCTTCCATGGCCAATCCGGATATGCAGGCTATCACAGCCAACCGCCATGTGGATTATCACTGGGGGCTGTGGGGACATACCTTCGGAAAGTGTTTGGTAGCGATGAAAACATTCCTGAAACGGCACGGGCATTGGTGGCAGGAAAACGTATCCCTACACAGTGGTGCTTCTCGTCGGATGCACTATATAAAGCCATCGAGTCGTATATTTTAGAAAATTACGGTGACGGAACAAAGGCAGCCCCTTCTTTGTTTGCCATTCTTCCGGATGATAATCACGAAGTATGCCAATGTGGCTTTTGCCAGAAGGCTGGAAATACTTTCGGCCAATGCGACTCCGGCGGTCACTTCTTTGTTGCGGAGACTGGCAGTTCGTTTCCCGGTGCATAGCTTTTATACTTCCGCTTACGCAACGACCGTTACTCCTCCCGCAACGTCTTTGCCCGAGAATGTGGGTGTGATATTGAGTGCGATAGACCTTCCGCTGAGTTTTGTGACTACACAAGGAAAGGCTTATCAGGATTGGACAAATCTGGTGAGTCGCTGGCAGAAGGTGACGCACAGGATACTTGTGTGGGATTATATGCGTAATTTTGACGATTATCTGACCCCTTATCCCTGTCTGGGTAGCATTCAGAATCGGTTGCGAACTTATAAACGTTTAGGAATATGGGGCGTATTCTTCAACGGCAGCGGAGATGACTATTCTACTTTTGATGACGTGCAGAGTTTTGTGCTGTCTTCCTTGTTGAAGAATACAGAACTGGACGTGCCCCAGCTTGTGAAGCGTTTTTTCCATCGGTTTTATCCTCAAAGTGGCGATTTGCTGGCTGCATATTACCTGAGTTTGGAAGATCAGGTACGTAACAGGCGTGCGACGCTGGAATGGTATGGAGGTATATCTGATGCTGTGAACGCCTATCTGTCTGTCGGAGATTTTCAGCAGTTCTATACCGCATTGGACCACTTGTCGAAAACAGCAGGGGAAGAGGAGCGAAGACGGTTGAATCAGTTGCTCACGGCCCTGAATTTTACACAACTGGAATTGATTCGTAGCGGAAAGAACGCGTCGCTGCAGGCTTCCGAGTTTCTGGATTTACTGAAAGGCTACAAAAGCTTCCCGAATTGGAGTCGGTATAAGGAAGCCAACGGTTTGCTGGATGAATACGTGGCAGAATGGCAGCGCATCCGCTTTCATGCTACACAGAAAAGAAATAAGTTGTCTGGCCAGGCCGTATCTGTGCTTGCTTCGGACGGGAATCGTACTTCACCGGTTCCTGCATGGACAGATGGGTATTATGGTTTTCCTCATGACTATCATCTGCACTGGGTGATTACTTCTCAGAAAGAGTGGCAGCTTGTTATCCCCAAAGGGCAGTCGCAACGTTCCGGAAGGATGGTACTTTCGTTTCTTCATGCTCCGGCTTGGAAGATAGGAAGTCCGTCGGAAGTAAAAGTCTTCCAGGGTGAGAAATTGTTGGGCAGCTGGAAAGCTTCGTCTGCTCCGGATGATTTTTCAATTGTCAAGGCAGTCGTAAATACTAAGGCAGCCGGGTCACAGGGAGATATAAAAATAATAATAACTTCAGGTCATTTCAAAAAGATGGCTTGTGATGAAATAGAATGGTATGAAGGTAATGAGTAAGTATTTGTGGGTGGCCGTATGTTTGTGTTGCAGCCTCTGTTTCCTGGCAGGATGTCACACCCGGCTGCAGACGACCAGTGTCAGTGTGACGGACGCAACCGTCATTATTATCCAATCAGGACCGGGCAAAAATTGGCATTGGATTATGAACTGAAGAACACGGGAAATGCCGAGCTGATTATTAGTGAGATACAGACCACGTGTGGCTGTATTACGGTGAACGAAGGTCGGAAGGTAGTGCCCTCCGGACGTTCAGTAGTGCTGAAGTTTGAATATGACAGTTCCAAAAACATCGGTTATGTGGCGCACGAAATTCTGCTTTATGGTAATTTTGACTCGACCAGCGTGTATCGTCTGACCTTTGATGTAAATGTGGTGCCTCATGCCGATTATACCCAGGATTACGAGGAATTGTATGAAGATCGTCAGTCACGCTTCCCTTTGCTTTCAAAGGAACATGCACGAGACCGGAAGAATTATTATGTAGACAGTGTCACGAAAGACCAATGATATGTATGTAAATAAAATGGGAAGAAATATGTTAGCTTATACGTATATGGAGCATGGCCGTTTCTCATTGATAGAGAAGCCTGTGCCCGAACTGAAAGACCCGAAGGACGCCCTGGTGCGCGTCACGTTGGGAAGCATCTGCACCAGTGATTTACACATCAAGCACGGCAGCGTGCCGCGTGCTGTACCGGGCATTACGGTGGGGCATGAGATGGTGGGCATTGTGGAAAAGGTCGGTTCAGAGGTCACTACCGTGAAGCCGGGTGACCGGGTGACGGTCAACGTGGAGACCTTCTGCGGGGAATGTTTTTTCTGCCAGCACGGATATGTAAACAATTGTGAGGACCCCGACGGAGGATGGGCACTAGGTTGCCGTATCGACGGGGGACAAGCGGAATATGTGCGGGTGCCGCATGCCGACCAGGGATTGAACCGTATTCCCGACGGAGTGACGGATGAGCAGGCGCTTTTCGTGGGCGATATTCTGGCTACCGGTTTCTGGGCTGCCCGTATCTCGGAAATTACGCCCGAAGATACGGTGCTGCTGATTGGAGCCGGACCTACGGGAATCTGTACGTTGCTCTGTGCCCGGCTGAAACATCCGCGTCGTCTCATTGTATGTGAGAAATCAGAAGAGCGTATCCGTTTCGTGCAGACCCATTATCCCGAGGTACTGGTCACTACACCGGAACAGTGTCAGGAGTTTGTAAAAGCCCACAGCGCGCATGGAGGAGCCGATGTAGTCATTGAAGTGGCCGGAGCCGATGATACCTTCCGGCTGGCTTGGGAGTGTGCCCGTCCGAATGCCATTGTAACTGTCGTGGCCTTGTACGACCGTCCGCAGGTGCTTCCCTTGCCCGACATGTACGGCAAGAACCTTACCTTCAAGACAGGCGGGGTAGACGGTTGCGATTGTGCCGAAATCCTCCGGTTGATAGCGGAAGGAAAGATTGACACTACGCCACTCATTACACACTGCTTCCCGCTTAATGAGATAGAAGAAGCTTACCGTATATTCGAGAACCACCTGGATGGGGTGATTAAGGTGGCGGTGACTCCTCGAAATGACAAATAATAGGATATTGCAACTAAAAATATACAGACTATGCGAAAGAATTTTGGAGTAAAAACATGGTTGTACCCGATGCCCGTATTTATCGTGGCTGCGTACGACGAGAATGGAAAACCCAACGCCATGAATGCAGCGTGGGGAGGAATCTATACGGATGACATGGTGGGCATCTGCCTGGCCGAAGGACACAAGACGACCCAGAATATTCTGGCTACGAAGGCTTTTACTGTGAGTATGGCTACAGCCAACCATGTAGCAGCCTGCGATTATGTGGGGCTTGTTTCAGGAAAGAAAGAGCCGGACAAATTTGCCAAAGCCGGTTTCCATGCCGTAAAATCGGAGTTTGTGAATGCACCGCTCATTGAGGAACTGCCTATGACGCTGGAATGTGAGCTGGTTTCGTACGACCAGGAGAGTAACCATCTGGTAGGCCGAATTGTCAACGTGTCGGCATCAGAAGAGATTTTGGATGAAAACGGCCAGATTGACCCTGCCCGTTTGAAACCGATTACGTACGACCCGATTCATCATCACTATCTGGTGATAGGAGAGAAGACGGGTAATGCCTTCTCCGACGGGAAAGCATTGAAGTAAAACATAGCCGCCACGCATCTTGGAAGGGATACGTGGCGGTTTTTCTGTGTATTAGGAGTTTCAGTAGCAATAGGGGTTATGCTCCTGTCTGCGCTGCCTCTTTCAATTGAGATTTTAGTTTTTCTATATCTTCTGGTGAAGCTGCCGATTTGAACTTGATTTCTCCATCCTTCCCGATAATCACGCAATGAGGAATGGAAAGTGCTTTTTGTGCATTGCCGAAGGTTGTGTATATTTCATCCTTAAACGCTTCCTGCACGCGTACATGCTCGCCCATCAGGTCATAATGTGCTGCCATCTTGCGCCATTTGGCATCCTCTTCCGGACGGTCAATGGAGAGATACAGCAGTACGATGTCGTTCGCTTTGGCATATTCTTGTAAGGGTTTTACATAGGCAAAAGAGGCACGACAAGGACCGCACCAGGTTGCCCATATATCCATGAAGATAACCTTTCCTTTATATAAGTCGGTAATGTCTTTGAATGTTTTGGCATGGTCTATATTAGGGAAGTGGATGTAGTCGGGTATTTTAGCTTGATTGAACGCCTTGTTCTTGGCAATGGCCTCATCTATCAGCGGTTGCCATTTGCTTTGTGGATACAGTTGCTTGAATCGTTCTTCCAGCGGAAGTATTTCAGGGTCGTATTTTTCCTCGTTTGCGTCCCTTAGGAAAAGCAGTGCCATGGCCGATTCCTGCGCCTGAGCTGTAAGGTTTTTTTCGATGTAATGGAAAATCAACTTATTGGGATTTTTCTTCAAGTCTTCGTCTATCGGTTCTTCTTTGGTGTAGTAGGTAATGCCTGCATTGTTATAGACTACTTCATGGAAAGCGGGCGAGAAAGTGCTGGCCGGGTGATTTACCCGACAGAATTTCATCATCTTTTCCCATTCCTTGAGCCAGCTTTGCTTGGTGGCTTCGGAATAACGGTAGGCAATGCCGAAAAGCTGGTTCTGGAAGGCCCACATCGTCTGTATGCGTGTATTCTGGCAGGCTTTTTCATATAAATCCTCATCCACACCTTTCATCTTCTCATCTAAGGCTAATACCGCATCCTGCAACTTTCTGCTGACTGAAGTAGCTATGGTGTCCTGGGTAATACCCCACTTGTCGCCTTTTCTTGAAAGTATATCAAACACGTCTTGGCCCAGTTCGTCCATTAGTCTTGATACTTCCATATTCTTTTCATTCTTGCCTTCCAGAATGGATATGGGATGCGTGGCTGCGGCATCAATTTGCAGGCGATAGTTTCCGCCATCGGCAATGAAGGAACCTAAATAACGTTTTCCCCACAGGAACAGGCGTATCTGTTCGTATCCGTTGCTGGGGAGTGTGAGACTGAACGTGCTGTCCGTATTCAGTTTCAGTGTATCCTGAGATTGCGAATTAAACATTCCGTCGATGGATTTCTGATAGATAATTGTGCCTCCGTCTAAATTTTTTACCGAGCCTGTAATCTTTATTTCGTGTGAGCCGGTGCATGAGGCAAATGTTCCTGCAAGCACACTGAGTGAAAGGAATGCGATGTGTTTGGCTTTCATATACTATAGAGTTTAAGTTTTATGGCATATTATGTTATTGGAACACAAAGGTAGAAACTTTTTTATTTGGGCTTATAATTTTCATTTGGGATTTGTTGGCTTTTTGATTTCAGCCTGCCAGATTAGGAATTGCGGCAGATAAATCTTACCTTTGTGTGTACGAAAGGATTAAAACGATACGGCCATGAACAGACTTTATCCGGTAGGCATACAGAATTTCGAAGATCTCCGCAGCAGGGGATATATTTATGTGGATAAGACTTCGCTTTTATATACCATGGTACAGACAGGTAAATACTATTTCCTGAGCCGTCCCCGTCGGTTTGGCAAGAGCCTGATGATTTCTACGTTAGAGGCTTATTTTCTGGGAAAGCGTGAGCTGTTCAAAGGGCTTGCCATGGAAAGCCTGGAAAAGGACTGGACGGTGCATCCGGTGCTTCACATGGATTTGAATACGGAAAAGTATGATACGGAAGCAAGTCTGGAAAACAAGCTGGAGTTGACGCTGAAGCAGTGGGAAGCAGAGTATGGCCATAACCCGGATGAGTATTCCGTGGCGACTCGTTTCGAAGGAGTTATTCGTCGAGCTGCGAAGAAAATGGGGCAAAAGGTGGTGATTCTGATAGATGAGTACGACAAACCGATGCTTCAGGCCATCACGAATCCGGAACTGCAGACAAAATTCCGTAATACGCTCAAAGCATTCTATGGCGCGCTCAAGTCGTGCGACGGCTCCATTCATTTTGCTATGCTGACGGGCGTGACGAAGTTCAGCAAGGTGAGTGTGTTCAGTGATTTGAATAACCTGATGGACATCTCCATGGACAACCGCTATGCGGAACTCTGCGGTATCAGTGATGCTGAACTTCATCAGTATTTTGACGAGGACATTCATGCGCTTGCTGATGCACTGGGCGTAGATTATGCCAAAGCTTGTGAACTGCTGAAGGAAAACTACGACGGCTATCATTTCTGCTATAAGTCGGTAGGCATGTATAATCCTTTCAGCCTGTTGAATACCTTTGCCAAGAAACAGATAGGCAGCTACTGGTTTGAGACGGGTACTCCGACTTATCTGGTAGAGTTGATGAAACTTCATCATTATCCGGTGGAAGAGATTGAACACATCGTAACCAGCGGTCCAGTGCTGGATTCCATCGATGCGGCTTCTACCGACCCGGTACCGGTCATCTATCAGAGCGGTTATCTGACCATCAAGGACTATAACGCGGAGTTTGAGAACTATACCCTCGGTTTCCCGAACCGTGAGGTGGAGCAGGGGTTTCTCCGTTTCTTGCTTCCTCACTATGCGTCTGTAAGCATCAGCAAGTCTCCTTATGAAATCCAGTGCTTTGTGGGTGAGGTACGCAAGGGTGATGTGGATGGTTTCCTGAGCCGTTTGCAGACCTTCTTCGATGATACTCCCTACGAACTGGCCCGTGACCGCGAGGTGCATTACCAGAACATTCTTTACATCGTGTTCAAGTTGATGGGCTTCCACACCGAGGTGGAATACCGCACATCGCGTGGTCGGGTAGATTTAGTGCTCAAGACTTCCGATTACATCTACGTGATGGAGTTCAAGTTGAACGGTACCGCTGAAGAAGCCATGCAGCAGATAGAGGAGAAGGGCTATGCCTCTGCCTTTGCTTCCGATAGCCGGAAGGTGATAAAGGTCGGGATAAACTTCAGTGACGAGACACGAAGCATTGAGCGGTGGATTGTTGCGTAATTGAAATAGAATATTATAACAAAGGGGAAGCGGCGTATCGATGTGCTGCTTCCCTTTTTTATATACTATTAGTCAGAGCCTTTTATTTCCCTCCAAAAAACTTCTTCCGGTAATAAGAATCCGCCGTATACAGTGCTGCCGTAGGGTTATTACCCGTCACACGGTCCTTGGTCACGAGGGTGGTGACGTAGGCATCCGAGTATTTGTAGAACAGGCTGTCGTGTCCCACGCAGAGACCGATGACCACATTCAGGTCGGTATGTGCTTCGTTCAGCAGACGAGCTTGCAGAATCGGGTTGCACATGGCGGCACCGATGCTTTCACATTGTGCGGGGATACCCATCGACGTTTTGGGCTGGCCGGCTACCTTGCAGATGACCGAGTAAGCCTCGAAGCCGTTGGCACGGAGGATACGGGCAAAGATACGGGCTTCACGGATGAGGCCGATGCAGTTGGCAATGCCGATACGGTGCGCACCGATTTTTCGGGCAAACTCCATGGATTTCCTGCACGCGGGTCCACTGGCAGTAACCTCGTATTCCACTTCCGCATCTGGCAATCATAATCTCGCGGTTGCGTCCCTCGTCGTAACGTTCCAGTGCCCACTGGCGGTCTTCCTCTTTCAGGTTATCTGTAGGACAGAAATCAGGGTAGGTGCGGTCTTTATATTTGCAGTTCTGTGTGCCGCAGTCTATGCAGGTCGGGGGGTATGATTGTTCTTTTGTCATTTTATATCATTATTCAAATTAAGTTTTCTCTTATTTATCTCATCCAAACAAAGCCCGGAACGCTTCTTCTACCTTCCTTACCGGAATGATTTCTATCTTTAATTTTGATGTATCCATTCCTTGCAAATTATGTTTCGGTATAAGAATTTGTTTGAAACCTAATTTCTCTGCTTCTCCGATGCGTTGCTCAATACGGTTTACAGGTCGGATCTCACCACTCAGTCCTACTTCACCCGCCATGCAGGTGTCACGTTCTATTTCCGTATCCATATTGCTGGATAGAATGGCACTGATGACAGACAGGTCGATGGCCGGATCATTCACTTTCAATCCACCTGCGATATTCAAAAAGACATCTTTTTGTGCCAGTTTGAATCCTACCCGTTTTTCAAGTACTGCCAGAAGCATGTTCATACGTCGTAAATCAAATCCGGTGGCAGAACGTTGCGGATTCCCATATACTGCCGAACTGACTAAAGCCTGTGTTTCAATCAAGAAAGGGCGGACTCCTTCTATGGCAGAGGCGATAGCAACCCCGCTCATCCCGTCATGGTCTTGGCTAAGCAACAGTTCGGACGGGTTGCTCACTTGGCGCAAACCGTTTTGGCGCATTTCATAAATGCCCAGTTCGGCGGTGCTTCCGAAACGGTTCTTGATGCTGCGCAGGATACGGTACATGTAGTGTTGGTCGCCCTCGAACTGGAGTACGGTATCCACGATATGTTCCAGTACCTTGGGGCCGGCTATGCTTCCTTCCTTATTGATATGCCCGATGAGGATGACCGCCGTATGCGTTTCCTTGGCAAAGCGCAGGATGGAGGCGGAACATTCCCGTACCTGGGCGATGCTCCCAGGCGACGATTCAAGGGTTTCGGTAGAAATTGTCTGTATGGAGTCGATGATGACTATATCCGGGCGAATATTTTTGATGTGGACGTAAATCTGTTCCAGGGAAGTTTCGCACACGATGAGGCAGTCACTGGAGGTGCTTGTCAAGCGGTCGGCACGCAGTTTCAATTGGCGGGTGCTTTCTTCGCCGGATACATAGAGAATACGTTTTTCCGGTATGCGGAGTACGGTCTGTAGCACCAGGGTGGATTTCCCAATACCCGGTTCGCCGCCAATTAAAACAAGAGAACCTTGTACAAGACCACCACCCAGTACCCGGTTCAGCTCGGCATCATGGAGGTCGATGCGCGGTTCGTCATCGGCTACAATCTCATGGAGGGTTACGGGTTTGGCTTTGGCGGTTTCTATGCCCGATACGGGACGCTTGTTCACCACTTCTTTCCGTACCACCTCTTCCACATACGTGTTCCACATTCCGCACGACGGACACTTGCCTACCCATTTGGGAGAGTCTTGTCCGCAGTTGCTGCATACATAAACCGTCTTTTCTTTAGCCATAGTTGCGCATTCCTTCTAAAATGATTGCCCAAAGGTACAATTTTTCAATGCAGGGCTTGCAGACTCCCATAGAGTTTTTTTATTTTTGTGAGTAGAAAACAATAACATGTTATAAAAGCCATGATAGAAGATATTCTTGCATACAACAAGCGTTTTGTTGCCGAGAAGGGATATGAGAAATACATCACGAATAAATACCCGGATAAGAAGATTGCCATCCTCTCTTGTATGGATACCCGTTTGACCGCTTTACTGCCGGCGGCCTTAGGTATCAAGAACGGTGATGTGAAGATGATAAAAAATTGCGGGTGGAATCATTTCACATCCGTTCGGTAGCGTCATCCGTAGTCTGATGGTGGCCATCTATGAGTTGGGAGTGACGGAAGTTATGGTTATTGCCCACTCCGATTGTGGTGCGTGCCATATGAGCAGTGCCCAGATGATAGAGCATATGAAGACCCGGGGTATCAAGCAGGAGACGATTGATATGATTCGTTTCTGCGGAGTGGATTTCGAGTCCTGGCTATATGGGTTCGAAGATACGGAGAAATCGGTAAAAGGTACGGTGGAAGCCATTGTCAACCATCCGCTGATACCGGATGATGTCAATGTCAGCGGTTTCATAATAGATTCTGTGACGGGAGAATTGACCCCGGTGCAGTGATAGTTGTGCTTCACACGGTAATTTCCCCTGCCAGCGGTCGTCCCATCAGTTCGCGTATTTCGGCAGGTGGATAATCGTGCCCCAGAAGGAACATCAGCTTGGTTACGGCAGATTCCGTTGTGCTGTCATATCCGCAGACAACTCCTGCCTGCATCAGGTGGTAACCGGTTTCATAGCGCTCCATTTCAACGGTGCCGGCACTGCATTGGGTGACGTTGACAATGATGATGCCTTGTTCGCAGGCATCATGCAGGCGGCGTAGAAACCATTCCTTTCGGGGAGCGTTGCCGGAACCGTAGGTTTCGAGGACTACGGCCTTCAGTCCTTTAGTGGCAAGTATGGCTGCCACGACATTTTCCTGAATACCTGGAAAAAGCTTCAGTATGGCGATGTTGGTATCGAGCAGATAATGAGGCTCCAGTTCGCGGGGAGTGCCGTGTGTATGAATCTGCACATTATTATATTTAATATGTATACCGGCAGAAGCAAGTACCGGATAATTGAAGGAGCGGAAAGCATTGAAGTTCTCCGCGTTCATTTTGGTGGTACGGTTGCCGCGCATCAGGTGATTTTCGAAGAAGATGCAGACTTCGGGTACGATGGGCTGTCCGTTGGAGTGGCGGTCGGTGGCTATTTCGATGCTGGTCAGCAGGTTTTCCTTGCCGTCTGTGCGGAGCACGCCAATGGGCAGTTGCGAGCCGGTTAGGATGACGGGCTTGTTCAGACCTTCAAGCATGAAGCTGAGTGCGGAAGCTGTGTAGGCCATGGTGTCTGTGCCATGCAGAATGACGAAGCCAGTGTATTGGTCGTAGTTGTCGCTGATGATACGTACCAGTTTGCGCCAGGCATCGGGGTCCATGTCCGAAGAATCCATGGGCGGGTCGAATTGATAAGTGTCGATACGGAACGCAAATCTCTGAAGCTCGGGAACATGTTTCTGCAACTGCTCGAAGTTGAAGCTTTCCAGGGCGCCGGTTTCTGCATTCTCTATCATTCCGATAGTTCCACCGGTGTATATTAGCAAAACGGAAGTGTTTTCTGGGTTCATGCGCACTTTTCTTTCATGTTTTCCATGCAAATATAATGATATATATTGAGAATGATAGCAAAATGTTAGAAAAGAATAAACGGATATACAGAAAAAAGGTATGGAAAGTGTGAAAGTGTAAGCCGTAAGTTGTGCATATTTCTTGCCTTTTTAAAGGCTTTCTGTATTTTTATCGCAAAAAAAGTCGTAAAAAGTGAATGATTGAATGTTTTTATTGTTACTTTTGCAACACTTATCATAAACGATAGAAACAAGAGACAATGAACAAGTACTATCAGCATACAGTCACATCCATGTGGACCATGACCCTTAGGGGTTAGGGATAGTATTTTGTGTTTCTACGTGTTACACCATTTTCAAGCAGTTTTTCCATTTAATAAAAGTCAATGCAAGCCGTATCAGCTTGTTTCCGACACATTGTATCAACCATCTCAACAATATAAAGAGAAATGAAAGTAATGAAATTCGGCGGAACGTCCGTAGGTTCCGTGAACAGTATTTTGAGCGTCAAGAGAATTGTAGAAGCAGTCGATGAACCGGTTATCGTGGTAGTGTCCGCATTGGGTGGCATCACGGACAAGTTGATTAACACCTCCAGAATGGCGGCAGCCGGTGATGCTTCTTACGAGAATGAGTTCCGGGAGATTGTCTACCGTCATGTGGAAATGATTAAGGAAGTGATTCCGGCAGGCGAGGAGCAGGTTGCCTTGCAACGTCAGATTGGCGAACTGCTTAATGAGCTGAAAGATATTTTTCAGGGTATTTATCTGATAAAGGACCTTTCGCAGAAGACGTCCGATACGATTGTGAGCTATGGCGAACGGCTTTCATCTATCATCGTGGCACAACTGACGGGAGCTGAATGGTTTGATTCGCGTAAGTTTATCAAGACGGAGAAGAAACATTCCAAGCATGTGCTGGATACGGAGCTGACAAATTCGTTGGTGCGCGAAACATTCAGCAGCCTGCCCAAACGCGTATTGGTTCCGGGGTTTATCTCCACAGACAAAATGACGGGAGAGGTAACGAACCTGGGTAGAGGTGGTTCCGACTATACAGCGGCAATCATTGCTGCCGCACTGGATGCCGACAGTCTGGAAATTTGGACGGATGTAGACGGGTTCATGACAGCTGACCCGCGTGTGATTTCCAGGGCATACACTATCAATGAATTGAGCTATGTGGAAGCTACGGAGCTTTGTAACTTCGGTGCGAAAGTGGTCTATCCGCCTACAATCTATCCGGTTTGCCACAAGAATATCCCCATTCTGGTGAAGAATACCTTCAATCCGGAGGGTGTGGGAACTGTCATCAAGCGAGAGGTTTCCGACCCGCAAAGCAAGGCCATCAAGGGTATTTCATCCATCAATGATACGAGCCTGATTACAGTGCAAGGCCTTGGTATGGTAGGTGTTATCGGTGTGAACTACCGTATCTTCAAGGCGCTGGCAAAGAATGGCATCAGTGTGTTCCTTGTGTCCCAGGCTTCTTCGGAGAATTCAACGTCTATCGGTGTGCGCAATGCGGATGCTGACCTGGCTTGCGAGGTGCTGAACGAGGAGTTTGCCAAAGAGATAGAGATGGGAGAGATTTCTCCTATTCAGGCAGAAAAGAACTTGGCTACCGTGGCCATCGTAGGCGAGAACATGAAGCATACGCCGGGTATTGCCGGAAAGCTGTTCGGTACGTTGGGGCGTAACGGTATCAATGTGATTGCTTGTGCTCAGGGTGCTTCGGAAACCAACATCTCGTTTGTAGTGGACAGCAAATCATTGCGCAAATCGCTGAATGTCATCCATGATTCTTTCTTCTTGTCGGAATATCAGGTACTGAATCTCTTTATCTGTGGCATAGGAACCGTAGGCGGTAGCCTGATAGAGCAAATCCACAGCCAGCGCCAGAAGCTGATGCAGGAGAACGGCCTGCAGCTGAATGTAGTGGGTATTGCCGATGCAAACAAAGCCATGTTCAGCCGCGAAGGTTTCGATTTGGGACGTTTCCGTGAAGAACTGCAGGAGAAGGGAAAGGACAGCTCTCTGGAAACGCTGCGTAATGAGATTATCGGTATGAACATCTTTAACTCTGTCTTTGTGGACTGTACGGCAAGTGCAGGCGTGGCTTCCCTTTACAAGGACTTGCTGCTGCACAATGTTTCGGTAGTGGCTGCCAACAAGATTGCCGCTTCTTCCGAATACGAGAACTATCGTGAACTGAAACAGATTGCCCGCCAACGCGGTGTGAAGTACTTGTTTGAAACAAATGTAGGTGCCGGACTCCCCATCATCAATACCATTAACGACCTTATTCATAGCGGTGATAAGATATTGAAGATTGAAGCCGTGCTGAGCGGTACGTTGAACTATATCTTCAATAAAATCAGTGCCGACATTCCTTTCAGCAAGACCATTAAGATGGCACAGGAGGAACGTTACTCCGAACCCGATCCGCGTATCGACCTCAGCGGAAAGGATGTTATCCGCAAACTGGTGATTCTGGCACGCGAGGCCGGTTACTGTTTGGAACAGAGCGATGTTGAGAAGAACCTCTTTGTGCCCGATGACTTCTTTGAAGGCTCCCTGGATGACTTCTGGAAGAAAGTGCCGAGCCTCGATGCCGATTTCGAGGCCCGTCGCAAGGTGTTGGAAGCCGAGAACAAGCATTGGCGTTTCGTAGCCAAGCTGGAAAACGGCAAAGCATCTGTCGGCTTGCAGGAAGTCGGCGCTAACCATCCGTTTTACGGTCTGGAAGGCAGCAATAACATCATCCTGCTGACCACGGCACGTTATAAGGAATATCCGATGATGATACAAGGATACGGAGCCGGTGCGGGTGTAACGGCTGCGGGGGTATTTGCGGATATTATGAGTATTGCGAATGTTTAAAGCCTCTACCCCCCCTTCTCCCTCCCCCGTAGGGAGGGGGAGCGGATAGATTGGCATTCATAAATTATATAGCAGAGAAGAATATGGAAGTACAAAACAATAGTAACTCATTCCCCCTCCCTACGGGGGAGGGGGTTAGGGGGCAGAGGCTTGAAGCACATCATCATCCTGGGTGATGGTATGGCCGACTGGCCCGTGAAGGCTCTGGGAGGCAAAACCTTGCTGCAGGCGGCTGCAACTCCCTATATGGACAAGCTGGCACGCATGGGACGTGTGGGAAGGCTGGTGACGGTGGCCGAGGGATTTCATCCCGGCAGTGAGGTGGCGAATATGTCCGTTCTGGGCTATAACCTGCCGAAGGTGTACGAAGGCCGCGGTCCGTTGGAGGCGGCGAGCATCGGTGTGGACTTGCAGCCAGGTGAGATGGCGATGCGCTGCAATATTATCTGCATCGAGGGAGACAATATCAAGAATCATTCTGCCGGGCACATCACTACAGAGGAAGCGGATGTGTTGGTGAAATACCTTCAAGAGCATCTGGGCGACGACCGCGTGCGTTTCCATACGGGCGTGCAATACCGCCATCTGCTGGTAATAAAAGGAGGGGACAAGCGCATTGACTGTACGCCGCCCCACGATGTCCCTTTGAGGCCTTTCCGTCCGTTGATGGTGAAGCCGATGGAGGGGACGGAGAATATTTCGGTCCCCGAAGGCGGTGCAGAGCTTACTCCGAAGCAGACTGCCGATTTGATTAACGATTTGATTATCCGTTCGCAAGTGTTGCTGGAAAACCATCCGGTCAACATGAAGCGGAAGTCCGAGGGTAAGGACCCTGCCAATAGCATCTGGCCGTGGAGTCCCGGTTATCGTCCGCAGATGGAGCGCCTTTCAGACAAGTTTCCGCAGGTGAGGCGCGGCGCCGTGATTTCTGCCGTGGATTTGATTAACGGCATCGGCTACTATGCGGGGCTGCGGCGTATCACCGTAGAAGGTGCGACGGGGCTTTATGATACCAACTATGAGAATAAGGTGGCTGCCGCTCTCGATGCATTGCGGACGGATGATTTTGTCTACCTGCATATCGAAGCCAGTGATGAGGCCGGTCATGAAGGAAACGTCCCCTTGAAGATTATGACGATTGAGAATCTGGACAGCCGTGCTGTAGGTCCTATCTACGAGGCTGTGAAGGATTGGGAGGAACCCGTTGCCATCTCCGTATTGCCCGACCATCCCACTCCCTGCGAGCTCCGTACGCATACGGCCGAACCTGTTCCATTCCTCATCTGGCATCCGGGTATCGAGGCTGACAAAGTACGGACATTTGATGAAGTGGCAGCCTGTGAAGGCAGTTACGGACTGATGAAAGAAGACGAGTTTATCAATGAATTCTTTAATTTTTAATTTAATATGAAATATTATAGCACCAACAAACAAGCTTCCGAAGTCACTCTTGAAGAGGCCGTGGTAAAGGGGCTTGCCGCAGACAAGGGGCTTTTCATGCCCTTTACAATCAAAACTCTGCCACAAGAGTTTTACGATAGCATCGATACACTCAGCTTTCAGGAGATAGCCTATCGCGTGGCAGATGCTTTCTTTGGTGAGGATGTTCCTGCCGATACGCTGAAACAGATTGTTTATGACACACTCAGTTTCGATGTCCCTCTGGTCCGGGTGACGGAGAATATTTATTCGCTTGAGCTGTTCCATGGTCCGACACTTGCCTTTAAGGATGTAGGCGGTCGCTTCATGGCGCGTTTGCTGGGGTACTTTATCAAGAAAGAGGGCAAGAAGCAAGTCAATGTGCTTGTGGCTACTTCCGGTGATACGGGGAGTGCCGTTGCCAATGGTTTCCTCGGTGTGGAAGGCATACACGTCTATGTGCTCTACCCGAAGGGAAAAGTCAGTGAAATCCAGGAGAAACAGTTCACTACCTTAGGGCAGAATATCACGGCCATTGAGGTTGACGGTACGTTCGACGATTGCCAGGCTCTGGTTAAATCCGCTTTTATGGACGGGGAACTAAACGAGCACCTGCAACTGACCAGCGCCAATTCCATCAACGTGGCGCGTTTCTTGCCGCAGGCATTCTATTACTTTTATGCCTATGCTCAACTGAAGCGTGCCGGTAAGGGAGACAATGCCGTCATTTGTGTACCCAGTGGTAACTTCGGCAATATCACTGCCGGCCTTTTCGGCAAGCGTATGGGACTACCCGTGGAACGCTTTATCGCTTCCAACAACCGCAATGATATCTTCTTCCAATATTTGCAGACGGGCATTTATACACCGCGTCCCAGTATCGCTACCATTGCTAACGCGATGGATGTGGGCGACCCGAGCAACTTTGCTCGCATACTCGACCTTTACGGAGGCAGCCATGCCGCCATCTCTGCCGAAATCAGCGGTGCCACTTATACCGATGAGCAGATTGCCGAAACTATGCGGGAAGTGTGGAAGAAGGACCATTACCTGCTCGACCCGCACGGAGCCTGCGGCTTCCGCGCTTTGGTCGAAGGACTGAAACTCGGTGAAACGGGCGTGTTCCTTGAAACGGCTCATCCGGCGAAGTTCAAGGATACAGTCGAGAAGATTATCGGTGAAGCCGTAGAAATACCAGCCAAGCTTCAGGCCTTTATGCGCGGTGAGAAGAAGAGCCTGCCGATGTCGAAGGATTTCGCGGACTTCAAGCAATATCTGATGCATGTATAAAGAATGGGACGTCAGTAAAGAAAAACACCGGATTGCTTGACATTGCCTTTCGGATGTTGTATCTTTGTAACTGCAATCTTAGTTCAGATTCAATTTTAAATTAGCATAAAAGGAGAGGCGTCGCTTCTCCTTTTTTGTTGTGTACTTCCGTCACTTCATTTGCTAAACCTTAGGGTTTACTCTCCTGAACCAGTGCTTTACAGATTTAATCCTCCACTTCAGCAAGCGGAATAGCGGGCATTTGCTTGGAAAATCCCAGTGGTTTTGACGAAAAGCTCGGATGTTTCGGATGATATGTTCAGCGCCGACAGATGGTGTGTCGAGGATAAACAGATGATATGTTCGGGACGGATACATGGTTTGTTCCGGCTATATGAACGGACGATAATGCGTCTGTTCCGTTAATCTTCCATAAATCTGCTCTTGACAAGATTGGCTGCTTTATTCTGTATCGGGTTCTTCCCGGATGAGGTCTATCATGCTGCCCAACTTATGATGGTTGTTCCATAGCACAAGCACTTCTATCTTCCGGAGACTGTGCCGGTAAAGAAGCGTATAGTCGAGATGCGGGATGATGTACCGTATGTTCTCTGCTTCGGTGGGCTGTCCGATAAACGGATTCAGCGTGATGCGGTACAATGCATTTTGGAATAAGGAGTACAGAACCCCGCCACACCGTTTGTTGCCATCTCTTTCTTGCGAGGAAATCAGCAGGCCCTTCAGCGCCTCTTTGGCGAGGGGCGACCATATTATTTGTTTAGCCATGCCTTCACCTCCTTACTGATTGTGACGTCCTCTTGTCCTTCTCCCTCATCCAGTTGCCGGCAGGCTTTCTTAAGGTCATGGCGTAGCCGGGTGGAGAATGCGAGGACTTGCTTTGTTTGCTGAGACGATTGTTCTTCTTTAACTTTTGCCATAGTGTTATCTCCTTTTTCTCCTAAAACATTTCAAAGTAATGAATTGTTTGAGGGGAAAAATACGAAGCTGATGAAAGATAAGAAACTGGAAGCCAATCTCAGTATGGTTGCATCGCGCGTCATGGCGGGGTTGAATATGAATGGATTGAAATTTCTGCTCCCTTTGTGGCTGGGTGCATTGACGGGTGTCACGGTGCGTTGTGTCTTTGCTGCCGTGGCATTTTGGATAACAGGCTGGTTTGTAAAGGAGGCACCGGCCACAAAGCGGCAACGGATAGGGCTGTTCTGTCTGGGAGCCTTCGGACTCTACGGATTCATGTTTTGCTATCTGCTGGGCATCAGCAAGACGACTCCGGTTTCCAGTGCCATCTTCAACTCTATGCAACCTATTTGGGTCTTTCTGATATCCGTCTTTTTCCTGCATGAAAAGGCTACGCTGATGAAGATTATCGGTATAGCGCTGGGTTTTGGCGGTGCGTTGCTGTGCATCCTTACGCAAGGCAGTGATGACCTGGCGCACGATGCGTTTACGGGCAACATGCTCTGCATGGTGAGCTCGCTGGTCTTTGCCGTTTACCTGATTGTGAGCAAGAAACTGCTGGAAGAGGTCGGGGTAGTGACGATGATGAAGTACATCTTTGGCGGTGCGGCAGTAACGGGATTGATTGTGTCGTCCATTATAGGCTGGGATGCACCCTTGCTTACGGATGCCTTGCATGGGAAGTGGCACTGGGTGCCGTGGGCGGTGTTGGCGTTTGTGCTGGTTTTCCCTACTTACCTCAGTTACTTTCTGGTTCCGGTGGGCTTGAAGTATCTCAAGACGACGGTTGTATCCATGTACAGCTATCTGATATTGGTGGTGACTACCGTTGTTTCCCTCACCTTGGGGCAAGACCGTTTCAGTTGGACGCAAGCCGCTGCCATTGCCATGATTTGTATCAGCGTGTACTTTGTTGAAGTGGCGGAAGCGAAGAAGTAGTGACGAATACCAGGTATTCCCCTTCCGCCTCGATGGTGAATTCCGTACTGGTGCATTCGTTGAGTGTGCCTTGCCACCAGTTGGTGAAGTCGCTGAGAGGATAGACCAGTCCTTTGCCATGCAGACCGTGTGCAGTGAAGTTGATGATGGATACTTGCTGTCCGGGATGGCTTGGGAAGGTGCGGGTACCCCGGCAGGGGATGAAGATGCCGTAATCGGTATAGGTACGTACATCGGCTCCGGCGCGGAGATAGTCGATGAGCAGGCTGATATTTCCCAGGGTATGGTCTTCACGCTTGCCCGTGGCACCGATGATGGCGATGCGGCGTTTGCCTTGCGCCAGCAGGAAGTTGACGGCTTTGGTCTGGTCGTTGGTTTCCTGGTCGCTGATACGGTGCAGGATATGTCCGAACTTCCGGCGGTTTTCATCACTGAGGGAGTCACCGTCGCCGATGATTACGTCGGGAGTATGGCCCCGGCGGATGTATTCGTCCGCTCCGCCGTCGCAACAAACCACGTAAGGCGCTTCTGCCAATATCTTTAAAGGCAGGGGACTTGTAGGATATTCCCCATTCGCCAAAACTACGGCATCAATAGTTAATAATTGCTCGTTGTTCGTTGATAGTTCGTTTTTCATATCTTTCTTAATCCCTAATCTCTAATCCTTCGTCTTTGCTCATCATCTTTCTCCATTTGAAGTAGCCAAAGATAGCTATAATTGTATAAAGGGCATATAGTCCGGCTGTAAAATCAAGTCCTTTGTAGATGTACAGTCCGGCGCTGACGGCATCTACCGCAATCCATGCCCACCATTGTTCTACATATTTCCGTGCCAGCATCCACATGCCGACGATGCTCAGTGCGGTGGTGAAGGAGTCCAGCCAGGGCACATTGCTGTCCGTGAAGTTTATCAATATCCAGGCAATGCCGAGGAAGGCGGCGGTGAATACGGCAGTAAGCGGCAGCAAGTAGCGCGTCGGCATATAGGTAATGGAAAGCTCCTGCTTTTGTTCTTCTGTTCTGTTGTTCTCTCCCCTTTGTGGGGCATCTTTCCGTTTCAAGATAGTACGTCGTAGTACAGCTCTGTACTTCCACATCATCCAGCCGTAGATGGCAGCACCCAGATAATAGATGTTGATGCCGAAATCTGCATACAACCCCGCATCATAGTAGACAAAAATATAGACGGCAGGCATAATGATGCCCGCTATCCAAAGATAAATGCTTGCCCGGTACTCCAACCAGAGGTAGAGGATCCCGGTCACAGTGCCTGTAATCTCAAGAATATGTTCCATCAGAAATTGATTGCTATATGTCCCAATACATTCGTTCCCGCCTGGGCAGCGTAGCCGGCATAGTTGTAACGGACTTTTCCTCCGTTATCGTCGAGATAGTATCCGCTGCCTGCGTATCCGTTATTCTCGTATTCTTCATTGAACAGATTATAGATGGTGCACCCTATGGTTACCGACTTTACTTTAGGCAACTTGAAGGTATAGGACAGATTCAGGTTGCTTACGAAATAAGCATCCAGCGTGCACTCCTCTTGCTTGGCGTTACTCATGTATTGCTTGCTGATATATTGTGACTGTAACGAGGCTTCGAATCCTTTGAACGTATAGCCGAAGCGGTTGTTCAGTATGAAGTCGGGAGAGAATGCGATGGGGGTATCTCCGTGTTCGATGACCCATGCTTCCGACCCTGCCTCTTCGTTTTCAAAAAGTGTCTCGGTAAAGTTCTGCACACGGTTCTTGCTGAGTGTGGCATTGATATCCCATTGGAAGCCGCAGTCCAGTTTGATGCCAGCCATCAGTTCAATACCCGTACGGTAGCTGTCGGGCACGTTGCTGGCCATGGCTTCGCCTATCTCGTTCAGCTCCCCCGTTAGTACCAGCTGGTCTTTATAGTCCATATAGTAGAAGTTGGCACCCGCATGGAGCCATGAGTTGGCGAAGGTATATCCCAGTTCGTAGTCGAACAAACGCTCAGCCTTGGGATGTTCGGTGAAGTAGCCGTCGGTGTAGTTGTTGCGCGTAGGTTCTTTATGGGCCACGCTGAACGAACCGTATAAGCGGTGGTTGCGGTCGATTTGCCAGGACAGTCCGGCTTTCGGGTTGAAGAAGTCGAAGTCTTCGTCGATGTCCAGCTTCTGCATTCCCGGAGTGGTGGCAGTCCAGTTGTACTTGTCGTTCAGTCCGTTTATCTTGTAGTCGATGTGGCGGTATTGCAGGTCGAGGTAGGCGCTGAGGCTGCTTACCAGTTCATAATTGGCTTTCAGATAAATATTTCCGTCATTCTTTGTGGCGTTGTTGCGGTAGTAGTCATGGTCGGGGTTCAGTTCGCCGATATAGTTCTTTACCCAAAGCACTTTTCCGAAGTGGTCGCCGTCATAGCGATTCAGTGCACCGCCCAGCGAGGCATGCAGACGGTCGGCTTTGTAGCTTACGGAGAAGATTCCACCGCCAAACCAGTTGTCCATTGCCTTCTTGCGGATAAGGTCGCTTACTTCTATCTTGCCGCCGTTGTATTCGAAAGGCGACATGCCGTACTCTGCCAACGAGCGTTCGCCTTTATATTCCTGGTAGTACCCGTCGCCTTTGGTGTAGTGCAGGCCGATATTCAGATTCCATTGCGAGGTGAAATTGTGGTTGAACAGCAACTGGTAATTCTTCTGCGTATAGTTGTCGGTCTGGTCGTCATAGAAATGCAGTGCACCTCCTTCGTCCGTGAGGTAATGCTTCTCGCCGTTGTCGTCTTTATAATATTCTTTGCTGTATACATGGCCGTCCCGGTCGGTGGCGTACATGAATCCGCAGGAATTGTAACGCCGTCCGTAACGTTCCATCTCCTCCTTGCTGGCATAGTTCCATGCGTGGTAAGTGCGCTCTTTGCCGGCAAAGGTTATCAGTTTGACGGAGGTATTGTCATTGTAGTATCCTCCTTGCAGATAATAGGAGTTCAGTCCCACAGATGCCCGGTCTATATACCCGTCCGTACTGATGTTGGAGAGCCGCGCATCGAACGACCAATGATTGTTGATGAGTCCCGTTCCCACTTTCACCGTCTCCTTGTGCGTATGGAAGGAGCCGTAGGAACCGTTGAATTCTGCATAGGGTTTCATGGAGAAATCACCCGTCTGCATGTTGATGCTGGCACCGAAAGCTCCTGCACCGTTCGTTGAGGTACCAGCTCCGCGTTGTACCTGCATGTCCTTGACGGAGGAGGCGAAGTCCGGCAGGTTGACCCAGAATACCGTGTGACTCTCCGCGTCGTTGATGGGAATACCGTTGGCGGTGACGTTGATGCGTGTGCCGTCTGTTCCGCGGACTCTCAGCGTGGTGTAACCCACCCCGGCACCGGCATCGCTGGTAGTAATGGCGGAGGGTGTCATACTCAACAGATACGGCAGATCTTGTCCGAAATTCTGTTTTTTCAGTTGTTCTTTGCCTATATTGGTGAATGCCACCGGTGTGCTGCTTGTGGCACGTGTGGAGATAACTTCCACTTCCTGCAGGTTTATCACCCGCAGGCTGTCTTGTTCTTGTGCCTGCGCACAGACACCCAGTGCTGCCGTCAGGAGGCAGACCGCCATTGCATGTCTCTTCATTTGCAATTGTTTCGTTTAGATGAATACAGAAAAGGGGAACTTTTCTTCTTTTCCCTCCGCCGGCATTACCCGGATCAGGTTAATGGGTATGATCTCAGCCCGTCGTATTAGGGCACCCCTTAGTTGAAATCGGGGCAAAGGTAGGAGTTTTCGTCGAAAGTGGCAAGTTAAGTGAACGAAACTCAGAGTTATTTGTTAATTTTGTAGCATTAATTTTAAAAAAAGAATATAGTTATGTTATCATCTTTATTCATGGCAGCCTTTGCTGCCCAAGTTGCTGACGATGGTTTCAGCAAACTGCAGATATTCCTTCAGCAATTGATAGATTGGGGCGTAAGTGCCGGTGGACGTATTATTGGAGCTGTCATCATCTTTGTGGTAGGACGGTTCTTGATTTCCTTTCTTAGGAAAATGCTGGCGAGGTTATTGGCAAAAAGACATGTGGATGCCAGTATCCAGAGCTTTGTGAAAAGTTTAGTCAATATCTTGCTGACCATTCTGCTGATTATTGCCGTTATCGGCAAATTGGGAGTGGAAACTACTTCATTTGCAGCTTTGTTGGCATCTGCCGGTGTGGCTATCGGTATGGCACTTTCCGGAAACTTGCAGAACTTTGCGGGTGGATTGATTGTACTGTTGTTCCGTCCTTTCAAGGTAGGCGACTGGATTGAAAGCCAGGGAGTGTCCGGAACGGTACGTGAGATTCAAATCTTCCATACGATTCTGACCACAGCCGACAATAAGGTAATCTATATACCTAACGGTGCGTTGAGCAGTGGTACAGTGACTAATTACAGCCGTGAGGATACGCGTCGTGTAGATTGGGTGATCGGTGTAGAATATGGTGAGAATTATGACAAGGTAGAGAGCACCGTGCGTCGTATCATCTCCGAAGACAGCCGTATCTTGAATACTCCCGAGCCGTTTGTGGCTCTTCATGCCCTGGATGCCAGCAGTGTGAATGTGGTGATTCGTGTTTGGGTGAAGAGCGGAGACTACTGGGGCGTTTATTTTGATATGAACAAGAAGATTTACTCCGTATTCAACGAGGAAGGTATCGACTTCCCATTCCCGCAGTTGACGGTGCATCAGGCGAAAGACTGAGTGGGCTACAAGTTTCAATTTATTAGCTATCAGCCACTATAAGTTACGGGCTACAAGTTGTCCTGCATTATCATACTGCAGGACAACTTGTAGCCCGTAACTTAATAGTAGTCGGTAACTCCGTAGTTTATTTATAACTTAATTCTGCCTCTATTTCTTCGCAGACATCTTGTTCCAGGTTGAGCAGCTGATTGATTTCTTTTCGTTTTTCCAAATCCGTGAAATAGCTCTCCACTACTGCATAGATGTTGAAGCCGGTTGTGGAACCCGCAGCCAAATCCAATGACTCAACCATTTTCTCTACTGCTTGATGAATGCGTTTCTTACTGATAAAATGCAGTTCATTACTATGAATTAAGCTCTTTTCCATGATATTTTCTGTTTTAGTTATTGTAGTTATAACATTCTATCAAGCAAGTTAGTTCATGTAGATTGAACAGACTTGACAGTCGACCGAACGATATTTCTTTTTATATTTGCCAAAAATATAAGCGCGGCAATGAAAGAATTGTTTATAAAAATACTCCGTTTTCTGATGTTTGTACTGGTCGTAGCTTTGGGCTGCATCGGATATAACATCTATGAAGATACGTTGGCTGCTGTGTGGATACCCGTAGGGGTAGGACTTGTGGTGGCAGTCGTTACACTTCCTCTATATAAAAAATGGATATGGCTGACAACGATGGAGCAAAAGGCAGTGAATATATTGTGTCATGTGGTGTGCGTGGGTGTCATCAGTTGTTCGCTTTTTCTGGTAGGAAATTATCAGATGGCGGCTCCTGCTTCGACAAAGGAGGTGACGGTCACCGTACTTGAGAAGCTGATAAAAGAACATGAAAAGAGACGTAAAGTAGGCAAGCATCGTTATGTGTCGGACGGAGTACGTAAGGAGTATTACTTAAAGGTGGCTTTCGAGGATGGAGCGATAGAGACCTTGCATGTTTCCACAGCCACATACAACAAAGCACGAAAAGACAAACCGAAAGTCTTGACTTTGCAGAAAGGAGCTTTCGGATTGCCGGTGATAACGAAGGGGTTATAGTTCTAATTCCCCCATGCAAGACATCAGATGAGGAACAGAATGCTCTTCTTAAAGATTTCTGCGTACAAAATGTCCGTCAATCCAAATGGTGGCATGGTGCCCTTTGAATTTCAGTAATACATAATTGGGATCTGTCGGGCCTTTGCTGAAGTGTGCGCTGAACCACTCTTGCCACATTTCCTGCTTGGTGGCTTCGTCTTCTATAATCTCCACTTCACCGGTGAGCACTACGCTGTTTCCTTTTTCCTGAAAGCACAAACCTGCTTTCGGATTGGCTGCAAACTCCTTTGTTTTAAGACTGTCTTTGCCGGTTGCCAACCATACGGTGGTGGCCCCTTCCGACTTGATGTTGCTCATTGGAACGGGGCGGGGATATCCCTCTTGGTTGATGGAAGTGATGACGACGGTTTCGCATCTTGCCAAGATTTCTGCTGCTTTCTCGATTAATGTTGCCATATTGGATGTTTTTATTGATTTGATTGCTGCAAATATAGGCATGGTAATAGGAAGAGCTATTGTAAAAAATCGACTTTTATGTTTTCACATAACTCAAAGTCCCTTCTTCCAATGGAGCGGAAGTGAGAAGCTGGCTTGGCGCGTTGCCGGACATCTTTTTGATTTCTTTTGAGAGATGGGAAACATCATAATATCCTGCTTTGATGGCAACGGACAGCAGATTGTCGAAAGAGGTACTTCGCAACAAGTCTACAGCATGTTTGAACTTCATAATCCGACTGTACTCTTTGGGTGTAAGTCCGGTGTGCTGCTTGAATTTCCGTTCGAAATGGCGTTGGCATAGGCAAGTCTCCTCCGCTAACCGGAGGAGTGACAAGTCACCCTTGCATCGGTTGATTTGCTGTATGGCGAACAGCATGCTCCGTTCTGCTTTTGGACTGTATCGGCATAAGGCTTGAAGCAGGAAGTTTTCAATAAAGACCAGGTGCTCTTGAATGGTTCCCAGTTCACCCAGTCTCTCTGCAAAAGAGTGGGTAAAGAGGCTAGTAAGCTCATCGGCGTTTAACCGCAAGTTGGTGAGCTCCTGCAAAGGGAGGTCCATGAAGCGAAATATTCCGCAAGGCAGAAAACGGATTCCCAGCATATGGACTGTTACCGTATGGGTCACCAATTCAGAATATTTGGTCATGGCTCCAATGAAGTAGGTATGGTAGGGCTGCATAACGAGGCTGTCGTGTACGGCCTTAAGGGCTTCACCCAACGTGAATATAAAGTCTGTGCATCCGTCCGGCAGGATGTTGATATGCATGCCGTATCCGGGTTGTCCTTTAAACTCCCAATATTTGTCAATATAGGGGGAGAGCAGGGGGCTGGGATGATATTCTTTGTACATAGGTTGTAAAGATAGGAATAAACTTCGAAGATAGGGAAATCCCTATGTATAAATAGAGAGAATCACGGAAAAGGAGGTTTTTATCATACTACATTTGCTGTATGGATAAATACTAAAACTTTCTATTATGAAAAAGATGTCAGTTGTTTTAGGCTTGTTACTCGCTGTCTTGGTGATGGGCTGTGGCATTTATGAGAGCTACGGGTTTGATTATAAGCAGTTGAGCAGCATTGAACGTGGTATGAGCTTTAAAGAGGTGTGTACCATTTTAGGAGAGCCTGCATTTAGAGATTTGAATAAGGAGGGGGAGGCTTGGACATTCCGTGCTTATACTCCTGCGGGGTGGTCGGCTGTCAAGGTGTGGTTCAAAGACGGAAAAGTGGACGAAATGAAGAGCTATCTGGAGGATACTTATCCGGTTACCACTTCGCGGGACAAAAGTTTCATGGACGAGAAAAAAGAATCTTCCGACAAGAGTAGCGAAACAAAGGTAATAGTTTCGCCGGAAGGGAAACATTACATCAAAATGGGCTCGGTAGTAGTCACTCCCGAAGGCAAGCATATAATAGTACCTTGATTATACCAGCATAATCGTTTCCGGATATAGTATAATGTGAATATACCTTTCTATAAAGTGCTGATATTTATAAAGTTCTATATTTTTTGCAGATTTTAGGTATATGTAGTTCAAAGAATGTTATCTGAAATGAAAAGAATGGGCAATGTTTGTCATTGCTCTGTCTTTATCTTATATTTGAGTAGATAATATAGGATATCATTTTAAGAAAGGAACTAATAATAAGATAATAATATGAAGAATATTGAGAAGGCGACCAATAATATGAAAATGGTATATTCCATTCTGTGCAATCTTAAGAAGTGTACAATCTTTGAATTACAGAAACTGACGAAGTTCAGGGATGTGGATTTGTGTTTGGCCTTGGGGTATCTGCTGCAGAATAACCAGATTTATCAGAAGCGTATTGATAACATGGTTTACTATGGAGTCGTCGCAAAATGAAAAGATATACAATAGGTATATTGATGATGTTTCTATTCATCAATATTTCGTTAGCTCAAACGGCTGACACGGCAGTAAAAAGCGATGAACTGCAAACGACTACAACTTCTGTTGACGAAGTCGGGGTAGCCCCGGCAGATTCCACCCCCACCCTTTCCAAAAAAGAATTGCGACGTCAGCGTGTAGCCAAACGTAATCTACACTATAATATATTAGGTGGCCCCAGCTATACTCCGGACTTCGGATTACTGATCGGCGGTAGTGCATTGATGACGTTTCGGATGAATCCGAGTGATACTACCCCAACAACGTTCGGTGGTGCCGATGGCCATCGCCCTGATGTTCGAAGGAGGACTGAACCTGTTCACCAAACCGCAGCTTTTCTTCAAAGGCGACCGATTCCGCATCTTCGGAGTCTTTGCATATAAGAATACACTGGAAAATTTCTACGGCATCGGATACAGCACCAACAAGGACTATCCGCGTGGCGAAGACACCAGCGAATACCGTTATAGCGGTGTGCAGGTGAATCCGTGGTTTTTATTCCGTTTGGGTAAAGTAATTTCTTTGCCGGTCCCCAGATTGACTTGAGTTATGATAAAATATCCGAGCCTGCCAAGTATTTGGTAGATCAGCCTGATTACAAAAGGTTGGGAGGCACTGCTCACGGATATTCCAATTTCAGTTCGGGAGTGGGATTTCTGCTGACTTATGACAGCCTGGGATATTCCTGCCAATGCTTATAAAGGCATTTATCTGGATTTTCGTGGGCTGATGTACCAGAAGTTTTTGGGAGGAGATAATAACTTCTACCGCTTGGAA